>Ga0180432_10000276_pt1 | contig 81268 bp, 69 predicted proteins | sample SS_ome_10_FD_132414 | JGI IMG/M metagenome (GOLD analysis project Ga0180432, IMG submission 132414) | Hypersaline lake sediment archaeal communities from the Salton Sea, California, USA - SS_1_MS_2 metaG | ecosystem: Environmental > Aquatic > Non-marine Saline and Alkaline > Hypersaline >... | reverse complement strand
GTCTCTTTATCGAAGGTCATGCCTTTCGACGTGCTCTTGACGTCGATCAGCGGGGATTCTCCGATGACCGTCACTTCTTCCTCGAGGGCGCCCATTTCCATCTGGATATCGACGGTCAGGGTTTGCTCGGGACGAAGGGCAATGCCTTCGCGGGAAAATGTTTTGAACCCGGAAAGGGTGAAAACCATCTTGTAGGTGCCGGGGCGAAGCGCCAGCAGGCGGTACACGCCGTTGTTGCCGGTTATGGCCGTGGCTTCACCAACCGCATCCGGGCTGGTGGCGATGACGGAAACACCGGGAAGAGGGACGCCTTCGCTATCGGTAACTGTTCCTGTGAGTCTTCCTGATGCATCTTGGGCGAACGTCATTCCGCTGAAAATCAGCAGCGCCGCCAAAAATGAAAGGAAATATCTCGACTTTCTCATTCACTAACTCCTTCTTACTTTTGAAAAGTTATAAGAGATAATAGAGTAAAATAACTCTTCAATCACATCGGAACATCTGTTTGATTGGATCTTCCATGTTCCTCAGTGATCAGCCCATATTTGGAAGTGGCATGAAATGGTAAGCGATTCATGTCCTCTCCCGCCTCATGAAATTACTCAAGAATAATCCTGTGTCACCTCCTTCATATAGGTCTATTTGGATTTCAGAAAATGGGGGATGAAACGCAAGCGCCTTTCGGGTCGAGGCCGCCGGCATCTCGTCGTATGTCGTGTTACGGTTTTCATGTTCACGATGTGTTATCCAAAAAAATTGCTATACAATATATAGCATACAAAATATGCAATTAATGTGCCAGGCCGAAGGATTTGAGCGTAAACGATGTAACTTGTATTATATCAACAGATAAGAGCTGGCGCATGTGTTCTGTTTGATGTGAAGAATACAAAATATTGGACGGATACAATAATTTGAATTCGCAATATTGGATAAATCCGGCGTTTGGAGGGGGCGGGAAAAGACCGAGCGTGGACTTCCAGCACCGCGGGGACTTAATGCCGGTTGAGGGAGATTTGCGCGGCGTGCAGCGTGTTTTTCAGCAGCATGGTTATGGTCATGGGGCCTACGCCTCCCGGTACGGGAGATATCGCCGCGACTCTTTTCAATGCGGCTTCGAACTCGAAATCACCTTTCCAGACATATCCGCGTTTCGCGGTCGGGTCCTCCACCTTGACGGTCGCGACATCGATCGCGACGGCTCCGGGCTTGATCCATTCCCCTTTGATCATTTCCGGGCGTCCCATGGCGCCGATCAGGATATCGGCCTCTCGAACCAGGGCCGGGATGTCGCGGGTTCGGCTGTGAACCACGGTAACGGTGGCGTCGGCGTGAACCAGCAGAAGGGCCATGGGCATTCCGACGATATTGCTGCGGCCGAGGACGACGGCATGAGATCCCGAAATGGAAAAGCTTTCGATCCGCTTTTCCGCTTCCCGGAGCATGGTCATGCAGCCGAAAGGTGTGGCGGGCACGAACTGAGGGCGTCTCCCCTTCATGGCTAGGCGTCCGATGTTGACGGGGTGGAAGCCGTCGACGTCCTTGTTCAAGTCGATGGCTTTCAGTATCGTTTCTTCATCCAGATGTTCGGGCAGCGGCAGCTGGACCAGGATGCCGTGCACCCGGGGATCGTCGTTGAGATCGGAAATCAGTTTCTCCATCTCCGCTTGACTTGTGGATTTGGGAAGAGCGTGGAGAAATGAATCGATGCCGACCTCGGCGCATCGGTTGCGCTTCATCTTCACATACATCTGAGAGGCGGGATTTTCGCCGACCAGAACGGCGGCCAATCCGGGCACCAGTCCGTTTTTGTCTTTCATTAAAGCGACGGTGTCGGCGATTTCTTTCTGGATGCGTTTGGCCATTGTCTTCCCGTCAAGTATCAAAGGTGTTTTTTGCTGTTCACTCACAATCATGCCTCCCGTTGGATTCCTAGGTCTTTATTCTAGGATATCATAGTTATGGAAGAAGAGAGAACTGATTTATGATGAATTCAACGGATTCTGCGGCAGGGATTGAAAATCCGGTTGCACCATATCGACGTCCCCTCATAAACTAGTTTCATATCCCAATATACGCACAAATCCTATGAATGGTTCGGTTTAACCTCCAAATATCCCATGATGATTCATGACGCGATGATGAGAAAGGAGATGTCCTTTTGGATTTCGGTTTAGGGTGATTCGATCACAGCTTTTCCAACAGCTGTCGTATGTCGGATTTGAGGGATTTCCATGCATGGGAAGAGTAAGCGGTACTGAGCCGCTTTTCGTATGCATACCGTCTGCCGGCGATCTCTTTCCGGCGCATGTGTCCTGTTTGCGTCAATCGAAGACTTTTACACCTTCGGTCGGCGATGCATCCGGTGCGGATCAAATATCCATGTCGGGTGAGCCGGTCGATGACCCGGCTGCCGCGGGACAGGGACAGGCCCATGCGACGGGAAAACTCTCGGCAGGTGAGTTCCTCTTCAGGAGAGATGATGTTCAATCCCTTGTATTCCGTCGGTGAAAGGTGCAGGTCCCCGCATATGTTCTTCTCTTCTATCGTACATTTATCCTGAACGGCTTGGAGCAGGTCCATAAGTGACGGCGCGGCCAATGAGTCCTCCTTGACAAATATTGCTAATAGCAATTATAATATCAGGCGGATTTCGAGTCAAGGGATTCGGATTTGCCCGAAAAAGTTAAAGCGAGGAGATTGGTTATGCCTATATATACATATCGCTGTACAAAGTGTGGTAAAAAGACCGAGCTGCTGGTGGGCGTCACGTCCGGTGAAGGAGAAAAGAGGTGTTCGCACTGCGGCAGTGTTGAATTGGAAAAGGTCCTCTCGGCCTTCAGCGTCGGCCGCGGTTCCGGAGAAACCTGTTCGACGGGAAGCTGTTCGACGGGGACTTGCCCCACTTGCTTTTAAAATGAGCATCCCTGCTTCCTCCAGGGAAGTTGCGACATAATCTTTTAAACCGATTCTCCGGTTTCGTATACACCGCGGGGGAGCCGACGGTGATTCCCGAAAAGCGGATAGAGAGGAGGGCCTCTCGATGGAAAGGAGAGTTGGAACCTGGAAGATTTGCCGCTTAACGGTGTCCAAAGGCTGGAGGTGATTTCCCGAAATGATATGGAAAAGGGGGAACGTGATGCATCGATTTGGATATTTGATCATTCCCATACTGATGTGCGTGGGGATTCCTATGAAAGAAGACGGCAGCATTCGACTTCAGGATAGAAAGCTGGATGCAAGAGTGGAAAATTTCCTGGAACGGCACGAATCGTCATGGAGGGATATGAATATCTCGATGCGGGACGGCCGGATTCTCCATGATCTTGTCCTGGATAACAACTACAGTCGGGCATTGGAGATCGGAACGTCCACCGGACATTCCACCGTCTGGATCGCTTGGGCGCTCAGCAAAACCGGAGGGAAACTGATCACGATCGAAATTGATGAAAGGCGTTATCGTCAGGCGCTTGCTTCTATCGAAGAAGCCGGTCTCTCCGCTTATGTCGATGCCCGTTTGGGAGATGCTCATGAACTCGTGCCGGCCCTGGAAGAAACCTTCGATTTCGTTTTCTGTGATGCGGATAAAGGCTGGTATAAAAATTACTTAATGGCGGTTTTACCAAAGCTCGAGTTGGGAGGATGTTTTGCCGCTCATAATGTCCGGGGACGCCGCGGCCGCGGTATTTGGGGCATCGGAGAATATGTCACCTATCTGGAAAGCTTGCCGTTCATGGAAACGACATATGAGACTTCGAGTTGGGCGGGGATCGCCGTCAGTTACAAACGCCGACAAAATCCATAGATGTTATCCCGACGGGGAGAACGATTATTTTACTTCGTCGGAAGGGTTCTCCGGAAGGGAATCAAGGTCTTCCCAAGAAGCCCCTGTTTCGCATGTGAAATTCCGGAACTGCATATGCCGCAGTTTGATGTTTTCCACGACGCGGGGGAATGCCTTGAAATGCTCGATTTCCATCTGGGCTTGTGTATAGTCTTTTTTCAGAATCGCTTGGAATTCAGCGAGGTCCTTTTTCGGGTAAAAATCCGCCATGAGAGCGGGCCAGGCAAAAACCTTGCGTTTTTCCAGTTCTCTCAGCGCGATCAAAGGAAGTTCGAAATAATCTTTTTGAGCTCCGGTGATGCTCTGAAAGCTTTCTTCATTGATTCCCTTGATTCCGATGCGGACTTTGATATTGAGATATTTCAGAAATTCAATCAATTCCGGTTTGAAACCCAGAAACAGACCATTGGTGTCGAGTACCAGGGGGGTTCCCGGGCGGTAGCGAACCAGGATTTTGAACATTTCGAGGATGTGGCGAAAAGACCTCTCCCCCAGGATGGGTTCCGCTCCGCTGATTCGGAATAGGCTGAGATGATTCTTTTGGGCCAGGAATAGAAGTCGAGCCGCCGCGGCCTGAGGGGTATAAAAATCTTGATATCGGGTCGGTTCGAGATTTCTTTCAAAATTCCAGCAGTAGGCGCAGAGAAACGTACATCCGACGCAGTCGGCGGTGGCGTCGCCTCCGAAAAGTTTTCCGGGACGGAATCTGAAATAGAGTCGTTGGTTGTCGCGCATAACCATCCGTTCAACGTCGGCTCCGCGGTCGATGGGATTGAAGGGCAGCTGCAGATTCATGGGGTGTTCACATATTGAACATTATTTTACCCCCAAACAGAAAAAAAGAAAAGCGATTCTCCAAAAAATCCCGATAATCATTTTCACATAAGTCTCCTCCTATCGGAGAGACATCATAAAAAAGCGCAAAATCGGCTCACCGCCGTCCCACCCAACCCAAATATTAAGGTAAAATTCGTCAGCACATTATGATGGACTCTGCTGAACCTGGGTTATTCACGGGTCGAGGTTGCCGTGGCGGCAAGCAAAGGACGGTGAGGCGTACTTAAAGGTACGCCGATACGCTCTTTGTACAGCCGACGTGGTGAGATCGTCTCGCCCGTAGGGTAAAGAATGTCGATATATTAAATGAGGAGTTTTTTGAATTATCCGTATCGACATTCTTTATGAATAACCCAGGCTCAGTGAGGGGTCAACCGGCGGGCTTCCGTTACTCCGGGAAGTGATCGGATTTCTTTTAGAATTTTATTGAGTTGGGTGACGTTTCCGATTTCAAGGGTGGCTGTGATACGGATTCCGTTATCCCTTTGATCTCGATGGACATTTGAAGAAAGGATACGAGCATCCGATTTTTCGGCGATTTCCGTTATTTGTTTCGGAAGAGATCCTGACCGCGTGCCCTCGACAAGCACCGGAACCGGAGAACGATCGTCGGAACGACTCCATTCCACCTCGATAAGTCTTTTCCAATCCGCCGGCCGGAGGACATGAGGGCAGTCCCGACGGTGGATGGTCAGTCCCTTTCCACGGGTGATGAATCCCATGATGTCATCTCCGGGAAGTGGATTGCAGCAGCGTGCCACGCGGGTAAGAATGTCTTTCAAACCTTTCACCGTCACATGGGGAGATTCCGTTTTTTTAGAAGACGGAATCTCAGGTTCGGGAAAAGGGGCCGGGAAGGCTTTTTCGGCCGTCAGCCGGGCCGCGACATGTTGGGCGCTTAATACGCCACGGCCTATATCCTCAAGAAAGGGTTCCGGGCCCGCATAATCGAAGAAGCGGGAGATGTCTTCCAGACTTTTTTGCCGCATTCCGGCGCGCTTCATTTCCCGGTCAATGAGTTCTCGTCCGTGTGCTATGGTGTTTTCGCGCTCCTGTCGGCGGAACCAGGCGCGGATATGCTGTCTCGCTTTGGACGTGCGGATGTATCCGTCCCGGGGGATCAGCCAATCCCGGCTGGGTCGGGAAGATTTTCCGGCTACGATCTCGATGCGGTCCGCATTCTGAAGCGGGGTGTTCAGCGCAACCAGCTTTCCGTTGACCCGGGCTCCGCGGCAGCGATGGCCGATCTCGGAATGGATGCGGTATGCAAAATCGATGGGCGTGGAACCTTCCGGAAGCTCTATTACGTCGTCGGTGGGAGTGAAGACATAGACAAATTTGGGAAAAATGGAACCCGGTGACGGCCCGCCGTTTTCCGGATAGGATGCAAGTTCTTTCCTCCATTCCAGGAGGTTTCGCAGATAGGTTATTTTAGGATCCATTCTCGATTCATGTTTGATCCGGGCCTTATATTTCCAATGGGCGGCGAGTCCGAGCTCAGCGGTTTCGTGCATTTCCTGGGTGCGAATCTGGATTTCCAGGGGAGTTGCATCGGGGCCGAGTACGGCCGTATGCAGTGAACGATAGAGATTGGCTTTCGGCTGGGCGATGTAATCATCGAATTCTCCGGGTATCTGCGGCCACAGATGCTGGATGATGCCGAGAACGGCGTAACAGCCGGTAACATCGTCTACGATGATACGAACGCCCTGGAGGTCATAGATTTCAGAGAGGTCTTTTTCCGTCCGTTCCATCTTTTTATAGATGCTGGCGATATGTTTGGATCTACCGGTTATTCCGGCTTGGATTCGGGATCTCAAGAATTCCTGTTGAAGGATTCCGACGGCCTTTTCAATCCGACGGTCACGAATTTCCCGGCTGTCGTTCAGAGCCTCCTCAATATCTCGGTAGGTTGTTGGGTCCAGATGTCTCAGAGCCGCATCTTCCAGTTGCCATTTTATCCGCCAGATACCCATGCGATCCGCGAGGGGGGCGAAGATTTGGAGAGTTTCGCCGGCGATACGATGCCGCTCCGCCATGGAGTATGAATGGAGGCTTTCCATTTTATGGAGCTGCTCGGCCAGCCTTATCAGGACGACGCGCATGTCGTCGGCCATGGCCAGGAACATATCGCGCAGATTCTCGGCCTGCTCGTCCTGAATGCGTTCCCATGATATACGGTTCAAAGTGGCGGCCCCATCGACCAACCGGGCTATCTCCGGCCCGAAGGCGCCTTCTATTTCCTCCAGGGAGATGTCCGTATATTCGGGAAGATCATGGAGCAGGGCTGCGGCGAGGGTGGACAGGTCGAAATGCATTTCCGCCAGGATAGCGGCTGTGGCCAGGGGGTGCTCGATGGAAGATCCTCCCGACATATGAGCTTTTTCCGCGAAGGCATGGACCGAGAGCAGAAAATCCGCGTCGGGATCGGAGACGGAGATGTCGAGTTTCCGGATAAGATCTTCGATATTCATGATGTATTCTTCACGAAGTCCAATATAATGCTGAAAATACGAAGTGGCAAGTTCGTGCCTTGGGAATATGGTATGTTTGCAAGGATTATACCGGGGGATTCGGATTTAAAAATCAGTTGAAAAAAATATATTATATATATATGAAGCTTTGACAGTTTTGTTTTTTATGTGCTATAAAGTCTCTGCGAGGAGGTAACGTTGAAAATATTTAGAGGCATTTTGATCATTGGGTTGGTTGGAGTTCTCCTGTGTCTTGGGGCATGCAAAAGTGATTCCGATGAAGGCGGTCCCCGGACTATCACGGTAACGATCAGGAATATGGAAGCCGTGCGGACGATCCATGTGTTTTTCGAAACCGACAGCCCCCGCGAACAGAACCGTATCGCTCCCGGCGCCAGCATCGAAACCGTCATCCAGGCTCAGGCCGTTGGGTGGGGGCTGGCCGTCTACGTTAAAGACGCAGCGGATCTCGAAGGGTATTATCTTACGACGGATCAGATCACGGTCGGCGAGACGTCTTGGGCGAACGGAGTCGCTGAAATCCAGTGGGACGGCACCGATCTCAATATGATCAACTGGTAACACGTCTGTTTTAAGTACGTTCTCAATTCCGCGTTTGAACTGAAGAAAAACGCCACGTGCAAACCGTGCTCCCCGCTCCGTGCGGCGTGAGCACGGTTTGCGCGGATTAAGAGCCGGGAACGCTGTACGCCTTCCGTCCGGAAGGCGTATTCCGGGCTTTCCCTTATATCGGTCATGATGAATATCTCCTCGTTTCCTCGGTGACATTATGATGCGTGCTGTTATCTTTGATATGGACGGTTTGATGATCGACAGTGAGCGTCTCTATTTTCAGGCCGAAAGAGACTTGGCGCACCGATTCGGCAGGGACGTCGAGGATGCAACTCTCCGGCGGATGATGGGACGAAATCCCAAGGAAAGCCTGCGGATATTCGTCGAGGATCAGGATCTGCCGGTCGGTGTCGATGAAGCGCTGGCCATGCGAAACGAAATCATGCGCGAAAAATTGAAGGCGGACCTTCAACCCATGCCCGGCCTGGAGCATATTCTATCATCTTTTTTCAGGAAGCTGAAACTGGCCGTGTGTACCGGAGCCCAGAAGGAATTTTTGGATCTGGTCGTGGACAGCTTGGATATCCGGGATCGATTCGATGTCCTTCAGCATTCTGACACGGTCGGTATGGGAAAGCCTCATCCGGAGATCTATCTGACGACCTGCCGGAAGCTGGGTCTGAAGCCGAATGCCTGCGTTGTCCTTGAAGACTCATCAAACGGCGTTCGGGCCGGGAATGCGGCGGGGTGCTACGTGATCGCCGTACCGTCTGAATATACCGGGGATCAGGATTTCAGCCGTGCCGACCATATCGTGAACGATCTGTTCGCCGCCGCCGAGCATATCGCATCCCTTTCGGGTACTTGAGTATCAAGACGGCCCGGTTTTCATCCGGATCCATCCATCTTCGGCATATATCCGCTTTTTTCCCGCCAATAGACTGGAAATATCGCTATCATCCGATCAATGCGTGTAGGAACGGCGGTGAATAAACTGGTGAAAATACAGATAAGCCGCTGCGGATGCCAGAGCCAAGAGCAGCACAGCGCCTGGAGGCGAACCTAAAAAGGCAGCCAAAACATTGTTGCCCAAGTCGCTGGGGAAACGGGCGATAAAGAGATAAGCGGAACCCGATATGGAGGCGAAAAGCAGGGCGATCGCTCGTAATAGAAAACGGCCTGCCTTACCGGTGAAATCATAGGTGCTGTCCACGCCTAATCCCATCCCGAAAACCAATCCGTTCGCAGATCCCGTCAGGGCAAGACAAATCCACAAAAAATCAAGGCTCAGATCGCCGTGCCTGCCGATGAAACAGCTCACCCAAAAAATCAACATCAGGCTTACCCAATACAGGATCCAGACCATATGGCCGGCCAGCGCTATCCCCCGCAATGGTACCGGCAGCCGGATCAACATCCGTTTCATATCGTATTTAGCCTCCTCGTTTCCGGTGACGGCTCCAATGGCGACGATGGAAAAGAACATCATGATCATCAGCAGGGTTTCGAGACCTTCCAAAACGGCATTGGCGACGGCGCCGATCAGAATGATGCCGTATATGCAGGCAAACAAGGTCCGGTTGTATAAAAAATCTGTTTTAGCCAATCTCCACATGGTTGTCTCCTTCTCCATTTAAATAGGGTTGTCCGATTCTTTTTTTCCTCCGGACGAATCGCTGGAAATCCGGCGGCTGTCGGGAACTCCCCGGTGACTCCGGTTTCAATTGCCGGGATATTTTGCATGGCGGCCTTCCTTGAGGATGCAAACCGCGATATCCTCGATGCTCATATGTGTTTCCGTTATGTTCTCTGCGCCCTTCTCTTTCAGCTGTTTCAGGGTTTCGCGATGGTTGGAGCTGATTATACGGTGGTCGTTTTCTTCCCGCAGGTGATGGATCGTGTGCGTCAGTTCGCGCACATCGGACTTCAGTTTGAAGGATATGCGGCGCCAGTTTTCAATGAGGTCTTCCTTGGCGGCGCGCATCCATATGCGTCCCTCGTCGATAAAGGCGATGTCATCAGCCAGGCGGCTTATCTCAGGCAGGGTGTGCGTCGTATAGAGGATGGCTCTGTCTCCGCTTTCTATGATTTCAAACAGCGCATCTTGAATTTCATCGCGTACGATCGGGTCGATTCCTACGGTCGGTTCATCCAGCAGCAGCAGGCGGGGTGAATATGCCAGAGCGGATACCAACGATAATTTAACCCGATTTCCCGTGGAAAGCTCAGTGACGCGCTTTTCCAGGGGAAGGTGGAATCTTTCCGCCAACCGGACGGCTTTTTCTTGGGACCAGCGGGGATAAAACGGGGCAAGGAATTTCAGGTTCTTTGCTCCGGACCATCGCTCATAAAAAACATGGGCATCGCCTACGTAACCCAAATCGAATTTCCATTCCGGCTTGTGAAGGTCGTTGGATCTTCCGAAGATTCGCATATCCCCGCTGTCCGCCCGCAGAAGGCCGACCAGGCATTGTATGGTTGTGGTTTTTCCTGATCCGTTGGGGCCGACCAATCCCAGGACCGTACCCGTATGCAGATCAAGATCGATGGGGCCGAGCTTAAAATCCGGAAATGTCTTGATAACGTTTCTATATTCAAAAGCTTTCTCCATGTCGTTCTCCTTATTTCCTCAAAATATTGCCCACGATCCGTTCGATATCCACGTGAGTCAAGCCTTCCGCTTCCGCGGTCCTTATATGATGTTCAATACTTTCCCGAAGCCTCAGTACGGCCATGGCTTTTTTACTTTGGGAAGAGAGTTTGGAAACAAAAAAACCTTTTCCCCGCCGAGAGTGGATGAGGCCTTCGCGGTCAAGGATTTCGTAGGCTCTCTGAACCGTTATGACGCTGACGTGCTGTTCCCGGGCCAGTTTGCGGATCGAGGGCAGATCCGCTCCGGCCTTGAGCTCTTCGCTCAGGACCTTTGCCCGGATCTGCCGCACGATCTGGGCCTGCAGGGGTTCGGTTGACTGATCACTCAAGCTCAGCAGCATAACGACCTCAAACAAACAGGAAAACGAGAATCAAAGCGGTCGACACCATCAAAAGAATGATGATTCGAATCCTGATGAATCCATTTTCTCGTTTCATGAAAAACCTCCTTGTCGCTATGGCCTTTCGGATCGAGAGAGCCTTTCGTGATCTGTCTATCATGTGAAATATGTATATAGTCTATATATACAGTATAGCGTGGTAAATTTATTTGTCAAACGTTTTTTTTAAATTTATTTTTCAGCTGTTCGAGCGCATTCCGTAATGTTTGTTATTTTTATGATACCTGCCGACTGTGATGCCGGGTCGAATCGAACGGGATCCGAATGGATCCCGGGCGGTTGACGCGCATTCCGGAAATATTATATGCTCGATTTTTCTTGAGTTTTTTTTACGAATTAAAAGAGGAGGATGGATTCATGAAAATAATCCGGAAAAGCTCGATATTTCTATTGGCCCTTTTGTTGTGTGGACCCTTCATCGCCTGTCGAAAATCAACCGGCGGTAAAACCGGAAAGCTGGATTTTGAAATATCTTTTCCCGGGGACCTGAGTTCCGAACCGCTTGACGGGCGATTGTTGCTTATGGTTTCGGATGACGAAAATCAGGAGCCTCGATTTCAGATCAACACCGGTCCCGAATCACAATTGATATTCGGAATCGATGTCGATGGCCTGTCTCCCGGCCAAGGAGCGGTGATCGGTGCCGATGTTTTCGGTTACCCGCTGGAAAGTTTGGCGGATATTCCCAGGGGGGAATATTGGGTGCAGGCCCTGTTTAACCGGTATGAGACATTCCGTTTGGCCGACGGCCGGGTCTTGAAGCTGCCGCCGGATAAAGGGGAAGGTCAGCAGTGGAACCGTAAGCCGGGGAACCTCTTCAGCACCCCGAAAAAAGTACTGATCGATCCGTCTCGAAATAAAAGGATTGCCATTTCGCTCGACCAGGAAGTCCCCCCCGCCCCGGAACAGCAGGAAACGAAATTCATAAAGATCGAGAGGATCCAAAGCAAGCTCCTTTCGGATTTTTGGGGCCGTCCCGTATATCTAGGCGCTCAGGTGCTTCTGCCGTACGGATTTGATGAGCACCCCGAGGCCCGCTACCCGCTCGTCATCAACCACGGGCATTTTCGCCTTCCCAATCTCTTTGATAAATTTAGGGAAACGCCTCCAGATCCCGATCTTAAGCCGGACTATAACGAGCGTTTCCAATGGGAAGGATACAACCGGACGGTGCAGGAGTATGCCTATAAATTCTATAAATATTGGACCGCCCCGGATACGCCGCGCATGATCGTCATATCGATCCAACACCCGACCCCTTATTTTGATGATTCCTATGCGGTGAACTCGGCAAATCTCGGACCATACGGTGATGCCATCATGCAGGAACTGGTGCCGCATATAGAAAAGAAATATCGCGGGTTAGGAGAAGGCTGGGCTCGTTTCGTATACGGAGGTTCCACCGGGGGATGGGAGACTCTCGCGGTACAGGTGTTTTATCCGGAGATGTTCAACGGCTGTTTCGCCGCTTGCCCGGATTCCATCACGTTTCGTTCCTTTTTTATCGTTGATATCTATAATCATGAAAATGCCTATTATGTCGACAGTCGTTGGAAAAAAACGCCCCGACCGGGAAATCGCAATTACCTTGGAGAGCTGAAAAACACCATGCGGGAGATCAATCACCTGGAACTGGTGCTTGGGACGAACAGCCGTTCGGGCGGAACTCTGGATATTTACAATGCCGTTTATTCCCCGCCCGGAGAAAACGGATATCCGAAACCGATCTGGGATAAAAGAACGGGAAAAATCGATCGCTCCGTGGCGGAATACTGGAAAGAGAATTACGACCTCCTGCATGTCATGAAACGTGACTGGAATACGCTGGGACCCAAGTTGAAAGGGAAGATTCATATTTACTGTGGAGATATGGATAACTGGTATTTGAATAACGCCGTTTATTGGATGGAAGATTTTCTCGAGAGCACGGAAAATCCTTATTATGACGGCGATGTGGATTACGGCGATCGGGCGGAGCACTGTTGGAACGGGGATCACACACGACCGAATGCCACTTCGCGGCTGCGTTATCATCAGATGTTCGCACCGGTGATGGTGAAGCGCATGATGAAAAATCACCCTCCCGGAGCGGACTTGAAAAGCTGGCGATACCGATAAGGAAATAACTCGATCGTAAGGTCGGGTGATTCGCCCGCCGGTCCTACATATATGGTCTTTTCCCCATTATTTCATGTGATCAAGCGGCCGCCGGCCTGGGGGGGTCCTCCGCCGGGGGGAAGATGTTGTATTCCGGGCCGAACTGAGCCAGGTATTCCAGGCTGAAAGCCCGAAGCGTATACCAGGCGGGCAGTGTGAAAACGGTCCCGATGTAGGGAATGATCAGGAGAATAAATCCCACGCAGCATGTCATCAGTCCGGCGATGACAATGGCGGCGAACACCAGGAATGAAAGAACGAAGATAAATAACCCGTAAAGGACGAAATGGAGCGAATACTGTTTGAAAAGGACCAGAAATCGTCCCCATGCCCGGTTTGTCGGGATGCGGTGCTTGTACATGATGGGAACCACGAAGTTTTTCAGAAACATGGCGATGAAGCCGATTACAACCATGGACAGTAAAAAAAACAGGCCGGAACCGATCAAAAAGAAAATGGGGATCCGATCGCCTCCTCGGGCTGTGTTGAGGGCGGCGCCGGTGGAAAAGAAAAAGGCAAAGAATAGGATCATATACCCGAAAATGGCGAATCCGAATCCCAGCCGCCAGAGAAACAGGGCGTTGCCCTGGTTTCGATAATCATTCCATGGTTTGCCGATCTCGCAGTGGTTGTGAACGACATTGTCCAGGAACATGAACGTGCCCCTTGAACTCAGCCATGTGAGCACGACGATCAGGGTGATGACGGCCAGGGTGATGAAGACGATCCCGACGAACCACCCCGGATGGCTCAGCAGCCATTCCCAGGCCCGGCCGGGAAAGTGTATGAACTCGCGGAAAGAAAAATCTCCGCCTTCGTTATATTGAGCGCCGCCGGATCTTCCGGGGCCTTCCATGAGTCCGGCCAGAAAGGCGTTGAATCCGACGAGAAACCACTTGTGGAGGTCGAACGGGCGGAAGAGCGCGTTCTTCATTCGCTCCCAAGCCCGGCCCAGCGGCATAAAATATTCGATTTTCATCCTGCATCCCTTCCTTTTATGCTTAGATTATTCCCTATATATTTATATACAATAATATACTTCAAATAAAGCAACTATCTGAATTATTCATAAAGAATGTCGATACGGAATTTTAAAAAATCTCTTATTAAATATCGACATTCTTTACCCTTCGGGCGAAGCAATCTCACGGCATCGACTTCGTTGCGGCCCGATCGACGTACCTCGGTACGTCTCACGAGCCGCTTCCTCCTCGCTACCGCAATCCTGCTCCGTGAATAATCCAGAATAATGCCGGGTCGTTAGACACTGCTTTTTCCTAAATACCAAGGTGGGGAGGGCACGGCGGTGTGAGATCGTCGTTTAGACGCGATTTTTAACGCCATGAAAATGTCGGTTTTCTCGGCGCTTCCGTAACTCCCCCCGTCCGTACTTGACGGCTGAATGAAATTCGATGCTTAGACAGGATTTTCGACGCCATGAAAATCTCACTTCGCTCAGCGTCTGCGGCGGGTCGGCGCGGCATCAAGAGGCGGGGACCGGTTCGCCGCGGAATTTTTCCGTTCAATCTTACTCGAAGATATGTAGAATAGGGATATGCATGATAACCGGAAGAATGCGGCCGAAGTTGCGGATGCCGTAAACCGCATCCGGACTCTCATGCCCCAAGCCGGGCTTCGGGAACGGGAGGCCGCCGTATCCCGTTTGGAAAGCCTTTCGCATCGCCGGCGGATACGCGTCTCCCGTGAAATGGTCTCTTCGCTGGCCGAACTGGAGGAGAGGCTCAAACGATCCGCGAGAGACCTCCGTCTTCGGGATCAAAACAAGCCCCGGATCTCCTTCCCCCAGGAGCTTCCCATCACGTCTCATCGTGATGAGATCGTGCGGTGTATCCGGGAGAACCGCGTTGTCGTCATCGCGGGGGAAACCGGCTGCGGGAAAAGCACCCAAATTCCCAAGATGTGTCTGGCGGCCGGAAGAGGGATCGCCGGTCTGATAGCCTGCACCCAGCCCCGCCGGATAGCGGCGACGACCATTGCGCGGAGAATCGCCGAAGAAATCGGAGAACCCGTGGGAGGCTCCGTGGGATACAAAATCCGTTTTCAGGAGAAAACATCCCCCCGCGCCTACATCAAGATCATGACGGACGGCATGCTGCTGGCGGAGACCCAATCCGATCCTCGTTTAACGGCGTATGACACCATTATCATCGACGAGGCGCATGAACGGAGCCTGAATATCGATTTTCTACTGGGAATCTCGCGAACCCTGCTTGCCTCGCGGCCGGAATTGAGGTTGATCGTGACATCCGCCACCCTGGATACCGAAAAGTTCTCCCGGGCATTCGAGGGAGCTCCGGTGATCGAAGTGGGAGGGCGGATGTTTCCGGTGGATGTGGAATATCATCCCGGCTCCGGCGCGGCGGGGAATGACGAAGACTATGTGGATATGGCGGTCAAAGCGGTTTCCCGGCTGAAGAAGGCAAGGCGCAGCGGGGACATCCTTATCTTCATGCCGACCGAACAGGATATCCTGGAAACATGTGAGCGATTGGAGGGACGCCGCTATGCCGGGACCGCGGTGCTTCCGCTTTTCGCCAGGCTTCCGGCGGCTCAGCAGGGGAAAGTCTATTCCGTCACCGGACCGAAGATCGTGGTGGCGACCAATGTGGCCGAAACCTCCCTGACGATCCCCGGAATCAAATATGTCATCGACACCGGACTGGCCCGGATCTCCCGGTATCAACCCGGAACCCGAATCAACAGCCTGCCGGTCAGCGGTATATCTCGCAGCAGTGCCGATCAGCGCATGGGGCGCTGCGGACGTGTCCGTGAGGGTGTTTGTATCCGGCTGTATTCCCGGGAGGATTATGAATCCCGCATTCCTTTCACTCCCCCCGAAATCCTGCGCTCCAACCTGGCGGAGGTGATCCTGCGCATGGTTTTTCTCAAGCTCGGGCACCCCTCCCGTTTTCCATTTGTGGATCGGCCCAAGTCTCAGAGCATCAAGGACGGCTATGACACGCTGGTGGAATTGGGGGCGATTCGGAGGAAGGGTCGTGAGATCACGATGACGGCCATGGGACGTCTGATGGCACGGATGCCGCTCGACCCCAAAATTTCCCGCATGTTGTTGGAAGCGAAAACAGAAGGCTGTCTCCGACAGGTCGCCGTGATCGCCGCTGTCTTGAGCATCAGAGATCCGAGGGAAAGGCCTCCGGACAAAACGGCTGAAGCCGACCGGGGTCACGCCGCTTTCAGGCATCCGGATTCGGATTTTCTCACCCTGCTCAATATTTGGGATAAGTATCACAGCGACTGGGAGAAGCTGGATTCCCAAAACAAGCGGCGTAAATTTTGCAGGGAGCATTTTCTCTCCTTCTCACGTATGCGGGAATGGATTCACGTACATGACCAGATCCTGGAAATTTTGAAGGAACAGAAGATCCCGCTGGGGAAAACGGCGGCCGCCTCCCGGAAACGCGATCTTTATGCGGGGATTCACAAATCCGTTCTCTCAGGATTCCTTTCCAATATCGCCGTTCTCAAGGAAAAAAACATGTATCAGGCCGCCAAGGGACGGGAAGCCATGATCTTTCCGGGATCTTCGCTGTTTAACACGGGGCGTCCCTGGATCGTGGCCGCGGAGATGGTGGAAACCTCCCGTCTTTTCGCCCGAACCGCGGCCAAAATCGAGCCCTCCTGGCTGGAAGCATTGGGGGGATCTTTGTGCCGCTGCTCATATTCCGAAGCAAGATGGGATCCGAAGCGAGGTGAAGTTCGCGCGCGTGAGCGGGTCACGCTTTACGGCCTGGAGATCGTCTCGGGGAGAGAAGTTTCCTACGGCCGGATCGATCCCGAGGAAGCGCATCGGATTTTTGTCCGTTCGGCGCTTGTGGAAGGCCGAATTGCGGAACCGCCGGCGTTTCTTCGTCACAATCTGGAGCTTTGCCGCCGGATCAGAAAGATGGAAGAGAAATTGCGAAAGCATGACATCTTGGTGGGCGAAGAGGTGATATCGGCGTTTTACTCTAGGAACTTGGGAGAAATCGTTGATCTCCGCAGCCTCGAGCGCATGATCCGAGAGCGGGGAAGCGACGATTTTTTACGCATGCCGGAAGCGGATCTGTTGCGAAAAATCCCGGATGTATCCGAACTGAACCGCTTTCCCGATGAGCTGAATATCGGAGGAGCGCGGCTGCGAACGTTCTACCGTTTTGCGCCGGGAGAGAAAGAGGATGGCGTAACCCTGGAAGTCCCCGCCTCGTTGTTCGATGGGTTGCCCTCTGAACCCCTGGAATGGGGTGTCCCGGGACAGCTCCGAGAAAAGATTACGGCTTTGATCAAAGGGCTTCCCAAACGCTATCGTAAGCAGCTGCTGCCCATCGCCGATACGGTCGACACCGTCGTTCGGGAAATGAAGCCAAAGGATCGGTCGCTTCCTGATGAACTGACGGCTTTTATAAAGCGCCGCTTCCGGGTTGAAGTTCCGCCCGGGGAGTGGGAGAACGCGGAGATCCCACCTCATCTGAGAATGCGAGTGGCGCTTACGGACGCGGCGGGACGGCGGATTAAGGCCGGTCGGGACGTGGCGGCGCTGCGGCGGGAAATGAGATCCTCCTCTTTGCCGTCCGAGGTCCCGGTATGGAAACGCGCCCGGGAGAAATGGGAGCGGTCGGGGATAACGGCATGGGATTTTGATGCGCTGCCGGAGAGGATTGCATTGGGTGCTTTTCTCAATGCATATCCGGCACTCGAGATGAAGAATAACGGAGTTGATATCCGTCTCTTCAAAAATCGAGCGGAGGCGCTGTCTTCACATCTGAAGGGTGTTCAGTCTCTGCTGATGGGACGATTCGACAAAGGCTTGGATTTTCTGCGGCGTCTCCTGCTGATTCCTGAAGAATATGACCGCGCGGCTCTTTTTTTTAAAGGGAGGGCGGTATTGGAGGCTCTGCTGCTGGAGCGCTTGAAACAGGAGGTTTTTCAGAAAAACCTCCGCACCCGAGAGGATTACGATTCCTATACCGAGAGACTGGTATCTCTCCTGCATGAGAAAGCGCATATTTTGCGGAAGGTGACGCTGGAAATACTGGATGCCTATCAAAAAACCCGGGGCGTGCTGTCGTCGTTGGAAAAATCCGATCCCAAAAACAAAACCCTGGCCTCGCTATGCGCCGGAATCCGCGGCGGGTTGGCCGAACTCCTGCCGGTCGATTTTCCCGCTCGCTACCCCTTGACAAGACTCATGCATTTTCCCCGCTATCTGGAAGCTCTGCGCATTCGGGCCGAGCGGGGCCGTGTCGATCCCATGAAAGACGTAGAGAAGGGGAAGCGAGTGAATGCTTTCATAAGGGCGAGGAACGATCTGAAAGAGTCCTTTTCGTCGTCGACGTCTTTGGAAAGACGTAAGGCCTGGAACGAACTGCGGTGGTTGATCGAAGAGTTCAAGGTGTCGCTGTTTGCGCCGGAGCTCAAGACCGCCGTACCCGTATCCCCAAAACGGGTGATGAAAAAAATCAAGGAAATCGAAGATATTCAATAGAACCGCGGCTTTTTGAATGATCGATCGCTGCGCAGTCGAACATTTCGATGATCCCTTACGTATCCAAGCTCTGAAACAAACAAAAATATGGTCTTGTAATAAGGCTCTTTTTTTTCTTCTGATAAAAGTAATAAATCCGATAAATATTATGTATTTTTATTGTATTGGATCTATAATACTTGATTCGGGTATCGGATTTGATCCCGATTTAATTCGCGAAGGATCTCCGATCGCTCGGAGATGTCAAGAGCGAGCGAAAGGGAGACCGGGAGATTTATTATGGAATACAGATATCTAGGATCAACCGGAGTCAAGGTTTCCGCTCTGTGTCTTGGGACCGCTAATTTTGGCGACCCGACGACGGAAGAGGAGTCGGCGCAGATCATCCACCGTGCCGTGGACGGCGGAATCAACTTGATCGATACCGGAAACACTTATGCTTCAGGAAAAAGCGAGAGCATTATCGGCGGGACCTTGGCCGGGAGTAATCTGAGGCTCCAGGTTCTGATCGCGACCAAGGTTCATTATCCCGTAGGTCCCGGACCCAATGAACAGGGGAATTCGCGCCTGCACATCATACAGGCCTGCGAGGATTCGCTGCGCCGCTTGAAAACGGATTATATAGATATTTACCAGGTTCACCGCCCCTCCCTGCATACGGCGGTGGAGGAAACGATGTCGGCTCTGACCGACCTCGTTCGTTCGGGAAAGATTCGATATGCTGGATGCTCGACTCATCCCGGATGGATGGTGATGGAATCCATCTCCGTCAGCCGGTCAAAGGGTTATGTCAAATATGTGTGCGAACAGCCGCCCTATAATCTTTTGGACCGCCGAATCGAGAATGAACTTCTCCCCGTATGCCGAAAGTATGGTTTAGGGGTGATTCCCTGGTCTCCGCTGGCGATGGGGATGCTTTCCGGAAGGTACCTCTCAATGGATTCCATTCCGAAAAATTCGCGGGCTGCGCTGAGAGGCGGTATTTATGCCGAGAGGGTAACGGCGAAAGCGATCGGATTCGGGCTCCGGTTTTCAACCCTGGCTGAAGAAATCGGGATGCCGCCGTCACAGCTGGCTGTCTTGTGGGTTAAGGATCAGGAAGGCATAACCGCGCCGCTAATCGGTCCCCGCAGTGTCGAACAGCTGGAAAAGATCCTCCCCGTGGGCGACATGCATCTGAATGATTCGGTGCGTGCGCGCTGCGACGCCATTGTTCCTCCTGGAAGCGCTGTGGCCGATTTCCACAACTCGGCGGAGTGGATGAAAATGAAAATATTGTAACCCCAGGGAAAAATCGAAAGGATTATGACATGAGTAAAATCAAGCTGGAATTTGAAAAGGGTGGATCGTTCGAAGCGACCCTGTTTACTGAAGAGGCCTCTGAGACCTGCAAAAAGTTTGTTGAAAAACTGCCTTTTAAACTGCGGTTCTACCAAAGCATCGTTTCAGGCCAAGCCATGGTCACTCTGCCCGATCGATTTTCCATGCCGCGGGAAAACCAACGTGTTGCCGGAATCCCTCCTGGATCGCTTTGTTTTCTGGTCAGGGATGACGCCGTTCTGGTACCGGATGAGATATATATCGCTTACGGTCTTTTCATATCACGCGGGCTCACCTTGGATGGGAAACAGCCGGTGAATGTCTTTGGCCGTATCGATTCGAATCTGGATGAATTGGGAACGATCGGAAAGCGGGTTCTCATGGAGGGAGCTGAGTTCGTGAATTTCAGCTTGATACAGGAAGAATGATTCGTCGGCGATAATGATCCCGGTTGGAGAGGAGGCTCTCCGCTTTTTATAAGATCGGAACGGATGAGGGATATGCTCAGAAAGTGAGTCTCAGGTTATCCAGCCGTTTTTTCGCTTCCGGAAGCGCCTTGAAAATCATATCGAGTTTTTCACAGGGATAATCATCGCAGAAAGCGCAGTTGGCGATCTCCTCCTCCTGGCCGCATTTTCGGATCTCGCATACTTTGCAGTGACTGAAAACCGCAGAGATATCCGCGTGGCAGCCCATGCAGTTGATATCATCCGATTTGATGTCGGCGTTGAACTGTTTTGACCAACGTTTGGCCACCTCCGCTCTTTTCCCATCATCATCGGCTTTCGTGGCCTGAAAAGCGCCGCACTCGAGACAGTTGATACCGCAGAAAGCGATCATCGGTTCCCTCCTTGATTCAGGGAAAACAACCCGGGGGGCTTTCGATGAGCCATCGGTCCCCGGTCCTTTTAATGAATCCCTGTGCTGTTCATGATTCAAATCAGCGTGTCTATGATAACCCTCGATGCTCTGAAAAGACAAGTTGTCCGCGAATATTTATCGGCTCAAGGAAAAAGACCGATTTTCCAGCACGGAAACCAAGCCCTTTTGGGTGTCGGCCCCATCTCGTTCATACAGATAAACGGATCGATGCAGTCATATGGCGTTTTGTCTTCCTGGGGGCGAAAATATCAGGGCTGTGGTTTCAGGTCCATTGATTTTTGGGAAGAATAATATGTTAACAAGGTAGGGGGCTTAGGTTATAATGAGCCGTAAAAAAGGAGATTGATAAATGAGAAGTAAATTGAGAGGAATACTTATTGCTATGCTTTTTTTCGGGTTGTCGGTTCCAAATCTGACGGCGGATGTTACGCGGAGAGCGACAACCACCCTGATTTTCAAAGGCGCCATGGGCTCCGCCATGAAGCTTCTTGGAGGATCGCGTCCGATCACCACCGTGAATTACTACAAAGGATCGCGGCTCCGTTCGGATATACTGGATAAGAGAGGAAACGTGGATCAAACCCAGATCATCGATCTCGATCGGGAGGTCTTTATCTCCATTGACCACAAGAAAAAAGCCTATACTGAGATGACCTTCGATGAATGGCGGAAGATGATGGATGAGCAGATGGAACAGGTCAAAGAGAATTCCCGCGGTAAGGGAGAAACGACGACGGAGTGGTCCTTCAAGGTCGATGTCTCTCGAACGGGCGACACCAAGGAGGTTTCCGGATATGCGGCGGAAGAAATGATCCTGACTTTGATGGCAAATGCAGCCGCTTCGCAGGAAGGTGAGGCGGCGCAAGGCGGCATAACCGTAACCTCGAACCTGTGGATGGCAAAATCGGTCAAGGGTGCCGATGAGATGGAACGGTTTCAAAAGAATCTGCAAAAAAAGCTCGATATGGCATCCGGGAGCCGTGCCATGGCTTCCATGATGGAAGCCATCGCCCAAAACAATCCCCAATTGGCTGAGGCCGCGAAAAAGCTAGAGAAGGAGAGCGCAAAACTTTCGGGGACGCCGTTGGAAACCCACCAAATCTATGAAATGAAAGGCTCCGCGGATAAGAAATCAGAGGGAACGGGAGCTTCCGGTATCGGAGGTGCGCGTAAGGCGCTGGGGGGCCTTCTAAAAAAAGCAGCCAAGAAAGCCACCCAATCCAAAAGCAAAAGCTCGGCATCCCAAGTGCTCATGGAATCTGAAATGAAAATCGAAAGCATCGACACGGCATCCGTCGCCGCGTCTCGATTCGAAATCCCCGGTGATTACAGGAAGAAGGAAATCAAATAAAGCGACCCGTCTTCTTTTTGACGCAATCTGTTTTTTATACGCTGGACTTAAGTCGCCGGACAAACGTTATCAAACCCAATTCGGCTTGAGCGTCTGGATGACCTCGAATACATTGGCGGGAAAAGGATTGCGGATTTTGCCGAGAGGGGAAAAAAGAGGAGCGTATGACAGCTAAAATCATGGTAATTACCGCATATGCGCTGATGATCATCGTGATCGGCATCCTGGGGCTGAGAAAAACGAAATCATTTTCAGATTTTTTTCTGGGAGGAAGAAACGTCGGCCCCATCATGACGGCATTCACCTATGGAACGGCTTATTTCTCGGCAGTTCTATTTATCGGTTTTGCCGGAAAAATCGGGTGGGGATTCGGTTATTCCGGACTCTGGATCGCTCTGGGGAATGCTCTGGTCGGCGTGCTTGGCGTCTGGTGGTTCCTGGGTTGGCGGATCAAAAAGATGTCCGTCGAATACAAGGTGTCCACGATGGGGGAATATTTGGAAAAAAGGTATCGCAGCCGCTTTCTCCGCTTTTTCGGCGCCGTCTGCATTTTCGTGTTTTTAATTCCGTATTCAGCCGCTGTTTTTATCGGGTTGTCTTACTTGTTTCGATCGAATTTCAACCTTGAATTCACGATCGCCCTGGGATTTATGGGGATTTTCACGGCGATCTACCTGGTATTGGGCGGTTACAAGTCCATGACCATGATCGATGTGATCTTCGGATTGATCATGATCGTGGGCGTCGTCGTTCTGATGGTGTTCACCGTCGACAAAGGCAGCGGACTGGCTGCGATGACCGCCGACCTCAAGTCGATCGAGCCCAAGCTGACGGCGGCCGTCGGTCCTCCCGGCTTATGGCCCTTGATCAGTTTGGTTGTTCTGACCAGCCTGGCTCCCTTCGCAATGCCGCAGTTGATCCAGAAGTTTTATGCCGTCAGGGACAAAAAGGCGATCAGAATCGGAATGGTCGCGTCCACCCTATTCGCCGTTCTGATTGGCGGGTCCGCTTATTTCATCGGTTCTACGACCCGGCTTTTTTTATCGCCGGAATCCGCTCCGCGGGCGTTTCATGAGGGCCGCCCGGTCTTCGATGTCCTGATGCCCGAACTCCTGTCGAAAACCATCCCGCATTCGCTGTCTGTGATCATTCTCCTTTTGATCCTCTCGGCTTCCATGTCGACGCTGGCGGCTCTCGTGCTGATTTCGAGTTCCGCCGTAGTCAAGGATTTGGTCGCCGGTTTTATCAAGCGTGACGTGGCGGATGCTGCGCAGATGCGATTGATGCGGTGGATGAGCGGTTTCTTCATTCTCACTTCCGTTGTTTTCGCTTATTTCCGGCCCGCCAGCATCGTGGCCATCCTCGGGATCTCCTGGGGGGCGATTGGGGCCGTTTTCCTGGGACCGTTTATCTGGGGGCTTTTCACGGAATGGGTCACGGCTGCGGGGGCGATCGGCGCGTCGATGCTCGGACTTGCGGCTTGTCTGGGGCTTTATGCCGCCAAAGTTCCGTCCCCCGAGGCCGGTACCGTCGGCATGATGATTTCGCTGTTGTTTCCTCCGCTGCTCACATGGCTTTTTTCCGTACGGGGGAAGACGCATCCCGCTGAAGAACACGGTTTGAGGTGAAAGGAGAAACCGGGAAATCGTGAGGGGCGTTTCCCGGTTTTACGTCTGACGGCCCGGCAGGTCGCGGAATTCTTTTTCAATGGCCGGACGACGGCCTTTACCATCGACGACCACCAGGATCGTGTCATCGCCAGCGATGGTTCCCAGAATCTCTTTCCTGTCAAGGCTGTCGATCAAACTGGCCACACCGTTCGCCGTTCCAGGGGAAGTTTTTATCAATACGAGGTTGTCCGTACCTCGGACGCCCAAAACAAAGTTTTGAAATAAAACACGGAGCCGGGTCATAACCAATTCTCCGGAAACTTTTTCCAGCACTTCGTATCTGTATACGCCCGGTCCCACGCGTATTTTGACAAATCCCATCTCCTGAATATCACGTGAAATCGTCGCTTGAGTGGCCTCGATTCCTTGTTTTTTCAATTCCCTGAGCAGATGATGCTGGTCTCCGACGCTCTGTTCGGCAAGAATCTTACGCAGTTGTCGCTGCCGTGCCGCTTTTGAATAATCATTCATTACAATAGCAAATATATGCAATATGAGTTTCTTGTCAAGTGGATGGAGGATCCAATCCGGGAGAGATGGATGCATGCGGATGGAGGGATAGGCGACGGCGGCGCTTAATCTCAGGTAAGACGCCGGATGAGTTCTTTGTGCCCGGGGAATTCCTGTATGAGCTTCATCCGGCGGGCCGTCTCCAGCGCTTCGAATGAGAAAGCGGGTGCGCAGACATTGGTCCCGAAGGCATACGGCTCTCCTCGGGGAATCTCCGCCGCCTGCCAACAGCCTTGAGTTACCGACCAAACCGGGCGTTCCCCGCCGGAAAGATCCATGCCGAGAGGAAGAACCCTATGGCCGGCGTCCGGGTCGAGAATATGCAGCAGCAGCTTCCCTTCATGGATCAGCCACAGCTCTTCACTGTTGTGAACCCTATGAAATGTCGAAAAGACTCCGGGCAAAAACAGCCAGTGTCCCGAAGTGCGGTGCGCGTCCCGGTGGGTTTCCACGAACTTGGGGCCTTCGGGATGGTCGTACCAGTCGTATGCGGCCAAAATCTTGTTCAGCAATTTTCCGCTCCTTCGAAAGATCATATCAAATTCGAAGCCGGATCTCCATGATCGGCTGTTTGGAATCGCATTCGCGGCATCTCATCGAAGAGGATCCCCGCACGCCGTGAAGATTTATTCCGGCAAAATCGAATCTGACTTGACATGCCTAGATTATCGATGTATATTACCTAGAGAATCTAGGTAAAGGAGAGAGCCCATGGTATCCAAAGCGCTGGTAGCGGCTTCGACAAAGCCCGTGATCTTATCCATCCTTATCCGGGGGGAAAGCTACGGCTACCAGATCATCCAGAATATCATTGAAATATCAGGGGGCTCCCTGGATTGGTCTGAAGGGACGATCTATCCGGTTTTGCATAGGATGGAAAAAGAAGATTGCATCCGGTCTCAATGGAAAATTTCTGAAAACGGCAGGCGGCGTAAATATTACAGGCTGACCGAGCATGGGAAGAAAGAGCTCGAACTGGAAAGGGAGCAGTGGAAACGCGTCAACAAGGTGCTTTCCCGATTTTGGGAGTTTTCATCCGTTTCATGATGACGGCCGATGAAGGAGAGATCAATGTTTGAACTGGAAACCGCGATTAAAAAATGGCGAAAGACACTCAATGCCAACCAGGCTCTGGAGGACGGCGTCAAGGAAGAGCTGGAATGTCACCTCAGAGACAAGATCGAATACCTTATGGTGCGCGGCGCGTCGGAAAAGGACGCGTTCGATGACGCCGCTGGAAAAATCGGGGAACCGGATTTCCTTGGGAGTGAATATTATAAAACCGGGAGCCGGCATCCCGGCGCCAAGCCCCCTTGGGAAAAAAACCGCTGGATTCCCGGACTGGCCGCCAATTATTTCAAGATCGGTTTCAGAAAGATAAAACGGCAGAGGTTTTTTTCTTTCATCAATATTGCGGGATTGGCGGTAGGGCTTGCCTGCTGCGCCGTGATTATCCTCTACGTCGTCAACGAGCTGACATACGACTCTTATCACAAAGACGCCGAACATATTTTCCGCATCAGCACGCATACAAAAAATCAGGTTGGAGAATTCCGGATGGCAACCACTTCGGGCCCGTTGGGAGGAGAAATTCGGGCCGCCTTGCCGCAATCCGAAAATGTCGTACGCGTGGTGCCGCCTTATGAAAACGCCGAGCATACACTGGTGGTGAGGGGGGAACGCCGGTTTTTCGAAAAACGTCTGTTTTTTGCGGACAACGGCATTTTTCAATTATTCCGCATCCCCTTCATCCAGGGGTCAGCCGAGACCGCACTTATCGATCCCTATTCCGTCGTCATCACAAAAGACATGGCCGCGAAATATTTCGGGGATGAATCGCCGCTCGACAAAGTCCTGAGGATCGAGATCGACTATGATACCGGGGATGTCGGACTGCGGGATTATACGGTCACCGGCGTGATTGGGAATGCGCCGGCCAATACGCATTTAAAATATGACATGCTGCTGTCTTTTCCCTCCCTCATAGCCAACCTTCCGTCCTTTGAAACGGATTGGCTTAATCCGAAAACCAAGTATACGTATGTGAAGCTGGCTCCGTCGACCGATCCCGCCGATTTCGAAAAGCGCCTTCAGGTTTTTGCGGAGACGCACAAAAGGATGTATCAGGAACGGTTCGATCGGACGCTCGCTCTCCTGGAATTCGAGCTTCAACCCGTCACCCGGATCCATATGTCTTCAACGTATAGAAGAGAGTTGGAGTCTCCGGGCAGCTGGACCTATGTTTATGTCTATTCCTTGGTCGCTTTTCTGATCCTGATGATCGGGGGAATGAATTTCATCAACCTTTCCGCGGCGCTCGCCACCACCAGAGCCAAGGAAGTGGGACTGCGTAAGGTCGTAGGCGCGCAAAAAAGACAGCTGATCGGGCAGTTCCTGGGGGAATCTTTTCTTATCACGATCATCTCTTTTTCACTGGCTTTCATGCTGATTTCCATTCTTATGGCTCCCTTCAATCGAATGGCGGGAACGGAGCTCTCATTGGCCGGAATGAACCAACCCGTAGTGCTTTTGTCGCTGGTGGGCCTGCTGGTTTTTGTCGCCGTCGGATCAGGGCTTTATCCGGCTTTTATCCTGAATGCAAACCGGCCGGCTTCCGTTCTCGGAGGGAAATCGACTCCGAGCGCACGGGGCTCCAGGGTGCAGAAAGGCTTGGTCATCGGGCAGTTCGCTATCTCGATTTTTCTCGCGATCTGTACGCTGACCGCGTTCAAGCAGCTCACATTCATGCGCGGCCGGGCATTGGGATTCGATATGGAGCAGAAGCTCATCCTGCGGGTTAAAAGTCATCTGCCGCACTTGAGGCGGGATTATGAGGCCATCAAGCGGGATTTTATGCGCCATCCCTCCATCATCGGCGCGGCGGTTTCCTCCTCCGTGCCTGGAGACGGCGATCGAGGCGGATATCACATGACCACCAAATCCGAGGATTTCCGCGGCGTTCCCTTTATTCATGTCATTACCATGGATTATGATTTTATCGAGTTGTATGGGATCCGAATGGAGGCGGGACGGCCTTTTGAACGAGAATCCGGAAATGACGAGGTAGAGTCCTATCTGGTCAACCGGACTGCAGCCCGGGAACTGGGCTTCGCTTCCCCCGAAGAGGCGATCGGGAAGCGCTTCCAGGCTCACTACCACCGTAAGACCAAGCGGATTGTGGGGGTTACAGAGGATTTCCATTACAACGGAATGCGGGAAGCGGTCGAACCCTTGGTTCTGGATATCGAGCCGTCCCTGATGAGCACCCTCACGCTGTCCATTCGAACGGATAACCTACCGGATCTCATGCGTTTTGTCAGGGAAACATGGGATGCGCAGTTCCCGGGAGTTCCCTTCGAATACGCTTTTCTGGATCAGGAATTCGACCGGGTTTACCGATATGAGGAGCAGATGAGCCGCTTACTGGGAACCATTACCTTCCTGGGGCTTATCATCGCCTGCCTGGGGCTTTTCGGTCTGGTGTCTTTCGTCATCCGATACCGGACGAAAGAGATCGGCATACGCAAAGTCCTGGGAGCCCGAACGGCGGATATCGTAGCCCTGCTGTCCAAGAATTTTACGCTGCTTATCCTGACCTCCATCGTGATCGCTTCACCCCTCGCGTTTTTCGCCATGAATGCATGGCTGCGGGATTTTGCCTACCGGATCCCGATAAAGGGACTGATATTTTTATTGGCGGGAGGAGGTGCGCTGGCCGCGGCTTTGGCCACCGTGGGATTTCAGGCGGTACGAGCCGCCACGTCTAATCCCGTCGATGCCCTGCGGGATGAATAATGAGCGGTCCCGACGTCCGCATTGGGTGACCCCCTTTATCGACATTTTGAACATCGCCGTGGTTTCATTAATTTTAACGGGAATGCTTTCCGGGATGTTCGGCCCATCATCAAAACCGGCCGGTGACGGGAGATTCATCATTTGCCATGCTATAACGACGGCATGATGTTATTGAAATACTCCTATACCTTTCAATTCTGAAAAACGGTGATATATCGAGACCGGCGGCTTTGATCCGTAAAAAATATGGCATCCGACCGGAGGGTTCAGCATTTTGTGATTCCCGGCGGGAAGGATTCCGCGAACACATCCTTATTCATCCCAAGAAAAAATAACCGCCTTCCGCCTCCGGTTCGTGCCGCGGAAGTCATTGAAGGCGCTTTTCTCTGAAAAAAATGACATATAATTATTGTGAAAAAAAGCGCAATTATTGTGATTTTCTGGCATAACACTACATATCATATCGGAATAGGAGATAATAATGTCGGATTTAAGATTCAGAGTTCGCGCACAGGCGGAAAACCCCACTAAAACTTCGGTCAAGACCCGTAATTTTCATTTGGTTATCGACGAGCCCCCTGATCTTGGAGGGACGGATGCCGGCGCCAATCCGGTTGAGTATGTCATCGCGGCGCTTTCGGGATGCCTCAATGTAATGGGACATCTCATCGCCAAGGAAATGGGAATGGATTTAACGGGTCTCAAGATCGATGTCGTGGGAGAGCTGAATCCCGACGGGCTTTTCGGAAATGAGACCGAGGACCGCGTCGGCTACAAAAACATCAAAGTGACGCTTCGTCCGGAATGTGACGCGGAACCTGCCGTCCTCGATGAGTGGGCGAAAAGAGTCGAGGAACGGTGCCCGGTCAGCGATAACCTCGCCAATCCCACACCCCTGCAAATATCCCTCAATTGACCCCCAAGGTGCGGTGGAATCATTTTTCCGCCGCACCTTTTTTTTACCTTTTGGAAATCGTTTCTACGGATTCGGATCGGTCGGTTCCTTCTTTACCGGCTCTTTTTCTCCATAAAAGCAAAGGCCGGGATTACGCCGGCTTCCTTCGTTGACGATTTCCCGATCCTTGTGATATAACCAAATTATGTCAGATTCAGAAGCAAGAGCAAGGGTTCCGTTTGTCAAAAAATGGGGGATCGCCATGCGGCCCTGGGCGCTGCCGGCCTCGACCATGCCCGTCATCTTCGGGACTTCACTGGGGGTCGTATTCGGATACGTGTCCCTGGATTTAGTCAAGTTTCTGCTGGCGCTGCTGGCCATGATCCTTCTGCATTCCGCCGCCAATATTTTAAGCGACATCTATGATTTCAGGCGGGGGCTCGATACCACCGTCACTCCCGTCAGCGGGGCGCTTGTCCGCGGTTGGATGACAACGCGCCAGGCGTTCGCGGGCTCGGCCGTGCTTTTTTCGGCGGGCTGCCTCATCGGGATCGTGCTTGTCCTGATGACCGGGCGCGTGCTGCTTATCATCGGCGGGATCGGGGTGATCATCGGCGTGATGTATACCTTCTTGAAATACCATGTTCTGGGGGACCTGGCTGTTTTTCTCAATTTCGGGATCTTGGGATCCCTGGGCGCCTGGGTCGTACAAACCCGGACGTTTTCCTGGCTTCCGGTGATCTGGACCGTTTCCATGGCCATGCTGGTCAGCGCCATCCTGCATGCCAACAATTGGCGGGACAGGTTGACGGACAGGGAAAAGAGGGTTTTTACGGTGGCCGGCATCCTGGGAGACCGAGGTTCTCTGCTCTATTACGGTTTCCTGCTGTTCGGTTCCATCGTATTCATCCTGCTGCTTGTTTTCGTTCCCCGGTTCTTTTCCGTGCGGATCATTCCCATGCCGCTGACGTTTCTCATCAGCCTGCTGGCCCTTCCGAATGCGCTGAAACTCTGGGGGCGGGCGGTTCGCAGGAACGATCCGCGAAAGCCCATGGATTTTGCCGTCCTTGACGGCGCCACCTCCCAGCACAACCTCGTCTTCGGCCTCCTGTGTACGGCGGCCGTCTGGTTTTATCATATCTTTCGCTTCTGATGGGTGCGCAAACCGAACGAACCGGGCCGGTCCTTCCGCTACTGCCGGCGTTCCTCGCTCTGATTCTTTTCGTGCCGCTGTTCGCTTTCCGCCGTATCGGCCCTCTCGATTTCTGGTGGTGGATGGGAGGGAACATCATTCTGGCCGTTGCCTTCGGTTTCCTGAGCGACAGGTCGTACGGTCGGATTTTTCGGGATGACCTTCGGTCAGCCGCGGGAAAGAAAATTCTTCTGGGAATCTTATCCGCTCTGCTGCTGTACGGGATCTTCTTTGCCGGAAATACGGTTTCCCGGATGCTGCTCCCCTTTGCAGAATCTGGTATCGCTCAGGTCTATGGATTCAAACAGGGAGCATCCGTGCTGCGGATCGCGCTGTTGATGGGACTGATCATCGGGCCGGGAGAAGAGCTTTTCTGGCGAGGGTATCTGCAGCGTTTTTGGCAGTCACGTTTCGGGCGGATTCCCGGATTCGCCGCTTCCGTCCTGCTTTACACGTTGATCCATTCGGCCGGCGGAAACCTGATGATGATCCTGGCCGCCGGCGTCTGCGGGCTTTTCTGGGGCGCGCTGTACCTAAGATACCGATCCGTTGTGATCCTGGTCGTCAGCCACACTTTGTGGGACCTGCTGGTGTTTCTGATTCTGCCCTTCCTGTCCTGAATTCCAATCCCTCCATCCTATTTGACAATCCGAATTTAAGCACCGATCTTTTATGTGTTTGGAACGAATTCCTCCATTTTCCGTATCAATAAGAAAGGGGTATTAGAGGAAAATATGAAAAAAATCATTTACATCGGGGCTGTGATGGGCTTGATTTTCGGCGCCGGATCCGGAAGCCGTGGGAATATACCTTCACAAGAAACGATCGTGGTCTCCGGTTGTTCCTAGAAGGCGGTTATGCTTTTCAGAAAGCGGAGGATCTCAACGGCCAAGGCCGACTTGATTACTACCGATACACCGGCACCACCTCCAGGCGGCTTTCCGACCGGCTCGAATGGAAAGGGGTACTGGGGGATCAAAGAAGCCTTCCCACTGGCGCCTCTTCCATCCAACGAGTGGGAGAAAGAGGATCCCCGGGTTCGGGATTTTGTCCTCGATCTTTCGGGCGCTTTCCTGCGTATAGGGATCTCCTACGGCTTTTCGCTCTAAGCCATCCCTGGAACCAAAAGACATTCTCTGTCCTGTCTCTTTATGAAAAGGCAAGGATTCCGCTTGAAAAGTTTTTCAGGCGATGTCAGGATAGCTTGAGACGTCATGAGAAAGAAACTTAATCTGGGGGGAGAGAGAGCATGCGACATTTTATTTTTTTTGTGATGTTTCTTGTAGCTGCCGGCATGGTCCCGGCATCGGATCCGGTCGATCGCTTCAAACCTGTTCGGGGATTCGATGCGGATAAATATTTAGGGCTCTGGTATGAGATAGCCCGCATGCCGAACTCCTTTGAAAAGGACCTGGTCAAGGTTACGGCGACCTACGGTTTAAAGAAAAACGGGATGATTTCGGTGCTGAACCAGGGATTCAAGCCTGAAGGGAAAAAGAAAACGGCTCAAGGGAAAGCCAAGTTTGCCGGAAGCCGCGATGTCGGACACCTACGGGTTTCTTTTTTCGGGCCTTTCTATGGGGATTACATCATCGTCGAACTGGACAAAGCGGATTACGGCTATGCTCTGGTTGTCGGCGGAAACACCAAATACCTCTGGATCCTGGCGCGCACTCCCCGGCTGGATGAGGAAATATATCAGCGGCTGCTGGAGAAGGCGCGGGAACTGGGATTCGAAATCGACCGGATCTACAAGGTTCCTCACGAATAGATGTTCAATCTTCGCTTCCGTCGGAGGGGCGAAAGATATAAAGATACATGTTGTTATCCTTGAGAAAAGTCTCGATGCGCTCGAGCCGGTAACCCGCGGCTTTCATCTCGTTTTCCATCTGCTCCGGGGTTTTGGCCTCGGAACGATTCTCCCCGGTGGGAAGCCATTCCCCGATCGCCAGGATGCCTTCGGGTTTGAGCGCCGCCCGGGCCTTTTTCAGCAGGGTGATCGGATCGGCGAAGTGATGATAGGATGAAATAATGAAAATCAGATCCAGCTCCCCTTCCGGCAGTTTCGGATCCGTCACTTCACCGAGGATGGTTGAGACGTTTTCCAGGCTCCAGCGCCGGCATCGCTGTTCCAGATGATTGAGCGAAGCTGCGTTGATGTCTTCCGCGTAGACCTTTCCTTCGCTCCCGACCCTCACCGCCAGTTGGACCACGTAGCGACCGCGCCCCGCCCCGATCTCGGCGACGGTCATCCCCGATTTAACGCCGATCGCGTCCATGACCCGGTCGGGCGGCTGAAGGCGGTTGAGCCGGGCCTCGTTGAAAGTTTCCGGGGTCAGGACGTTCCGTTCGACCTGAGCGGCGGCCGTCATCGTGAGCGGAAGGAGAAACAAGACACATGCGTATACGTGGTGTTTTCGACTCATCTCTCGATGCCTCCCATGATCAAAGCCGCCGCCGTTTTATCCGGCAGACAAAATACTTTATTTCAGGATATCTAAAGCCGTTTTTTTCGGCAAATCAAGCTTTCAGGATACCGGGCGGCTTGGTCCACGGCTTCAACCGGAGTTTTTTTAAGAAACTCCGTTTGCCGGTAAGCCTTATAAATCAGATTGCGGTTGATCCGCGTGCAATAGGGGGTGAAGAACCTTCCGACATCCTCGGTGTGATCCGTGTCGGCATCGAGCCACATCACCGGCGTATCGCAATCCAGATCAAAATCATTGAGCTTCACCCGTTTGAGGACGGGGGAAGACAGCGTCTTGAAATATACCGTCAGTGTGGGTATATCGTAAACGATGCTCCACTGCGTGTGATCCTTGACATTGACGGAATCCAGCATGCCGAAGGCATAATCGATCAGGGGAGGTTTTTCCGTCTCCCCGTAACGGCGGGTCATATTCGCAACCTGAACGAAACGGTCGAGAGAGCCGTGCGAGTGTGTGAGATCCCGATCACCGCCCCAGCCCCTGTGCCGCTTGAGGAAATCGAGGCTTTCCGCGTACGTGCTGTTTGTAAGAGCCGGCACCGGCAGCGATTCCTTGGTATGACAGACCATTTCCCCTTCCAGAAATTCGATGGCCGCCGATTGTCCGGTTCGGTCGCACACCAAGAAATGTATGGGGACGCCGTCCTGATGGATGCGGATGTGGGCGTTTCCCGCGATCACCTCGGAGACGGTTTTATGATTATCCAGTTGATACTGAATCCATGAGAGCTCGGGGACGGCGGGTCGCTCATCGGGAGCGGGGAAACGGGTATCGGTCAGCATCATCAGCTCGACCACCAGCCCGGCTTCGTTGATGCCGCCCATCGGGAATTCACGTCCGTATTGGTTGAACGTGAGGCTGCCGTATAGCGACACCCATGAGGCGGGATTTTCCGAGGCTTCCAGAAATGCGGTTTTTTCAAGGCCTCGTTTATTTGTCATGAGAAAGCAGATGCCTACCGACCAGTCGTAATTGCGTCCGAACACGATACGGCCCCCTTCATTGAGACAAAAGGTGGTGCAGCTTCCGGCATGGGGGGGGGGGATGATGAGAAAAACGAGAAGAATGAAGATGATGGTGCGGCCAATGGATTGTTTCACTGTCTCCTCCGTGCGGCGTCGCTTTTATCTTATACGTACCGGAAGGCGTTTCGTTTATCGATACGAGGAACAAACACCTTCTGCCGCATTTTATTCAGCTTCCGTGAAACGACGGCGCAGAGATCTTGTGTGACGGGCGATCTTGGTTTTATGGGTGATTCTTTAGAACTTTACTCCCGCTACGAAAACGAAAGATCTGGATTTCACCCAGTCGTCGGCCTCGGCAAATTCCGAGTCGGCATTGAGATCCTGCATCCCGAGATGGTACCTGGCTTCCAAAAATATATTATATCCCAGAAAATTCAACTCATGGCCTACACCCGCGACCAGGCCGAAGTCCATGGATTTGAAATTTTCCTTGATATCTTCAGAGCCGGAATCACTGTAGCCCGTTGCTTGGATATCGTAGGCGGCTTTGGCGGACAGGACGAGTCCGACCTCCCCTCCGGCAAGAAGATAGGGAGGACCGCCTTGCATCAGATTGAGCTTGACCAGGATGGGGATGCTGAGCTGATTGACGATCACGCTGACGGAAAGATCATAGTCCGTGCCCTCGATCGTTCCCGAGTCGGCAAGTTTCATCCCCTTTCGGATATAGAGGGCATCGATTTCAAAGCCCAGACTTTTCTGTACTTCAATTCCGATGCCCAGGACGGGGCCCCAAAGGTTCTGTTTCCAGTCGTCCAGATCTTCGCCTTCGCCTTCGATCTCGGATGTGGCCAGCGTGGAAAGCGCCATCCCTGCCATGACCTTGAATGCCAGCGGCATCCCTCCACGGGCGGGGGGCTGGCGGTAAGTCGGAGGGGGCGCCTGCCGCTGCGGCGTGCGGTAGGGTTCGACCGGGACGGGTGTTGGGCGCTGTGCCGGCGGGGGACCTGATATCATTTCAAGGGCGCTGGAGTGGATGTATCCGGATACGACGAATCCCCTGTCATCAGCGGGAAGGTCCACTTTGAACCAATCTCCCTGCTGCCCGGAAATATTGAGCACGGCGCCGACCGGAACGGATCGAATGACCTGACTCTGTGCATCGGGAGCCAGGTGCATCTGCGTGCCGGTAAGGATCACCCGAGTTTTCATCTCCTGTGGGGAAGCGAGCCGCGGAAAAGCCAGACAAATAATGAATGTGATGAGAAAGACGGGAAAATTTTTTTTTCGTTTCATATTATCCCCTCATTTTTTTTTATTATATATACAATATGATCAGACATGTCAACGTGGATACAGCTGAAAATCCTTGGGAATATTGTTTCCTCATCATGAGTTGACATCCCTATTGGTTTTCTATAAAAAAAGCAGGGTGATATCGTATGCGCGAAAGGATGTGGGGCCGGCCTGCAGAATCGACATTTTTTCTCCGGAATGTGTCTACGAATCCCCGTGTTCCTTCAAGGGAAATCCCCTCATGATTCGAAAAAACTCCGCGGATGAGGAGAAAAGGCGATGATGGGAGCCCGTGTCATCAAAACGGCCTCGCAGGCTTTGGGCCGCCGGCCGGGCCTCCGGATGCAGAAAAAGATTCAGGATCATTGGCTCCGGAATACCCTGAAATATGCCCGGAGCCGATCCCCGTTTTACCGCCGCCGGTTCGATGAGACCGGCTTGGATGTTCACACGATACGCCGTGTTGAAGACCTTCCCGCGTTGGGCTTTTTCACAACGGCATCCGAGCTTCAAAACGATCCGGAAGCTTTTCTGGCGGTTCCAGAAAGCGAGATTCTGCACGTTATGGCGACCGCCGGCAGCACGGGTACGCCCAAAATGACTTATTATTCCGCGCGAGACTGGGATTCCCTGGTCCGAAAGCTCGAGATCGGATTCGTTCTTATTGGACTGGGGAAAAGAGACGTGGCTCAGCTGCTGGTGTGTACGGGCACACCCGGTTGGATGGGAGGCACGCTTCTTCAGGCCGGATTGGAGAAACGGGGCTGCCGGATCCTAGCCGGAGGAAACACGCTTGATCCCGAAGAGCAGCTGGCTCTGGCGAAAAGCCGCGGCACCACATACCTGTTCGGCACCGCCGGCGCCCTGCATCGTTTGACCGTAGAAGGGAACCGCCTCATGGATTTGAGCGGTCTCGAGGTCGAGCGTATCTACGTGTTTGCCGAACCGAATTCCCGGGAATTCCGCGCATTCCTCCGGGAATCCTGGGGCGCGGAGGTCTTCGACGGCTATGGGATGAATGAATTCGGTGCCGCCGTCGCCGGAGAGTGCCCGGCGCATAACGGGCTGCATCTGGATCTATCCATCCTGGCCGAGGTCGTCGCTCCAGATTCGGGTGAGCCGGTTTCTCCCGGGGAATGGGGCGAGCTGGTGTTTACTTCCTTGAACCGGGAAGCCACCCCGCTGATCCGTTATCGTACGGGAGATATCGGCCGGCTGCTTCCGGATGAATGCTGCCCCTGCGGATTGCTGCCGACCCGGAGAATGGATCACATATCCGGAAGGAAGGATGATATGTTGTTTCTGGGAACGGGAGAGAATTTTTACCCCGCGCTGCTGGACCGGGCCGTGGTCGCTTTTCCGGTGATCTCGGGCTGGCAGTTGATCGTGGGACGATCGGGCTATCTGGATACGCTCCGCCTGCGGATCGAGACGGGGTCCGCTTCCGAAGGTCTTGCCGCCGCCGTCAGGGAAGAGCTGTACCGTGCCATCCCAACCCTGGAGCATGACGTCCATTTATCGCGTACGGTTGACGTCCCGGAAATCGAATTCTTGAAGCCGGGCGCGCTGGCAGACGAAAATCCGATCAAGATCCGTAAGATCGTGGACTTGAGACATAAGAAACGCGGAGGAGGGCGGTGAGTCTCTTCCGGCGAAAATCCCCCGGGGAGCTGGTGATAAAAACCGCCGGCGACTGTTTTCCTCTGGACCGACTTGGAGAATTATGTGAGCAAAGACTGCGGGAATCCCGCGTGATCCCGAAAGCGGGTCTTTCTCCCTTGTATCGGACAAAGTGGGAGGAAGCGGGACTTGAATCGACCGCTGTTGAACGATGGGAGGATTTATCCCGTTTCCCTTTCACTTCCGGTTCGGATCTGCGGATGGCGCAGCGGAAATACCCCTTCGAGGATCTTATGTGCGGGAGAGACGTCAGGCTCTGGATCAGTACATCGGGCACTACGGGGTCGCCGAAATGGATACCCCTGGATGAAAACGCCGTTCTCAGCGTGCAAAAGAAACCGGAGGGTTTTTTCGCTTCCGTCCCGGTAGGGCCGGAAGCAAGATCCTATCTGGCCTTGATCGGGCCCGCGCCGTTTATCTCAGAGCCTGCCGTATATAATTTTCTTTTCAGCCGTCTCTCGGTGGGGAAGCGGGTGGAGATGATCGCCGCCGCCCTGCCCGAATCGGGAGGGGCCCTCGACTTCGCCCGGAGGGCGAAGATCAGCGGCCTGGCGGCTTTTCCCAGCTTGGCGATGGTTGTGGCGGAAGGTCTGTCGCGACGTGCGCCGGAAGAGGCGCTGAAAAAATTCAGAGCGCGGCCCGGACCGCTCAGCGCGTTGGCAATGGCGGCCACCAAAGTTTTCAAGGTAAGGGCCAAACATGTATTCAGGTTCAAATGGGGCATATTCGCGGGAGAGCCCCTGGAGCCTTACCGCCGGGCGATTCGCCGGGAATTCGGAATGGAGCCCTTTGCGGCGTATACCATGACTGAAGTTGCCGCGAGGATCGGTCTGGAGTGTGAAAGACATCGTGGGCTTCACCTCGATATGGATTTCGGTCTGGCGGAGATCATCCCCGAGGAGGAGTTGGCGAAGTCGGAAGCGGATCCGTCATATGTCCCATGTGCTGTTCCCGTTTGGAGAGCGGAATCCGGTGCTTTGGGAGAGCTGGTGCTGACCACGTTCAACAATGCTCTACCGTTGGTCCGCTACCGTACTTCGGATCTGGTGCGCATCGTGAGCGTGGAGCCCTGCGCCTGCGGGCGGACGACTCCGCGGTTTACAGTGCTTCACCGCAGCGACGACCTTATCAATCTGGGGTTGATACGGTTTTCAATCTACGGGATCAAAGAAAAAATGGATCGACTCGCCCGGTCGGGAAATATTGTCGGTTGGCAGCTGAGAATCACCCGGGATCGCGTGAAACCGAAAGCCTTGTTTCTGGTGCTTCCCGGAGCGGGAGTCGATCGGGAAAATCTCATCCGGGAGGTGACGCATATCTTTGATGAGATCGAAGGCGTGACTCAGGCCGTTGCCAACGGTTTGATCGCACCGGCGGAGGTCCGTCTGGTGAAACGGCTGGAGGAAGAAAGAACCGCCTCCGGTAAAATCCGGTTGGCGGTATACGAAAAGGCGTATTTTCATGAGGATTGAAGATATTCATCCCGATTTTAAGTTGAAACCCGCTGGAGCGGAAGGATTGGCCCTCGAGGCGTTGGTGCGATTGGGTGAGAAAAATCTGGTGGAAAGAGATATCATGTCAAGAGCCCTGCGTTCCTCGCTGTACCGCCGCCGATGGAGAAGGATCGATATCGGACGCCTTAAGTCCGGGCCGCGTGAAGTCCTGCGGGAACTCCCCTTCACCGAGCGCCGGCATCTCATCGAATCTCAGAGGGGACGAGCGCTGCGTTCTTTGGCTTGCGCTCCGGTTTGGATGTGGTTCGCGTCCTCTACGAAGAAGGGGGAATGGATCTGGGTGCCTTATGGAAGAGAGGACATCCTTCGGATTATGGGACTCGTCAACCGGGTGTCAAGCGTTTGTGAACTCGAATTTGGAGACAGGGTGTTGTCGGTCCTTCCCATGGCTCCCCGGATCGCCAATGCGCTGCCTTACCTATGGATGTATGCCGACATGGCTTCATCCCGGTTAAACCTGGAGTTTATTACGGGGTCGATATATATGCTCGACAGAAGTGATTGGCCGGAGTTTGCGCTGCGCAGGAAGCCGACGGTTCTGTTGGCAGGGCGAGAAGAAGCGATGGCTCTTTTGAAATATTATGAGAAAACCGATTCCGCTGTGCCCAGGGATATCCTTCCCGATCTGAAGCGAGGCGTCATCCTCGGGCCGATTTCCCAAGCGTGCCGGCGGGAGCTGGAGGAAGCGTACGGCCTGCAGATTTACACCTGCTTCCTCCCGGTCGAATTCCCCGGCCTGTTCGCCGAATGTCGGGTGCATGACGGATGCCATGTGTGGATGGATACCTGTATTCCCGAGTTGATCCCTTGCGAAAAAAGAGGAACCGGCGACAAGGACGGCGCGCGATTCTCGGATCCTGTGTTTCTGGACCAGGCGGATGTCGGGATGGAGGGAGAATTGGTCCTGACGACGTTCGGGGAAGCGCTTCCCCTGATTCGCTACCGAACCGGCCGCCTCATCAGGGTTACGGCCGTCTCTCCCTGCTCCTGCGGTATCGCTCATCCCCGTGTCGAATTTCTGGGCGCGGTATCGTAACCTTCCGTATCGTCATGGGTGCAGGCTTTGACTTTTTGCAGTGTCTGAAGTAGCTTTTAAAAAAGTCGATCATGTGAAGGAGAAACATGAAACAGAGAACCATTCCTCAGCTTTTTGAAGACAGTGTCAAAAAATTCAGCGGCAATACCCTGCTGTGGCAGAAGTTATCCGATCATTACGAGGGTTTGACGTATGCCGCCGTCCGTGAAAGGGTTCATCGGTTTTCCGCGGGTCTTATCTCCCAGGGCCTCAAGGCGGGGAATCGGATCGCGCTCATCTCGGAAGGACGGAACGACTGGGTGGTGAGTGAGCTGGGCATCCTGTTTGCCGGGGCGATCAATGTCCCCATTTCGGTCAAGGTCGCCGAGCTCTCGGACCTGACTTTTCGTCTGGCTCATTCCGGCTGCCGGATGGTCATCGTTTCTCGATCCCAGGTCCAAAAGATCCGGCAGATAAAGGGCGACCTGCCGGATTTGGAAAAGACCTTGGTTCTCGATCCCCTGGATGACTACGAACCGGATGAGATTTATGCGGGGGATGTTCTGTCGGAGGGGGAAGACTATCTGGCCGCGCACCGGGAAGAATTCACCGCGATCTGGAAGGCGATAAAAGAAAACGATCCCGCCAATATCTGCTACACTTCGGGCACGACCGCCGATCCCAAAGGGATCATTCTGACTCATCGGAATTACACGGCGAATGTAGAGCAGGGAAGCTCCCTGGTGCCCTGCCCGGAAACGTATGTGACATTGCTGATCTTACCTTGGGATCATGCGTTTGCGCACACGTGCGGGATCTATGCCATGATGAAGAACGGCGCCGCCCTGGCCGCCATACAACTGGGGAAAACCCCTATGCAAACCTTGAAAAACATCCCTGAAAACATAAAGGAGATCCGTCCCACCATTCTGCTGAGCGTCCCGGCCCTGGCAAAAAATTTCCGACGGAACATCGAGAAGGGAGTGCGGGACAAAGGTCCTAAAGTCGAAGCCCTTTTCAAACGTGCTCTCAAGCTGGCGTATGATTACAACCAAGAGGGATGGAATAAAGGCAGAGGATTGAAAGCGCTGAAAAAACCCCTGTTGGCGATGTACGATAAGATCTTGTTTCAAAAGATCCGCGAAAATTTCGGGGGCCGACTGGAATGTTTCATCGGGGGGGGGGCCCTGCTCGATATCGAGCTGCAGCGATTTTTTTATGCCATCGGGATCCCGATGTTTCAAGGCTATGGACTGACGGAAGCCGCTCCCGTCATCTCGTCCAATTCCTTCCGTCGGCATAAGCTCGGTTCTTCCGGATGGATCGCCGATAATCTCGAGATCAAGATATGCGGGGAAAACGGAGAGGTGCGCCCTCCCGGGGAACAAGGTGAGATCGTGGTCAAGGGTGAAAACGTCATGGCCGGTTACTGGAAAAACGAGAAAGCCACCCTGGATGCTCTGCGGGATGGGTGGCTTTACACGGGGGATATCGGGTATCTGGATGAGGATGGTTATCTTTATGTGATGGGGAGGATGAAAAGTCTTCTCATCGCCAACGACGGGGAGAAATACAGCCCGGAACTGATCGAAGAGGCCGTAACGGATAATTCGCGGTTTATCGATCAGATGATGCTTTACAATAACCAGTCTCCCTATACGGCCGCCCTGCTGGTTCCGAATAAAGAAGCGATCCGGGAATGGTTGAAAGAAAAGGGGCTTTCTACGAAAACGCCGGAGGGACAAAAAGCGGTTTTGAAGCTTTTGGATGGAGAACTGGGAAATTTCCGGAAGGGCGGAATATATGAAGGGATGTTTCCACCGCGCTGGCTGCCTGCGGCGGTGGCGGTCCTGGGTCAGGGGTTTACGGAAGAAAATCACTTTCTCAATTCCACCATGAAAATGGTGCGCGGGAAGATCACGGAATATTACCAAAACCGGATCGAATATCTATTTACACCCGAGGCGTCGGATATCTGCAACCGCCAGAACTGCAATATTATTTCACGATTCGAATGATCGGACGGGATGGAAGGAAGGAATATGACGGGAGATGATCTCGAAAAATATCGGTATTGCTTCGTTTGCGGCGATAAAAACCGGAAAGGTTTGAAGATCGATTTCCATTATGAAGAGGGGAAGGCCAAAGCGCGTTTTACGCCGGCGGCTGAATATGAAGGATACCGCAATATCCTTCACGGCGGGATTCTCGCCGCTGTCTTGGATGAGGTCATGGTCAAGGCGGTGTTGGCGGAAGGCATCCCGGCCGTCACGTCACGCATGGATGTTCGGTACAGACTGCCGGCCGCGATAGGGGAAGAGCTGTTTCTGGAAGGTCGGATCACCCAGATGAAGAAACGGCTGATCATGACGTCCGGAAAGGTCTCACGAAAAGACGGAACCATTGTCGCCGAAGCCGGAGGATCCTATTTCCGGGTGAGGGGTGAGATGGCCGAGAAGCTGGCCCCCTGAAAATTCATCGGAAGGTCCCCGGATTTTTCCAGGCCGGAATTCATGGCGCCGTGCGCAGACGGCTTGATTACAGTTCTTTATATGATCGGATATGCGGGGAATTTTTTCTTGACATACTAATAAGTTATCAGTATTATTAAATAGGTTTTAAAGGCGATCGGTGAAACGGCTCTTTTGAATGCCGCCGCTTTTCCGGTCGGAAGGATGATAAAATGAATCGGGAGGATGCTGCGGGGGGGACCATGGAACATATTCAAGCTTACCTCGATCGGCTGCGTGCGGAACTCAAGGGCTGTGACCCGGCTTTGCTGCAGGATGCGCTGTTCGATGCCGAGGACCATTTGAGAACGGCGCTGGAAGGCGTTCGTGAAGATAGCGGGAATCTCGATGAAGCGGAAGCTTTCCGAAAGATAGTGGAACGGTATGGATCCCCGATGGAGACGGCTCAGGCATATCGAGATATCGAAGCCCGTCTGTCTCCGATCTGGCCGTCGGAATCCCGTCCTCGGTCGGCGGTGGGAAGATTCTTCGGAATCTTAGGAGAGCCGCGAGCTTGGGGAGCTTTTCTCTATATGCTGTTTGCATTCCTGACGGGAGGTGTTTACGGCTTCTGGAGTTTGATCGGAAGCGCCGGAGCCCTTCTGTGTTCGATATTCATCTTCGGAATACCGGTGGCCGGTCTTTTCATGTTTTCCATTCGTGGTCTTGCTCTTCTGGAAGGACGTTTGGTGCAGGCGCTTCTGGGCGTGCGAATGCCCTGGAGACCGGTTTTTATTCAAAGCGGGATCGGCTGGGGGATGAAAATCAAGCTTCTATTCTCGGAATCGCAATCCTGGAAGGCCTTGATTTACTCACTGCTGCAGCTTCCTCTCGGGTTTGCCTACTCCCTGTTTATCGTCTTGGCGCTGTCCCTGTCCTTGAGCTTTATCGCGGCGCCGCTTTTGGAGCTGGTTTTCGAGCTTCCGCTGGAGTTGTTCGGAATGGATACATTCACTCCGGTATGGCTTCTGCCCGTGGTTTGCTTAGCCGGGATATTCATGCTGCCGCTCATCCTGCATGCCGCCAGGTGGGTCGGAAAGATACACGGTCGTTATGCAAAGGCGATGCTGGTGAGGAAATAGACGGAGGATCATATGGGATATGAAATCGATGCCAATAAAAAGTTCCAGAAGGAACTCAATTCGGGGACTTCGGCTCTGGTTCTGCTGTCTCTTCTCGCACGTGCGAAGGAACCGATGTACGGATATCAGATCGCCAAACAACTGGAGGCCGAAAGCGGCCGGCTGCCCATGATGAAACAGGGAGCGTTGTACCCGGTTCTCCGTTCCATGGAAAACAGCGGGCTCCTGGCCAGCCGCGTCGATCCATCGGTTTCGGGACCTCCCAGACGATATTATCACATCACCGCCGGAGGTCGTGAAACCCTGGAAAGCTGGACGGCGATCTGGAATCGAACCAAATCGTTTGTGGATGCCGTTCTGGAGGAAGATCATGATTGAAAGCATAAGAGAATATCTCCGGCGGCTCGAAACGGAGCTCAAGGGATGCGACCGGGCTTTGATTCAGGATGCGCTGTCCGATGCCGAAGAACATCTCTCCACTGCGATCGATAAAATCATGGAAGAGACGCCGGGAGTGCCTGAAGCCAAGGCGCTGCCCCCCCTGATGGAACGATACGGAAGCCCCGCCGAGACCGCATCGGCTTACAGGGAGATCGAGTCGCGTCTGTCGCCGGGTCTGTCGCTTCATGGGCCGACGAGAGGAAGGTCATTTTTTCGTCGATTTTTTGGGATTCTGGGAAGGGCTCGGGCCTGGGGGGCTTTTTTTTATATGCTTCTTTCCGGATTGACCGGGTTGGCTTACGGTCTCTGGGCGGGAATGGGATTTGCCGTTTCGTTGGTCAGCCTGGTCTTTATCATCGGCCTTCCGCTGACCGGACTTTATCTTTTTTCGCTGCGGGGAGCCGCGCTTCTGGAGGGAAGAATCGTCGAAGCCCTGCTGGGGATCCGCATGCCGCGCAAACCCCTGTTCGTCCAAAAAAGCCTGAGCTGGAGGGGTAAATTGAAAGCCCTGGTGACCGAGTCGCATACCTGGAAGTGTTTTGGGTACATGCTTCTACAGCTTCCGCTGGGATCTCTCTATTTTTTGCTGCTGTTGGCTTTTTCCTCGGCCGCGCTGAAGTGCATCCTGTTTCCGTATCTCAAATGGTCTCTTCACCACCCGCTGCTGGACCTTCCGCGATTTGTTTTGGATGTCCCGGGTTGGGCGGCGCCGTTGATCGCTTTCGGCGGGGTCGTTCTGCTGTGCCTGATCCTGCATGCCGCCAAAGCGATCGGCTCTCTCCATGGGCGCTATGCCAAATCCCTCCTGGTGAGAGGATAGATCATGCCGTTTGCATGGTTGACTGACAGCCGCCTCCGGGATTGCTAATGATGAAGGACATGCAACCCCTGGATGATTGATGAGGTTATTTTTAATGTCAATCCTCGGGGATGATACTCCGATTGACCAAGGATGAAGGGAAGCCTCCTTTTTCTTCGGCCTCCGGATTCTGCAAAGAGGGATGCCGCTCAAAGTGCGGGCGCTTCCCGGGGAGAGGGATCATGAAAAAAATCTTGTTCGGAATCGGGTTGATTTTTATGCTGGTATTGGCGGGTGAGATGGCCGCCCATGGGGAGAGCATACCGCCGCAGGCGGGATATTCAAGTCCAGCGGGACAACGGTTGTCGATTCCGGCACGTCGTTTGCTGGAGCGGAACGGCTTTGTCGTCATACCCGGTTCGGCTGAAGACATCGCCCAGGTCTACTCCCGGTATAAAGAGGAGAATATCCCCGTTTTCGTGACGACGGACGCGGTCCTGCATGCCTCGCATTTTTTTTTCGACACCCTGCTGCGGATCCTGGAACTGGAACGGCTCTATCCGTTGATGGAAGAATTGACGGAGCGGATGATCGAGCTGTCCCGAGCCCAGGCGGATGAAGCGAACGGCCGCGATGTCGGCCGGGCCGCCCGGTTGAATACCGGATTTTTTTCGGTGGCCCGGAAGATATTGAACCCTGATTATGAAACCGATGCGGCTCTCAAGGAGCTTGTCGAACGGGAAATTCAAAATATCGAAGCGCATGCGGGAATGGGATTCCGCCCGCTGCTTGAATATGTGAAAAATCCGAGTCTGCATAAAACACCCTATGCCTACGAGGATTATAGCCAGTATGTCCCCAGGGGGCACTACACGAGAAACGACGCTTTCAAGCGGTACTTCAAGGCCATGATGTGGTACGGGAGGATCGATTTCAAGCTCAAGCCGATGGAAACGGACGAAGGCGTCTCACACGGCAGAAAGATGACGCTGCAGGCGATCCTTATTGCGGAGGCACTACGAAAAGACGCTCGAGCCCGCGAGCTGTGGTCCCGGCTTTACCGGCCTACCGCTTATTTTGTGGGAAGGATGGATGATCTCAATGTGGAAGATTACATCCGGCTGATCGATGATATCTACGGTCCTTCGGCGAAAACCGCGGCTTTCGCCGATCGGGATAAGCTCGATGCCTTCATAACCCGGGCCCTACGGCTGCGCAAGCCCGGGATCTTATCCGGGGCGGCATTCGCCGAGGATGGAGTTTTCGGAGATACGAACCAGGGGTTTCGTTTCATAGGGCAGCGGTTTATTCCCGATTCCTATATTTTTCAGGAGCTGGTTTTTCATCGGAAAAACGATCGCCCTTTGCTCAAATACACGGGAACCGGGAAACCCTTCACCATGGAGATCATCCCCGTCGTGGGCCCCGTGCGGGCGTTCCCCCGGGGGCTTGATGTCATGGCGGTCCTCGGATCCGGGCGGGCCCGACAGATTCTGGAAAAGGAGGGGGATACCGAATATACCGGGTATGACGAGCAGCTTGATAATCTGAGAGATGAATTTTCCTCCCTGGCGCATGAGGAATGGACGCAAAATCTCTACTGGCGGTGGCTTCACAGTCTGCGCCCGCTTCTCTTTTCCCGGCCTTTGGATTCACTGCCGCTATTCATGCGGAACCGGGCCTGGGAGGACAAGCGGCTTTATACCGCCCTGGGATCATGGGCCGAGCTTCGGCACGATACCATCCTTTATGCCAAGCAGAGTTATACCATGGCGACACGCACCTCGCTCCCCCCGCGACCGGTCCCGACTCTAGGGTATGTGGAGCCCTGTCCCGAAGTCTATTCCCGGCTTGGGGAGATGATGCGGGATCTGCGGGAAAACCTGACGGAACTCGATCTGCAACTTCCCGGGGTGCCGGCAAAGATCGCTCAATTTGAAGAGATCCTATCGGTTCTGGAAACGGCGGCCGGGAAAGAGATCGCGGGTGAAACGCTGAGCCGTAGGGAATACGATCTGATCTGGAGCATCGGAGCCGTGCTCTCCTCACTGAAACGATTCCCGCCGGAACTCATGCGCCGCGTGACATCCGATGCCGACGACCGCATGGATGTTATCGCCGATGTGCATACCGACATCAACTCGAAACAGGTTCTCGAAGAAGGCGTGGGCTCTCCCTTCGAAATCTACGTCATGGTTGAAGATCGGGAAGGGCAGCGATTGTGCGGCGGTGCGGTTTTTTCCACCTATGAATTCAAACATCCGATGGACGACCGGTTGACCGATGAGAAGTGGCAGCAGATGGGCAACGACCGCAGCCGTCCGGATCCGCCGGAGTGGACAAAAACGTTCGTCGTTCAGCGTTGATGGGGTAGGGAGCGGGACGGCTCGCGTAAAGAGTCGCGTGTAAATTAATTTTGCATCGGCCGTGCGGAAGCGACGGAGCGGTCCGCCGGCGGAGCCGTAAATACGGCGTTTTTCCTCGGGCGGGATGGTCTTTTCTTTTCTATGCGGTTTGGCATGGAGTTTGCTGTAAATACTATCAATGTGAAGGTCTTAAAGGAAAATCCGGATTCGATAGGGAGGGATTGTCATGAAGAACACGCTTCTGTTTCAACCCCACTATGAGGATATACCGGCATGAAAGATTCGTGTTCGAAAAAAGGGCCCACGAGCCGCCTCGGAATTTTACTGCTCTCGGGATTGATTGGGTGTCTGCTTTTCGCGGGTTCGGCGGCCTCGGGGGACTACAGTCAGGATGTGGATCGTCTTCTGGATGAGACGTTTCGAATCGATATCAGCAACTTTTCGGTCGTTTTTGATTACTATCCTCAACTGTCCGTGGTTGATGCGCATGCGGTGGTCACCTTCTCCATGCGCCCGGGACAGGTCATCCCCTTGATCCATTTCGATCCCGTTCTGCGCGGTCATGCTCTCAATGAGATCCGGCTGGATGGAGAGCTCTTATCCTACGGAAACGAAGCGGACGTTCGGATCATAAGCTTCCCGGAGACGACGCAGCAGGCTTTGGTGTTCCAGCGCCGTCTCACGGCGGGAACGGTGCATGTTCTTGAGATGAAATACCGACTGAATCTTCCCCAAGGTTATCCTCGTTTTTCCACCCAAGTCCATGATCTGTATGGAAGAGGAAACGAAGAAATTTTTCCCACCATCAATTCCCCGGAGGAATTGGCTCCCCACACACTGACATTCCGGGTTCACGGGGATCGATTGTTCCACTGTATCGGGTCGGGTTTGGTGGAATCCCGTCATACGGCCGGCCTCCAGGAATGGGTGCTGCGGACCGAAAGGCCGGTGGCTTCCTATACGGTGATGTTTGCGCTTCTTCCTCAGGATGATACCATCTTGGCCGAGCGTAATATCGCTGGAGTGGATGTGCGGATCCTGGCTTTCAGGGGAGCCGCTTCGATTCCGGACGCATATGCGCTTTTGGAGTGGTGGCTGCCCGAACTGGCCATGAATTTCGGTCCTTTTCCCATGCCCGGCGGATTGAGCGTGCTCCTGGTTTCCAAGGGCGGGGGGATGGAATATTACGGAGGAACCATCACCTCGCTGTGGGCTCTTCAGCATGAGGTGTTCCACATGTATTTCGGGTGCTCAACGGTTCAAAAAACCTTCAGAGATTCATGGCTGGATGAGGCGATCAATGAGTGGTATGAGCATTCCGTGGATCCCTGGTTTTATGCCATGTATCCCTCCTACCGGTCCAACTGGGTAGGCGCCCGTTCTCCGATCGCCGTCGGATTCGACCGCCGCGCATATGATCAGGGAGCTCATATCATGCAGGCCGTTGCCCATGAACTGGGGGGACGCGGCCAGATGATCGCTTTTTTGAGATACCTGCATCACAATTACAGCTTTGCGCCTTTCGATACGTTTGAATTTCTGAATTATCTCCGCGATTATTCAGGCGTGAACATGGAATCCAGATTTGTCCGATGGTTGTTTGACTCCACATCCCCTTCCCTCATGATGGAATTGTCGCGGATGGAGGAGCCGGCTCCGTACTTGACGCCGCCGGACCTGAATCCGCCGGAAAGTATCCGGCGTCGCTATTTACGGAAGCAGGGAGGTTTGCGATGAACCGCCTCAACAGGGAATCCCTTCCGCGCAAAAAGCCGCCGGCCGGGATGAGCCTGATTTACGGTTTGGCTTGCTGCCTTCTGATCGGAGCGCTTCCCGCCGTCGGCAGCGAGCAGGGCCGTCATAAACGGGGCTTGGAATGGAACTCGTTCCAGGCGGGCGAGGTGCTGCCGGATGTCTTTTTCAGGCGTTTTTCCGTCGAACTCTATGGAGGATATGCCGCTCTGAATCCCGCCGATTTCAATCTGCTTTCCGATTACTCCGAAAGCTATTACCATTTTTTTTATGGGGAGCAATATGCTTTTTTTCAACGGATCTTCGGTACTTCATACGATTTGAGCGCCGCGTCCGAAGGTGATTTCAATAAGATCTCCCATGCGTTCCCCTTCGGCTTCCGCGTGAAGTATCATCTGACGCCGAGGCTGTCGGTTTCTCTGGGAGCCAAATACATGGCCGCACGAGCGGATTCGGAAGTGACGGATTCGTACCGGGTTCAAGCGCTGCTGCCGGATGCCGTCGACATGGTCGAAGATTTTTCCCGCGAGCTGACCTATTTTCCTCACGAGCTTTCTGTGGAAGGCTGGGCTCCGATGCTGGGACTCCACTATGCCTTTCCGTTGAGCTCCCGGTTTTCCGTGGAAGCGTTCGCCTCGGTCGGATACTGGAGCGGAACCCTGAAATTCGACCGTACGCTCGTGATCGGGTATTCGGATTATTTAGGTTACTGGGAGGAAAGAGAAACCCGTTACAGCATGGATGGTGAAGGGGAGCGCTTCATCGGAGATTTCGGGGTGAAGCTGAATATCGAAATGCTGAAAAACATGGGTGTGTTTCTTGAGGGAGGCTATACGCTCCTGACCATAAAGGAACCTTACGGAGCCGGACAGGTGGAATACATCTACCGCGATCAGAATTCCGAAGAGACCTATGAACTGCAGAATTCCTGGAATGGATATTGGGGTATGGAGGAGATATACGCCGAGCGGGAGTGGGGTGTATACCGTCAGCTCTATCCGACCAACTATTGGAGTGACTCCGATCTCGAACTCAAACAATTCAAACTCGACCTCTCCGGTTTTCAGGTGAGGATCGGCTTTTTCATCCGTTTGTAGTCATTCAGGTTTTTCGGATGATCTGCTGTCATTACTCATAGCGCAGGGAGTCTATGGGATTGGCACGGGCGGCCGCCGCGGCCTGAAAGCTCACGGTGACGACGGCGATGAGAAGAACGAAAAAACCTGAAAACAAAAAAACATCCACTCCGATCGGGATTCGGTAGGCGAAACGGGCAAGCATCTTCCGACTCATAAAATATGCGATCGGCCAGGCGATCACATTGGTTATCAACACCCATTTCGTAAAATCCCTCGACAGCATGAAAATCATTTGGCTGACGGATGCTCCCAGAACCTTTCGCATTCCGATCTCCTTGGTTTTTCGCTCAGCCATAAAGGCCGCCAGGCCGAAAAGCCCCAGGCAGGATATTAAAACCGCCACAGCCGCGAAATAACCGATAAGCTTCTCCATCCGTTGTTCGGTCGCATAGATATGCGTCAAGAGCAGATCGTTGAAAGAATCGGTCGCGACCGTCGCTCCCGGGATGATCGTTTTGCAAGTCTCCTCGATGTCGCGAAGCAGCGAAGCGGATGCGCCGAAGGGGAGGCGCAGAAAGATATTGCTGCCGAGATTAGGATCGAGAAGGAACACGAACGGCTCGATCTTTTGAAAGAGGGGACGAAAGTGGAAATCTTTCACGACGCCGATGATCCGGCCTTCCTTGCGGAAAACGGACATGCGCCGGCCCACGACGGTTCCCCCACCCATAAGCTTGAGCGCCTGTTCGTTGATCACGTAAGCGCCGTCGAGATCGGAAGGGTGTTCGATGGAAAAACCGCGGCCGTCGAGAAATTCCAAACCCAATGTCTGGAAATAATCGAATCCGATATAATCCCAGTTCATGGAGATGCTTTCCTCGGGGTCTTTTCCCTCCCAATCGAGTGCGCCGACGGTAGATGCGATGTTCATCGGGTGCTGAAGACTTCTCGTGACGCCGGCGATCGAGGGTTTTTTCATAAGTTCTGTCTTGAGCGTATCATAATGCTGTCCCACTTCCGGAAAGATTCGAAGCGTGAGCAGGCTGTCGCGATCGAATCCCAGGTCCTTGTGCTGCATGTAGCGCATCTGGCGGGAAAAAACCAGCAGGCAGATGATCAGGATCATGGACGCGGAAAACTGAGAGACGACAAGGATCTTCCGTAACGACGAGCCGGGGATGCCGATGCCCGTTCGTTTCCCCAGCATGGAAACCGGCTTCATCCGGGATAAATAGAGGGCCGGATAGGTGCCGGCCAGAATGCCGGTTATCAACGCCGTGCCGATGAAGGCCATCAATACCTCGGCCTGCAGCAGGTCTCCGGGAACGAAACTTTTATTGAGCAGACGGTTGAATAAAGCAAGCGATGGAATGATGAGGAGGATGGCTCCCGCAAGAGAGATGAAAGCGATCAATAGAGATTCTCCCATGAACTGCCGGATAAGATCGCCGCGGATCCCTCCCAGCACTTTCCGCATTCCGATTTCCCGGCTGCGTGTGGCGGCCCGGGCCGTGCTCAGGTTCATGAAATTGATGCAGGCGATGATCAGTACGAGAAAAGCGACAACCGAATAGATAAAGATGCTGTTTATGAGGCTGTTTCCCTGGGGAGAATACAGGTGTTTCCGGATTAACGGGTGGAGATAAAAATTTTCCGTGAAGGTTTTGCGGGGGTGATGTTTGTCCACAATGGCCGTGATCTTACGGGCGACCTTGTCGAAATCGGTGTTTTCATGCAGCAGAACATAGGTCTCGAGGGGATTTCCGCCCCAGTGTTCCGGTTCTTTATGATCGTCGAAATTCCATAGAAACGGGATGATGCAGTCAAAACGAAGTGAAGATTGGGCGGGGACGTTTTCCAGCACGCCCGTCACGCGCAGATCGGTGGCCCCGTTCAGGTTCAGCGTTTCACCTAAGGGATCGAGGTTTCCGAAATATTTTTGTGCCATCCTGCGCGTAATGACGATGGATGGAAGGTCCGAGAGGACGCGTTCGCGGTCTCCCCTCAGCAGTGGAAATGAGAAGATGTTGAAGAATTCCGGATCCGCCAAAGCGATCATGTCATTCGTGAATGTCGTTTCGCCTTGTCGGATGGGGATTCCGGTGGTGCTGGTGATCCGGGCGGCCTCGATGATTTCAGGACATTCTGTCTTCAATGCTTTGGCCAGAGGATAATACGATCCCATCCAGGTCTGGCTTTGCCCTCGGTCGTTTTGGAGAACCGAAAAAACCTGAGCAATATTGTGTTTTTGAAGGTGAAACCGGTCAAATCCGATCTCATCATGGATCCAAAGAAAAATCAGCAGGCTGAATGCCATTCCCAGGGACAGCCCTGTGATATTGATAAATGAATGGACCCGATGTCTTTTTAGATTTCTGACGGCGACCAAAATATAATTCCTGAGCATCCAGAACCTCCAATACAGGCCGGCGGTGATGATTCCCGGCAGGGATTTGATGATTTCCATCCAGATCCAGATTTGCGCCGCCGCCGGGCCCCGGTTTTTTAGCATGCCGAGATAAAGGTCGATGAAGCTGTCTTTCAGCAGATATGCATCCTCTTTCGGCAGAATGAAATCGAGAACCCGGAGGGCGAAGCGGGGGTTTTTTGCGTTTTCGGATTTCATGCGATTTTCATTTTTCCAATGCCGGCAGCAGGCAGCGGCTCCACATGGCCTCGGCCTGTTTTTTCAGCTCGGTCAAGGCTTCCAGTCCTCGATGAGTCAATCTGTAGTACTGAATGGCTTTTCCTCCCATCTCTTGGTCCGAAGGGCGTTTTTCCGTTTTGAGATACCCGTAGACATGCAGCCGGTTCAAAGGAGCGTAGATCGTGCCGACGGAGTAATATCGCCCGGTGAAGCATTTGATCTGTTCCCGGATTGATATCAAATACGCGCTGTTTTCCAGGCAGAATACGGCTGCCAGAATCTGCTCTTCCTTTTTCGTGAATGTGCGCATGTCTCTTCTCCTTCCTGGAGTTTTAAAAATTCGAAGTCTTTGTTTAATTATGACTTCGAATATTTCGAACTTATATATTAAGACGTTAGAAAGGTAAAAAAAGTTCCCGGAAATATTTATGATGCGCCGGCCGGGGGATTCCGGTTCGGCGGGCCTCTGATTGACAGGATCGCGGCATCTACCCTACAATAAAAAGGATCCCGAATATCGGGGGACATTCAAATCGACCCGGCGATGTCGAGGAGGGAATATGGATTTTTTTGAAACGGCGATCGACCTGGAAACAAAAATGATTCGGAATTATAAAGATCTGGCCGAACGATGCTCCACCCATGAAGGCGTCCGCAATATGCTGTTGATGCTGGCCGCAGATCAGGAAAAGCATCATGAGATCTTCTCCAGACTCAAAGAACGGAAAGCGCCCATGGCGGAGCCGGCTAAAGTGTTCAAACACGCACGGGCTCTTTTTGAAGACATGCAGAATAAGCGGGATACGTTCAGCTGTGATCTGGATCAGCTTAAAATGTATGAGCAGGCCCGGGACCTTCTGGTAAAAAAACAGGAATTCTATGCTCAAGCCATGGATAGACTTGAGTCTTCCGATGACCGAATGCTTCTGAAAAATATCATCGACGAGGAAAACCGGCAGACAATCGTGCTGGAAAACATTATCGAGATGGTGAATCGACCGAACTCCTGGATCGAGGATGCCGAATTCAATCATCTGGACGAGTACTGAAACGGAGCGTCGATAGGATCAAGATTGGGAACCGCGGTTTTTCCGCTTTTCACCGTCGCCGTGCCCTTATTTTCGAGGGCTCTCAAGCCGTCATCATCGTCATGCGCATTAATTTCCGGCTCACTTGTGGAGTCCGGGGCGATAGAGTATGATATCCGTTTTATCTTTGATCTTAAGTGAAAGAAAATGAATCCGTCTCCCGAAGAAGCTTATCGAAAGCGCATCGAATCGGCGGAGCGGAATTCCTCCCGGTTGAACCGTCGGCATACGGTGCTGGGAGCGGTGAAAGTGCTGTGGACCCTGGGCGGGATCATCTCCATGTATCGGGTGGCAGCCGTCCAATCACGAGGCGCGATGATCTTCCTGGCGGTGTTTTTGCTGCTCTTCATAGGTACCGCCGTCATCCATGAAACGGTCCTGCGGCACAGACGCCGGGAGGAAATCTTTGAAACCATGAACCGGAATGAGCTTCAGGCTCTGAGCCATGTCTTTTTAGACGTCGATGACGGATCCGATTTTGTCGATCCGGATCATAATTTTTCAGGTGACCTGGAGCTATTCGGATCGAGGAGTCTCTTCCAATACCTGAACCGAACCTCAACGGCCATGGGGCGGGAAACATTGGCGTCCTGGCTCGGCCGGAAAATTCCACCTCCCGGCGTTGATATAAGGGCCGGTCAGCAGGCCGTTGCGGAACTGGCCGAAAAACTGGATTTCCGGCAAAAGATCCGATTTCATGGTTGGGATCTCCATGATTCCTCCCGGGGAATAGCGGAACTGAACGCGCTGTTTGCGGAGCCGTGTTCCGTTTACGGAAAGAAGCGGCTCATTGCTCTCATCTACGGTCTTCCGCTGCTGACATCGGCGGCGGCGGCAGGCGCTTTTTTCGGCCTTTCCGTATTGATCCCGCTCGGGATGCTTTCCCTTCATTTACTGGTGGTCATGCTGACGGAGAGGATCAGTTCCCGGGTTTACAGGCAGGCCTCGAAAAAGCATGCCGGGCTTCGCATCTATGCCCGGATGATCGATGAAATCGAGAAAGCGTCGTTTCAGGCCGTCCGACTCCGCGGTCTGAGGCAGGGGCTGGAATGGGCGGGGCGCCCGGCTTCCCTCCACTTAAGAAAGCTCTCCGGTCTGCTCGGATTATTTGAAATGCGGACAAGCAATTTTATCCACTTTATCATCAATACGGTCTTCTTTTGGGACCTTCACTGCGTGCTGCGGATAGAAGCCTGGAAAACGCGGGTGGCGCAAGTCATTCCCAGCTGGCTCCATGTGATCGGTGAGTGTGAGGCTTTATGCAGCCTGGCCAACAACATGTTCAATCACCCGGATTGGAATTTCCCCTCGATCGTTGAAGACGGTTTCGTGTTCGAGGCCGCGGCATTGGGCATGCCGCTGCTTCCGGAATCCGAACGGATCGACAACGATTTCCGGATGAACGGCAGGGGTCGTATCGCTGTGATCACCGGACCCAATATGGCCGGAAAAAGCACGTTCCTGAAAGCCGTGGGCGTCAACCTCATTCTGGCCCAAACCGGATCCCCCGTGTGTGCCGACGATATGCGGGTGACTCCCATGCGGCTCTATACCAGCATGAAAGTCGTTGACTCCCTGGATAAGGGGCTTTCGCTGTTTTACGCCGAGCTGTTACGCTTAAAAAATCTTCTCGATCCCATTGCCCAGGGACATAAGGTGTTCTTCCTGATCGATGAGATGTTGAAGGGAACCAATGCGATCGATCGTCAGAAAGGATCCATCGCCCTGCTCCATCAGCTGGTCAAGCGCCGGGCGAACGGCCTCGTCGCGACTCATGATCTGCTGCTGACGGATCTTGAATCGGAATATCCGGAGGAGGTGGCTAATTATCATTTCGACGGCCGTGTGGAGGGTGACCGTCTCATTTTCGATTACAGGCTGCACCCGGGCAAATGTGAAAGCTTCAATGCGCTGCTTCTTATGCGCCGGATCGGAATCGACGTCTGATAAAGGTCCTCGTTGCCGAAGAATGAGCGCCCTCTTTCTCCGGCGCCGGATCCTCGAGGCGGGAAACGAAAAAAACATGAGAGTTTTCTTGTTTATATATAAATAGCTTTTTATCAACCATATAGTAGTCTTTCCTTGTCGGCGTGAAGTTAGAAATCACTGCCGGTTTGTCTTTCCTTGTCGGTCGGGACGATCGATAAGATCGAAATCGGGTATAGTAGGTAAAATTTTATAAACAGCGCGATAAATGAAATGGTACCGATGGAAAAGCGGATTATAAAAACAGCCGAATCCCTTTTTAACCGATATGGTATTCGAAGTATCACGATGGATGAAGTCTGCCGGGAGATGCGGATATCGAAAAAAACGCTTTATGAACACGTGGAGAACAAAAGATCTCTGGTCAAAGCGCTGCTCGAAAGCATTTTCGGCCGGGAAGAAAAGGCTCTTGCCCGGATTGAAGCAAAAGAAGTCAGCTCCATAGATAAATTGGATCTCATCGTCAAAACGGTAGGGAGGAATCTTCAAAAGAAACACCCCGCTTTCTATTTCGACATCGAGAAGTATTATCCCGGTCTGTTTGAGGAATTGACGAGACAAAGAAGCCATCATGTTATTCGGGTTATAAAGAACATTATTTGTACCGGGATCGAAGAAGGGCTGTTTCGGAAGGATGTCGACGCGGAACTGGAAGCGCTGCTGTTTCTCTTCATCATGAGGGGATATTTCGTCGAGGGCCATTGCGACCCGGACGGGTATTCAGCCTCAGAAATATTATCCGCTATTTTTATGAGTTTTATTCGCGGTCTTGCCAATGAAAAAGGATTGGATTATCTTGAAGCACATTTCATGTTATTTGATAACCACATGAATAAGGAATGAATATGTTGAATGCAAAGAAAACCATGGCGCACAAGATGCAGGGGATTTTATGGGCTGTGAGTGTAGTGATGTTTGCCGGATTTCTCTCCGGGCAGGAGAGAGAGAAACCGACCCGCTCCGGGATGGAGTTCAGCCTGAAATCCGCTCAGGAATATGCGCTTCAGCACAGTTATGATGTAAAAAATTCTCTTTTGGATATGGCTTCGGCAAGGAAGAAGCTGAAAGAGACGGTGGCCGGAGGCCTGCCGCAGGTAAGCGCCGCTTTGTCCTACAATGATAATCTGAAGCTGGCGACCAGCCTGATACCTAATTTTTTCGAGGGGAAACCCGAAGAAAAAATCGCCGTGCGGTTCGGTACCCAGCACAATGCGACCTTCAACGTGTCGATACAGCAGCTTCTTTTCAATGGGAGCTATTTCGTAGGACTTCAAACCTCCAAAATCTATACGCGCCTGGCTGAGCAGAGTCATCAATTGACCCAGCTCGATATCAAGGAAACCGTAACCAGCACGTACCAGACGATTCTGGTGGCGGAAGAAAGCGCCCGGATCGTCAATTCCAGTTTGGAGAACCTGGAAAAAACCCTCTATGAAATCCGCGAACGTTACAAAGAAGGTTTTATCGCTGAAACCGACGCCGACCTTGTTCAGATTTCAGTCGGAACACTGAAATCCACGCTTCAAACCGTTTTGAGGCAGAGGAATGTCGCTTTTAAACTGTTGAACTACCAGTTGGGACTGTCGCTGGAGACGCCGATCACGCTGACCGATACCCTGGAGATGGTTTTGCGGAGGATGGATGTCGATAAAGATGCCGCACAGGCTTTTGATCTTGAGCAAAACATCGAATACCAAATCCTGAATACCCAGGAAAAGCTGAGTGAGATGGCCTTGAAAAATGAAAAATCCGCATATCTTCCGACGATAAGCGCTTTTTTCACATATCAGCAGATGGCGATGCGTGATTCCTTCAATTTTTTCAGTCCCGAGGGCGATTGGTTCCCCCTTCAGATTCTTGGAGTGACGATAAATTTACCGGTTTTCGCCAGCGGCCGGCGTAAAGCCAAGGTCGCTCAGGCCGCCATCAATTTGGAGAAGGCAAAAAATGCCAAACGACAGGCGGATCAGGGATTGAAGCTGCAGGCGGCGCAGGCCAGGAGCGATTTCTTATCCGCTCATGAAAGCTACGTCAATGCCGAGAAAAACATGGCGTTATCCCAAAAAGTCTATGAAGTCACATTGATAAAATATAAAGAAGGCGTTGCCTCCAGTATGGACTTGACCCAGGCTAATGACAAATATTTAGCCGGTCAATCCGATTATATTCAGGCGGTATTGGGTCTATTGAACGCGAAGAACTCGCTGGATCGGATCAGCAATACATATTGAACGGAATCACATGGAGAAGATCATGAAAAAAATCATCGTTTCAGCCTGGCTGTTTATTATACTCATTCTGATATCCTGTGCTCCTCCGGGAGGGCAGTCCAAGTTGGAAAAATTGGAGCGTCAGCGGGATGCCATGACGGAGCGGATCGAAAAGCTGAAAGCGGAAATGGCGCCGGAAAACGGTTCCGGAAAACCGGCGGGCAGGGCGGTTCCGGTACGGATCATGCGGCTGCAGCCCTCGGAATTCAAACATACCATCCAAGTGCAGGGGACGATCGAGTCCGACAACAATATCCTGGTTTCCCCCCAATCGCCCGGATTAGTGAAAAAGGTGCACGCGGATGTCGGTGATGTCGTATCCAAGGGAGAACTGTTGGCCGAGTTGGACGGAGCGATCCTGGAAAGCGGAATTGCCGAAGTGGAAAACGGTCTTCAGCTGGCCACAACGATATATGAACGTCAGGAGCGGTTGTGGAATAAGAACATCGGCAGCGAAATCGAATACCTACAGGCTCGGAATAGCAAGGAAAGCCTTGAAAGAAAACTGGCCACCCTGCGGGAGCAGTACAATATGACCAAGATCGATGCGCCGATCTCCGGGACGGTCGATGCCGTCTTGATCAAGGAGGGGGAAATGGCCGCCGCGGGATTCGGGGCCTTTCGCATCGTTCAGCTGTCCTCATTGAAGATCACCGCGGAATTGTCCGAAAATCACATATCGAGCGTGAAACGAAATGACCTCGTCGGCATTTCCATTCCCGTATTGGGGAGGGAATTCGAAAAGAAGATCGATGCCGTTTCACAGGTCATCGATCCCGATCACCGGACCTTCCAGGTGGAAATCAAGCTGCCGATGCGGGAAAAAGACATCAAACCCAATATGCTGGCGGTTTTGACCATCAATGATTACACCAATCCGGAAGCGCTGAGCGTTCCGAAAGAAATCGTTCAGAAAACGGGAGACGCTCAGTTTGTCTTTGTGGCATCCGATGAGGAATCCGGCTGGACGGCCTCGAGAAGGATGATCGTGACCGGGAAAAACGACAGGGATCGGATCGAAGTGCTCAGCGGCCTGGGGAGCGGCGAACATGTGATCACGTTCGGTTATCAGAATGTCGCCGATGGGCAAAAGATTTCTCCTATCGAAAACAGGTGAAGTTCGGTATCCGCTGCCTTGAGAGGATGCTGCATATATAAAGAAGGTCAATCATGAAGGAAAAAGGATTCAAACTGACGGATCTGGCGGTGGAGAACAGAACCACCATCTATATTTTCACGATCCTGCTGGTCATATTCGGCATCTCCCAGTATCAATCGACGCCGAAGGAAAAGATGCCTGAAATCGTATTCCCGTATTATATGGTCGGCACTATTTATCCCGGGACCTCTCCGGCGGACATGGAAAATCTGGTTACCCGTCCGCTGGAAAAACAGCTGAAGGGTGTTGACGGGGTTAAAGAGATCAGTAGTCAATCCATCCAGGACTACTCTTCCATATTTATCGAGTTCGAACTCTCCGTGGATGACCTGCAGGCCTACCTCGATGTGAAGCAGGCCGTGGACGATGCGTTGTCCGACCTGCCGTCCGATCTTCCCCGGGGCCCTGAAATTTCTCGGATCGATGTTTCTGAGATCCCGATTCTCTATCTCAACTTGTCCGGAGATCTGGGATTGGTCAAGCTCAAGGAATATGCCGAATTCCTTCAGGACGAGATAGAGGCATTGGAGGAAATCTCCAGGGTAGATATCGCCGGCGCGCTGGATCGTGAAATCCAGATCAACGTCGATCTTTATAAAATGCAGGCCGCCGGATTGTCCTTCAATTCCATCCAGGGTGCCGTCGCGCAGGAGAACCTGACGATTTCCAGCGGGCAGATCGATGAAAGGGCTGTGAAACGCAATCTTCGGGTTGTGGGGGAATTTGAAAACATCGGGCAGATCCGGGATATCCACCTTCAAAACGGCATTTATTTAAAAGATATCGCGGAGGTCGTCGATGGTTATGCCGACCGGGCGAGTTATGCCAGGCTTGGCTCCCAGGACGTCATCACGATCAATGTCATCAAGAAGAGCGGCAAAAACCTGATTTACGCCGTGGATAAGATAAAAGATATCGTTGCGGACTTCGAACGTACGGCGCCTGAAAACCTGATTATCACCATAACCGGGGATTCCAGCGCGCAGACCCGGAACAGCGTCAGCGATCTGTTCAATTCGATTATCCTGGGATTCCTGGTCGTCGTATTGGTGCTGATGTTCTTCATGGGACGCACAAATGCCCTTTTTGTCGGTGTCGCCATCCCGCTGTCCATGCTGACGGCGTTCATTTTTATCCCTATCGTGGGATTCACGTTGAATATGGTCGTCATGATGTCCTTTATCATGGTTCTCGGGATCGTTGTGGACAACTCCATCGTGGTCGTGGAAAACATCTATCGGCATTTCACCACGACACCCGATCTTCCCATCATTCCCGCCACCAAACGGGGAGTGAAAGAGGTGGCGCTGGCGGTTTTCACCGGGACGCTGACGACGATGGCTCCCTTTGCCCCGCTCATATTCATGCCCGGGATCGCGGGGAAATTCATGTCTTTTCTTCCGGTCACGATCATCATCACCCTGACCGCATCCATGTTTGTGGCCTATGTGATCAATCCGGTTTTCGCCGTTTCTTTCATGAAATACGAGGATCCTGACGAAAAGAGGGATGCGGGCCGAAAAATCACTCGAAAAACCCTGCTGGTTTATCTGGGGATCGGAATCCTCACCGTTGTTTTCTATCTGACCGGTCAAAGGCTGCTCGGGAATCTCATGGTTTTGGGATTCTTCATCTATTTGCTGGACAGGATCGCTATTCCTCCCCTGGTCGATAAATTCCAATGCTGTGTCCTCCCCCGTATGATCTCGGCCTATAAGAAAACCCTGACTTTCGTCCTTCGCGGCAGGCGTCCCTACGCCGTTGTGGGGGGGGTCGTATCCCTGTTTTTCTTTTCTTTCATCCTTCTGGGAATCAAGACGCCGAGAATCGTCTTCTTCCCTTCAGGCGAGCCCAATTCCATTTTCGCCTATATCACGATGCCGGAAGGAACTCATATCGATGTCACCAATGAAGTCAGCAGACAAGTCGAAGACATCGTATTCAACGTTATCGGACGGGACAATCCCGATGTGGAGTCCGTTGTGACCAACGTGGCGGTGAACGCGGGAAGCGGCATGTTTGAGCGCTTCACCCAGGACAAGCTGGCCAAGGTCACGGTCACCTTTCTGGAATATAAGTACCGGACGGGGCCGTCGACCTATACGTACATGAACGTCCTTCGGGAAAAGGTCCGTTCCATCCCGGGCGCGAAGATCCGGATCGACCGCGAAGCGGGCGGCCCTCCGACCGGGATGCCGATCAATATCGAGATCAGCGGCGACGACATCGAAGAAATGATCGCGATCTCCCAGCGTTTGGAAAAGTTCATCGCCTCTTTGAACATCGAGGGCATCGAAGAACTCAAGTCGAGCATGGAGATCAACAAACCCGAACTCATCCTTCATATCGACCGCGACAAAGCCAACCGTCTCGGGATCAGCACCGCCCGGATTGGGATAATGCTGCGCACCGCGGTATTCGGAACGGAGATATCGAAGTTCAAGGAAGGGGAGGAGGAATATCCCATCCAGGTGCGTTTGGATGAAAAATACCGTCATGACATCGATGTCCTGCTCAGCCAGACCATCACCATCCCTTCTCAGGGAAACGGGCCGCCGAAAAAGATTCCGCTCTCCGCCGTCGCCGAGGTCGCCTACCAGTCCACTCATGGCGGCATCACCCGGATCGACAACAAGCGCGTCATCACGCTTTCCTCCAATGTCGTGCGTGGTTACAACGCCAATGAAATCATCTGGCGGATCAGACAGCATCTGCCGGAGTTCGAACTGGCGCCGGGGTATACCGTCGCGTTCACGGGAGAACAGGATATGCAGGCCGAAGTGGGGAACTATCTTGTCAAAGCGCTTTTTATCGCGATGGCGTTGATCTTCATCATTCTGGTCGCTCAGTTCAATTCGCTCTCCAAGCCCCTGATCATCATCACTCAGATATTCTTCAGTTTCACGGGTGTGTTCCTCGGATTCGTTTTATTCGGCATCGATATTTCCATCATCATGACGGGCATGGGGATCATCGCCGTGGCGGGGATCGTCGTGAAAAACGGAATCATTCTTGTGGATTATGCCGATAATCTGACCGCCGGAGCCGCCGATAAAACCGAAATGATCATTCAAGCCGGAGCCACGCGTCTTACTCCCGTGCTCTTGACGGCGTTGTCCACCATCCTGGGGCTTTTTCCCCTTGCCATAGGAATCAACATCAACTTCGTGACGCTGTTTACCGATTTGAACCCGCAGATCTATTTCGGCGGGGATAACGCCGCTTTCTGGAACTCGCTGGCGTGGACGATTATTTTCGGGCTCGTGTTTGCGACGGTTCTGACGCTGATCGTGGTGCCGGCCATGTACAAGATCGGATATGTCCGAAAAGAGAAAAGCCGGTAACGGTTTCACCGGGCGTGCTTTCGTTTGACCCGAAAGGCTTTCCTCCATTGGAATGCAGTGAAATCGACCGCTTTATTTTAGTCCCCCGGCCGTTATATAATGATCGTGAAAATTTCGGAAAATCGATCCGATCCGGGAACCGAAACTCAACTTCCCGAGGATTCCGAGACCCAAAATGCACATCATCTTATATATCGGCATTGTCCAAGCTCTCTTCGCAAGTCTGGTGCTGGGAACCAAAAAGCCGAAACAGCCGTCCGACAAGATCCTGACGACATGGTTTCTGTTGATCGCGTTTCAGTTTCTGGTCGAAATATCAACGATTCAGTTCACGAATTTCAGATTTACGCACAGTATTTTGATCAGAGTGGGCGGCACCCTGCCCTTGATATACGGTCCTTTCCTTTACATTTATGCCCGGATGCTGATTTCGGAAAGACAGGTGTTCAAAAAGTCATATTGGTTTCATTTCATTCCCTTCGTCCTTTTCAGCCTGTCGAACTGTATCCTGCCGGAAAGCGTTTTCATTCTCAGGTCGGGCGGCGGTATCACTCCCCGATTAGGTATTAAAATATATATGTCTCTTGTCGTCTTTTCGATCCTGTTTTACTGTTTTGTGGTTCTGCGGCTGCTGAAAAAGCATGAAGCCAACCTGCATGATTTCTTTTCATACAGCTCCGCCAAAATCGATCTCCATTGGCTGCGAACCGCGGCCTTCAGTTTCGCTCTGGCCTATTCCTTTCTCATCGTCACCGGACTTCTGAGGATATTCAGCCGCCGGGAGTTCGTCACACCCTTGATATGGCCGGATCTCGGCTTGATATTTTTTGTTTTCGCCTTTTCCTATTTCGGATTCAAACAAGCGGTTATTTTCGATCAGCCGGCGGCCAGGCAGGTCCACATTGCCGGTCCGGTTCTGCAAGACAATAACACGGGCGAAGAGAAAAAGATGATGAAGTACGAAAAATCGGGATTGAGCGAAGATAGAGCCAGGAGTTATCTGGAGATTTTGCTTCACTACATGGAAGAGAAAAAACCCTTTTTGAACGCGGAGCTGACGATCCAGGACGTGGCGGGATCGCTCGGGATACCCAAACATCATCTAACCCAGGCAATCAACGAAAAGCTCCATAAAAACTTCTACACCTTGGTCAATGAATATCGTGTTGAAGACGTGAAGGAAAGGTTGCTGAAGGAAAAATTCAAAAACATAACCCTTTTGGCGATCGCCTATGAATCCGGGTTCAATTCCAAATCCGGATTCAATTCCATTTTTAAGAAGATCACCGGGATGACCCCCACGGAATACCGAAAAGCCCATACCGTCCCGGGATAATCCGTTGAATCCGGACTCTCACCTTTTTTCTTCAAAAAACGCTTTTTCGTCAAATATGCCGGAGGGCGGATTTTTCCGGCGTTTAAAGGCCCAACGGAATCTTTTTTACCTGCGAAAGATTCTTGAGTGCGCCTTTTCTGCCGGCATCGATGATTTTTTTCGTGTCCGAAAAGTCGAGTGAATCGATGTCGATCTTGATCCTGAGGATGAAGTCCGCTTTTTGGATCTTTTCTTCGAGGGCGCTGCTGCTCATGATTTCCATCAACCGCTGGATAAGAACGAACGTGTTCTTAATGTTTGTTTGGGCGACATGCTTTACCCTCCTGTGGATATCGACAAGTACGGTCGTGTCGGCGCCGAGCGTGCGTGCGATTTTCACGGGAGCGTTGTCGATGAATCCTCCATCCACCAGCAGCATGCCCTCATGTTTAACGGGTTCGAATATAAGCGGCAGCGACATGGTGGCTCTGAGCGCTTTGTACAGCGGACCGGTTTTAAAAATGACTTCTTTTCCCGAAAGAAGATCGACGGCATTGCAGGCAAATTGGATCGGAAGTTCTTCGATGAGGATTTCTCCCACCAGAGATTTCAGATATCTTTCAATGCTGTCCTCTCTGTCGAGTCCCATCTTCTTCAGCAGTTGATCGCGGTAGTTTTTTATGATCAAGTAATCCCGCATGGTTTTTGGCGTTTTCAAGTTGGAGGGCAGCTTTATTTTCTCGAGGAAATTCTCAAAGCTCAGATCATCCGCGGTGACTTTTAAACGATCGGGAGAGAAACCGCGGGCGTAAAGCCCGCCGACGATTCCACCCATGGAAGTACCGACGATGATATCGGGGATCAACCCGATCTCGTGGAAAACATCAAGGATGCCTATATGGACGAGGCCTCTTGCTCCCCCCCCCATTAAAATCAAAGCCCATTTATTTTTGATGCGAACCATCCTTTTGCGCACGTGAAAAAATTATAGGATATATACTTTCCGTTTTCAAGAATGAGGCGAAGAGAGGACATGATGAATCATCATTCAACTCTTTCGCCGGTTCTCCGACTAATTTGATATTGTGATTCCCATCGCGGTTTGACTTGTCATAGAGTCTCGGTTCCATGTACACTAACGACAACAAACCGACGCTTAGGGGATGGAAAGATCTATCGGCTGTGAAATCATGAGATGAGTTGAAGATGCGAACAATACGGCGGTCACTCCCGTTTTCCGGGATTAGCGACCTAATGAAATACGCGAGGATATTTTTATTCATCTCATTATCCTTCTCACTCTTGAATCGCCCGGTTTTTTCCCAGGAGTCACGCAAGAAAACGATCGGACATGATGTCGCCGTCATCGCGGTATCCTTCGCCGTCACCGTTCAGGATCGGCGCGGTCGATCCGTCAATGATCTGACCCGGGAAGATTTCTCGGTTTTCGAGAACGGAGAGAAGCGGGAAATCACTTATTTCAGCCGGGATTTCGAGGCCCCCGTGAGCCTCACCGTCCTGCTCGACGTGAGCGGCAGTATGGCCCTGTTGAACAAGCTGGAGGAATGCAAGAAAGTCCTGGCTTTCCTCGCTGCATCCCTGATGAGGCCTTGCGACGAAATCTCTTTGCTGATCTTCGCCGACGGTGAAGTGGAAGTCGCCGTGGATTTTTCGCGGTCGAGGAGGGATTTTGTATCCGTTCTGGAAAAAACCGAAGCTTATGGTCAGACCGCTTTGAATGATGCGGTGGCGGTGTCTCCCGAATATGCCAACAAGGGGACGAATGAAAAACGGGCTTTGCTCCTCATTACGGACGGGATCGAGAACGACAGCCAGTATTCTTATGATCAGGCCGTCGAGATCGCCGGGAGAGTGGATGTTCCGATCTATACCATCGGGTACAAGATCCCTTTGAGTGAACAGGTTTTGAGAAAATATAAGCGGATTCCGGCCTTGACCCCATCCGGGATCATCAGCTCTTTGGAGTCTTTCTCTAATGCAACCGGAGGCCGCGCATTTTTTCTCACCCAACCGGAGGAATTGAGGCCGGTTTTCATACGCATCAAACAGGAGCTCAGCTATCAATATATATTGGGTTATACTTCCCACAGCGATCCCAACGGCGGTTTTCGACAGATCGACGTCACGACATCCAAGCGCCGCTTCAAAGTTCGTACGCGTGAAGGATATTACAGCGGCGACAAGTTGACGGAGGATGTACGTCCCCGGGCTGATGCCGTCGGTAAAACGCCGGGGGAGGGGGAATTGAAGGTCGCTGCGGATTTTCGTCTGAATCCACACGGCGAATATTTTGGAGAAAAACGAAATGAAGAGCGGTTCGGATACCAACCGGAGTCCGTTCATCAAGAAAAGTAAAAGGGAGGCGGTAATGAAAAGAAAATGGATTTTTATGGGATGTGCGATCGTGGCGGCAGTGGTCGTCTTCACGGGGTGCGCCACCCAAAAATATGTTCTTCAGGAAGTCGCGGTTCTGGATAAAAAGGTCGAAGGCGTGGAGAGCTCCATCGAAGAGAACCAGAAAAGGATCAAGGAGCATGATGATCGGTTGAGTTCGCTGGGCTCGCTGATCACGGAGCAGAAAGCCGAAATGGGCAAATATGACAGCGCGATCCTGGAAGTCAAGAAGCAGATCCAGGGCAATCTCGTTTTTGAAGAGATGCTGCGGAACAACGATGCGACCTTTGCCTTTGATAATTCCGAACTCGCTCCCGAAGCAAAAGGCCGACTGGACGCGTTCGTCGAGATGCTGATCGCTCAGGATAAAGGTGTCTATCTTGAAATCCAGGGCCATACGGACAGCACCGGGCCGGCGGCTTGGAATATGACCCTGGGGAGGAAAAGAGCGGAAGCCGTGCGGGATTACCTCCACAAAAAGCATTTCATACCGCTGCACCGGATGGAGGTGATCAGCTACGGAAGCGAACAACCGATCGGTGATAACGCCACGCGTGAAGGTCGTGCGCAGAACCGGCGTGTGGTTATCCTGGTGTACGAATAATCCGCCGGTGCGCCCGGCATCCATTTGCTGAGAGCCCACGGCCGGTTCCGTCCTCCGGATTGATATGCCGCGATCTTAAAATGTGACGGGATTGGATGTGTACGGCCGTCGAGCTGTACCTGTTTGGCCGCTCCGATTTTCCCCCGGAGGCTTTCCGGACCCGGTAAACGGTTTTACCTGATCGCGAATTTGAACGCGATTTTATCATCACAAAACAACCTTGCAACCTTTTTCTAAGGGAGTCGTCTATACATATGTATTTATGGAGAATAGATATCGGAGGGATCGATATGATTGAACTGACGCGAAACGAAGAATGGATCCTGCTTTCCATCTGGAAGCTCAAAGAAAATGCCTATGGGGTCACGATCCGGCAGAGCTTTAAACGCATCACCGGGAAGACGCTGAATTTCGGTTCGCTCTACAACACTCTTTACCGCATGGTTCAAAGAGGCCTTGTTTCATCCGGAGAAAGTGATCCTCAGGCCAGACCGGGAGGGCGCAGGCGGATTCTATACATGTTGACGGAGGCGGGAGATAAAGCTTTAGCCGAGGCGCAGGAAACCCAGCGATCGGCTTGGAGTGATGTCCCGGATTTTGCATTCATGAAGGGAAAATGAAGCCCCCCCCCGATCGCCTCCCAAGGTTTTTCCGCTGGATTCTCCGCCGGTTGTCCGTCTATGAGCATCTCTTCGCCATCAGCGATGATTATTCCGTTGAATATGAACGTATCCGGATACGATACGGCTCGCTTCGGGCCGGCTTGTGGTTGTGCGGGAGCACCTTTTCAGCGCTGCTTCATTACCTCGGGCTCTCAGCTTATTGGAGTATGGTTATGGTAAAAAATTATTTGAAGATCGCGGTACGCAATGTCCAAAAGAATCGGCTTCATGCATTCATCAATATCGCCGGGCTGACTATTGGCATGACCTGTGTCATCCTGCTGTTTCTGTGGGCTCAGGATGAATTGAGTTATGATGCTTTCCACACCGATATCGATGACATCTATCTGGTGGCGTCTCGCATTCGACGGGGGGATACCGAAAACTTCAGCGCCGCCAATGTGCCCGGAATAGGGCCGCTGTTAGAGGAGAAATTTCCCGAAGTCGAACAGGCCGCCCGTTTTCTTTACGGCATGCGGACGTTCATTCTCAGCTCCGGCGATCGGACATTCTATGAGAGGCGCGTATTTCCCGGAGATCCTGAAGCGCTGAGGATGTTTACATTTTCTTTGAAGGCTGGTGATCCTGAAACGGCACTGTCCGATCCCAACTCATTGGTGCTTTCGGAACGCACCGCGAAAAAGTATTTCGGCACTGAAAATCCGCTCGGGAAGATCATAACCGTTAATAATGAATTTCCCATGACCGTGGCCGGCGTGATGAAGGAAATTCCCCGTAATTCCACGTTTCGCTTCGATGTTTTGATGCCCCTGGAATTTTATGCCCAGAGGACCCAGGATGATCTTCGCTCTTATTCCAATCAAAACTATTTCGTTTTCGTCAGGCTTCGAAAAGATGCTTCGGCGGTGAATCTGAACCTGAAGATAAAAGAACTTGCTGCGGAGATGTTCCCGGATGATGATTTTACCCCGGAACTGTGTCCGTTTTCCCGCTTTCATCTCTACCGGTTGGGAGAAGGGGGGGGGAGCATTGAGCAGATTCGTCTGGTTGTTTTTATCGGCATGTTTATTCTTCTGATCGCCTGCATCAATTTCATGAACCTGACGACGGCACGATCCGGAAAGCGATCCAAGGAGATCGGGATGCGGAAAGTCATTGGGGCTCTCCGGACGGATATCGTCAAGCAGTTCTATTTCGAGACCTTTCTCCTGGTTCTCATATCGATGGTTTCGACGCTATTCTTGACCCGTGCCGTGCTGCCGGCGTTCAATGCTCTTTTTCAAAAGGCGCTCAATTTAAACATGCTTCAAAATCCTTTATTGGCTCTTTTTCTATTCGGGATTTCATTCATTGTCATCCTGTTGGCCGGGAGTTACCCGGCCTTGTTCATGTCGGTTTTTCCTCCCCTGCGCATTATCAAGGGGGGGGCCGGATTGTCCCGTCCGAAATCGGCTCTCCGCCGAACTCTGGTCGTGTTCCAGTTTGCGCTGGCGATCGGGCTGATCGTGTTCGCGGCCGGTGTTTATCGGCAGCTCGACCACCTGCAAACCATGGATCTCGGTTATGACATGCAAAACATCCTGTTCTTTTCGAATCGAGGGGCATTGAAGGATGCATATCCTATGGCAAAAAATGAATTCCTGGGCATACCGGGGGTGGAGAGGGTCACGACCGCTTCGACCTATCTGACCGGTGGACGTTGGACCAGCTCCCGATGGGGATGGGAGGGAAAGGATCCGAATTACAAACCAACGGTGACCATGCTCAGCGTGGACTCCGATTTTCTGGAAACCTTCGATATATCACTCCTCGCGGGGCGCTCCTTCCGGCGCGAGGAAGACCTGAAGGGAAATACCGACCAGATTCTTATCAACAAGAAATTGGCCGGCATGCTTGGGAAGGATTACGGCATCGGTGCCGGCATGACTTATTCCGAAAGGCGTTATTCCATTATCGGCATCATCGAAGACATCATCCCCAATCCGCGCTGGCGGATGGACGAGCCGCTGGTCATATTCCAGAGGCCCGACCGTTACAATTATATTTTTTTGAAAATCCGGTCGAATGATGTTTCAGGGGTGCTAGGATCGGTGAAGGGCGTTTTCGAAAGGCTCAATCCATCCATTCCCTTCGGGTACGATTTCATGGATGAAGAGTATGCCAATCAGTTTTCCTTCGTCCGTAGAACCCGTGCCATGATCATCACCTCCGCTCTGCTGGCGGTGTTTGTTTCCTGTCTGGGCCTTTTCGGGCTTGCCGCCTTTAATACCGAACAGAGAACCAAGGAGGTCGGGATCCGCAAGGCGCTTGGCTCCTCGGTTTCACGGATCGTGCTGCTGCTGTCGAAGGACCTGACCATCCTGGTTCTGCTGGCTAATGTATTCGCCTGGCCCGCGGCCTGGTGGCTGCTGGATCATTGGTTGAAGGATTTTATCTACCGGGTGGATATCAACCTCGGCATCTTTTTGGCCGGAGGTGCTTCCGCTATGCTGATCGCAATCGTCACCGTCGGTTTTCAGGCGTTAAAGGCCGCCGCCGCCGATCCGGTGGAATCACTTCGATACGAGTGATTCCTGAAGATCCAACCGTGAATCGCTGTGGAAATTTGCCTATAATCGCACGGAGCGCCGTTCGATTAAACAATAAATCAAGCTTGAATTCTATATGATTTCATTATATTATAGCCAAAATCATTTCTGTTTCGGGTTTTAAGTATTGATTGAGAGGAGAGAACATGAAAAAAAGTCTTATACTACTCGTGTTGGTTTTTTGCGTTGTTCCCCTGACCTTCGGGCAGATTGTAACCAACGGAAACCAGAGCGCCCAATACATGCGCATGATGTCGCGTAACGCATCTACGGATATCGATGCGGTGTACTATAATCCCGCAGGCTTGACACACTTGGAAGACGGCTTTCATCTTGCCATCCACAATCAGACGATCTTCCAGGAAAAAACCGTTGAAAGCGGTTATCCTCTGCTGAATGACGCGACCTATATCGGCGAGGTCAAGGTTCCCGTTTTTCCGAATGCCTATGCGGTCTACAAGAAAGACAAGTTTGCTCTGTCCTTCGGTTTCGGTCCCAATGCCGGCGGCGGCAGCGCGGATTTCGCGAACGGACTGCCTTCCTTCGAGATCCCGATTTCCGGTCTTCCCGCTATGCTGAGCGCCATGGGACTTCCGACTTCGGCCTACTCCGCCGATATCGCTTTCAATGGAAGCTCCATCTTCTTCGGTTTCCAGGCGAATGCCTCCTATGCCGTCAGCGATATGCTTTCCGCTTCCGTCGGTTTCCGCTATCTCCAGGCGACCAATACCTATGAGGGCTCTATCCAGAACATCCTGATCAATCCCATGCACCCGCTGATCAATCCCACCGGGGATTTGATCTCCGCGGTTCAGTTCTTTACGGTCGCCGGACTGCCCCAGTATGCGGCCATGGTCGGCGATGCCGCCGTTGACGTCAAACAGACCGGAACCGCTTTCCAGCCTATCCTGGGTCTCTATTTCACTCCGGTCGAGCAATTGGGTATCAGCATCCGCTACGAATTCGCGGCCAAACTCGAATTGGAAAACGACAGTACCATCGATGATACCGGCATGTTCCCGGACGGAGAGGTTACACGAAATGATGTCCCGGGCCTTCTTGCTTTGGGACTCGGATATGAAATCACCCCGCAACTGAAGGCGATTCTTTCCGGATCCTTCTTTTTCGAAAAGCAGGCGGACCTGGGCGGTGCGGAAGAACTGATCGATAACAATTCCTTCTCCGCTGCCATCGGGATCGAATATGATCTCAATGAAATGATCACCCTCAGTGCCGGCACCGAAATGAGCAAGGTAAGTGTCAACGACGATTATCAGTCCGATCTCTCCCACGAACTCTCCGCTCAAACCATCGGTTTTGGAGGACAGGTCAAATTCACGCCTAACCTGGATCTGAATCTCGGCGGGATATTTGTGATCTACCAAGATTCCGAGATATCCGTCGTTGATCCCATGGTGGGTTCCTATATGGATAAATACACGCGTACAACCTGGGGCTTTGCCCTCGGATTCGGGTATCATTTCTGATCCGTGTCTCCGTGCGGATTGAATCCGCATACCGGATAGAGAATAATCTTCCGGAGAGCGGCTTGCCGCTCTCCGGTTTAACTTATTGATTCCTTGAAGCTAGCCCGGGATGTAATCGTCATGATTCTTCCCGGGCCGATTACATCGGGATCTTTTCTTTAGATCCTTTTTCCACGTATCTTTCATCTCTTCTCCATCAATGAGAAACGCCATCTGTCCCGAATCCGTTTTCACTGAGAAATGGATGCCTATGCCGTTTTTCCTTTGAAGGAAGGCGGAAGAGTATCCTATTGGGATATCAATGCTTCTTGGGGGTGTCAGGCCGGCAGGGATCGATTTCTTCCACCCTCGCCGCGGCTACGGCATCAGCCGCTGCATGAAATTGGGAAGCGCAAAGGCTCCTCTTGCCAGTTCGTGGTTGTAATATTTCAAGTCGGTAGGCAGGTGACCGGCGTGGAAGGGATCGGTTCTCGGATCGATCCCACGGGATGCGAAAGCGAAGCTGAACAGACCAAAGGGATAGGTCGGTATGCTTCCGAGATAAGCGAAGGTTTTCGGGAGAACCGTCCGCAGCCGACGGTGAATGAGAGCGATCGTATCCCGGTAGCGATGGTGGAACGGCGATTCGGTATGCGTGGTGAGGATGCCTTGGGAATTGAGTATCCGGCTGCAGCCGGCGTAAAAATCTTCGGAAAAAAGAACTTCGGCGGGACCGATGGGATCGGTGGAGTCTATGATTACGAGATCGAAAATTTCTTCTTCCTCTTCCTTTACGAAGGCGGCGCCGTCGTCTATCAGGATCCGCAGCCTCGGATCCTGGAACGAACATGCCGTACCCGGGAAAAATTTTTTTGCCGCGTCGACGACATCCTTATCGATCTCCACCATCACGACTTCCTTGATCTCAGGGTATTTAAGCACTTCTCGAGCGGTGCCACCATCACCGCCCCCTATGATCAGAACGCGCTCGGGTGATTTCAGTAACTGGAGAGGGACATGCGTCAGCAGTTCATGATATACGAACTCGTCTCCTTCTGTAAGCATAACCATGCCGTCGATCGTCATGACACGGCCGTAGACCGCCGTCTTCAGAACATCGATGGTCTGGAATGCCGTCCGTTTATGATAAAGATGCTCTTTTACCTTGAGCGTCAAACCCACGCCGTCGTCTATTTTTTCCGTATACCAGAGGTCCATGGCTTCTCCTCATTCCCACAGAGCGACGCCGGCGAAAACGCCTCCGTTAACGGAGACGCGATGTTCGGCCGCTTCTATGAGGATATCTTTTATGCGGCGGTGGCGCTTCTTGAATCCGGCTTCCGCCATCCGGGTTACCGCTGCTTCAGCTTCTCCGCGCGAAATCACCCCGCTTACCTCCATGATGAGGCCGGCTTCGCCTTCCTCCATGGGGAGAGCAACGGCGACCGCGGCGGAGATGATCTCTCCCGGAATTCGGGAGCCGTGGAAGGCATAGGCGACCGGAAGGAAAGATCCCGGCGGGATGGGGATGGGCTCGCTCTTTCGGCAGTAAGGGGGAACGATGCTGCTCATTTTGATCAGGTTCGTGTCCCCGATGCCGGCTTCGATCAGGCAATTGTCGAAGACATTTAGATCGGTAAGGCCTTCGGAGGTCGCAGAAATCAGAAAATATCGTTTGGGCGTCACTAACATGAAAGCTCCTTTATCCGCAGGGTTTATGCGCAAGCTTGCCGGGAGCATCGAAGAGCCCGCGTTTGATTTCCGTGACCGAGGTATTCGGTGACCGGAGATCGTCTTTGAGGCTGGTATGGATGATCCAGGGATCGATGGATTCACCGCAGGTGAAAATGTCGACGGCGGCATAACCGTATTCCGGCCAGGAGTGAACCGATACATGAGATTCGGCGATAACCACCACACCGGAGACGCCGTGAGGAGAGAAATGATGAAAGGTGCTGGCGACGATGGTGGCTTTCGCCTTTTCCACGGCCTCGATCATGGCTTTACTTATAAATTCCCGGTCATTTAAAAGATCACTGTCACATTCGTACAGTTCAACGAGTATCTGTCTTCCAAGGGCTTGCATGATAGCCTCCTTTACCAAAAGGTGTCGATTTGCCGTTCCAACTCGAACGGGTTTGAAAAAGGAATGGGGGCTAGATACTCAAGGATTGGGCGTATGCTGAGACCTTATACAGCATCACCCTCGCCTCCAACGAAAGGATGAACTCGATGAATTTTTCAGGTGAGATCTTTTTAGGTGTAAACATTGCGATACCATATATTTATATAACGTCCCCAATATACTGGAATTATGAAAAAAAACAAGTCTTTTTTGTCGGGCGGAAAAGAAAAAAATCGATGGGATGCGGCGTCTATATCGTTGTTTCCCTTGCACGGCGAGGGCGTCGTTTGCTCGGGTGTCGTACCGGAATCGAGCTGTGCTAGGAAGCCGGTACGGGGAGGGATCCCGGTTGATCAACATGGTTTGATCATTTCCCGGTCTTTTCCTATGCAAACGTTGACTCCGGACAGTCAAATGCTTACCATAAATTTGTTCATATCTCATTTAAAGGAATAAAAAAATGGCCTATAATCTTCGCAACCGAAATTTTCTCAAACTTCTGGATTTTTCTTCTCAGGAGATCCGCTTTCTCCTCGATCTTTCTCACGATCTCAAGAAAGCGAAATATATGGGAACCGAACAGGAAAGACTGTCCGGGAAGAATATCGCTCTGATTTTTGAGAAATCGTCCACCCGAACACGCTGTGCCTTCGAGGTCGCATCCTATGACCAGGGTGCGCAGGTTACATATCTGGGACCTACGGGAAGCCAGATCGGACACAAGGAATCCATGAAGGACACGGCACGTGTGCTGGGCCGCATGTACGATGGGATCGAATACCGGGGATTCGGACAGACGGTTGCCGAAGAGCTGGCGGCTTACTCCGGGGTTCCCGTCTGGAACGGACTGACAACGGAATTCCACCCCACACAGGTTCTGGCTGATCTGATGACCATGGAGGAATTCTCGGATAAACCGCTGCGCCGGATTTCGTTCGCCTATCTGGGGGATGCGCGGAACAACATGGGGAATTCGCTTATGATCGGGGCGGCCAAAATGGGATTGGATTTCCGAGCCGTGGCTCCCAAAGAATTGCAGCCGGCGGACGACCTCGCGAAAGAAGCCTTAACGATCGCGCATTCGACGGGCGCCCGTATTACCCTGACGGAAAACATCAATGACGGGGTCGAGGGATGTGATTTCCTCTATACAGATGTCTGGGTTTCCATGGGTGAGGCTGCCGAAGCCTGGGAATCGCGTATCCGTCTGCTCAAAGACTATCAGGTCAACGGTGATGTTATGAAAGCAACCGGCAATCCCGATACGAAATTTATGCACTGCCTGCCGGCGTTCCATAACCGGGAGACCAAGATCGGCGAACAGATCTACCAGAAATTCGGCTTGGAAAGCATGGAAGTCAGTGAGGACGTTTTCGAATCTCCGGCTTCGATTGTTTTCGATGAAGCTGAAAACCGGATCCATACCGCCAAAGCCGTCATGGTCGCCACCCTGGGAAGCTGACGCGATCTTTTTTTATTGGATTTTGATGTAAGCTTTAATCGCTGAGGATAGAAATCGCCGGACAATCCGCGGAAGCGCCCTCTTTTCACGCGGATGAGAGACGAGGGGGCGAAACACGGCGAGGGATGGACACCCTATTTAGGAAAATAAGGACAGCGGCTTCCGTGGCACTGGGCGTTGAGTCCGTGATTCCGGCACCTGCCCGCCATGACCGCGGAGGGAAGTTCATAGCCTAATTTGCGGAGGGATATGACCGCCAGGGTCAGAGTCGCATATGTACTGAGCGCACAGCACCTCGGTCCGCCGAGCTTGCCCACACGATGGATGGCTTCGCCGGCTGATATCAGCGCGGAAGAGCGCTCTTCCTTTTTAAAAGGAGTGGAGCGGAGGACAATGCTGACGGCGGTTCCCAAACCAGCCGCCGCACCGCAGGTTCCGAGAAATCCGCAGGCCCCCGCGGGGACCATCAGTCCCCGTTTCAAGGCCTCTTTAATCTGGGCTTCGGTGAAATCGTACCCGCTGTTTTTTAAGGCGGCGATGAGGATCCCACCCACCAGACCGTGATGCCAGGGGCCGTGAAAGGGGAGGTTTTCGGAGGCTGTCCAACTTTTTCTCAACTCTTCGATGACGGCTTCATACATCGCGACGGGATCCTTTTCCTTCCGGTTTGGGACCACATCGAAAAGCCGCGGCATGAATCGGGCGTAATCTTCTCCGGTCAAATCATCACATGCCAGGGCCGTGGACATGAAATCGTCATATCCGTCGATCTTGGCGCATTCTTCGAATTCACTGGGTTTCATCATTTATTCCTTTCCGTATTTGAAACGGGAGCCGGATTGCGAGGCTTTTGAGCTCCTTTGATTCGGTGGTGATCCAGGTATTTGCGATAGACCTGATTGATCCGTTCGAGTCTTTGGGCGTCGACCCGGTAGTAGGAAGAGGTCTTCTCTTTTCTGACGGAGAGAAGGCCGCCGCTTTTAAGAGCATTGAGATGATGCGATGCCAGCTGCTGGGAGACGCTCAGATCCCGCAAGATCTCGCTGACTCGCTTTTCCCCCTTGGATAAAAGGCATATGATGCGCAGCCGGTTGGGATCGGATATCAACCTGAGATCCTCCGCCAGCCCCGCGATTCCGGGATCGCGGACACATGGATGCATATCTTTTTCAGACACCGTCGCGGCTCCTTTACAAATTAATGTTTTTACAAACCGCAATTTGTATTATAGGGGATATACATGCGAAAATCAATCTTTTCGGACCATATGAGCAAGTCGGCGGCTCATGAAACCGCAGTCGACTATGCCGATCCGCCCGTTGCGCGGTTGACGTGGTGATATAGGCTCGCCCGGAGGGTGAAGAATGTCGATAATTGAAATAGAAGGTTTTTTTAACACGTATCGACATTCTTCATGAATAGCTCAGGTTAGGATGGTTATTTCTTTGGGGATGACCCTGAGTGCAACCGGCGTTTGCCCCAAAAGTTCTCCGTCGGCCATCAAAAGCAGGGGAGGATCTCCGGCCAGGTTGATCGTCTCGGATTTGATGTTGACGACCTTGGGATGCTTGAGATGAGAGCCTGAGAAAATCCGGCTGAATATGGAAATGATGTCGCGGCGATTGACTTGATTGAAGAGAACGAGATCGACTTGCCCGTCGGCCGTGTCGGCCAAGGGCGCGATCATCATGTTCCCTCCCGTGTATTTGGAATTGGAAAGAACCAGGGCGCTGTTCATGTATGTCGTGGAATCTCCCCGGGTTTCGATGTCAATCCGGTTTTTCATCCCTTTGGCCAGCCGAATGAGAACAGCCAGACTGTAACCGGCGGAACCGAGGAATTTCAGGCGCTGATTGGTCAGGCGGAGGATATCGGCGATCAAGCCGATCCCCACGATATTCAAGGAATAGCGGCGGACCGTTTTATCTTCGGCTTGATAATGGATCTCGACCAGATCGACATTTCGCCGTCTCCCGGACAGGATGTTGTCGACGGCCTGCTCCGCCGTCAGCGTGCCGAAATCGCGGATGAAGGAATTACCGGTTCCCGCCGGGATCAGCCCGATTTCCGGGAGCTTGGGAGGGCGCCCCTGGGAATAAAGTCCGTTGATCACTTCGAAAGACGTACCGTCGCCCCCCAAACAGAGTATGCGGTCGTATTCCTTTGGGATCGAATCCCGGGCGATGTCGATCGCGTGACCGGGATATTCGGACAGGCGCACCTCGAGACCCGGAATCTCGGCGTTGAGCCGGGGAGAAATGCGGTCGAAACATTTGCGGCCGCGCCCGTGCCGTGCCGCTGGATTGACGATCAGTAGTGTTTTCATGGCGAGCCGTTGTGTTTTTATAGCATAAGCAGGCGAAGCCTGCAACTTTTTCCCGCGAGATATATGACGGCGTTGATCCCCGGAGGGACCGGATCGGATCTCAAGCGGCTTCAGGGCTTCTGGCCGGCATAGATACTTCCATGAAAAGGCCGGGCGTGCCTTTTGGCGATGATTTTGGTGCTTCGGGTTGGGGAAGCGTTTCGAAAACGGGTGGATAAGACGGGCTCTTCATGGTTTGACCGGTTTGCGGTCCGGGTGGTAGACTGCTGTCTTGAGGAGGGGCGATATCATGAAAAAGGGTTTTGGAACCTTATTCATTCTGGGCGTTTTTTGGGGGGCCTGTTCGAATTCCGCGGTCGATCTGGTGCTTAAAAACGGCCAGGTCTATACGGGAGAAGAGAACCATCCCTGGGCCTCGGCGGTCGCGGTCAAAGGGAACAAGATCGTTGCGGTTTTGGACGAAGATGAGGGGACCGAGAAATATATCGGCCCGTCGACTCAGGTCATTGATCTGGACGGCCGGTTTGTCATGCCGGGTTTTATCGACGCTCATGTTCATTTCGCTCAATATGCCGCTCAGCAGCACGATATCATGCTGATGAACGTGGATGATGACGAAGGGCTGATAGAGGAGCTTCGCAGGGTCGTCGACAACGTGGGACCGGATGAATGGATCACCGGAGGCGACTGGAGCGGCGCCATTCAATGGATGGAAGGCAGAGGCGAACTCGACGGCACCAAGGCCGAGAATCGCTGGGAGCCGGATCGAAAAACCATAGATCCCGTGACACGTGACAATCCCTGTCTTTTGAACAGTTATGACGGTGAACTTTTTCTGGCGAATACCGCGGCGCTTCATGCGGCGGGACTGGAAAATTCGAAGCTGGAAGGTATGCGGCTCGATAGGCACGGGAAGACGACGGGACTTCTGATGAGAGGCTCGCCCGCCGTCGAAATGATCCGCGCTCATGTCCAACCAAAGTCGGAAGCGAGGATCCTGAACGAATACCGCGCCGGCCTGCGGCTGATGGCGGAAATGGGATTCGTGGAATACCATGATATGTTCAGGAGTTTTAAAGAGGTGGACCGTTATCTCCGGCTTCAGGAAGACGGCGCGCTGACCTGCCGGGTATGGCTCAGGCCCTGGCTGGATCTGAAAGAGGAGATGTTCGCGGGGAATTTCACCATGGGGATGCACCCCAAAACCGGCGATCGGGATTATTTCCTGCGTTTCGGCGGCTTCAAGAGCGCCAACGACGGTTTTTTGGGAGATCGGGGCGCCATGTTGTTCGACCCCTATACGGATAGGCCCGATTACAAGGGGCACTATCAGGAATACAACAGTGATTCCGACGTCCCCGGAAGCCTGGTCGGGAATCCCGAGGTCTATGCGGGACACTGCCGGGACGCCGTGGAACACGGTTTTTGCGTCGACTCCCATGCCATAGGCGACAGGGGTGTTTCCGAAGTCATCGATGTCCTCGAGCGCATCCATGCGGAAACGGATACGGACATGAGTCTGTTCCGGATCATCCACGCCGAAGTCGTGCAGCCGCGGGAATTCGAAAGGATCAAGCGATTGAATCTCATCGTGGAAACCAATCCCAGCCAGCTCGCTGACGATATGCGCTGGCTCATCGACAGATTGGGGCCGGAAAGAGAGAAGCTGTGTTTCCCTTTCCGGAACTTTTTGGATAAAGGGATCGTCATGAATTTCGGCTCGGATATACCCGGCAACGCCGGCGCCATGTTTTTCAATGATCCGAAGTATGTTTTGAATGCAGCGGTCAACCGCACCAACAATGAAGGAGAGCCTGGAGGCGGATGGATTCCGGAGCAGAAGATCAGCATGGAAGAAGCCATCAAGTGCTTCACCTTAAACGGCGCCTACGGATGCATGCGGGAAGACAGTGTGCGGGGAACCCTTAAGCAGGGCAAGCTGGCCGACATCGTGGTGATCGACCGGAACATCGTCAAGAACGATCCTCGCGATGTGCTCAATATGAATGTCATGATGACGATCGTCGACGGGCGGATCGTTTTCCGAAAGGATTGATCCGTGTTGATATCGCGCGGGATTCAGAAATCCTTGAAGGGATGCGCGAATCGCTTCGCATAGGCGTTGTGTTTTTTAAGCATCGAATTCCAATATAAATTCGACAGGCCCGTCAACCTGGATAATTTCATGAAAAACTTCTGGCCAGCGGAAAGACGCTCATGCGGAGCCAACTTTTTCACGATTTTTTCATCGAATCGGCCCGTAAGGGCGTACTGCCTCCCTAAATCGGTGAAGAGTTGAAAAAGTCTCTTCGTCATCCAGGAGGGCATGATGCGGATGCCTTCCGCCCCGCCCCGAATCACGATTCCCGAGAAGCGGCAACCCAGGCGGCCGGCGAATTTTTCCATGTAGCGGGCCACAAAGCGTGAGTGAATCGGTTCGGGAAATCCGGACTGGATGACGAATCCGAGAGAAGGTTGTTTCCCTCCCGCCGGTATGTTTTCTAACGCTTCGATGAAGTGTTTTACGATCCCGGGCATGGCGTCGGTATAAAGCGGGAAGATGATGATGGCATGCTCGGCATTCCGGAATGCCGCTGTGTTTTCGACCGTTTCCTTTACCCGGTTCAGATAGAACAGCTCGGAGGAACAGCCTTTGTGTGAATGAAAACCTTTGAGAAAGTTTTCCATGAGGAGGGTCGAATTGCTTTCCCGACCGCGGGGAGAACCATTAAACACGGTCAATCGCATCGCTGACCTCCTTGACCGGCTGAGTCGTCGTCGCTGAAAAAACGCATTCGGATTTGAGATTGAGAGCGAACCTCGAAAACATATCCAGGGTGATCTCGATATCCTCGTCGTCGGTTCCGGGCGTCTTGTGCAGCAGAACCCCGAGCCTGGGATAAACGTCGTATCGTTTCCGGTGATGGCATTCTCCATTCACCAGCTCAATGTAAGGATGAATCAGCGGGATCAGTTTGTCCTGGGTTTTCTTCATGAGAGCGCTGGTGAATCCCATGACCACCGGAGAAAAGAAAAGCACGAAGTCCGCGTTGATGTATTCGCGGCAGACGGTGTGGCTGTCATCCTTGAAAACACATTCTCCGGGTGTTCCCCACCAGCAGCTCCAGCATCCCGTGCAAAAACGGATGCTCATATCTCGCAATACAAGCAATTTTGTCGTATGTCCTTTTTCGGTAAGCGCAGCGGCGACATCGGAGACATACCGATTGTAAGCCTCCTCCCCCGCAGATGGATGTCCATCCAAGATCAACGCTTTCATTTCATGTTCCCCTGGAAGATGGATTGATTCGCGTATCGATTTGCACAGGAATATATAACATGCGGGATGAGCGGAGTCAATCAACTGAAATTGTCATATGTCGTATTCTTTCCGGGCTTGATATTATATGAATGAACGCTCATTATAACCCGTGGGTTAAAGGAGATAATAATGTTAAAAAAGAAATGGGACAGCAGTGATATCCCCGACCAGAAGGGTCGGATGGCCGTGGTGACGGGTTCCAGCAGCGGGATCGGCTATGAAACCGCCGGAGTGCTGGCGGAAAAGAACGCCGCGGTCGTTATCGCCGTGCGCAATCTGAAAAAAGGGAATGATGCGGCGGAGAAGATCAAATCCGGGCACCGGAGCGCCGATATAAGAGTCATGGAACTCGATCTTGCGGATTTGTCATCCGTACGCCGTTTCGCCGAAAAATTCAAAGCTGATAATACACGGCTGGATCTCCTGATCAACAATGCGGGCGTCATGATGCCGCCTTATTCCAAGACGAGCGACGGTTTTGAGCTCCAGTTCGGGACGAATCATCTGGGACATTTCGCGGTCACGGGATTGCTCCTCGATCTGATCGTGAAGACGCCGGGGTCCAGGATCGTCAATGTATCGAGCGGAGCCCATAAATTAGGCGGCTTGAATTTCGAGGATCTTAACTGGGAAAACCGCCCCTACAGGAAGGCCAAGGCATACGTTGACAGCAAGATAGCGAATATCTATTTTACCTATGAGCTGCAGAAAAAGCTGCGAGACGCCGGATATGAGACGCTGGTTACCGCGGCCCATCCCGGATGGACCGCCACCGAGCTGCAGCGTCATGCCGGTCTGCTCAGGTTTCTCAATAATTTTCTTGCCCAGGGTATCGAAATGGGGGCGCTGCCCACCCTGTATGCCGCCGTCGGCCCGGATGCCGAGGCCGGCGATTATTTCGGCCCGTCCGGCTTGGGAGAGATGAGAGGATACCCCAAAAAAGTTGAATCGAATGGATTGTCGCATGACGAAAAAATATCGGCTAAATTATGGCGGGTATCCGAAGAACTCACGGAAATAAAATATCCTCTAAGCTGAAGTAAGCGGATGGATCGGTTCGGTATCCGAATCCGTGAAATTATCCGTTTGCATGTTAACAGGGGGATTTTGCCGTAACGCTTCAAGAGATTGATACGGCGGTTTGACAAAAGTTCGACGTCGAACTATATTATGGTTATGAATGGGGGAACGGGGAACACACGACATATATTGGCCTCGATGAGCCGGATCGGAGTCTTGGCTTCCAGGGTAATCGTAAAAAAGCTGAAGGAACACGGGATCGAGGGGCTTGTCTCTTCCCACGGCGATATTCTGGTTCAGTTGTATGCCCATCAAGAGATGAGCATGAAGGATCTGGCCGCAAAAATCGGCAAAAGGAAAAGCACGGTCACCGCTCTTATCGATAAACTGGTACGCAGTGGATATGTCGAGAAATCGACGGATATCTATGATCACCGGATCCATATCATCACGTTGACCCG
>Ga0180432_10000272_pt1 | contig 81315 bp, 58 predicted proteins | sample SS_ome_10_FD_132414 | JGI IMG/M metagenome (GOLD analysis project Ga0180432, IMG submission 132414) | Hypersaline lake sediment archaeal communities from the Salton Sea, California, USA - SS_1_MS_2 metaG | ecosystem: Environmental > Aquatic > Non-marine Saline and Alkaline > Hypersaline >... | reverse complement strand
CGTTGTGGGCGTAGCACGGGCATCTTGCCCGTGAATACAGAGGCCAGCGACTCGTTTCCACGGCGTTTTGTCCATGGGCAAGATGCCCATGCTACCTTGTAGGCCCACAACGCAACCGGCTCGCGCCTTGGCCGCCACGTTGTCTGCCTGGTTCGTGACGGATACAATAGTCTGCGGAAGGAAGCGACAAGATGACAGAAACCGCATCATGTCCGCGGGTCCTCAATCGACGCCTGTGCGTGCTGTTGGCCGCGACGGCCTGCCTGGCCGGTGCCGATCGCGGGCGGTGTCAGCAGAAACAGCCGCTGCCGTGGGTCAAGGGCAGCACCACCCTGGCCGTTATGCCCGATACGGAACGCTACTCGGACGACTATCCGCACTACTTCGAGGCCCAGACGAAGTGGATTGCGGAGAATTACAGGAAGCGCAATATCGCCTATGTGCTGCATCTGGGGGATATTACGCAGCACAACGCCCCGGCCGAGTGGAAGGTCGCCAGGAAGTGCTTCAAGATGCTCGACGGCCGCGTGCCCTATTCGCTCGTGCTCGGCAATCACGACTACGACGACAACGCTCCTAAGCGCGAGACAACGCGGCTGACGGAGTACTTTCCGCTGGCGGCGATCCGGAAATGGCCGACATTCGGCGGGGTGCATACCAAGGGCAAGCTCGACAACAGCTACCACCTGTTGAGCATCGGCGGTCGCGACTGGATTATCCTGGCCCTGGAGTGCGGCCCTCGCGATAGCGTGGTCGCCTGGGCCAACAAGGTGCTGGCCCGCCATTCGGACCGGCTGGCGATCGTCACCACGCATGCCTACCTGTTCCGCAACAACGTCCGTTACGACCACACCAAGGGCAGGCAGCGAGCCAGTCCGCACGGGTGGGGCAATGACGGCCAGGAACTGTGGGACAAGCTCATCCGCCGGCATGGCAACACGATGATCGTGATCAGCGGCCACGTGTCGACCGGTGGGCTGGGGTATCTTGCCAGCAAGGCCGACCGCGGGAACGTCGTGCACCAGATGATGGTCGACTACGAGAAGATGCGCGGGGGCGGGCAGGCGTACATGCGGCTGCTGGAGTTCCTGCCCGACGGCAAGACCGTCCAGGTGAGGACCTACTCCCCGGCCCTGAAGCGGACCAGGAGTTCGGCGCTGGAGGAGTTCACCTTCACACTGCAACCGGCCGCCCGAAAGACGTCCGGTCCGGTCCGCCGGTTGCCGCGGACCCGCGTGGCGGGATCGAAGCTCAACGGCGCGAGTTGTGGCTCCCGACCCGGCCAGGCGGGCGGGTCATGAGCTGTTCGATCGTCTCGGTCACCCTCCGGACGACGTTCGGGTCGTCGGCAAACTCGACGAGCACGTGATTCTCGCGGTGCGGCTTGTCCACCCAGCGATTGGTGCCGTTGGGATAGATGACGTTCGAGCCCTTCGTGCGCAGCTTCCAGTACGGTGCGTTCGGCCTCACGGCGAACAGCAGGGCGGTCTGGTCCCAACTCGGCCGCGCGGGCCTGTCCTTGAGGTAGAGCTTGTAGGCGCGGCGAACGGGGTTGTCGGCGGGGGTCTTTCCGAGCGTGCGCCCCGTCAGCACCTTACGGCCCATCCCGCTGAAGTAGATTGTTCCGGGCCAGTTGGCCACCGCCTCGACCGCGGCGCCCGGATCGGGCATGAAGTTGCCGTACCCGCCGTGCCGCAGATTTGCCGGGTACCGCCCGCCCATGCACACCCAGCGCTTGACCTTGGCTCGCACGAGCTGCCGGCCGTCGAGTGTGCTGTGCTTGTCGCCCTTGGATCGCAGCAGGTCGCGCAGGTTCGTCACGTAGCCGACCGTCACGATCACCACCGACGCGTCGGGCCGGGCGGCGAGGGTCCGGCGGTACACGTCAACAGCGTCGTCCGCATCGGCGTTGGTCCTCAGCCGGGTCGTGAAGGCCTCGGCGATCTGCCGGGCATAGCGCGAGCCGCGCTTCGTCGAGGCCCCCTTGCCCTTGGGCACGCCGACAGGCAGCGCGCCGCGCCCGTAGTAGCGGTTGACCGCCTCGACGCACGGGGCGGAGAAGGGGTACTTCGAGCTGACCACGGTGGCCAGGATGCTGACCTCCCCGCGGTCGGCCAGTGCGTGCAGCATCGCCAGGGCGCCCGCGTCGTCGCAGTCGGTGTCCATGTCCGTGTCGAAGATAATGGCCACCGGCCCGGGCCGTGACGCGACCCCGTCCGGCGCGGCCGCCGCCGTCGACGCGAAGCCGAGCATCATGGCACAAAGCAGTAGCAGGCGGCTGGTCGGTCCGATCATCGCGGCGGATCCTTCTGCCTGGGGCGGTCCGGCCGTCTCCCCGGGCAACCTCTTGGGCATTGTATCGTCCGTGGGGCGGGCCCGCCACGACGTGACAGTTCGCTGCCTCACCGAGTCCTGAGAGTGTACTGCCCCCGCCGTACTGCGGCCAAGGGCTGCGGGTGTGACGCTCAGTCAGTTCGGTTGTAGGGGTTGTGCGGCGGGTCGGCGTTCCCGGCGACGTCGGCCATGTCGGTAAACGGGTTGTCCCCGACCGTCTTGAAGCGGTTGGTCTTGACGACCATCGCCAGGCCACGCGGGTTGATCCACTCTTCCCGGGGCCTGTCCTCCGGCCAGGTGGCGTATGAACCGTACTGGCGGTTCAGGGCCTGGATCTGCCGCCCGGCGGGGCTGTCGATCGAGTAGATGCCGTAATACGTGTGGGGGACCTCGGACGACGAGGTGGGCCTCTTGCGGCCGCACGATGTTGACGGTGATTCACACGTCGCTTAGGATGCGCCGGACGCCTCGTCCGGGCCGGACCGCATGAGATGCGATCGCGACACCTGGCCGGTCCGCGCCGGGCGGACAAGGAGACAACACCATGATCGCTCTTCTTGAAATGCCGCTGATGCGGCGGCTGGTGCCGCTGGCCTTTGCGCTGCTGGTGGCCGCCGCCGTCTTCGAGATGATCCGCAGGCGAAAGCTCCGGGAGGAGTTCGCGACGATGTGGCTGACCGGGGCGATAGGCCTGATCGTCCTGGCCATCTTCCCGGAGATCCTGTTCTGGCTGCAGGACATCCTGAGAACGAACTTCCTGACGCTCGTGGTCCTGACCGGTTTCGGGATGGTGGCGATGATCCTGCTTCACCTGACGGTCCTCGCCAGCCGGCAGTCCACGCAGATTCGTCGGCTGAGTCAGCGGCTGGCAATCCAGAACCAGGAATTGGCGTCTCTCAAGAGCGACGCGGCGGCGGACACCCCGGCCGACCTTCCGGCCGGCGCCGAAGACGACTCCCCGGACGAACCCGGCGAATCCAACTGACGCACCCGGAGAGCGAACGCGATGCGCGATGACGGCAATCCCGTTCCGAAAGCCCAATCCCAGGGATCCCAATCCCCGGGATTGCCCGCGACAGCCGTCGCGGCCGTCATGCTGCTGACGGTGACGCTTTCGCCCGGCGGCTCGGCCGCCGCCGCCCCGGCCGCCGGACCCAAACCGACCGTCATCACGCTCGATATCCCCGCGCCGAAGGACTCGGCCGGGGGCATCCTGGTTGCCGACGTCAACGACGACGGCGCGATGGACTATCTCGTGACCGTTCCGGGTCACTTGGCCGTCTACGGCGCCGACGGTCGCAAACTCTGGATCAAGCGCCTCGACATCGTCGTGGGCGGGCAGAGCGAGTCCCAGGGCCTGCCGGGGCATCACGGCCCGGGCGCCGCGGCGGGGGACGTGGACGGCGACGGGCACTGCGAGGTCGTCTTCCTGACCAAGGACTCGGTCCTGCACGTGCTGGACGGGGCCACCGGGCGCTCCGAGGCCCGCGCCAAGCCCTCCGTGCCCGCCGGGGCCCAGCGCTGGGAAGTCGCGATGATCGCCGACTTTCGCCGACGGGGAGACGACCGCGACCTGCTGCTCCAGGCCACCAATCGCAAGGGCTATCGCACCGGGCGGTACCTGGCGGCGTACGCGACGGCCGAACTGCTCAAAGGCGCCCGCCCGCTGTGGACGACCGACCGATTCGTCTCCTGCGCGCACAATTCGGCCCGCCTGGGCGACATCACCGGCGACGGGCGCGACGAGGTCCTCGGCGCGACGATTCTCTCGCACGACGGGCGGGTGCTGGCGCGGGCGGCGACGTTCCGCGGGCACATGGACAGCGTGTTCGTGGCCGACGTCGCGCCGGACAAGGCCGGCCTGGAAGTCGTGCTGCTCGAGGAAGGCAGCAACGCGGTGCAGGTGCTCGGGGCCGGCGGGGTGATCTGGCGGCGGGACTACAAGCGCTGGGAGCCGCAGAACGCCGCCGTCGGGCGCTTCGCCCCCGACTCGAACGAGACCTTCATCTGGTGCCGCTCACGGTTCAACACCCACCAGAAGCCGTTCGTCTTCAATGCGAAGGGCAAGGTGGTCTTCGCCTACGAGATGGACGGCGTCGCCCCCCGCGGGTGGACGGCCAGCGGGGTCGAGACGATCTATACGATCGACTGGACGGGGCGGCGGCAGCAGTTGGTCTGTGCCAAGGAACGCCACACCAGCGGGGACGTGTGCCTCTTCGAGCCGCTCACGGGGAAGTTCGTGGTCCGAATTAGGGACAAGTGCGACCGCCTGATGGTCGCCGACGTCACCGGCGACTGGCGCGAAGAGGTGATCGTCCTGAGCGGCAGCGAGCTGCACGTCTACCGCAATCCGGCGGCGAACCCCCGCCCGAACGTCAATCGCCTCTGGGCCGACCGCAACTACCGCCGGCGGAAACAGTGCTATAACTACTACTCCCCGTAGCGCCGCGCGGAACCGGCAGCACGAACCCAGGAAGAGCCCCGGGGATTTGGATCCCTGGGCTTGGGGGGCTTCCGAGATGCGACTACCCAATCGGCGCAATGCAAAGACCCCAATGGGGAATTGGAAATTGGAATTGGGAAATCTAAAACCTAAAACCTACAATCCAAAATCGATTCACCACTCTTCCTCCATCTCCTCGACGATGCGTTTTGCGAGCTTGTTGATGGCGTCCTCGGAGCCCTGGAAGAAGTCCTCCCCGAACGGTTCGAGGGGGATGTAGCTTCCGGCGGCCCGCAGGGTCTCACGCCGCCGGACTTCCCCGGTGCGCAGGTCCTGCCAGCGCATCGTCGCGGTCAGGACCACTTCGTTCTCCCGCGGACTGCTCACGCCCTTGACCATGCTCATCACCCGCTGCGAAATCCCCGTGATCGTGCCCGTCAGTTCCGTGTCGGCCGTGTCGGACAGCACCACCTTGTACGGCGTGTAGAACTCGATGTGCTTGACCACCGCCTCGGTCAGGCGCAGTTCGAGTCCGCGCCTGTAGACACTCGACCCGCGCGTGAACATCTTGACGGCGACGGTCTTGACGTCTTCGGGATACTGGCTGTCGAGGGTGTAGCCTTCGGAGGGGTCGACGTGGCACCCCGCCGCCGCGGCCAGGGCGAGTATCCCGGCCAGAAGCCACTCCGGGCGACATCTGCGTGGTGTTCGGCTTCGGGGCTGGTGTGTCGGGGCGATCATGGCTGTGCGGGGGGCTGGCCCTTGGGGGCGGGCTCGGCGTAGCCGAGCCGCTTGGCCTCGGCCTCGGCGCGGGCAGTCCAGAGCGTCTGCCCGTATCGTTTGGCGGCCTGGTTGTAGTAGAACGCGGCGGCCTTGGGGCGGTCGAGCCGCTCGAAAAGCTCCGCGACGTAGTAATCCGCCTCGGCGCGGCGGTTGGCGATCTCGACGAGAATCGCCTCGATGCCGTCGGCGCGGACGCGGTCGGGATAGTCGGCCCGGTAGTTCCTGAACCGCAGTTCGGCGTCGATCAGGGGCGTGGAGTCGTACTTGGCGCTGCGATAGGTTGTGTAGACGGCCCGGGCCGCTCGCAGTTGGGCACGCGCCGACCGCGCGAACGGCACCTTCGCCGAACCGGGGAACATCACGAGGTACTCGTCGTACGCTTCGGCCGCTCGACGGTAGTTCTCCTCGTCGAAGTAGTAGTCCCCGATGCGCATCAGGGCCTTTTCGGCCAACTCCGAGCCCGGCGCGCGTTCGGCGATCTGCATGAGGATCTCGATGGCCTCTCCGGTGGCCGAGAGCCGCACGATTTCGAGGCTCCAGACGCCGCAGACCTCCCAGACCTGGTTTCGCCCGGCGAGAAAGGCGTTGGCGATATCCAGTTCGCGCTGGAGGCTTTCGTTTTGCAGGTCGCCGGCGGGGAACTCGTCGAGTTGCCTGACGTACCATTCGTGGGCCTTCATGTAGTACCCGCGGGCCATCTGGGCGTGCCCGGCCAGCATCGCCGCGTCCTCACGCCGGTAGTCGACCGGGTAGTTCCGGCGGAAGGCCTTGACCCGCCTGACCGCCGTGCGGTACGCCTCGTCGCGCAGCGCCAGTTGAATCAGCGCCAGCTCGCCCTGCGGCGTGCCCTCGACGGCCTTGACCTCGACCCACTGGTCGCCTTCGCGCATGAGGACTGTGCGAGGCTCGCCAGCCCCGCAGCCCGACAGCGCACACACGCCCGCCAGAACGGTCAACACCAGATGTCGAAGTCGACGATGAGTCATACCACCTGCCATTCGGCCTAGCCCGATCGGCCGGGGGGCTATTATACCGCTGCCGCGGACACTCGCAACGCCTCACAACATTGGGAATGGGTCGGAGGACGTGCCGCGGGGGGGATCTCCGCCGCCGAAACGAACAGGGCGAGGGCGTCGCGCGGCTTGGCGTGGTATAAGGGGGCTGTGGCGGACCTCGGCCCGCCCACAGCAGAGGACGCACAGCATGAAGCCTATCGCGCAGACCACCGCGGCTGTTGTGCTCGCCGGTCTGGCCGCCGCCGGAACGCTCCGCGCCGCACTGCCCATGATGGACCCGGCCATCGACGATCCGGGCCGGCCGTGGTGCTACGCGGCGCAATCGACCACCGTGATCGGCCTGCCGTTCGTCCCCGAACCCGTACAGGTGACCTACGACGGCGCCGTCTACACGCGCTACGCCGAGCTTGCCTTCTTCTATGGCAAGCCGCTCAAGCCGGTCATGGCCCGGACCAAGACGTTTCTCGAGGGGTGGATTCCGGTGGTGGGCTACGACTGGAAGGCCGACGGTGTGGACTATCACCTGGAGATCTTCAGCGCCGAGCTGCCGGAGTTCGGCCGGGCGAACCTGGTTCAGTTCGCCAGGCTGACGATGAGGAACTCCGGCACGTCGGCGGTCGACGGGGTGGTCGCGGCGGGGGCCCGGGCCTCAGCCGGACATTTCCGCCTGGGCAAGCCCCGCCTGGGCGTCCGTCCGGCGACGCGCTTCGTCATGCGGGACGGGTACCTGGCCCGGGACGGCAAGCTGATTTATGCGTTCTCCCCGGGGGCGGAAACCTGTGCCGTGTGGAAGGTGCCGTACGAGAAGCCATACCTCGCCAGGGACCATTGCATTACCGATCGCGTCGCGACCGGCCTGAGCGTGTATCGTCGCACGCTCACGCCTGGCCAAACGTTCTCCGCGACGTTCACGATGCCACGTGTTCCGACGGACACACCCAAGCAGATCAAGGCGATCGCGGTCGCCGATTACCAGCGAACGCGCGACCGGACCGTCCGGTACTGGCAGAATCTTCTGGGCGGCTTCGAGTTCGAGATTCCGGAGAAGCGCGTCAACGACTCCTATCGCGCCGCCCTTGTGCACCTGATTCTGGCCACACGCACCCAGGGCGGGCACAAGCGCCAGGGCAGCGGGCTGCCCTACGACGCGCTGTTCCTGAACGACTACATCGACATGCTCCTGGCCTACGATACCGCCGCCCTGAATCAGTTCATCGAGCCGAACGTCGACTGGCTGATGCGAAAACAGCACGCCTCCGGCATGTTCATCGACGTGCACAACCGCGGCAACGATTCGATAGTCACCTCGCACGGGCAGGGGCTGTTCGCCCTGGCCTATCACTTCATCATGACGCGGGACAAGGCGTACGGCCACAAGGTCTATCCCGCCATCCGCAAGGGCGTGGCGCTCATCATCAAGGACCACGAGACCAACAAGTACGGCCTGATCCGCCCGTCTATTCCGTACGACGCCCCGATGGTGACCGGGCATCACACCTGTCACAACCTGTTCGCCCTGTTGGCGCTTCGGACGTCCATCCGCGCCGCCCGCCTGCTGGGCCGGGCCGAAGATGTCGAGGCCTGGACCCGGGCCCAAGACAGCTACGCCGAGGCGATCGTCAAGGCGATCGACTGGATCTACAGGAAGGAGGGCTACATCCGGTCCGGCCTGTACGACTGGACCGCCGGGTGGGTGCAGGGGCGAAAGGGCAGGGTCAATCGGTACCCCAACCAGGACTGGGAGAACAACCTGCTGGTCTACCCGACCGAACTGCTGGCCGGCGACGACCCGCGCGTGGCCAGGACGCTGGCGGAGATTCGCAGGAGGAAATACCGCGAAGGATGCATGAGCTACCGCAACGGCATGCACGTCCACCAGTACGTCACGCTGAACCAGGCCAACCAGTACCGGGCCATCGGCGACCAGAAACACGCCCTGGGGGACCTCTACCACGTGCTGCTGCACAACGGCTCGACGCACGAGGGATTCGAGAACCTCGTCGAGCCGTGGACCAACCGCACGCCGCGGGAATCGTGTCCGCCCCCGCATGCCTGGGCTGCGGCCAAGACCGCACTGTTCATCCGCAACATGATGGTTTGCGAGTACGGGGGGCGGGCGGGGATCGACGCGGGCAGCCGGGACCTTTACCTGTACTCGCTGATCTCCCCGGCGTGGATCAAGCCCGGCAAGAAGGTCGCAATCCGTAATGCGCCCACGGAAATGGGCCGCGTTTCCAGTACGCTCTCCTTCACCGCCGACGGTGCGGAGCTGACGGTCAAGCCCGCTTTCCATCACGCGCCCAGGTACATCGTGTTCCGCATACCGTACTCCGTCAAGCTCGGCAAGTTCAGCTCCGACGCCGGCCGCGCTTTCGAAAAGGACGGGCTGATCTTCTTCACGCCGGACGTGACCGCCGCGTCGATCACATGGCGAGACAAACCCGGCGCCCACGACGGCAATTTCCAGGACATCCTGAAAGGCTACCGCGGCGAGTACCACTTCATCGTGACCGACGGCAACTACGCCCCGGCCCGGGCCGGCAAGCCGTTCCTCCTGCCGGGCGAGAAGGACCTGCCGGCCGAGCCGTTGAGCTTCGACCTGGTGCGGAGGGCCTTCAGCAGGGAGTTCAGCAGGCGATTTGCCAGATACACCGCCAGGGGCGGCAAGCCGTACCCGGTCCGTCCGCCGGCGCTGCTGACCGCCGACCAGCGGCGCGCCGAGTTCGCCAGACGATTCGGCCGGGCCGTGCCCAAACTCACGCGCGTCGACCCTCGCGTGCACGGCATCGCGGTGAACAAGCCTGCCACGGCGTCGGCGTCGCTGGCGCGTTACCCGCCGGGCCTGGCCGTCGACGGCGCGGCCGACAACCTGCAGTCGTCCTGGCAGACGGACCCGTACCCGGCGTGGCTGAAGATCGATCTCGAGAAGCCCGTCACGATCGACCGGGTCCACGTGTTCTGCTATTGGGGCGGCGGGCGGTTCTACCGGTACACGGTGGAGGTCTCGTTGGACGGCAAGGCCTGGACGCAGGTGGCGGACATGAGCCGGAACCGCCGCCCGGCCTCATCCAAAGGTGACGACCACCGATTCGCGGCCCGCCGGGCGCGCTACGTTCGCGTGACCATGCTCCACCACAACCTCAACAGGGGGGTGCACATCGTCGAGGTCCGGGTGTTCACCCCGGTCGAGAAGTAGCCGCTCACTCGCGCTGGAGCCTGTAGACGAACAGGGCGTTGCGGTTCACCGTGGGGATGTACAGCAGCCCGCGGGCGTGATCCACGGCGATGTCGGCCGGCCGCTCGATCTCGATGAGCGTTCGCACCGTCTTGCGGTCCGTGCCGACCAGCACGACCTTGCCGCCCTTCAGGTCCGAGATGAGCAGTTGCCCGTCGGGCATGGCGACGATCCCGTCGAGTCCGCCGAGCTTGTCGGCCAGGCCGAACGGGATCGGTTCGGTCTTGCCCGTGGGGTCGACCTCGTAGACCTCGTGCAGCAGCCAACTGACGCAGAACATCTTCCCGCCAAAGAAGGCCAGCCCGTTCGCGCTGCCGACTTCGGCGATGGCGGTGTGCTTCTCACCGTCGATGCGGTGGATTTTCCCCGTGCCGGTGTCGGAGACGTAGACGAACCGGCCGTCGGACGCGACGTCGTTCAGGAACTGCGCGTCGGGTATGACGATGGGCTTGAGCGCCTTGCCCGTCGGGATGGCTAACCGCCGGATGTGGTCGATGTCGGCCACGTAGAGCACATCATTAAACGGACAGACGCCCTTGGTGGAGTTCAGCGGGGCCGCGGCGGTGGACTCGACCCACGTCATCGTGCCGCCCTTGCCCTCGGGCCCGAGCCGCGAGATGAACCCCGTGCCGTCGGCGGCGTTGTATCGCGAGTCGTCCCCCGTCGGCGCGATGACGATGTTCGAGACGAATACCTCCCCGGTCCAGGGCGCCACGAAGACGCTTTCCGGCGTGCCGAACCCATCCAGCCGTGCCAGCTCTGTCGCCCGCCACTGCCGGGCGCACCCCGCCAGAGCCGCGCCCGCCGCCAGGATCATCATCGTCGCAGCCGTCCGCAAGTTCCTCATGCGATGTCTCCTCATCCGGCACCCGGCGGCGCCGTTCTCGAATTCGCGGGCGTGATGGTACGTTGCGGGCGCCCCGGCCGCAAGCGTACACTGTGGTCGTCGCCACTGAGAACAGGGAGCGAGACGATGAAGAACGCACTGACCGTCGCCGTGCTGGGCGTGTGCCTGGCCGTCCCGGCCGGGCCGGCCGGGGGACTGGACCGGGCGGAGGCCGACGCCGGCCTCGTCGCCGGCAAGCCCGTCGAGATTGCCACGGGCTTCACGTTCACCGAGGGCCCCGCCGCCGACGCCAAGGGGAACCTCTACTTCTCCGACATCCCGAACAACCGGATCCATCGGTGGGGCCTGGACGGCAAGCTCACGACGTTCCGCGAGGATTCCAGCGGGACCAACGGGCTGTTCTTCGACAAGAACGGGTCGCTGCTGGCCTGCGAGGGCGGCAGGGGGCGGGTGGTCTCTATCGACATGAAGGGCAAGGTCACCGTGCTGGCCGACACGTTCAACGGCAAGCGGTTCAACAAGCCCAACGACCTCTGGCCGGACCCGAAAGGGGGGATCTACTTCACGGACCCGGTCTACGGGCGCCGCTGGCCGAAGCCCCAGGGCGGCGAGCACGTCTACTACCTCAAGCCCGACCGCAAGACCGTCATCCGCGTGATCGAGGACATGGTCCGCCCCAACGGGATCATCGGCACGCCCGACGGCAAGACGCTCTACGTGACCGATCACGGCGGGAAGAAAACCTTCCGGTACACGATCAAGCCCGACGGCACACTGACCGGCAAGAATCTGCTGGCGTCGGTCGGCTCGGACGGCATGACCATCGACGAGCGGGGCAACATCTACCTGACCGAGGCCGCCGTGCTGGTCTACAGCCCCGGCGGCAAGCAGATCGCCCGAATAGCCGTCCCGAAGCGTCCGGCCAACGTCTGCTTTGGCGGCAAGGACCGCCGCACGCTCTTCGTCACCGCCCGTAAAAGCGTCTACGCAATCCGCATGCGCGTCCGCGGCGCCGCCGATCCGGTCATCCGCCGGATCGAACGCGATTGACGTACGGTGTGACTGTCTAGCGGCGGCGCTTGCTCGGCGTGTTCCCGCGTAACGCGCGGAGCACGCTCGGCCGCTGAACGGAACGCGCGTTCGTCGTGCCATGCGCGTCAGGCTTGACAGGGCGCGCCGGGTGGGGTATCTAGAGTGGGGTGCACGTGACGCATCCCACGAACTCTTGAGAAAGGACGAAGCGCATGTCCAGAACCGGTGTGTGTAGAGTGGCTCTTGTGGGGCTTGTGGTGGCGGCGGGGCTCGTCGGCGGGTGCAAGGATGATCGCCCGACGATCGGGCTGAGCGTGCTGACCACGAACAACCCGTTCTTCAATGATATTGGCGAGGCGATGCAGGCCGAGGCGGAAAAGCACGGCTGGGACGTGATCGTGATGGATGGGGACAACGATCCGGCCAAGCAGCAGGCGCAGGTCAAGGACTTCATCACCCGCGAGTGTATTGCCATCGTACTGACGCCGTGCGACTCCGAGGCGGTCGGCGCGGCAATCAAGGAGGCCAACAACGCCGGCATTCCGGTATTCACCGCCGACATCGCCTCCGAGGCCGAGGACGCAGAGGTCGTCTCGCACATCGCCACGGACAACCTGGGCGGGGGGGTGCTGGCGTGCAAGGCCATGGTCCAGGGCCTCAAGGCCCGCGGCGACGCGACCGGGGAAATCGCGATTATCGATCATCCCCTGATTGAATCGGTGAAGCTGCGGACCAAGGGCTTCAAGGCCCAACTGGCCAAGGAGAACGCGGCCGACGACGTCGACCTGAAGATCGTCAAGCAACTACCGGGCAAGGGCGAGCAGGCCGCCAGCGAACGCGTCATGCGAGACATCCTCGTGTCGAACCCGAACATCAAGGGCGTCTTCGCCATAAACGACCCCACGGCGCTCGGTGCGGTGGCGGCCCTGGGCGACAAAGTCAAGGACGTCGTCGTCATCGGGTTCGACGGGCAGATGCTCGGCAAGCAGGCGATCAAGGCCGGGCAGGTCTACGCCGACCCCATCCAGTTCCCCAGGACGATCGGGAAGATGACCGTCGAGGCCATCGCGCTGTTCCTCGAGGGTAAGCCGGTCGAGAAGGAGTACCTGATCCCGACCTCCCTGTACTACAAGGCCGACGCCGAGAAGGACCCGGAGCTGAAATAGCGAGGCCGTGATGGTCGAGGTCACCGAACCGCTCGGCAGGGCCGACGAGCCTGCCGCCCAGCCCCTGCTGGTCATGGAAGCGATTGACAAGTCCTTCCCGGGTGTTCACGCGCTATGCGAGGTGGACCTGAGGCTCCAAGCGGGGCAGGTTCTGGCGCTGGTGGGTGAGAACGGCGCGGGAAAGAGCACGCTGATAAAGATCCTCAGCGGCGCCCACCATGCCGATGCAGGTACCATTCGCATTGATGGGCGCAGGGCGACCCTCGCGACCCCCGCCGACTCGCAGCGGGCCGGGGTGGGTGTGATCTACCAGGAGTTCAATCTCGTGCCCGCGATGTCCGTGCGCGAGAACATCTTCCTCGGACAGGAGCGAAGCAGGGCCGGCTTTGTCAACGCCGTCGACGAACGGCGGCTGGCAAACGAACTGTTCGACCGTATCGGCGTACACGTGGACGGCGACGCGCTGTGCCGAGACCTCAGCGTCGCACAGCAGCAGGTCGTCGAAATCGCAAAGGCCCTCAGCCTCAACGCGCGCATCCTGGTCATGGACGAGCCGTCGGCCACGCTGACCAGCCAGGAAGTCGAGAAGCTCTTTGCGATCATCGCCGACCTCCGCAGCGAGGGGATCGGCATCATCTATATCAGCCACCGCCTCGAGGAGGTCTTCCAGATAGCCGACCGCGTGATGGTGCTTCGCGACGGTCGGCACGTGGCCACGCGCGATATCGGCGAGGTCAATCGCGAGGGCCTGATCGAAATGATGGTCGGGCGCAAGCTCGAGAACGAGTTTCCCGCACGGACGCCGGCTATCGGTCCCGATCGCCTGGTCGTCCGTGGGCTGCGTCGCGGGCGCCGGGTCCGCAACGTCTCGTTCAGCGTTCGGGCCGGGGAGGTGCTGTGCCTGGCCGGGCTGGTCGGGGCCGGGAGGACGGAAACGGCCCGCCTGGTCTTCGGCGCCGATCGCCCCGACGCCGGTTCGGTCGAGCTGGACGGCCGGACGCTGCACATTCGCGGCCCGCGCGATGCAATACGGGCCGGCATATGCCTGCTGACCGAGGACCGCAAGGCCCAGGGGCTGGTGCTCGGACTGACACTCCGCGAGAACTTCGGGCTGCCGAACCTCGACCGGCTTTCACGCCTGGGATTCATCCGTCGGGCCACCGAGTCCGAGACGCTCGGCCGATACATCAAGGACCTCTCCATCCGCCCCCCGTATCCCGAGCACCTGGCCCGGAACCTCTCGGGGGGCAACCAGCAGAAGGTCGTCCTGGCCAAGTGGCTCCAGCGGAACTGCGAGGTGATCATCTTCGACGAGCCGACGCGCGGTATCGACGTGGGGGCCAAGTACGAGATCTACGTGCTGGTAAACGCCCTCGTCGCGGCGGGAAAGGCCGTCGTCATGATCAGCTCCGAACTGCCCGAGGTGCTCGGCATGAGCGACCGGATCCTCGTGATGCACGAGGGGCGAATCACCGGCGAGATCACCGACGTTGCCCACGCCTCCCAGGAACAGATAATGGAGTTGGCGGTCGGGTAGCCCGCCCGCGCGAGTCCGGGAGGAAACCGGGATCGGCCTATGACCGAAGGGAGAATCAAGAAGACGGTGCTTCGGGTCCTGTCGGACTACGGCATGGTGCTGGTCTTGTTGCTGCTCTGCATGTTCCTGAGCATCATCACCTGGCGCGAGCAGCAACCCAACGATGCCGACGCCGGGGCCAGTTTGGGCGCCGACATCCTGGCGGCCAAGGGCGAGGACGTTCACGTCCTGATCGTCGTGCGGGACAAGCAGGAAGACGATGCCGAACTGGCTGAGGCGCTGCGAGAGACACTCACCGCCGGCGGGGCCACCGTCGTCGGTGTGATCAAGGGCACTCCCGCCGATGCCCGGGCCGCTCTCAAGAAGATCAGCGACGCAGACCAGAGGCTCGACGTCATCGCCGGACCCGGAGACAAGCGCACCGCTGAGTCGCTCAGGATGATAGCCAAGCCCGCCAACTTCCCCAACCTCGACAAGACTGAGGTCATGACGCCGAAGTCATACGGGTGGCCGCTCTTCCTCAAGCCGGGAAACCTCGTCAATGTCACCAACCATATCGTCGTGATCGCCATTCTGGCCATCGGCGTGACGATGGTGATTATCACCGGCGGGATCGACCTGTCGGTGGGCAGCCTGGTTGCACTGTCGGCCGTGACGACCGCGCTGCTGATCCGCGACGTCGGCGGGGCGCTGGACGCCTCGGGACCGGCCCTGGTTGGCTGCGCACTGGGTGGCATCGCGCTGTGCGCCCTTGTGGGGCTGTTCTCGGGCTCCATGATCACGATCTTCGACATTCCGCCCTTCATCGTCACGCTGGCCATGCTGCTGGTAGGCAGCGGGATGGCCTACATCCTCTCCGACGGCGAGCCGATCTCCAATCCGATCCCGCTGTCGTTCACATGGCTCGGGGGCCAGGCCAGCCTGCTGGGCATACCCAACGCGGTAGTAATGGCCGCACTGCTCTACGTTGCCGCCCACATCGTCATGACACGGATGAAGTGGGGGCGGTACATCTATGCCGTCGGCGGGAATGCCGAGGCCGCCAGGCTCTCAGGCGTGCCCGTCCAGCGCGTCAAGCTGGCCGTCTACGCCGTCAGCGGCGCGCTGGCCGGGCTCGGCGGGGTCGTGCTGGCATCCCGGCAAAAAACCGGAACGCCAACGTATGGCGACGGGTATGAACTCGACGTCATCGCCGCGGTTGTCGTCGGGGGCACGAGCTTGGCCGGAGGAGAAGGCAAGATCCTCGGCACCCTCATCGGGGCGCTCATCATCGCCGTCATACGCAACGGCATGAACCTCACCGACGTTTCGGCCCACCCGCAGCGGGTCATCCTCGGCATGGTCATCCTCGGCGCCGCCCTGCTGGACGCGATGAAACGCAAGGGCTGGTCGACGAGCGCCTGGGGTTTCCTTATAAGCACGGCTGGACGCGTCTGGGGCTTCCTGATAGGCACCATCCGGCGCAACGGCCGCGCCGGACCGGTCGAAGACGGGCCCCCCGACGGGCAATCTTCCGCGTGATGCCTGCCGGGCCCGCATGGGACTCAGGAGAGCGTAATGATGCCGCGTCGACAATGCACCATCCGAGCTGCGGCCGCGGTGCTGTGCCTGGCCCTGGCGGCCGCCTCGGCGCGAGCTGACTGGATCGTCCTCAAGGACGGCCGCGCGGCGAAAGTCGTCCAGCGCAAAGGCTCCGTCACGGAGGTCCGGTTTGCCGACGGGACGTCTGAGGACGTCAAGCGTCCCGACGTGGCGCGCTGGCTGTCGGACCGGCAGTTCGACCGGGAGGTCGACAGGCTGATGATGGGCCTGGGGCGCCGTTCCACGCGCGAGGCGTCGATGCGGCAGCTCAAGCAGCTTGGCGCGGCGCCGGTGGGCCGGCTGCTGGACCACCTCAAGGGAAGCCACAAGGTCATGCGCACCATGGCCCTGGCGGCCCTGCAGTTCTGCTGGTCGCCCGAGGCCAGGGGGCCCGTCCTGGCCGCCACAAAGGACCGCGACCCCATGATACGGTCGCTGGCGACGAACGTGGTGCGTCGGCATCTCGGCGGTGAGGACGTGTCGAAGGTGCTGGACGCGAGGCTGAACGACCCTGACCCTCGCGTGGCCGGTCGGGCCATCCGGGCCGCCGAAGACAAGGGCCCCGACCTGGACCGCATGCTCGCCGCCATGGCCAAACCCGCCCTCTGGCCCCACATCCACTCCTGCCTGCCGCGATATCACAACCCCAAGCTCACCGGCCTGACCCACCGGATGCTCGACGGCGGGCGGACCGACGAGAAGGTCACGGCCATCTGCTCGCTCATCCACCAGCAGGACGCTTCGGCGAAGACGCGCGCGCGGATGGCGAGGCTGCTGCGGTCGCGGTACGTCGAGGTGCGCGACATGGCGGGGGAGTACCTTCGCTGGCACGGCTCGGCGAGCGAGCGGAAAGCGCTGGAAGCCGCCCTCAGGTTTGAACGCGACCCGTACGTCCGTGCCGCGCTGACCGCGGCGACCGACGCGATCGACCGAAGGGCCAAGCGGTTCTCCCCGGGCGGCAAGGCGGATACGGCGCCCTGGCCCGACAAACCCGCCGAGGCCTACGCCGCGGCCGTCAAGGCGCTGTCCGCCGCGCCGAACGAGGCGATGCGGCGGCGCGTCATCGCGCTGCTGGCCTCGGCCGAGCCCTTCGAACCGTTCCACCGCTTCACGGGCCGCGCGCAGCTCGGCGAGGTGCCCCCGCTGGGCCCGCCCCGCGAGGCCGCCCGGATGCGACTGCTGAACCTGGCGTTCGGATACCCGCCGCCGCACCGGTTGATTCGCCCCGGCGACGCCGAGGCGGCCGTCCCCGTGGCCAAGACGCTCATCGCCCCGGTCCGCCGGTACTTCGACGCGAATCGCAAGAGCTACGGGGCCCTGACCAAGTCGGGCGACGGCCCGTTCGCCGGGGCCGTCCACGTCGGCGACGACGTCGCGTGGTTCAAGCCGCACACCACGGTCGTGGCCATCGGCGACGGCGTCGTCCGGAACGTGCTGGTGGGCGCGATCACCTGGGGCGGGTTGGTCGTCGTCGAGCACACCGCGCCGGACGGGCAATGGTTCTGCTCGCTCTACGGCCACCTCGGGCCGCTGGTGTGCGTTCGCCCCGGGCAGGGCGTCCGGAAAGGTCAGAAGCTCGGCTCGCTGGGTCGGACGCACACCTGGGCCGGCGGGGGCTACGGGGCTCACCTGCACTTCGGGATCCATACCGGACCGTTCACCGCCCGCCTGAGCATCGGACAGGTCATCACCGTGCGGGTGAACGCGCGCGAGGCCCAGGCGAAGGTCGTGGCCGTGGACGACAACGCCGCCACGCTGAAGGTCGAGGGCACCGACCGGACCGTTCGCATGCCCCGCAGCCGGGGCACCAGGTGGATCACGGGCTACATCAGCCCCGTATCGTTCAAGGGGGGCCGGCACGGCTGGGTGGACCCGCAGCAGTTCATCCAGGCCTATGCCCGCCGCAAGGTCCCTCCAAAGCCCTGACAACCCCCCGCGGATCGAGCGACCCGTCCATGCGAACGAAGGTGATCACGTACTACCTTGAGCTGACCGACCCGGAGGCGTTCCGCCCGGCGCGGCGGGAGTTCCACGACGTGGCGCTCACCCGCGTGGCCCCGCCGGACCCCGAGGTCAACCGGGCCTTTTACGCCGACGTCGGTCGGCACTGGAACTGGATCGACCGCGCCGACTGGCCCGAGGAGCGCTGGCGGGCCTACCTCGACGCCGGCGACGTCGAAACGTGGGTGCTGACCTGCAACGGGGAACGGGCCGGATACGTCGAACTCCAGATCCAGCCGGACGCCAACGTCGAGATCGCCTACATCGGCCTGCTGCCGGGATTCACCGGCCGCGGCCTGGGCGGGTACCTCCTGACCGAGGCCGTCACCCGCGCCCGCCAGCTCGGCGCCGAACGGATCTGGCTGCACACGTGCACGCTGGACGACCCGCGCGCCCTGGGCTTCTACCAGTCGCACGGCTTCGCCCTCTACCGCCAGGAAGAATCCCACATCGACCTGCCGGACTGAAGCCGATTGCCGTCGGTGCCGGCCGGCGGGCTACCTTCTCGGCCTGCCTGGCCGGCGGAGGGTCAGCACCGTGCTTCCGCAGGCCAGCAGGACCAGCGTGAACGGTTCCGGCACGGTCCACAGCGCCACGGCGTTGCCGTCGCCGGCGGCGTAGGTGATGCACACGTCCACATCGCCGAACGTGTCCACCAGGTCGCCTTCGTCCAGGCCGTCGAACGTGCCCGCCAGTTCCCCGTCGACGTCGATGATCTCGAAGACCAGCCCGGCGACGGGCTCGAAGTCGCCCGCCAGTTGGACGGCCAGCGGGCAGCCGAGAGTCACGTCGCCCTTGACGACGAGCCGATCGAACTGCCCGATCTCCGTACCGCCAAGCTCGATCAGCAGGGGCTGCGTCCCGCCCAGGACAAGCGAGCAGTTGACGTTCACCTCGGCGGTGCTGTCGCCCGGGCTGCATCCGCCGAGCAGGTGCGCCGTGCCCGAGCCGAACAGTCCCCCGGCGCCGCTGAACGGACCGGTGAAGCGCACGTCGCCGCCGAGCGTGACGGCCTGGCCGGCCGGATTGTGGACCGGCCCGTCGACGGCGGCGCCGATCAGCACGAGGTCGCCGAGGTTGGTCAGGCCCAGACCAGTGGCCAGTCGCCCGTCAATGACGGTCAGGACCCCCTCGTTGAGGACCTCCCCGGCGCCGATCTCGCTCTGGTGGGCGTAGAGGGACCGGCCGGCGGGAATCGTCAGCATCCGGTCGACCGTCAGGTTGTCCCCCCGCGTGCGGATGACGTCCTGGCCGCCCAGGAGGGCGTCGATACTGTTGGCGTTTTCCCCGACCGTATAGCCGGCCGCGTCGGTCAAGTGGAACGACCCGGACGTGCACACGAACGCCGCGTCGACGAGCATCGCGTCGAACGCGGTGGAGTCGACGGTGAGTGTCCCCCCGGCCATCTCGACCGCACCGTCGGGTCCCGGCTGTCCGGGAATGGTGCCTGCGCCTCCGGCCCCGCCGGACAAGACGATCGTCGTGCCGGGGTGGAGGATCAGTTCGGCGTCGACGAGGCTGATGGTCCCCCCGGCCCCGCCGTTGCCTCCGTCGCCCTTCTGTCCGGGGATGGGCCCGTCTCCGGGTGTTCCGCCGTTGCCCCCTGGGCCCCCGCGCCCGGTGAACTGGCCGGCCAGTTCGAGCACGCCGCCGGTGATCTGGACGTTCGGTCCGGCGCCGCCGGCGCCGCCGTCTCCGCCGTTTCCGCTGGCCCGGTCGAGGACCCCGCGCCCGGTCCCGCCGCGGTTACCGGCGCCGCCGTCGCAATGCAGCGATCCGCTGAACGACAGCACTCCGCCGTCGGCGGTGATGGTGGCGCCGTTGCCCCCCGGTCCGCCGTCGCCGCCCCAGCCGCCTTCGCCGCTGGTGGCGTTGCCGCCCACGCCGCCCGGGCCCGCGCGGAGGTCGCCCTGAGACGCACCGGTCAGCTCGACGCGGCCCCGGGCGCCGATGTGCAGCGTGCCGCCGGGGGCGCCCGGTCCGCCGTCCCCGCCGCTCATGCCGTCGACCCCCCGGGTCCCGCCGCCGCCGGGGGCGGTCAGCACGACCGCCTCGCCCTCGATCGTGCTGTCCGGGCCGACGGTCACGTTACGGAAGTTCACCTCCGCGCCGCTGCCCAGACTCACTGTCATGCCCCCGGGCGAGCCGTCCCCCACCTGGTGCGGCGCCGTGTCGAGGTCGATGCCGCCCTCGGGCAGGATCACGACCCGGCCGCCGTTCAACGCCATCGTCCCGCCATTGCGAACCAGGCGCTTGCACGTCACTGACCCACCGTTCATCGTCAGGACGGCGCCGCCGTTCACGGTGACGTCGGCGCTGGTTCGGAGGGCTCGACCGGGCCCGAATTCGGTCGATGCACCGAGCACGCCGGTCGGTTCAACGGCGACCGGTACGCCGAGCACCAGCGTGCCGTTGGGCCACGTGAACGTGCCCCCGCCGGTGTTGTCGAGGTCGTAGCATTCGATCCGCCCGCCGTCCAGCGTCAGCGTGCCGGCCGGGGCGATCGCCAGCGTGCCCCCCAGCTCGAGCGTTCGGCCCGTGGTGATGTTCGCCGGCGTACCGTGCAGCCCGCTGGCGTCCACTGTCGCATCCCCGGCCAGGGCCAGCGTGCCCCCGCCGGTCCAGTGGAACGCGCCGCCGCGGGTGTTGTCCATGTCATGGCATTCGACCCGTCCGCCGTCCAGCGTGAGCACACCGGCGGGGTCGATCGCAAGCGTGCCGCCCACCTCAAGCGTACGGCCTGCGGTGATGTTCGCCGGCGTGCCGTGCAGCCCGCCGGCGTCTACGGTGGCATCGCCGGTCAGGGCCAGCGTGCCCCCGCCGGCCCAGTGGAACGTGCCCCCGCGGGTGTTGTCCAGGACGGCACACTGGACCCGCCCGCCGTCCAGCGTGATCACGCCGGCGGGGTCGATCGCGAGGGTACCGCCGACCTCGAGCGTACGGCCGGTGGTGATGTCCGCCGGCGTGCCGGACAGCCCGCCGGCGTCTACGGTCGCGTCCCCGGCCAGGGCCAGCGTGCCCCCGCCGGCCCAGTCGAACGTGCCGCCGCCGGTGTTGTCCAGGTCCTGACACTCGACCCGCCCGCCGTCCAGGACAAGCACGCCGCCCGCATCGATCGCGAGGGTGCCGCCGATCTCGAGTGTGCGCCCGGGCGTCAGGTCCATCGCCATGCCGAACAGTCCGGCGGGGTCCACGGTCGCTCCGGTCGGCACGGCCAGCGTGCCGCTGTTCCACTGGAACGTCCCGCCGTGCGTGTTATCGAGCGCGGCCAGGGAGATCCTCCCGCCGTCGAGTACGAGTGTGCCGTCGGCGGCGATCTGAAGCTCTCCCGGCGCCGGGGCCGCGGCGGGCGAACCGACAACGGCCGTTCCGCCGTCCACCGTCACGTCCCCGCCGGGGGCGACGACAAGCCGCTGTCCGATCTCGAGCGAGCGCCCCGCGGTCAGGTTCATCGGCACGCCGCCGGCGTCGTGTGCGTCGAGGGTGATCTGTCCGCTCATGTGCACCGTACCGGTCGTCCAGCCAAGCGTTCCTCCGATCACCGCCTCGTTCAAGGACACGGCGTCGAGTACGAGCGTTCCGCCGGCGAGTTCGAGCACACCGCCCGCGCCGGGAAGACCAGGGTCGCCGTCCTTGCCCATGACGTTGCCGACCCCGGCGTCGCCCCCGGCGCCCCCGTCGCCGCCGGACAGGTCGATCGTCGCGCTGGAGACGAGGCGCAGTTGGCCGGCGTGCAGGGTGAGCGTGCCGCCTTGCCCGCCGGCGCCGCCCTTTCCACCGTTGCCGGCAGTGCCGAACAGGCCCAGCCCGCCTTCTCCCCCGGTCCCGCCGGCCCCGCCGGATAGGTCGATCACGGCCCCCGAGGGCAGGTCCAGCACGCCCCCCCACAGGGCGAGTGTTCCTCCGGCCCCTCCGGCACCCCCGGGTCCGCCGTCGTCGGCGGTGCCACCGAACGAACCGCCGCCGTCGCCACCGGTGCCGCCCGCGCCGCCGACGAAGTCCACTGCCCAGGCGCCGGTGACCTTGACTCGCCCCCCGGTCTCGACGCGCAGCGAGCCGCCCTCTTGGCCCGCGCCGCCCGCGCCGCCGACGCTGTTCGAACTGTCTCTGCCGTTGGCGCCCCGCGTGCCGCGGGCGCGCAATACGGACGCCTGGCCGGTCACGAGCCCGTCGTCGCTGACGGTCATGTCGCGGAAGTTGGCCACGGCGCCGCCGGGGAGGTCCAGCGTCATCCCGGCCCCGACGCCATCACCGATCGTCAGCACGTCGCCGGCGGCGTAATCCAGCTCGACTACGGTCAACGTACCGGACGACAGGGCGAGTCCCCCCCCGTTGTCGACCCTCAGCAGTTGGTCGATCTGAACGTCGGCGCCGGTGATGCTGACCGATCCGGTCGGCGCGACCGTCACCGGCTGGTCGGTCCAGGCCATGCCGGCGGGGAGCGTCAGGTCGTCGGCCGGGTCCGGCATGGCGACGGGGAGCCAGTTGTTCTGGTCGAACCAGTCGGCGGCGCCGGCGGGTCCGTTCCAGGTCAGCGGCGCCGCGTGGGACGCCGGGGCGAACGTGACGAGCACGGCCAACATGCCCAGCGTCTTGCGGGCCTCGCCAGGGCGGAAACTGAATCGCATCGCACAGTTCTCCTCTCGTTCCGTCGGGCGGCGAGTCCGGCCGGAGGTCTCGCGCCGGCCGGGCTGCCGTTGCCGGCTGTCGTGCACGGTTGCCGTAGAAGAGCTCGAGACACTTGCGTCGTCCGCGGAGGATCGCCGAACGCACGCTGTGAGCGGGTCACCGGAGTCGTCACACGCGACGGTGAGCCTGCCCCTGAGGGGCGCCGTCGGCATTCCGGATGACCTTGCCCGGCCACACTGCCTGGGGATCTGGCGGCAATTATACCGCCGCAGGCCCGCCCGCGCCTACCGTAGTATTCGACGTGGGTGTACGGAGATTATGCACCCCTCTGCCGCCGGTTGGACGTGGAAGCGACAACGCATATCCGGTACCATGCGCCGCGCCGCGAACGGTTTGCACAGGCTCGGACCGATGCCGCACAGAAGAGTGCTCCCATGACCGACACCGACAAGGACTTCGCGTTTGAGATGGCCACGTCGAACCTGCGTTACGGCCCGGGCGTGACGCGGGAGATCGGGATGGACCTGGCCGAGGCCGGGGCGCGGCGCGTGCTGGTCGTGACGGATCGTCGGCTGGCCGAGTTGGGGCCCGTGCAGACCGTGCGCCAGTCGCTGGAAGATGAGGGCGTCGACTACGACCTGTTCGACCGCGTGCGGATCGAGCCGAACGAGGTGTCCCTCCAGGAGGCCGTCGCGTTCGCCGCGGGGGGGGACTACGACGCCTTCGTCGGCGTGGGGGGCGGCTCGAGCATGGACACGGCCAAGGCGGCGAACCTGTACAGCACGTACCCGGCCGACTTCATGACGTACGTCAACGCGCCGATCGGGGGCGGTCAGCCCGTGCCGGGCCCGCTCAAGCCCATGATCGCCGTGCCCACGACGGCCGGGACGGGCAGCGAGACCACCGGCGTGATCATCTTCGACCTGACCGACCGCCGCGCCAAGACGGGCATTGCCCACCGGAGGCTGAAGCCCACGCTCGGCATGATCGACCCGGAGAACACGCGCACGCTGCCGCCCATGGTCACCGCCTCGAGCGGGCTGGACGTCCTGTGCCACGCCATCGAGTCCTGCACCGCCCTGGAGTACACCCGGCGTCCGTACCCCAAGCGACCGCTGCTTCGCCCGGCCTACCAGGGCTCGAACCCGATCAGCGACATCTGGGCGCTTCAGGCGATTCGGATGGCCGCCGAGGCCCTGCCGCGCGCCTATGCCGACGGCGACAACGCGGCTCGCGGGCAGATGGTTCTGGCGGCGGCGTTCGCCGGGATGGGCTTCGGCAACGCGGGTGTCCACCTGTGCCACGGCATGTCGTATCCCGTCAGTTCGATGGCCCGCGACTACCTGCCGCCGGACTATCCCGACGACCACCCCTTCGTGCCTCACGGCATCTCGGTGGCCCTGCCGGCCCAGGCGGTCTTCACCTTCACCGCCGAGGCGTGTCCCGGGCGGCATCTGGCCGCCGCCGAGGCCCTCGGGGCGGACGTGGCCGGGGCCGAGCCCGCCGACGCCGGAAAAATCGTGGGCGAGGCGCTGGTGTCTCTGATGCGGCGGGTGGGGCTGCCGAACGGCCTGTCGGCGGTCGGGTACACCACCGAGGACATCCCCGCGCTGGTCGAAGGCACGCTGCCCCAGCACCGCGTGACCAAGCTCTCGCCCCGCCCCGCACGGGCCGACGACCTGGCCCGACTGTTCGAGCAGTCCATGACGCTCTGGTGAACGGCGGGCGCCTAAACGTTTATCCGGCCGCCGGACGATATAATTCTCAAGGGCGGTGGAGATGGGATGATGAAGCGATCGATCCTGATTGTGGCGATGGTTCTGTCGGCAGCGGCGGGAGGGTGCGTGCGCAAGAAGGCGGACCCGGCTTTGTTCATCAAGCCGACCATTGCCGTCATGAAATTCGAGAACCGCGCGCCGTTTCCGCTGAACTGGAGCCTGGGCGAAGGGATGGCGGACATCCTCGTCGACCGCCTGGTGGCCACCGAGCGCTACCACGTGGTGGAGCGCCCTGAGCTGGGCTCGGTGCTCGGGGAGCTGGGCTTCCAGCACAGCGGGGCCACCCGCGAGCGGACCCGCGCGGCGCTCGGGCGGATCAAGAACGTCAAGTACCTCATCAAGGGCACCGTCACGGACTTCGGGCACGTGGCGTCGGAGAAGGGGTTCTTCAGGAGTCCGAACCTGTTCTCGTCCGGCTCGCACGCCCGGGCGGTGATGGGCCTGACGTTCTACGTGGTGCACGTGGAGTCCGGCGAGATCGTGGCCTCGGACCGGCTCCAGGAGTCGGTCCACGCGAGCAAGGTGGCCGTGGCGACGCAATACAAGGGCGTGGCGATGGGGGGCAGCGTCTTCTACCAGACCCCGCTCGGGCAGGCCACCGCCGCCGTCATGGACCGCGCCGTCGAGGCCATCACCAAGGCCATCGCCTCGAGACGCTGGCGACCGAAGATCGCGATGGTCACGCCGGAAGGCCTGGTGGTGCTCAGCGGCGGCGCCGACCGGAAGATCCAGGTCGGCTGGGAATACGACGTCCTCGAAGCCGGGGCGATGGTCATCGACCCCGACACGGGCGACCCGCTGGGCCGACGCGCCCCGAGGGTGATCGGTCGGCTGCGCGTGGTGAAGGTCCAGGCGCGGTACTGCGACGCCGAGATGACGGCCGGCGACCTGGCGACGTTCAAGGTCGGCCTGACCTGCCGGCGGTACATACCGCCCCCGCCCCCCAAGCCGCCCAAGAAGACATCGAGGGATCGGGCAAAGCCGACGTGATCAGGTATTCGTGGGGGCCGCCCGCCGCCCGGTGCGCTGCACTCAGCGTCTCCCGGCGGCGTGGAGGACGACGTTTCGCATGATCCGGTAGGCCGTCGCGGGGCTGTACCCGTCCACGGCGAAGGCCTCGGCGCCGATCAGTCCGCCGGTGATATCGTCTCGGCTGAACAGGACGCCGATGCGGCGTCCCTCGTCAACAAGCAGGGCCCTGAGGTTGAATTCCTTTGACGTGCTGTTGGTTCGCAGGACGGTCTTTCGGCGGTAGTAGGCCTTGGGAATCGCGAATCCCTTGCACGTCAACAGCGGCGAACTCCGCGCGAGCGGCCGCAGGCGATCGTCGAACGCTTCCTCCAGCGCCCGGGTGGCCGAGTCCGCGAATCGGGCGTCACCCCCGGCGGCGTCAACCACGAGCAGTCCCCCCCCCGCGACGAACTTCTTGAGGCCCTCGGCCTGGAGGCGAGTCAGCCGAAACGTCCCCGTCCCCGTCAGGGCGGCGACCTTCACGCCGCTTTTCGGCAGCTTCTCCATGGGCATCGGGGCCGCGATGTTGACGGCGATCTTCGTCTCCGGCCCGGCCAGCAAGGCAAAGCGGTGCAGGGCCAGCGGCTCGGGATCGTAGTGTCCGGCGTACTGGACCCGCGTCAGCACGACCGATCCGGTCGGCTTGAATTTAACGGCCGCGGGCCACGGAATGGTATTGCGCGCCCGGAAGTTCTCGGTCGCCCCGGCGACGTAGCAGACGATATTCGCCCCCCCGTCAAAGGCGTGCTTGGCGGTGACCACCGAGTACATCTGCCAGGCGCGGGGCAGGTCCTCGTCCACGTGTATGGCCAGGGGCCTGACGCCGTTGGACAGTTCATACACGGTCGGTCGGCCCGCGAGTTTTGCGAGCACGTTTCGGCTGTAGACGTCGTGGGTGGGCCCGCAGAGTTCGAGGCGATAGGTCGGGAAGAGCTTCTTGTAGAGGTCCGCCATGGCCTTGGCGAAGTCCCGCCCGCCGCACTCGGTCACCGAGAAGATCGTCCCGCCCCGGCGGACGTACTCGCCCAGCATCTTGACCTGCGCGTCGGTGAACCGCGGCGCCTTGCTGCCGGATATGTACATGATCGGGCAGTCCAGCCACTTCCACGGGTCCGAGGCGAACGAGACGATCTGCCAGGTGACCGGCAGTTCAACGCGGCGCTCGAACCATCGGGTGAAGTTGGCCAGGTCGCGCGGGCGGTTGTTCCAGTCCCCGTTGAATTGGAGTTTGTTCATGACCACGGGATACCGCCCGCGCACCCAGAACACGATGGCGAAGCCCGTCTCGGAGATGATCCCGTACTTGTCGTGGTCGCCCCCCATCTTCCTGTGGACGGACCCGTTGGACTGCTGGTGCTTCATGAGGTGGCGGGCGCCCAGTTGGAACCAATCGTGCGTGCCGAAGTACTTGTACCCGCTGGCCAGGCCCACCCGCTCGACGCCGTAGAGGTAGTACGCGATCATTCCCGCGTGGGTCCACGGGGGCGCCTTGCCGCGGAGCGTATTGGCGAAGTGCTTGTCGAACCAGGTCAGCCCGCGCTGTATCCCCGGGGGCACGCGCCCGCCGCGGCACTCCAGCGACACGCCGGTCGACAGGGCGTCGAAGCAGACGAAGAGGCTGGCCAGTCCCGCCGCGCTCATCGAGCCGGTGCTCCGCAGGTTCCCGGCGTTGTTGCCCCCGTACGACTTGGGATTATGGGCGTAGCCCCACCCCCCGTCGGGTCGCTGCCCGCGGTACCAGTAGGTCTGCACGCGGTTCCAGAACGCCGAGGGCACCTCCCCGGTGGCCCGCGCCAGGGCCCACGCGCCCAGCACGCCGTACTGCGCGCTGGAGTTGTGGTATCGCTTGCGGTCGGTCGTGTCGTAGTGCCACCCGCCCGAGGGGCCGATCGACCTGACCAGCTTGTACCCGTCGCGCAGGAGGTGGCTGCCGTACATGCCCGGCGCCTGCCGGTTGGCCAGAAACCAGGCGTTGCACCGCAGCCCCAGGCAGTAGACCTTGTTCGTCTCGTGCTTGCCCAGCCAGCGCAGCGCCTTGGCCATGCGCTTGTCGGAGACGCGGACGCCGCTGGCCAGCAGGGCATAGGCGGCCGCGCTGGTGGCCCCGGTGGGGTAGGCCTTGTAGCTGGCCCAACTGCCGTCCGGCCGCTGGCGGGACCAGAGGAACTTGACGGCCTTGGCAATGGCGTTCTCGACGGCCTGGTCGTCCCACACGGCGGCGGGGGGGGCGTATGTGACGAGTTTGGGCTTCGGCTTGGGGGCGTGGACGACCGGGGCCTTGGAGCCGCAGTTGCCGCAGAACTTCTGCCCGACCGGGATCGGCTTCTTGCACTTGGTGCAGGTGACGGTGCCCGTGACCTGCCGCCCGCAGTTGGGGCAGAACTTCTGCCCGTCGGGCACGATGCGCTTGCATTCGGGGCAGGTCGCCGCGACGCACGCCGAAACGCAAACCAACACCAATCCTATGGAGAACGCCGTCTTCATGGATGAGCCTCTACCTGCGATATTACCAAATGGGGCGCACATGTTCAACATCGCCCGATGCGGAGGCGTCCTTGAGCAGGCCGGCCTCCAGCAGGTCAACGTCGGGCCAGACCTTGACCGCGGCGGCGGCTTTGTGCAGCAGGGGATCGATCGCAAAGGCCAGCACCTGCCCCTTGGCGGTGTGCATCATGTTGAACAGGACGGCCCAGTCCAGCCCGTCGTGTCGGCGGCCCAGCAGCGCACTGCTTCCCGCCAGGGCCCCCGCGTGCCACGTGTTGGCCCTGCCGCGCTTGCCCACCGGGCGGACCATCCAGCCGAAGGCGTAATAGGCGGCCTTCGGCTTGCCGGCCTTGTCGAACCCGGCGGGTCCTTCCGGGCGGGCAAAGGTGGCGGCGATGCCGGCCGGGCCGAGAATCCGCCCGCCGACAAGGGGGTCGAACTGGCGAGCGAAGCGCACCAGGTCGATCGCCGAGGCGATCCACCCGCCGTGGGCGTCCATGGCCTCGAGGTGCCAGGCGCCGTACGGCTGGGGCACCTGGCGCCCGACGTTGGGTGGGAAGACGCACGGGGCCGTTTGCCGCTTGCGCGTGTAGTACGTCACTTCACCTTCGGCGCGGTGTGCGCCCAGCGTCCGTCCGATGCGCATCCGCGTGATGCCCGCCGGCGCCAGCACGTGCCGGCGAACGTGCTGCTCGTACGTTTGACCGGTTTTGGCCTCGATCACGCGGCCCAGCAGGCAGTAGCCGACGTTCGCGTAGACGTGCCGCGACCCGGGCGTGAAGTCCAGCGGGACAGAGAGCATGTACCTGGCGACGTGCCCGGCCCCTGCCGGGGGCGGAACGCCCAGGGCCTTGGCAATCCGAACGGGGCGGAACATCGGGTCCCCGCTGCGGGCCCGGTCCCATCCGCCGGTGTGCAGCAGCAGGTGGCGGATCGTGACCTTTTTCAGGTCCGGGTCGACCTGGCCCCGGCCGTGGGGCCGGCTCGGAATGACGTCCAGCAGGCGGTCGGACAGGCTGAGCTTCCGCCGCTCGACGAGCTGCATGATGGCGGCCGACGTTATGGGCTTGGATACCGAGGCGATCCTGAACAGGGCGTCGGGTCGCACGGGGGTCTTTCGGTCGAGGTCCGCATGGCCGAACCCCCGGGCGTAGACGAGCTTGCCGTGCCGCACGACGGCCAGGGCCGCGCCCGGGACGCCATGCGTCCTGATGAACGAGACCATCAGCTCGTCGAAGCTCTTCATGCCGGGCCTGCCGGGCCCGGTGACGGGCAGGTGCGGCTCGGCGGGCGCGGCCGTGACGGCCAGCAGGGCCAGAAGCGATATCGTCATGGCGACACCTCGGAGCCTTCAGGTTACCTGAGCGGGGCGACCGTCATCAAGACCCGTCTGCTCGCGCGCCGTTTGCATTTGGCTGCGGATTGGGCTATGGTGTCGTGTCAGACGGCGGGCGGCGTGGCCCGCATCAGGAGGCGAAACGCAGTACCTTACAGCGGTCTCGGGAGCGTCCCCGTGTCGTCGCAGCCCAACATCCCGGTCGAACCGATGGTGACCAGCAGCCGACGGCTTCGCGAGGTCTGCCGACGCCTGCGTGAGACCGGCGTGTTCGGGTTCGACACGGAGTTCATTCGCGAGAACAGCTACCTGCCGCAGTTGTGCCTGATCCAGGCGGCCACCAGGGACTTCGTGGCGATCATCGATCCGTTCGCGGTGGACGTGGGTCCGTTCTGGCGGCTGGTGGTGGATTCGCGCATCGAGAAGGTCGTCCACGCGGGCGAGCAGGACCTGGAGATATGCCACGCCCACACGCACCGCGCCCCGGCGGGAATCTTCGACGTCCAGGTCGCCGCCGCACTGGTGGGGCTGGACTATCCCCTGTCGTACGGCAATCTCGTTCTGGAGGTTATCGGCGTCGAGACGATCCAGGGCAAGAGCTTCACCGACTGGGCTCGCCGGCCTCTCAGCCGCGGGCAGATGCACTACGCCGTCGAGGACGTCCAGCACCTGGTTGGGCTGCGTGACGCCCTTCACGGCCGGCTTGGCGCGTTGGGTCGGCTGGCGTGGATGCGGGAGGAGATGGCGCCGGCCGAAACGCCCGCGACCTATGCGTTCGACTCGCTCAGGGCGCTTCAGCGGATTCGCGGGTGGCGTCGTCTGGGTCGGCAGCGGCTGGCGGTGCTTCGGGAACTGGTGACGTGGCGTGAGACGGCGGCCCGGCAGGCCGACCTGCCGCCGAGGACATTCCTGCGCGACGCGGCCATGAAGAACGTCGCCAAGCAGATGCCCCGAACGGTTCGCGCACTTCGGCAGGTCAAGGGTTTCCCGCGTCCGCTGGCCCGACGCGCCGGGGCGGAGGTGCTCAAGACGCTGGACCTGGCCGCCCGCCTCGACGAGGAGGATTGGCCGATAGCCGCCGGGCGGGAGAGCGACAGCCACGACAAGGCCCTGGTCTCCAGGACGATCGACCGGGTCCGGGAGTTCTGCCTGGCCAACAGCCTGAACCCCGCCCTGATCGCCAATCGGGCCGATTACGTCGACCTGCTCCACGCCTTGCGCCACGGCAAGCGTCCGGCCCGGCCCCTGCGTCTGACCGGCGGCTGGCGGGGTGCGTTCCTCGGCGCCCTGGTGACCGACATGCTGACCGGCCGGCGAAAGTGACGCGTCGCGCGTCCGTGTCCGGGCAGGGCCCGGCATGGGCGCCGGGCGGGTATTGCTGATGACATCGACGTGTTTTGCCGATGCTAGGAACACGGATCGGCTGCGGGGCGAGAAAACGGATGCTTGCGACGAACGTGTCACGCCAGACGATAACACAGGCCGACTTCAAGGCCCTGATCGCCTGCCGCGCTGAGGGGCTGATACGCACTGCGGGCTACCTCCGGCTGCACGGTCAGGCCGACTCGCCGGTCATGACTCGCCCCCTGCTGGGCGAACTGCTGCTGCACTCGACGCAGTTGGAGGAACTGCTCGATGCCTACGGGGCGTCGAACAACCGCCGATGGCGGCATTTCCGGGCGTGCATGGCGGCGATCAAGCGCTTCTCCGGGGCCGCCTATGAACTGCTGCACATCCAGCACGCCTGCGAGGCCTACCGCCTGCTGGAGATCGACGAGGACTTCATCGCCGCCGCCGACGGGGCGATGGCCTTCACCAGCGACGTGATCCTCACGGCGGCCGAACGGGTGCTCCAGGAAGCCGAGAAGCTCGGCCTGCCGGGGCCGGAACGGATCCCCCCGCCCGGGACGTACGACGAGTCCCTCCCGCCCGGGAAGCTGCCCAACGATCTGGCCGCACGGAAGGCCGCAAGCGTCCGTGAGACCGTAACGCACCTGGCCACGGCGTTTCTGGCCCTGGCCGCCGAAAGCGAACTGCTGCACGTGGTGGCGCGAACCGACGAGGCCGACTACGCCTCCTGCGTGCCCAACCCGGTCCACGAGGGGGCGCTGCGTCAGATACGGCATCAGTTTCACAACATGCAGTCGCAGTATGACACGTTCGTATCGGAGACGAAGGCCGAGGGCCTCGACGCCGACCTGCCCGTCCTGCGCGGACACATCAGCATCGTCTTTCACCTGCTGCGTGTGGCCACGGCGTTCGCGCATTACTACGAGCGTCACATCAACGGGCGCTCGGCGCGGTCGCGCGGGCAGCGCCAGGCGCTGGTCGACCCCAAGCGGCTGCTGGGGACGCTGATGCGGTTCGCGATCACCTTCGCCAGCCACTACCTCGCCGCCGGGCAGGACCTCTGCCAGGCCATGCTCAAACGCTACGCCAAGGTCGGTCGGGTCTCGCTGCCCGTACCGCGATACCGCGGGTTCCACGTGCGCCCCTCGACGCTCGTGGCGAAGATCGTGCTGCACTACGGCAGCGAGGTGCGCATGATCCTCGAAGGGCAGGAGTACGACGCCAGTTCGCCGCTGGAGATCTTCCGCGCCAACGAGAAGATCAACGCCCAGAAGCGGCGCTGGCTGGCGATGGAGATCGGCAGGCTCTCGCCGGTCAACGGGCAGTCGGCCGGAACCGACCTGCGGGCCACGGCGGAGGAGATCCTGCGGACCCTGGCCCGGCAGGACAGGCTGGTGATCTACGAACAGCCCCTCCAGTGGCCCGACGAGCCGGTCCGTTGCGACGGCACCATGCTCCAGCGCATCGTTGAAGAGGTCGCACGCCTCCAGGCCGTCGGGAAAATCGACATCCACGCCGACCTCAACATCCAGTTCGTCGGCGACAGCCGCGTGTTGGACGATATCAAGCTCCTGGCCGACAACGGCTACGGGGAAGACAACTCGGGCAACAACATCCCGCTGCCCAAGAAGCTGACCTACCTTCGCCGGAAGATCTGACCGGGGTGTTTGCTGAGCCCTGCAGAAGTGACTTTCAGACCAAGTACACGGTTCGCTACCCGTTTGGCGCAGCGAGCCCAAGGGCTCAGATTCGACAGCCCAGGGCAACGCCCTGGGTTGTCTTGCGGAACCGGCCCTCTCCTGAGGCGTCTACCCATGGTAGAATCCCCGCCGCGACATCGCCATCGGGAGATCCATCGTGACACGGGTGCTCGCCTGCCTGTTGAGTGTTGTCTCGGCCGCCGGGGGCGATGGGCCTTCGCGGGGGCCGGCTGCCGGTCAGGGCCGGCCCCCGCGCACCGTGCTGGTGGCGGCGGTCCAGGCCTGGTCGAGGTTCGGCGACGCGGGCGGGAACCGCAAGAAGCTCGCCGCCCTCGCCACCGCCGCGGCGAAGCGCGGGGCCAGGATCGTGGTGCTGCCCGAGACGGCGGTGACGGGGTACATGTCGGCCGACCTGAAGCGTACGTGGCAGGTGGGCAGGCGTCCGACCAGTGCGGGCCTGAAGGGCGTGGACCCCCAAGCCGCCGCCGAGACCGTGCCGGGGCCATCAACCAGGTTCTTCGGCGCCTTGGCCGACAAGCTGGGGATCTACCTGACCGTGCCCCTTCTCGAGGCCGACCGCAAAACCGGGCGGTACTACAACACCTCCGTGCTTCTCGGCCCGGACGGGCGGATACTGATCCACTACCGCAAGCGCAACCCCTGGCCGTGGGCCGAAAAGGGCTGGGCCGAAAAGGGCGACCGCGGCAACCCGGTGGCGGACACCCCGCTGGGCCGGCTGGGGCTGCTGATCTGCTATGACATCCACAAGCAGGCCAAGATCATGGCCCGCCTGAAGATCGACACGCTGCTGTACTCGATCGCGTGGGTGGACGATTGCGACAGCGACTGGTTCGACAGGCAGCTTCCCCGCATCGCCCGGACCAACCGGTTCAACATGATCGCCGCCAACTGGACCGTGCCGGCCAAGCCCGCACCCGACTGGCACGGCTACGGTCAGAGCCGCATCATCGCCGCCGACGGCACGATCCTGGCCAAGACGGACAACACCCTGCGTGAGGGCATCGTCTACGCCGAACTGCCCGTTCCCGCGCCGCGGTCCCGGTCGACCAGCAGGCCTTCGGCACAGAAGTGAAGGCCTACCTTCGGGGGAAGCCCGGGGGCGGTCCGGGCGTGGGTCGCGGCGACGGCTCGCCGCCGCCGTCCGGCCCGCCGCCGCCCATCGGGATCATCCCCTTGAGCTTGCCGAACTGCGCGATGATCTCGTCCGTGTCGATGCTTACGCTGATCTCGACCCGGCTGCCGCTCTGACTGACGTCGATGTCCTCCACCCAGCCCTTGAACTCCTCGGGGGCCATCGCCTTGGCCATCGAGAGGGCCGCGTCGAGCTGGCTGGCCATTTTTTCGGCCTCGTCGCTGTCCCCAAAGGCCACCACGGCGATCGCGTCGACCGACCCGTTGACGTTGAGCCCGAAGCCCATGCCCTTCATGTTCATGCCCGGCGGCATGCTCATGGGTCCCATGCCCGGCATGCCGGCCATCGCCGAGGCATCCATGGCGAAGAACGTGGTCTTCCCGCTGACGCTGTCGACCATCGCGGACAGATCCCCGTCGAGTGAGACGGTATCCCCGGTCTTCACGCGGTCCAGGGCCTTCTTCAGCATCGCCTCGGTCGGGGCCGCACACAGCGTGGTCTCGTCGATCCGGGCCAGATTCATCTGGTCCCGCCCCTCGCCGAGCGTCACGTACTCGTAGTCCTGGTACGTCTTCTTGGTTACCCCCGTGCCGCTTATCACGTCGTTCAGGGACATGGCTCGGCTGAGGCGGACGCCCAGGACCATCTTCGGCACCGGGCCGCTCATCGACCCGGCGACGAACATGCTCTGGATGTCATCGACCTTGAGTTTCGTGGTCAGCCCGTGGCCGGCCAGCCCTTGCTGGATCATCTTGTCCAGGTCGCTCTGTCCGGTGGTCTGCTGGATGAGCTTCTTGACCTCGGCGAAGAGGTCCGACTCGCTGACCGAGGCGACGTCGACCAGGGCCATGAACTTTGTGCCCTCGGGCACGAGCGGCCTGGTCCAGCCGGGCTGCCCGCCGCCGGAGAGCATCGGGATGACCACGAAGTACGCCACTGCCGCCAGCGCGATGAGCCCGACGGCGCCGGCGCCGATCAGCACCATGGACTTCGAGCCGCTTCCGGCCGTCGCCCGCGTCGTCCGCGCCTCGCGCGCCGCGGTGGACACCGGCCCGGTCGGGGCCTGCTGTTGGGCCGAGGCCGCCTCGGCTGCCGCGCCCGCCGCGCCCGCCTCGGCCGGGGCGCCCGGCGCCTGGGCATCAGAGGCGATCGCGAACACCATGCCGCACTTCTTGCACCGCACCTGCTTGCCCGCCATCGTCTCCGGAACGTTGTACATCTTGCTGCACGAGGGACACTGTACGGTCATCATCGGTATTGCCCTTTCTCTCCGCGAGGCCTCTTCGGCAACAGGATCCGGCAGACAGCCATCTGTGCTGCCCGGCATGCCGTGCGATACGATACTCCCCGGCGAGATGCCCCGCAAGGGCGCCGGGAGAATTCTCGGGACCTTAACAGCCGCTCTGACCGGCACCTCGGCCGCGCGGCGCGCGGGCGGCCGCCTCGCCCAGTTTCTCGGCGCAGGCGGCGACCAGGCGGGCCTTGAGGTGGTCGATGTCCCCCGCGGCGCGGAGGCCCGCCGCTCGCCTGTGCCCTCCGCCCCCGAACCGGGCGGCGACGGCCGACACGTCGATATCGTCGCGGCTGCGGAGGGAAACGCGAATGCAGTCGGCGTTCTCCACGAGCAGGATGGCGGTGTCGACGGCGGCCAGACGCAGCGGCTCGTTGACCAGGTTCTCGGTCTCTTCGGGGCGGGCGCCGGTGGCGTCGAAGTCGGCCCGGCGGACGGTCATGACCGCCAGGCGCCCGTCGCAGTGCAGCTCCAGCGAGTTGAGCACGCGGCTGATGAGCGCCAGGCGCTGCGGGCGGTCGTTCTGGTAGATGCGCCGGTAGAGGCGATCGGGCCTGACCCCCGCATCGACAAGCCTCGCCACGGCGCGGAGGCAGCGGCCGTCCGTGTTCGCAAAGCGGAGCCAGCCCGTGTCCGTGGTGATCGCCGTCATGAGCGCCTCGGCGGCGCGGGCGTCTATCGCCCAGCCCAACTCGTCCAGCAGTTCGACGACCATCACCCCGGACGCCGCGGCCGACGTGTCGAGCCATTGCAGGCGGCCGACGTCGTCGCTCGTGGCGTGGTGGTCCACGACGACCACCTTGTCCTTCAGGGCCTGGATCTGCTCGGCGATCCCGTCCAGTTGGGCCAGCGCACACGTATCGACCACGACGATCACGTCGCAGTCGTCGGCGAGGTCGGCAAAGTGCTCGGCCCCGACGGCGGGGGGCTGCTCGAAAAGATGGTCGTACCGCTTCGGGACGGCGTCGGGTACGAAGAGCCTGGCGGACTTTCCCGCGGCGGCTGCGCCGGAGGCCAGGGCGGCCATCGAGCCCAGCCCGTCCCCGTCCGGGCGCCCGTGCGTCACCACGAGCAGCGACCGGGCGCGGGTGAGCGTCTCGGCAATGGCCGTCGTTGCACTATCCACAGATTTCTCGCACACGTTGCACGTCCCGTGCTATTCGGGCCTTCAGGGCCGACGCGTCGGCGAACCGCTCCTGGTCGCGGAGGCGGGCAACAAAACTCAGCGCCATTCTCTCATCGTAGAAATCGCCCTCCGCGTCTAGGCAAAATGCCTCGATCGTCCGTTCGGCCGGGCCGAACGTCGGGTTGTTCCCGATGCTGACCGCCGCCGGAAACCTCCGGCCCCGTACGTCGGCCAGGGCCGCGTAGATGCCGTCGCCCGGCGTGATCTGCTGGGCGGGGTCGAGATTCGCCGTGGGGTACTCGATCAGCCGACCGCGCCGGTGCCCGCCGACGACCCGGCCGTACAGCACAAAGTGCCGACCCAGGCACCGCGCCGCGTCCTCCACGCGGCCCTGTGAGACCAACCGGCGGATCAGCGTGCTGGATATCCGTATCTCCTCGCCGTCGAGGGTGATCGTGATCGGCCGGACGACCTGGACGTCGAACCCGGCGTCGATGCCGGCCCGGTGGAGCAGGTCGACGGTGCCCTGGCGGTCGCGGCCGAAAAAAAAGTTCTCGCCCTCGACCATGGCCGACGGCGCGAACCGCCGCAGGACGATCTCGTCCACGAAGGCCTCAGCCGGCATCTCCAGCAGGTCACCCGTGGTCCGGAGCGTGACGATCCAGTCGGCCCCGGCGTCTTTGAGGCGGCTGCATCGCTCCTCGGGCGGGGCGATGCGCATGGGCACGTCGGCCGGACGAAGCACCAGGTCCGGCGGGGGCTCGAACGTGAGGGCGACCACCTGCTTGCCGCGCTCGGCGGCCAGGTCGCGTGCGGTGGTCAGAATGTGCCGGTGCCCGGCGTGAACGCCGTCGAAGTTCCCGATCGTCAGCACGCACCCGCGCACGTCGTCGGGAACCGCCTCCAGGCCTTGTATGCATCGCTCGCTCATGGCCGCCGCTGCCCGTCCTCGTCCGCCTGCCGCGCCCGCACGAGGGGCGCCGCCCCGTCGCCAACGTCTATCAGGTCAACACCCACATCATACACCCGTTCGAGGACGTCGTCGCGGATAACCTGCTCGGCGCCGCCCGCGGCGGCGACCCGCCCGCCGCGCATCAGCACGAACCGGTCGGCGAACCGCGCCGCGAGGTTCACGTCGTGGCTGACGCACACGACGGCCATCGGCCAGTCGTGCGCCAAGCGGCGCATCATCGCGTAGATCATGAGCTGGTGTCGGATATCGAGTTGGCTGGTGGGCTCGTCGAGGAGCATGACGGCGGGCTGCTGGGCCAGGGCGCGGGCGATCATCACGCGCTGGGCCTCGCCCCCGGAGAGTTCGGCCAGTGTCCGCGAGGCGAACTCGGTCGTCTCGGTCATGATCATCGCCTGGTGCGCCACCGCCCGGTCGTGGGCCCCGGCCAGGCCCAGCAGGCCGGTGTGGGCGAACCGCCCCATGAGCACCAGTTCCGTCACGGTGAAGTCGAACGCCGAGGCGGCGACCTGCGGCACGTACGCCAGGCGCCGGGCCAGCGCCTTGGGGCCGTAGTCGCCCAGGGGCCGCCCGTCCAGGCGGATGGTGCCGGCTGCCGGGGTCACGTGCCCCAGCAGGCACCGCAGCAGGGTGGTCTTTCCCGACCCGTTGGGCCCGAGGACGGCCAGGAGCTGCCCGGCCTCGGCGCGGAGGGCGACGTCCGCAAGCACGGGCTTGCCGGGGCGATAGGCGAAGCCCAACCCCGCCGCCTCGATTGCGCCGGTGGTCTCGCTCATGCCGCCCCCTCCCTCAATCGCCCGCGCAGGAGGGCGATGAAGAACGGCCCGCCGGCCAGCGCCGTCACCACGCCCACCGGCAGTTCGCCCAGGCCCATCCAGCGGTCGATCATTCGGCAGAGGGTGTCGGCGGCCATCAGGAAAACCGCCCCGACGAACCCGCTGACGATGGTGAGCAGGCGGTGGTCCGGCCCCAGGAGGATCCTGCAGGCGTGCGGGACGATCAGCCCGACGAAGCCGATGGGCCCGGCCAGCGAGACGGCCATCGCGGTCATCAGCGAGACCAGCAGGAACGTCTGCACGCGCAGGGCGTGCACCGAGAGGCCCGACGAGGCGGCGACCTCGTCGCCGAGCCCCAGCGCGTTGAACGCCGCCCCGCGGACGAACAACACCGCCCAGCCGGCAAACACCAGCGCCGCGCAGACCGCCAGCAGCGCCGGTTCGCTCCACATCCACTCGGGCACCTGCCCCATGCCCCACCCGATGAAGTGGATCATCTCCGTGGGCTGGGTGAACTGGAGTATCACGAGGATCAGCGCGCCGTTGAACACGTTGATCATCACCCCGGCCAGGAGCAGCACGTACGGGTTGAGCCTCCCCCGGCGCTGGGCGATGCCGTAAACGACCGCCGCCGTGACCAGGCCGCCCACCAGGGCCAGTCCGGGCGTGGTGGCCCAGTTGGGCATATCCAGCCTGGCCGCCAGCGCCAGTCCGCCCAGCACGCCGACCCCCGCCCCGCTGGAGATGCCGAGAATGTACGGTTCGGCCAGGGGGTTCCGCAGCAGCGCCTGGAGGGCGAGTCCGGCCACGGCCAGGGCCGCGCCCACCACGGCGGCCGCCGCGGCGCGGTACAGGCGAATCCGCCAGATCCCCGCGGTCAACCCGTGCTGTCCGACCAGGCTGCACGCCACCGCCGCGCACGCCGTCAACACAAGCAGGCCCGCCAGCCAGAGGGCCAGTTTTCGGCCGGTGAGGCTCGGCGGCAGCGTCCGGGCCTCCGGGTTCACGGGTGCGCCTCCCGGGGGCTGTCGGGATGGATGATATCGGCCATCCGGTCGGCCAGCGGGTCCGCCATGCGCCCGGTCGGTATCGTCCATCGCTTGTCGGTGACCACGTGGACGCGGACGTTTCGTCCGGCCGAGCGGGCCAGTTCGGCCCAGTACCGCCGCGCCTCGTCGGCCGCCGCGGCGCCGCTCTGGCAGACAATCACCTCGGGCGCGAGCTTCAGGATCGACTCGACGCCGACCGATTTCCAGCCCTCGTACTTCGCGGCCGCGGCGTTGACGCCCCCGGCGACCTCGATCATCTCGTTCATGAACGTGTCCCGCCCGGCGACGGACGGGTCGCGGTGCCCCATGACGAACAGGGCGCGCCGCGGGGCCAGCCCGGCCACCCGCCGGCGAACCTCGGCGAGCTTGGCCTCGAATCGCCTGCGGGCCGCGATGCCCTTCTCGGGCCGGTCGAGCACCGCCGCAATCCGCTCCATCGTCGCGGCGATGTCACCCAGCGTCTCGATACGGACGTACTCGATCGTGATGTTCGGCTTGAGCTTCCGGACGGTCTCGAACCGCCTGGGCACCGTCTGGGTCAGCAGCACGTCCGGATCGACCGCCGCGATCGGTTCGGCGCGGATGTTCAACTGGCTGCCGACGACCGGGATGTCCAGACCCTCGGGCACGGTGCAGTAGGTCGTCACGCCGACGATGTGGTCTTCGAGGCCCATCTCGAAGAGCATGGCGGTGATGGCCGGGGAGAAGCAGACCGCGCGCGGCCTGGGGGCGTCGGCGCGCGGCAGGTTCCGCTCACACCCGGCAAGCAGGAGGCCCGCCAGGAGGATGATCGTCGTGCGTTTCATGCTATATCGCCGGTTCCCTCATCGCCGCGGGCAGGGCCTCGAGCAGGTCGGTGGCCGTCATCGAGACCTCGCCGAGCGCTTCGGCGGCCAGGTCGCCGGCGCGGCCGTGACGGTTCACCGCCAGGCAGGCCGCCTCGAAGGGCGCCAGGCCCTGGGCGATGAGCGCGGCGACCAGCCCGGTCAGCACGTCTCCGCTGCCCCCGACCGCCATCCCGGGGTTGCCCGTGGCGTTGACGTACAGGCGCCGCCCGTCGGTCACCACGGTGGCGGCGCCTTTCAGCACGCAGATTGGCGGGTCGGACCCGCCGCGGGTCCAGTCGGCCGCCGCGGCAAGGGCTGCGGCCCGGCGGTCGGCCTGGACGTCCGCCACGGCCCGCCCGATCATGCGGGCGAACTCCCCGGGGTGCGGCGTCAGGACGACCGGGCAGCGGCGCAGGGCCGGCCAGTCGTGGATCGTCTGCAGCGCGTTGAGGGCGTCGGCGTCGAGCACGAGGGGGCGGTCCTGTTCGAGGGCGACCCGGACAATCCGCCCCTGGACGTCGCCGGTGCCCAGGCCCGGCCCGACGGCCAGCACGTCGGCCGCCGCCGCGGCCCGGGAGACCTGCCGGAGCGCCTCGGCCGACAGCGCTCCGTCGGCCCCGCACGCCAGCGGCACGGACGTGGCGCACGGGCAGAGGGGCGCGACAGCCAGTTGCACCGTCTCGGGTGCGGCGAAGGTGACCAGCCCGGCCCCGCCCCTGAAGGCCGCGTTCGCCGCCAGCGCCGGCGCGCCGACCATCCCGCGCGACCCCCCGACCACCAGCACGCGCCCGAACGTGCCCTTGTGCGCCTCGCGGGGGCGCCGCGGCAGGGCCTGCAACTGCGTCACGTGCTCGATATCAGTCATGGTCGCTCTTGGCGGCGGCGGCCTGGCGGTTGATCATCGCCGCGATGTACCCGCCGGCAAAGCCGTTGTCGATGTTCACCACGCCGACGCCCGAGGCGCAACTGTTGAGCATGCCCAGCAGCGCCGCCACGCCGCCGAAACTCGCGCCGTACCCCACGGAGGTCGGCACGGCGATGACCGGCACGGCGACCAGCCCGCCCACCACGCTCGGCAGCGCGCCCTCCATGCCGGCGACGACCACGATCGCCTTGGCCGACTGAAGCTGCTCCCCGCACGCCAGAAGGCGGTGCAGCCCCGCCACGCCCACGTCGTAGTGCGTGGTGACGCGGGCGTCCATGATGTCGGCCGTCACGCAGGCCTCGGCGGCCACGGGCAGGTCGCTGGTCCCCGCGGCGACGACGGCCACGTGCCCGACGGGCTCTGCGGGGCCGCCGGGGCGATACGTGATCGCCCGGGCCGTCTCGTGATACTCGGCGTTGGGCAGTTCGGCCGCGACGGCCTCGTAGGCCTCGGCGTCGGCCCGCGTGGCCAGCACGTTGGTCTCGCGAGCGGCCAGGACGGCGAAAATCGACCGGATCTGCTCGGTCGTCTTCCCGCTGCAGTAGATCACCTCCGGGAACCCGCAGCGGATCGTCCGATGGTGGTCCACCGTCGCAAAGCCCAACTCCTCGAACGGCAGGTGCCGCAGCCGCGACACCGCCTCGTCCACCGGCACGTCCCCGCCTCGCACCGACTCCAGCAGTTCTCTCAGCGCATCTTCATTCATAACGTAAACCATTGCGGAATGCGGAATGCGGATTGCCGATTCCGCGCTTTGTAGAGAGTATCTTCGGCGCGCGGAATCCGCAATCCGCAATCCGCAATCCGCAGTGGATTTATCGTCGGACGGTGGCGCGGGCGGACAGGTCGAGGTCGGCCGTCTGGCCGGCCTGGAGAAGGTGCCAGCCCAGTCCGGCGATCATCGCCGCGTTGTCCAGGCAGAAGCGCAGCTCCGGCAGCCGAAGCGTGCAGCCGAGCTTGCCCGCCAGGTCCGCCGCCGCGGCGCGGAGGGCGGAGTTGGCCGCCACGCCCCCGCCGAGTATCAGCGTCTTTGCGCCGGTGAGTTTTGCGGCCCGGCGGAGCTTGATTCTCAGCACGTCGACGACGGCGGCCTGGAAACTCGCCGCGAGGTCGGCCACCTCCCGGGCGGTGAAGTTCTCGATGCCCCGCCCGGCGTTGGGCTGGGTCTGGGCGCGGGCCGCCTGCGCGCCGCGCCGCCGCCGGCCTCGCCGGGCCGCCGCCGGCCGTCGCTTGCGCCGGGCGCCCGGCACGCCGTTGACGTGGTAGAGCACGGCCGTCTTCAGCCCGCTGAACGAGAAGTCCAGGTTACCCCCGCCCATGAGCGATCTGGGCAGGTGGACCGTGGCCGGGTCGCCCCCGGCGGCGACGCGGTCGATCGCCGGGCCGCCCGGATAGCCCAGGGACAGAATGCTCGCGACCTTGTCGAAGGCCTCCCCGGCGGCGTCGTCTATCGTGCTGCCCAGCAAGTCCATATCGATCGGCCCGCGGCAGCGGTACAGGGCGGTGTGCCCGCCCGAGCAGAGCAGCGCCGCGGCGGGATACCGGATCGGCTCGGCGTCCAGCGCCGCGGCGCAGGCGTGGGCCAGCACGTGATTGACGCCGATCAGCGGACGGTCCCAGACCCAGGCGAGCGTCTTGGCCGCCATCAGCCCGACCAGCAGCGAGCCGATCAGCCCGGGTTCGTTCGTGACGGCGACGGCCTCGATCTGCCGCCCGTCGACGCCGGCCCGGTCGAGCGCCTCGGCGATGACGGTGTTGATCGCCTCGATGTGCGCCCGCGAGGCCAACTCCGGCACGACCCCCCCGAAGCGGGCGTGCAGTTCGATCTGGCTGGCGACGACGCTGCTGAGGACGCGGCGGCCGCCGGCCACCACGGCGCACGCCGTCTCGTCGCAGCTCGACTCGATGCCGAGAATCACCTGCTCGTCAGTCATCACCGCGGTTCCGGTGCCCCTCGGGCGGGGGAGCCTTTCCGGGCTCGGCCAGGCGCCTGGCGCGGAGGCGTTCGGTCTCGAGCAGCTCGGTATAGGCCTCGGGCTCTGTGAGCAGTTCCAGGGCGCGGGACAGTTGCGCGTCGCACGCCAGAAGCCCCTCCAGCGGGGTGTCCTTGCGGTCCGTCGCCGGGGCCGTCGTGGGCCTGTCCGTTCCGGCGGGCGGCGGCGGCCGCTGGGCCTCGTCCCGGGCGGCGGCAAGGTCGCGCCGCCTGGCCGGGTCCAGCCTGACGAGCTGGTGCGGCCTGATCCGCGGGGGCCGGTCGGGGTCCGGGGTCTCGGCCGCCACGGGCCGGCTGAAGACGAAGTGGGACGTGGTGAGGTTCAGCATCCCGAGGCCCCCCTCGAGTTCGATCATGCTCTGGGCGCACCACTTGCCTCGCGTCGGCGTGCCGACGAGGACGGCCCGGTGATTGGCCCACAGCGCCCCGGCGACCAGCTCGGCGCCCGAGGCGGTCCGCTGGTCGACCAGCACGACGACCGGAATGTCGTCGAGCGTGCCCCGCGAGTGCGCGCTGTGCCGCACGCCGTGGGACGGGTTGGCCGGGTCGTCCCTGCGCTCGAGCGTCCTGGCGATCAGCCCCCCGGACAGGAACATGTCGGCCAGTTGTATCGCGGCGCTGCGCTGCCCGCCGGGGTTGCCCCGCAGGTCCAGGATCAGTCCCCTGGGGCTCTGGCCTGCCCCGGCGGCGCGGAGGGCCTCGTCGAACCTCTCGACCGTGTTGCCCACGAACTCGCGGACGTGAACGTAGACGATGGCGTTGCTTCGATCGAGCACCCAGGCCCACCGACGCGCCCACCGCGCGTCGCGCCGCAGGCGGTACAGACCCGTAACCGACTCGACGTCGAACCTCGTGCTGGTCAGCGTGACGGTCTTTTCCTCTTCCTCGTCGGCCGTGCACAGGGTCAGCGACACCGACTCGCCCGGGGCCGGCTGGAGGACCATCTGGCGGATCTCGCTGGGGCGGAACTGGCCCGCGTCGTGCCCCTCGATCCGCACGATGCGCCAATCAGGCCGGATGCCCGCCCGGTACGCCGGAGAGTCGTACGAGACAGCCGTCACGATCGGCGGGGCGGTCCGGGCCTGCCGGATACGCAGTCCCAGCCCGCGGCCCTTGCCGGCCATCCGCTGCCTGAACGCCTCGACCCGGTCCGGGCGAATGTAGGTCGAGAACTCGTCCAGCGACTCGACCCCGCTGAGCCCCTCGATTTCGATCAGTTCGTTGAGCGCCTCGGGGTCCAGCGCCCGGTAGTACTCGCGTTCGATGCGCGCGGCGATCCTTGCCAGGCGGCCGAACCGCTCGACCCCTCTGGGGCTCGGCGCCCCCGGCTCCGAGCGCGTCAGCCACATCGTCACGGCCGACGCCGTCAGGATGGCAATGATCCAGATGATGTTCCGTTTCGGCATGGTCTGCCCGTGGCTGGATATCGGATGCGCCTGCACGACATGCTAGCACCGTCGCAATCGGCCGACAAGACGCAAGAGGCGTCGACCGTCAAGCGTCATGGCGGGCCTGGGGGGCCACCAGCAGCAGGAAGCCCGCCGCTGGGGCGGGCTTCCGGTGCCGTTGCTGGATCATTCGGTACGGACGATCCTACTGCGTGTTGGGGGCCTTCTTTTTCTTGCGCCCGCCCTTGCGCTTCTTGGCGGGGTCCTGGGCGCCGCCGGGGTCCTTCTGGCCGCCGCGGGCCTTGGCCTTTTCGGCGGCTTCCTTGACCATCTCCTCCAGGACGGTCGGCAGGGCCTTGAACTCCTTGAGACTCACCGAGCCGCTGGAATCCGCGTCGAGCTTGCCGTACAGGGCCTCGATCCGCTTGTCGTTGAGCATGGTCAATCTGATGGCTCGGCTTCTGCCGCGGTTCTTCCTGGCGTTGGCGCCCTGGGCGCCCTGGGCCTTCTTTTTCCCGCCGCGCTTCGCCGCGGGGTCCTTTGCCGCCTTGCCGTGCGCGGGGCTCGTCAGCGCGCCCGACATCACGAAGCATCCCGCCGCCAACGCCACCAGCAGCACCCTGCGCACACGTCCGACACGTCGCATCTTCATCGTGTTCTCCTGGTCCGACACCCCGGCGCCGGGCCGACCGGCCCGAGCCGGGTCCACGGTGTCTCGTCGCCGGTCACGGTGCCGGCAACCAGGAAGCATTATACCTCCCCGGGGCGCGCGCCCGGAACGAAATGTGCGCCAACACACCTTGGCGGGTTCATCCCACGTGAGTCGGCCGCCGGCTACTGACTACCGGCTACCGACGTTCAGAACTCCCACTTGACCCCGACGCCCCAGGCGCCGTCGGCCTCGGTGTTGGCGATGTTGCCCAGCCAGGCGAAGCCGCCCTCGATCGTCAGGTTCTCACTGAGGATCAGCGCCACGCCGATGCCGTTCCAGTTCTCCTCGCCTCGCAGCAGCCCGGGCGGTGGAATGGCTCCCGGAGCGGAGTCCGAAAGGGCCTGCTGGTTGCGCCGGAAGTCGTAGGACACGGCCAGCCACTCGGCCAGGAACGTCGTGAAGGTGGCCTCGACGGTGGTGGCCCTGTGGTCGGTGAATCCGAGGAAGCCGATGTAGGACGCCTCGCTGTTCCGCACGCCGACGGTGGCGATAACCGGCGGCACGTCGCCCAGCTCAAACGGGTCGAGTTCGAACTTCTTCGTGATGTGGAGGGTGAACTCCAGGCCGCTGCTGCGCTCGTAGCCGAGCGGGTCGAGCGGCACGCCGAGGCGGTTGTTGATCGCCCGGATGGAGTCGTTGTACTTGAACGACACGCCCGCGGTAACGGCCGGCAGGACCAGGTCGAAGGCGTCTTCCTCAACGAGGAGTACCCGGACGTTGAAGTTGTGCATGTGGACGTTGTGGTGGGCGAAGGTGCCCCCGGCGCCGAGCCTGGCGCTGCTTTCCCGAGGGAGCGTACCCAGGTTGAGCCTGTTCAGCGCGTAGCTCAGTTCCACCCGCCCGAAGAGCGTCTCGCTGACGGCCACCGTCACCAGGTTCTTGCGGTGCCTCAGGTCGGAGTACCGCATGGAGATCGCCGGCCGGCCGAGCGGCTCGTCCGCCGGGCCGGGATTCACCAGGTAGGCCACCGGGACGAACTGGCTGCCGCCGGTCCCCTCGACGGTGTGGGTCGGCAGGGGGTACTTGTCTTGTGTCATCCGCGTGGTTCGGCGGGCCGGCGCCTCGGGCCGGGGCGCCGAGTCCCCGCCCGCCGCCAGCGTCGGGAAACAGGCGTCCAGCCAGTTGGCCGGCATCTCGCCGCCCCGGGCCGGGACGGACAACGCCAGCACCAGCGCCGTCAGAGCATATCTGCGCACCATCAGGAGTCCCTTTCTCAGCAATGCAACAGGGCCATGGCCATGGCCTCGGCCGCATGGCCGAGGCTCGGCTCATATCATAGGAGATATCGTCGCAAGACCCCGGCGAGCATCAGGGAGATTATCGCGCGCTGAGGGGTCTTGCCCCCGGCGCCGGTGCCGTTACACTAACCCCTGATACCGGACGTCCTGACACTAACCGTGGAGGCATAGCGCCATGAGAGAACGCACTGTACGAAGGACAGCCCTCGTTCTGTGTGCGGCGGCTCTGGGCGGCGCCGCGCCCGGCGACGCGGCCGAGGCCAAGACTCCTGCCCGGGCCCAGGCGGGGATGAAGGTCGCGTCGGTCACGAGGATATGGCAGGGCGGTCGGCACAACGCGTTTACCGACCTGATACGCTTCAAGGGGCGGTTCTACTGCGTCTTTCGCGAAGGGGCCGGGCACGTCTCGCCCGACGGGAAGATCCGCGTGCTGGTCTCCGACGACGGGGCGAGTTGGGCCTCGGCGGCCCTGCTCGGCAAGACCGGCCAGGACCTCCGCGACGCGAAGATATCCCGGATGCCGGACGGCCGGCTCATGATCCTCGGCGGGGCGGCGCCGAGAAAGGCCCGGGAACACGTGCCGACCGGCAGCTTCGTGTCGTTCTCGGCCGACGGCGCCGCGTGGACGGCACCGAAGCTCGTGGGCGACCCGAAGCGCTGGATATGGCGCGTGACGTGGCACAAGGGCACCGGGTACGCGGTGGACTACAACCACCCCGGCAAGACCACGCTGCTGACCACCACGGACGGGCTGAAGTACACCACGCTACTGGGGCCGATGTGCACCCGCGGCGCGCCCAACGAGGCCACCCTGCGCTTCGCCCCCGACGGCACGTGCCACTGCCTCCAGCGCCGCCGGGGCTCGGCCCTGCTCGGCCGCGCCAAGCCGCCGTACAAGCAGTGGACCTGGCGCGACCTGGGGCACTACATCGGCGGGCCGAACATGATCCGCCTGCCCGGCGGGACGTGGATCGGCGCCGGGCGGATTCTCAAGCCCCGCACGCACACGGCGCTGTTCACGCTGGACATGGCCGCCGGGAAGACCGGCCCGAAACTCAAACTGCCCAGCGGGGGCGACACGAGCTACCCCGGGCTGCTCTGGCACGACGGCCTGCTCTGGGTGAGCTACTACGCCAGCCACGAGGGCAAGACCAGCATCTACCTGGCCCGGGTCAAGGTCACCCCGGCCCGCTGACACATGGTTGACGGCGACCGACCTGGGGGGCTTACGGCTCAGCAAAGAGGTCTGTCAGGGCTCGCGAGAACTCTCTCGTGTCCATGTCAGGCTCGAACAGGTCATGCTCCTGCATGCGGATCAGGCCGAGCGAAGTGGGCGTGGCGAAGTAGTCTGCTATCATCTGGCTGGCCTCCTGTAGGATCTCGTCTTGCCAGTGGGCGGAAATCACAGCCCGAGTCCTCTGGAATTCATCGTAGCTCAACATGGCCACCACGCGGTAGAGGTCCATGGCGTGATGACGCGCAAAGTCCTTCTGTTCGTCCCGGTGCCGATCATTGAAAGCAAACAGCTTCATCATCAGGAACGTGACGGCCGGCGGAATGAACACCACGCCCTGACAGGGTCGGCCGTCCGTGCAGTAGCCCTCGATCGAGATCGCCTGGAGGTTGGTCTGGAACCCGATGGCCTCGTCAGCTCGGTGGGCATGCAGGCCTACCGACCGGCCGGCAGGGCGAACGCGACGATTCCGGACGGTGACCTTGTCGCCCAGTGCATCCGGCACCGGCCCGGTCAGCAGATCCACCTTCACCCAGCCGCCACTGTCCAGTCGGCGGATAAACTGCATGTACTCTGCGCCCGGAACAGGCCGGTATGTCAGGTCGTCCAGGACCTGCCGCAGTCGGCTGAATCGCTCCGCGTCAGCCAGAATCTCCGTGCGGACGAGGATGTCTATCTCCTCGGTCGTTCGTGGGCGAGGCCAGAGGTCGCCCGGCAGCAGCGGGTGGTGGCCGAAGCCCTGTTCCTGGCGCCTGACCTGCTTGAGGTAGAGGCCGAAACCTCCGCACAGGATCAATGGGAAGCCCTTGCCCTCCAGCCCGTGCAGGAGATCGAGAAGGCACTGCGTGAGTATGTCCATGGGCCTGTCAGGCGTCACGCGTATTCCTCCCGTCGCTCGGGTCGGCCAGAATCCTCTGGCGAAGCTGCAACGAGGCCTCCTTCTGGCGCTTGTCTCCGTTCGCCAGTTCCAGGTAAGCCTGAACGTCAGACACGCCGGGGCCGCCGTATTGCGAGCGTCCGAAGTACGCCCAAGCCGAATCCGTTCGCAGGATGTCCAGATTGGCGAACCGTCGACCTTCTTCGACGCCCGTACCGATACCGGTCAGCAGTTGCCTCACCGGCGCATCGGTAAAGATGGACCGAAGCGGCTCACCTGCGAACCCCATGCTTCCTCCCGCAACCGAGTTACCCATGAGGGCATAGCGATTGTCGGGATCCTGCATCCTGTCCTGGACTCTGGCCAGCACCTCGTCCATGGCCTCAGGCGAGCACCGCCCGATCCAGCGGTCCGTGATGCGGGGCGGTCTGTACTCCCGGGCCAGAGCGTCGAGAATACTGTCGGCCTGGATGACACGGACCGCGCCGCCTTCCCGCGAGATAAACAGGTCTTGCTCCATCTGTTTGAGGACCTTGGAAACCTGGGAGAAGCTGATCTTCCCGTCGCGTGCGTTGATGAACTCCACCAGGTCCTTGACCTTTGCGAACTCCGGCCGAATCAGCAACGCGCGGCCCACGAGCGAACTTGTACCCCGGTAGGCGTTCCGCAACCGGGTGGATTGCGGGTAACGGTTCTTCTGACCGGTCTTGAAGACGAACAGACCTTCACCGACCAAGACGCCGTTGCCGCAAAGGTCAAGCCCGCTGACCCCCTCGGCTGCCAGACCTTGCAGCCGTTCCTCTGAAAGATACGGCGCGATGACAAGGGGGTATCGCTCCGGATAAGCCATTGGAGTTCTGCGGGTGACAATGTCCTTGACCCTTTGGACAGTACCCCACAAAGCCTTCGGCGTACTCAGGGCCGTCACCTCGGCAACGAACTCGTATTGCTGCCCGCCTTGAGAAACCCAAAGCGATGTCGTGGAGAGGAACTCATCATCCACAGGGGGTGAAGGCGCCATGGTGCCTCCACCCCGCTTGATCTCAACCGGGCCCAGATAGAAGCGGCGCTTCTCCTGGACTTCCCGCAGGATGTCTCGCCGGGTCATCATTTCTTCTAATCGCTTATTTTCCTGTTTGAGAAAAACGGCGAACCCAGGAAAATATTCTATCGTCACAACACCTTCACGGCAACAGGTTTTCTTTGCCACGCACTGGCTCGGGAACGCGGTCTTGACCCGACCGAACGGGTCTTCATAATCGGGGCACACGACAGACCAGTGGTCCGCTGTCTTGACCGTTCGGTCGAGAGCGAAGGACAACGAGCGTGGAACCGCCTGCCGTCCGGCGTGCGAAAGCTGCGTCCCTGTGCACGATTGTGCTGGCCCTGACCGGCACGGCGGGGCCGGTCTCGGCGTCTGACGCCGAGCGGCTGCCGCGGGGCGTCCGATGCGTGTGGGACCTGGCCAAGGCACACCGCCGGTCGACGCCCACGCGCGAGCAGGTATGCATCAACGGCCTGTGGCGCTGGCAGCCTGCTGACGGCCGGGAAGGCGCCGTGCCCGGAGGCAAGTGGGGCTACTTCAAGGTTCCCGGCAGTTGGCCCGGGATCACCACCTACATGCAGAAGGACTGCCAGAGGGTCCACGCCCACCCGAGCTGGAAGGACCGGTCCCTGGGGGGCATCAGGTCGGCCTGGTACCAGCGCCGCATCACGATCCCCGCCGGATGGGCCCGCCGGCGCATCACCCTGCGAGCCGAATACCTCAACTCATTCGCCGCCGTCTACGTGGATGGCAGGAAGGCCGGGGCGATGCGATTCCCCGCCGGCCGGGTGGACGTCACGTCGCTCTGCACGCCCGGGCGGACGCACGTGCTGTCACTGTTCGTCGCGGCCATGCCGCTCAAGGCCGTCATGCTCTCGTACAGCGACACCGCATCGGCAAGGAAGGTCAGGGGCTCGGTGGCCCGTCGCGGCCTGTGCGGCGACGTGTACCTGGTCTCGGCGCCCCGAGGGCCGCGCATCGCCGACGTGAAGGTGGACACGTCCGTGCGCGAAGGCCGGATCGCGTTCGGCGTCGCCATCGAGGGCCCGGTCGCCGACGGGAGATACGTCCTCCGCGTGCGGCTGACAGACGGGGACCGCCGCGCCGGCGCGTTTGCGAGCAAGGCCTTTACCGGCGGCGACCTCAAGGCCGGGCGCATCACGTTCGGAGGCCAATGGAAGCCCCAGAAGCTGTGGGACATCCATACACCGGGCAACACGACCACGGCTCACGTGTCGCTCATGGACGCCGGGGGCCAACTGCTCGACGCGGCCTTGCCCGTGCGGTTCGGGTTCCGGGAGTTCCGGATCGACGGGCGGGATTTCATCCTGAACGGCAGCCGCATCTTCCTCTCGGCCGTGCCGCTTGACAACGCCCAGGTGGGTGCGGCCGCCGCGTGCTACACCGCCGCGCGGGAGAGCCTGCTGCGTCTGAAGAGCATCGGCGTCAACTTCGTGTACTCGCACAACTACGGCTGCGCGCCCGGCGCCCACCTGAGCTTCGAGGAGGTCCTTCGCGCCGCCGACGACGTGGGGATGCTCGTGGCCCTCTCACAGCCGCACTTCAGCCACTACGACTGGAAGGCACCCAACGCCGGCAAGGCCAACGGCTACGCCCGTCACGCCGCCTTCTACGTGCGCGTCGCGCAGAACCACCCCTGCGTCGTCGCCTACGCCACCAGCCACAACGCCACCGGCTCCGGGGAGGACATGAACCCCCACCGTTTCGGGGACGCCGAGATCCCTCGCGAGAGCTGGTCGGCCAACAACAGCCGGCTGGCCTTCCGCGCCGAGGCGATCATCCGTCGCCTGGACCCCGGCCGGATCGTCTACCACCACGCGGGCGATATCGGCGCGCTGCACGCGAGCAACTTCTACCCGAACTTCGTTCCGATCCAGGAGATGTCGGACTGGTTCGAGCACTGGGCCAGGCGCGGGGTCAAGCCGGCCTTCCTGTGCGAGTACGGCGCGCCGTTCTCCTGGGACTGGTCGATGTACCGCGGCTGGTACAAGGGCAAGCGGGCCTTCGGCAGCGCCCGCGTGCCGTGGGAGTTCTGCCTGGCCGAGTGGAACGCCCAGTTCCTCGGCGGCGCGGCGTTCAAGATCAGCGAGATGGAGAAGGCCAACCTGCGGTGGGAGGCCAGGCAGCTCCGCGCGGGCAAGGTGTGGCACCGCTGGGACTACCCGCACAGGCTGGGCTCCCGCGACATTGCCGAGCGGCATCCCGTATTCGCGAAGTACATCACCGACAACTGGCGCGCGTTTCGGACGTGGGGCCTGTCGGCCAACTCCCCGTGGGAGCACCGCCTCCTGTACAGGCTGCGCGACGGCGTGGACACGTCGCGCAAGGAGCTTCCCGTGGACTGGGATACCCTCCAGCGCCCGGGCTTGAGCGCGGACTACGTCGAAGACCGCTACGAACGGATGGACCTGGCCTTCAAGCGGTCGGACTGGCTTCCCACGCCCTTTGGGCGGGCCATCCTGCGAAACAACGGACCGCTGCTGGCCTACATCGCCGGCCGACCCGGACGCTTCACCGGCAAGGACCACAACGTCCTGCCCGGCCGGACGGTGGCCAAGCAGATCGTCGTGATCAACAACTCCCGCCGGACGGTTACGTGCGAGTGTGCATGGACGCTGGGGCTGGGCGAGCCCGTCGGGGGGCGGAAGAAGGTCACCGTGCCGACGGGCGAGCAGGTCAGGGTTCCCGTGCGGTTCGACCTGCCCGAGACGCTGGCGCCCGGCGCGTACCGCCTCGACATGACCGCCTCGTTCAGCGACCGGACGGTGCAGAAGGACTCGTTCACGATTCACGTGTTGGCCCGGCCGCCCAGACCCCAGACCAGAGCAAAGATCGCGCTGTTCGACCCGAAAGGCCAAACGCGCAAACTCCTTGCCGCGATGGGCGTCGCCTGCCGGGCCGTCGGGGCCGGGGCGGACCTGTCGGCCTTCGACCTGCTGGTCGTCGGCAAGCAGGCGCTGACGCCCGACTCGCCCGCCCCGGACATCGGGCGCGTGCGGGACGGGCTCAAGGTGCTCGTCTTCGAGCAGACCTCCGCGGCGCTGGAGCAGCGCCTGGGGTTCCGCGTGCAGGAGTACGGCCTGCGGAACGTGTTCCGTCGCGTCCCGGATCATCCCGCCCTGAGGGGGCTCGACGACGAGCACCTGCGCGACTGGCGGGGCGAGGCCACCCTCCTGCCGCCGCGACTGAGCTATCGGCGGGGGCCCAAGGCCGCCCCGACCGTCTCGTGGTGCGGGCTGGCGGTCACGCGGCTGTGGCGGTGCGGGAACCGCGGCAGCGTGGCCTCGGTCCTGATCGAGAAGCCCGCCTGCGGCGATTTCCTGCCGATCGTCGACGGCGGATACAGCCTACAGTACAGCCCGCTGCTGGCCTATCGCGAAGGCAAGGGCATCGTCGTGTTCTGCCAGATGGACGTCACCGCCCGGACCGAGTCGGACCCGGCGGCCCGGCGGCTGGTGGGGAACCTGCTGACCTGGCTGGGGCGATGGCAGGCGCATCCGAGGCGTCAGGTCGTCTACGCGGGCGACCCCGCCGGCAGGGCCCATCTGGCCAAGGCGGGCTTCAGCCCGGGCGCTCTGGCCGGCCGGGCGCCGGGGCGCGGGCACGTGCTGGTCGCCACGCCCGGCGCCGGCAAGACGCTGGCGCCGCACAAGGCGGCGATCTCGCGCTGGCTGGAGCAGGAGGGGCGCGTGCTGGCCGTCGGACTCAGCGGGGCCGAGGCGCGGACGTTCCTGCCCGTGAACGTCGCCACCCGGCGCGGCGAGCACCTGGCCGCCTTCTTCCCCCCGCCCGGCGCGGCGTCGCCCCTGGCGGGAATCTGCCCCGCCGACGTGCACAACCGCCACCCCGGCCAGGTCGACCTCGTCTCACAAGGCGCCAACGTCGCAGGCAACGGCGTGCTCGGCGCAGCCGCCGGGGGGAAGATCGTCTTCTGCCAGCTTGCCCCCTGGCAGTACGATCACGAGCGGCACTACCACACGCGTCGGACGTTCCGGCGGACGGCGTTTGGCCTGGCTCGCCTGCTGGGCAACCTCGGCGCCCGCAGCCGCACCCCGCTGCTGGGACGCGTCTCGGGCCCGCTCGGTACGGGCAAGCCGCCGCCGAACATCATCCGAAACGGCGACTTCCGCACCGACGGCGACGGCGACGGCGTGGCCGACCACTGGCAGGTCACGCCGAGGTCCAGGCGGTCGCCGGCGGTGCGCGACAAGCTCACCGGCGGCGCCGCGACGTGGGCTCAGCGCATCACCTGCGACGGCCCGGCCGGGGGCAAGCCGGGCAGCATCATGCTCTCCCAGAACGGCCTTCCCATCGAGAAGGGCCGGTGGTACCGCATGTCGCTCCGTGCGAAGTCCGAGGGCATGAAGAACGCCCGCGTGACGCTGGCGGTCCAGAACACCTCCACCTGGCGGTCGCTTATCGCCTACCAGCGCTTCACGCCGGACCGGTCGTGGAAGCCGTTCGCCTTCACCGTCCAGGCGACCGGCTCGGAGAAGTCCAGGACGCGCTTCCAGATCTGGCACGGCGCAGCCGGGACGCTGTGGGTGGCCGACGTGGCCGTGACGCCCGTGGAGCCCCCGTGGAAAGGCCGCTGGCTGACCGGCCTGTATCTCGACCGTCCCGTGGCATGGGACGACCCGTACCGCTTCTTCCGATGGTGAGACGCCCGTGAACGTTCTGAAAGAGATCCTCGCCGCGGAGGTCTTTCCGGCGGTGGGCTGCACGGAACCGGTGGCCTGCGCCTACGCCGCCGCCGTAGCCGCCGAGCACCTGGGCCGGCCCGTCGAGCATCTCGACCTCGCCGTGGACACCGGCACGTACAAGAACGGCGCCGCGGTGATTGTGCCCGGGACGCATGGCGGCAAGGGCAACGTTCTGGCCGCCGCCCTGGGGGCCGTGCTGGCCCGAGGGGACGCACGCCTCGAACTGCTCGGGGACGTCACGCCTGACGTGCTGGCCCGGGGTCAGGACCTGGTCGACCGCGGGGCCGTGTCATACACCTGCCTGCACGACGCCCGGGAACTGCGAATAGAAGCCGCCGTCCGCGGCGGCGGGCACACCGCAGGATGTACCATCAGCCGCGGGCACACCAACATCGAACGTGTCGAACGCGACGGCCGCATCGTCCACCAGGCAGCCCCGCCCGGCGACGCACCCGCCGGGGGATACCGTGACGTGCTGAAGGGCATGTCCTTGCAGGACCTGCTCGCCGCGGCCGTCGACCTCGACGACGCCGACCGCAACTTCCTCCGCGAGGGCATCGCGATGAACCTGGCGATGGCCGAGCGCGGCGGGCAGGTGCGCCGCGCCGCCTGGCAGCTTCGCCGCATGCACGAGATCGGGCTGTTGGCCGACGACCTGTTCTATCGCGTCAAGGTGGCCGTGGCCTCGGCGGTCGATGCCCGGATGGCCGGGATCCCCCAGGCGGCGATGACCTCAGGCGGCTCGGGCAACCAGGGGCTCCTGGCGGTCCTGACCCCGTGCCTGGTCGGGCGCGAACGCGGGATCCCCGACGAGAGCATCGTCGAGAGCATCGCCATCGCACACGTGCTCAACGCCTACGTCAAGTGCACTCTCGGCCAACTGTCGGTGATCTGCGGGTGTGCGATCGCCGCCGCAATCGCCGCCGCGGCGGCCATCGTCTACCAGCACGCCGGAATCGACCTGTCGAAGATCACCCACGCGATCAACAACGTCATCGGTGACCTGAGCGGCCTGATCTGCGACGGCGCAAAGCCCGGCTGCTCGGCCAAAACCGTCTCTTCCGCCGATGCGGCGATGCGGTCGGCCTTCATGGCCATCGAGGGTTTCGGCCTGAGCACCGACGACGGCGTTCTCGGGCGCAGCGCCGAAGACTCCATCCGCAATCTCGGGCGCATCACGCTGGAAGGCATGCTCCAGGTGGACCGGACCGTCGTGGACATCCTCGCCCACAAGGGCACCGGCGGCGCGGGGGCCGAAGCGACCTAGTCCAGGCACGTCACGGGGCGGTGCAGGTCACCGCTACACGGCCGAGGGGCCGGTGTAGCCGGTCTTGGCCAACTGCATCTTGTAGAGGTTGGCGAACAGGCGGAACTTGCGGGCGAAATCGCCGCAGAACAGGAGATTGTGGTGCCCGCGGACGTGGCGGGCGTCGGTGCGGTCGGTCAGGGCGATCTCGACGTTCGTCGTGCACCCGCCGACCGGAGGCATCGCGTGCGAGGCGACGACCTTGCCGGCGTAGACGTCCAGCGAGGGCGTCTTGCCGGCGTAGTACCGCACCATCGTCACCGGGTCGTCCTTCTTCCAGAAAACCTGGATCGCGGCGCTTCCTTCGTTGGTGTGGGCGAAGCGGCGCAGCAGGTACGGCAGGTCCGGCCCGGCGGGGCCGTACATCTTCGTCGCGCACGTGCAGTGCGACGCGTAGTAGTGGTTCTTCTCGGTCTCGTAGGCCGGGTTGTGCTGGAAGCCCGGCCGGCCCGTCAGCAGTTGCCCGAGCATCTGGGTGTACATGGCGGCGAAGTCGTTCTCGCAGGTGGCCGGGATGAGCTGCCCGTTCAGGGCCGAGAAGCCGATGCACGGCTTGAGCATGCCCCGGCGCAGGCAGTTCATGGTCAGCCCGTCGGCCTGGTTGTCGGCGAGCATCTTCTTCAGGGCCAGGTAGGCGCGGGCGGCGTTGTCCATGGCCTCGTCCGTCACGCCGCGGACCTGTTTGGCCCCGCGCTTCAGGGCGGCGATCCACGTGCGGGCCGAGGCGTCCACCGTGACCTTCTTGAAGATCGCGGCGTACTCGCTGAAGGGAATCACCCGCACGGTCGTGCCCAGGAACTTCTCCACGCCGTCGCGCCGCTTCCGGGCCTCGGTGATGCTCAACAGCAGGCTCTGGGCCATCCGCCTCCGGGCGCCGATCATCCGCAGCCCGTACTCGATGGCGGCCAGGTTGTCCAACGACTGGATGAAGTACATGCCCGGCTTGCGGTAGCGGTCGATCTGCCCGTGCTTGACCCCCAGGCCGATGTAGAAAATCACCGGAACGTTCTTTGCCGCGGCGGCCTTGATGAGCGCATCGGCCTGCCCAAGGCTGCGATTGTAGAACATCACCAGCAGGAGCCCGTCGGGGCTCTTGGCGGCGATCTCCTTGGCCACGCGCTGGGCGTCGGCGTTCGAGGCGACGGGCCTGGCGTCGACCGTGACCTTCACGCCGAGCTTCTCGGCCATCTTGCCCAGGGCGGCGGTGTACTTTTTCTGGCGCGCCTCGGCGTCGAACTCGTTGCCCGGCCAACTCCACCATCCGTTGGGGTTCTTGGCGAAGGTCTCCGACGGCGGATACAGGAAAACCGCCCGGATGGCCGCCGGCGTCTTGGTCCGCTTGGCCGCCTTGGCGTCGCCTTCGGCCGCGCGCAGCGCCAGCGGGCGCAGCAGCATCGGCACGGCCGCCGCCCCGGCCCCGGCCAGCACGGTGCGCCGGCTCGGCCCGCAGCAGCACTGTTCGTCCTTGCAGCAGTCATGATCGTCCATCGGTCTTCCACCTTCCTCGTGAATCGACGTATTCGGTGATTGCACACCTCCTGTATGGGGTTTTCCGCCGTCCGGTTCAAGCGGATTCTCCGTGCGCCCCTTCCCACAAAACGCTTGAGCCCGGGCGTCGGATGCGGGCACAATGGCCCTGCGCCGGGCGACAGTGCGTCCGGCGCGTGCGACACAACCACGAAGGTGTGACGATGCGGTCCGGTTTTCTCTGCGGCACATTGGCCTGGTCCGCCCTGGCGGCGGCTCTCGCCCCGGCGTCGCCGGCGCCCGCGGCGCCGTGGGCCACCGTGCTGCGGATCGACAAGCTGCTGCCCGACCGCGAGGCGGCCGGCGAACAAATCCTGCGGTTCAACCCCGCGGCGCTTCGGCTGGCCGTTCGCGACATGGACCGGCGCTGGCCGGGCACGTTCAAACAGGGCGAGGCCGAGAGGATCCTCAAGCGGATCGACGAGGTCGCCAGGCAGCGTGCGGCCGTTCGCGACGGGCTGATGCGCAAGGATCCGGCCGCCCTGGCCGACGCGCGCGACATGGTGGCCTTCCAGCGGAGCGTGCTGCTGCGCAACCCGCTGCTGAAGGCCGGGCGGATCGTGCTGATAGAGCGGCGTGTGGGCCCGGCCGCCCGCGAGTTCACAGACCCCAAGGTCTCGCGTTTCGGCAACGGCATCCCGCTGGGCCTGCCGTGGCGAAACACCCACTCCGTCCTGACCACCGCCGACCCCGTCAACGGGTGGGACAACCGCATCGCCGTCATCAGCGACCTGGGCGGCCCCAAGGATGCGATGCTCGACACGCTCTACAAGGCCGACAACCGCAAGATCATCACGCACCTCGAGCTGGACTTCGACGCCAGGCGGATGATGTTCACGTCGATCGGCGACCGCGACCGCTGGCACGTGTTCGAGGCCGACGTCGACGATCCCAAGCCCAGGCAGATCACCCCCCCGTACAAGGGCATCGACTTCTTCGACGCCTGCTACATGCCCGACGGCAACGTGTTCCTCATGAGCACCGCCCAGATCAACGGGCTGCCGTGCGAGGGCGGCTCCTGCCCGGTCGGCGTGCCGTGCATCCTGCATCGCAAGACCGCCCGGCTTCGCCAGGTCGGCTTCGACCAGGACAGCAGTTGGGCCCCGTCGATCATGAACGACGGGCGCGTGCTCTACCTGCGATACGAGTACACCGACCTGCCGCACTACTTCCCCAGAATCCCTTTCACCTGCAACCCCGACGGGACGAACCAGAAGGCCTACTGCCTGTCGAACAGCTACTGGCCGAACGCGCTGTTCGGCCTGCGGGCCGTGCCGGGCCACCCCAGCAAGATCATCGGCACGGCGAGTGGGCATCACGGGCTGTCGCGGATGGGGCGGCTGGTGATCCTCGACCCGGCGCGGGGCACGCAGGAGACCGGCGCGGCCGTCCAGACCATTCCTGGGCGGGGCCAGCCCGTGCGAAACGTCACGGCCGACCAGTTGTACCGGGCCGACTACCCCAAGGCGCTGACGCCCTGGCCGCTGAACGACACGTACGTCCTGGTCTCGATGAAGCTCTCGCCCAAGGGCCTGTGGGGGCTGTACCTCGCCGACACGTTCGACAATCTGACCCTGATCTGCCAGCAGGCCGACTGCTTCTACGTCCACCCGATCCTCCTGGCGGAGCGGCCGCGGCCGCCGGCGATCGTCGACCGCGTGGACCTGAACAAGGGCCACGGCGAGGTGGTCCTGCAGGACGTGCATTTCGGCCCGGGCCTGGCCGGGATCCCCCGCCGAACCGTCAAGGCCCTCAGGGTCTTCAGCTACGTCTACTCCCTGACCAACACCGGCAGCCACGACCACGTCGGGATCGAGAGCGGCTGGGACATCAAGCGGATCCTGGGCACGGTGCCCGTCGAGCCGGACGGGTCGGCCTTCTTCACCGTCCCGGCCAACACGCCCATCGCCGTCCAGCCCCTCGACGCCCAGGGCCGGGCGCTGCAACTGATGCGCAGTTGGTTCACCGCCATGCCCGGGGAGAGGCTCACCTGCATAGGGTGCCACGAAAAGCCCACCGACGCGCCGCTGGGCAAGGCGCTGGCCGCCATGCGCAAGGGTCCGGCGACGATCACCTCGTGGCACGGTCCGGCCAGGCCCTTTGGATTCCTCACCGAGGTCCAGCCCATGCTGAACCGGCGCTGCGCGGGCTGCCACAACGGCAGGCGCCGCCACTGCCCGGATCTGCGCCACCGCAAGGACGGGCGGTTTTCGGCCGCCTACGCGTTCCTCCAGCGCTACGTCCGCCGGCCCGGGCCCGAGTCCGACGGGCACATCCTGCGGCCCATGGCGTTCCACGCCTCGACCAGCCCGCTGGTGCAGATGCTCGAGCGCGGGCACCACGGCGTCAAACTCACCGACGACGACTGGGACGTCCTGCACACGTGGATCGACCTGAACGCACCGTATCACGGCAGCCTGTTCGAGATGAGCCGGGGCCGGATGAGCACGCACTGGAAGCAGCACGAAGAGCCCTTCGTGAAGATGCCCAGCCAGATCGACGCCCTGGGGCTGGGCTGGGACATGGCCGGCATCAAGGGCCTGTACGACTGCCGACTGAAGCTGATGCGCGAGTTCTCGCCCATGGTGTACGACCCCGAGGCCGAGTTCGCCGCTCGGAAGAAGGTGCTGGCGGCGCTGGGGCCCGTTCGGCCGGTCGTGCCCCAGGAGCCGGCGCCGGTGCGGCCGTTCCGGCCGACCGGATGGCCCTTCACCGTCTCGAAGGCCCGCAAGATGCAGGCGGACTGCGCCAGGAAGCGCAGGCTGCCTCTCACGCAGGACCTCCGCGCCGGGCCGCTCAAGATCGAGATGGTCCTGATCCCGCGGGGCAAGTTCGGCTCCGTCCGCCGCGTCGAGGTGATCCACAACCCGTACTACATTTCGGCCCGGGAGATCAGCCTGGCCGAGTTCAGGCAGTTCGCCCCGCGGCACGCCAACGGCTTCTTCGACCGCCCGGGCAAGGACCAGACCTCCCGGGGCCATCCGCTGGACAACCCCGCCTGGCCCGCCGTCCGCGTCACGTGGGACCGTGCGGCGGCGTTCTGCACGTGGCTCGGCGAGGCCAACGGCGTGGCCGTCGCCCTGCCGACCGACGTCCAGTGGGAATGGGCCGCCCGCGCCGGGTCGATCGGGGCGTTCTGGTTCGGGAACCTGACCAGCGACACCGCGCGCTACGCCAACTTCGCCGACAAGTCGCTGGGTCGCGACTTTCCGCCGTGCCCCACGGACAAACGGTACGACAAGACCCCGCTGCTGGGTCCGACCACGGCCCTGGGCGCCAACCCGTGGGGCCTGCTCAACGTCTTCGGCAACGCCGCCGAGTGGACCGCCACCGTCCTGCCCAGGGGCCGCGACAACAGGGAACTCCGCATCGTCCGCGGGGGGTCGTTCCTGGATCTGCCCAAGGCCTCCACCGCCGACGTCAGGACACCGTTCGCCTACTACCAGTCCCTGGTCAACGTGGGCTTCCGCATCGCCATGCCCGCCAAGGTCGTTCCCGCGACCGGCAGGTGACCCAGAAGGGGATTGGCCCGGCGGGACCGCTGACGGCCCGGCGATTTTGTGGTATAATAACGCAGGTGACCACGCACAGGACGGACAATCCGAACGTTTACGTTCAACCCGGGGCGGTGTCCAGCCGCGGCGCGGGCTTTACCCTCCTGGAACTGCTGACCGTCGTGGCGATCGTTGCGATCCTCCTGGGTATCTTCGCCCCCGGGCTGCCCGGACTGTTCGAGCTCACCCGGCGAGCGGTGTGCCGCAGCCTGCTCCAGAAGACCGGGCAGGCCCATATCATCTGGGCCAACAACCACGACGGGCAGTACGTCGAGGGCCAGCCGGTCTACTTCAACACCGGGCACTACGCCTGCTGGTTCCGCGGCCGCACGGCCCCGGCCCATCACGCCGAGTACGGCCCGTACACCAAGCACGCCGTGCTGGTCCACCAGGGCTACCTGCCGGACGGGAAGATCTTCTACTGCCCGAGCTGGTCCTTCCCGTCCGTGCAGTACGGCGTCTCAGCGCGGGAGTTCAACCTGAGCGGCGGGTACGGGCGCGGGGGCGGGTGGTTCGAGGACCCCGCCGACGTCCCCGCCGGGCAGGTGTGGATGCAGACCAGCTACCACTACAACTGCACGTTCAGCGCCAAGGCCGATCCCCGCATCCCCGACATGCGGTCGGCCCGGACGTACGACTCCTGCGATCTGCCCCTGATGGTCGACGCGTTTTCGGATCCCAACCGCGGCGTCGACTGGCACCACGGAGACGGGTACAACGTCCTCAGGCTCGACGGGGCGACGTTCTTCCATCGTGATCCGGACTACGCCATCCGCGACCGCAACGGCGGCGTGACGTACCACTACGGTACGGTGATGTACGAGGTCCACCAGGCCTGGGTCTGGAAGCAACTCGTCCCGCCGTAAGAAGGGACTGGCTCGACGGGTGCCACGGTTGCGCAGCAGCCGTGCCTGTTTGGCAGGCGAGCAGCGCTCGCCGTGTGTCGTTCGAACAACGAACGGCGAGCGTTGCTCGCCCGCTAAACGTGGAGCGAACGACAAGTTGGACCGCCCGCTGAACAACGACTTCGCCTCCACGCCACCCGGCGCTATCGCTTGCGGTCCGGGTAGTTCGGGCCGTAGAGCATCTGCTTTGGTCGGCGCATCAGTCGGCCGTCCTTGACCCATTGCTCGCCGCGCTCGGCCAGGTGGTCGGCCAGGCGCTTCCGCCACGCCCCCAGCGCCGCGGCGCGGGCCGGGACCGGGGCAAGGTCTGTCCGCTCGCCCGGATCCGCGGCCAGGTCGAACAACTGCTCGCTGCCGTCCGCCGCACCGTAAATGTACTTCATGTGCCCGTCCGTCAGGGCGCACCACTGGTTGGCCGGCCAGTAGCAGGTGCAGTGCTCCAGGTCGATCGCCTCGCGCCAGCCCCTGGTCTTGCCCCGAACGAGATCCAGCATGCTGCGTCCGTCGAAGCGGGCCTCGTCGACGGTCGCGCCGGCGGCGTCCAGGAAGGTCGGCAGCACGTCGCGCAGCTCGACCGGCTGGGAGAGGACCTGCCCGCGCTTGGCCTTGACCAGCCGGTCCGGCCAGCGGATCAGCATCGGCACCCGCGCCGAGCCCTCGTAGGCGTACGTCTTTCGCCACAGGTGGTGGTCCCCCTGCATGTCGCCGTGGTCCGCGGTGAACAGGACCAGCGTCCGGTCCCACCAGCCGCGACGCTTCACGGCGTCGAAGACCCGCCCGATCTGCTCGTCCAGGAACGAGATGGCGCCGTAGTAGCCCTGCCGGCTGGCGCGGACCTGGTCGGGGCCGAGGTCGCCCCGCGGGGTCGTGAACGGCAACGTCTGTCCTCGCATGGCGTTCCGATCGGCCCAGTCGCCCACGACGGCCTTGGGAATGTCCGCCCCGGCGTACAGGTCGAAGAACCGCTCGGGCGGGTCGTACGGGCTGTGCGGCCGCGCGAACGAGACCTTCAGGAAGAACGGCTTGACTTGTCCTGAGCCTGTCGAAGGGTCAGCCTGCTCGCGCGCCTTGCCGTAGCCTTCCAGGAACTCGACCGCCCGGTCGGCGGTCCAGCGCGTGGGGTGCAGCTTCTCGTCCAGGGCGTACGGCCGGGAGCGGTAGTCGTTCCAGCCGATGCCCGTCGCGTCCGGGTCCAGCCCCGCCGCGACCTGCTTGAACCACTGCCGGTAATCGCTGACGAAGCCCTCGGTCTCGACGCGCCCGGACTCGTCGACGAGCGTCTTGTGGAACCCGTGCAGGCTCCGCTGGGGGTACCAGTGCATCTTGCCGATCCCGATGCCGTAGTAGCCGGCGTCGCGGATCATCTGCGGCATCTCGTTGGCGTAGGTCCCGGCGACGCGCCCGTAGCCGAGCATCCCGTGCCGCCACGGGCCCCACCCGGTCAGCAGCGTGGCCCGCGCCGGGGTGCACGACGGCAGCGAGGAATACGCCCGCCGAAACCGCGCCCCCTCGGCCGCCAGGCCGTCCAGGTTCGGCGTCCGGATCGCCTCGTTCCCGTCGGCCCCCACGCAGTCGGCGCGCATCTGATCGCACATCACCAGCAGAATGTTCGGCCGGCGGTCCGTCTGGCCGCCCTGCCTGCCCGAGGCGTTCTGCGCCCCTGAGATTACTGCCGCCATCACACTTCCTTTCATCGCCTCGCGCCGGGTAAGTCCCCGCGAGGGCTTCTGCAAATCCGCCATCGCTGTCCTTTCCGTCCGACCCCTCGAGCGGCATGTTCATGGATTCGCCGTCGTTCCGCCACTTCAAAACAACGACAACAACAACGCCAACAACGGCAACAACCTGGCCGCAGACCTGCCTGCCGGTAGGCAGGTTACGCGGATCACACAGATTCAGCTTCTGTGCCCCCCGGGACGGCGAAGTCATGGAACGAAGCCGCCTGCCATTTCACCTTGACACCCCACCCCCCGCACCGAACAAGTTGCTGAGAATCAGATCGACAGACCCGCAGGTGGCCAGTGCGAACGGCGGTCGGAGCGCGTCTGTAGTTGTTTGTAACCGGCGTGAAGAAGATTGCCGCTCTCGGTGGATCACGGTAGAATCAAGCTCTTGTGGTACTCGCTGGCTCCAACGGTTAGGGGAACGGCCATCGTGTCCAATAGCGGCGTTCAAGCAGCGCGGTCTGGCCGTGGCGGTTTCGATCAAGCCACTACGGAGGACAGCCTTGGTTTCGAACACTACGTCGAGGCCGTCTACCAACACTTGACAGACCCTCACACTCACCCACCCGTTACGCTGTCGGTCGAAGGCGAATGGGGCAGCGGCAAGTCGTCCTTCATGCTTCAGCTTCGCCAGCGGATCAGGAAAGGCGACGCCGATGCCAAGATCGTCTGGTTTAACGCCTGGCGACACGACAAGGACAAGGCCGTCTGGGCGGCCTTCGCGGTCGAGTTCGCGCGGCGACTGATCCTGCAGCGAAAGCCGGACCGTGCTTTCGCGCGCCCATGGCGAGATGAAATCCGACGACTGCAGGATGCCGCAGGGGGACCGGACACTCCTTCGCTCAGGACTAAGATCAAGGCTGCGGCGAAGACGGCGCTGCGCTGGCTGGGAGACGAATTGCGATGGCTGTGTTGGCGGGGGAAGACAGCCTGGCATCTGAAAAGTATGCGTTTTGACTGGGACCGTGGGTGGTGGGACCTGTTGCGGACCGCAGCGGTTGCCTTGGTGTGGGTGGCACTCGTCGTCGCCGCATGGAATCTCGACAAGCTCCCGGGAAAACTCGCCGACATCCCGTTCATGGCGTGGCTGACGCGCTGCGGGGCAGTGCTGGGGATGCTCAGTTCGTTCGCTGCGAAGTTCGCGGGAAACCCCTTCCGGTACAACCTCCGCAAGTACATGCGCAAACCCAACTATGACGACGAGATCGCCTTCATCGAAAAGTTCCACGAGGACTTCGATCGGGTGATAAAGGCTTACGCGGGCAACTCACGCATCTATGTGTTCATCGACGACCTGGACCGTTGTGACGTTCCGAAGGCCGCCGACCTCATGCAGGCCCTGAACCTGATGATCGCCGATGATACCAGTGCCAGCGCTCCGCAGCTTGTCTACATTCTGGGGTTGGACAGGCAGAAGGTGGCCGCGGGGTTGGCGGTGAAGTTCAAGGAACTCATGCCGTACCTCGACACGCACAGGACCGCCACAACGGAAGACGGCTCTGGACCGCAACCCGACGTAATCGCCATCGCCGAGGATATGCGGCGCAGGGGCATCCGTTTCGGGTACAATTTCATAGAGAAGTTCGTCCAACTTCCATTTCTCGTACCCAGACCCCAGCAGGGCGATATCGATGCATTCACGGAAAGCATGTTCCTTGCGACGGAAGCCGAATCATCTGAGCGAGTCCCGCCTATGCCGAAGCGCCTGTGGGCATTCCTCAAGCAGCTCGTGCCGTCGCGCAACCGAGACGAGAGCCCCGCTGACGATGGGCACGTGGAAGAGCCAGCGACCCACATACGGGAAGAAGTAGTCGAGGACGCCCCCAAACGTCTGGACGAGGAAGAAGAACCGCTGAGCGACGGCCCAACGGAATCCACGCTCAAGACCGAGGAGGAAGAGCATCAGGCCGACCAGGAGTGGCAACAGTTTCTCGCCGATCCGGCCGGGGAACAGATGCGCGGCTTCCTGAGAATGGTGGCCCCAGCGTTTGCCAACAATCCGCGACGGCTCAAGCAGTTTGCCGGTTTGCTGCGTTTACGGGCGCGGATCTACTATGAGACCAGCTTGGCCGACTTGACAACAGTCGAGAAAGACAGGAAACCTCGCCCCGGAATCTGGCTGGCACAACTAGCGAAGTTCGTGGCGATAGGCTTGCGATGGCCCTTGTTGCTGAACGATCTCCAAGACAACTATCGCTTGTTAGATCAACTGATAGAGTTGCATGAGGCGATGAAGCTGCAGGAAGAGTCGAAGGGGGAACACGAGCTTACCCAAGCTCAGGAGAAGCTTCGCAGAAGAGAAGCCCGATGGCTACGGAGCCGCGAACCGAGATTATGGGACCTGATCCACTGGTCCCCGGAGTCGCCGGAGCACCCAGGGGAGACTGACAAGCAACGCTACTGGCGAATGAAAGACGCGATGGAGGCAAGACCGAAGTATGCCATGGAGACGCTCCCAATTCGTAACCTGTTGTGCGTACTGCCGCCGGTGTCTCGAGAAGTGAGTGAGATCGAGCAAGAGAATCTGGACGACAAAGCCGCCGGAGTCGAGCCGCAGACGCCCCAGTCCCAGGAGACTGAGCTCACGCCGGGTCCCGTAGCGGTCAAGATGAAGGTGCCCCCTGTAGAAGTCGAGATGCCAGAAGCAGCGGAAGCCGATGGCGCAGACCGGACCCAGCCGTCTCAACTCGGGCGTACGATGCGACTGGATCTAGGACACGGTGTGAAGCTAACACTCCGGGAGATTCCTGCAGGGGAGTTCCGAATGGGTTCGCCCCCCGGAGAGGGCGAAGAGAGCGAGAAACCCCAACATACAGTGAAGTTGCCGCGGTCTTTCTACATGGGCATCTATCCCGTGACGGAAGAGCAGTATGGTGCTGTGACGCGGCGGAAGTCAGAGAGCGTGCCTGCGAGGGCTAGACATCCGGTGACGAACATATCCTGGCATGCCGCAATTGACTTCTGCGCGAAACTGTCGAAGAAGACCGGAAAGCGCGTTCGCCTGCCGAGTGAGGCTGAATGGGAGTATGCATGCCGTGCAGGTACGCAGAGTGCATACTGGTTCGGAGATGACGCTGCTGAACTGAGCCGACACGCATGGTGTGTTGATAACAGCAACGGCCACACCCATCCCGTAGACAAGAGAACATCCAACAGGAACGCGTGGGGCCTTTATGACATGCACGGCAACGTATGGGAATGGTGCCAGGACCATTGGCATGAGAACTATGACATGGCTCCGTCCGATGGTTCGGCGTGGGACTTCGATGGTGCCCCCAACTCTCGTGTGGTTCGCGGCGGCTCGTGGCAGCGATATCGCGGGGGCTGTCGTTCAGCGTCTCGCGATGGTACCCCCATGAAACACAACAGCGCGGGGATCATCGGTTTTCGAGTGGTGTGCGAGCCCAAGGTGGACACCTCTCAGACCGAGGCAGGGGCAGTGGCGAGAGTGCATGTGTCGGGTTCCGGCTTCACCGAAAGCTCGTTCCACAACGGCGCCAAAGCGGTGTCAAACCGCGACTACGTCTAGGAGAACGTGCCGGAGAGATTCTCTGGTTGGTGGTTTACGATGACAGCCGGGGCAGACCGCCCCACAGCTACCATCACCGTGAGAGTCATACGTCCCGGTTATGTGTTCGTCGCTACCACAGCCGCCACTCAGGTTATGCTCGACAAAGAAGGCTGGGTGCTGGAGGAACATTCCACATTCAACTACACGGATAAGAGTCGGACAAGAATGGTCATAAGCCACAAGTACTGCGAGCACGACGCAATCATACACATCCCACAAGTCGGGTGGACGGGGACGATAGTCCTGATGAAAGAACAAACGCCGATGATGTCGGCACCGCCAATCAAAAGCGTGGAGATCCCTCCGGCGTGAAAATGGGGTCAGAGCGCCATCAGTCATTAGTGGTTAGCGCTGGAGAAAAGGGATCAGGCCGAATCGATTGCGGATTGCGGATCCTCCTTGGCTGAAGCTTTGGAGGACAAGTTGCGGATTGCGGATTGAACGGGTATACGGCAGGCCATAGGGCGTAGGGCGTGGGGTAACGGCCAATGCGGCGCTCTGCCTATCCATCATACATAACCCTACGAGTCTGCAAGCTTCCACTCATAGCAGCGAACTCTGTGAAATCTCGAAGGGACCGTTGGTCTGTGGCCAAAGCGGGTTTCATCATACATAACCCTACGAGTCTGCAAATTTCCACTCGACGGTGTAAGCCCTATGGGTCAGAGATTGGGCTTGGCGTAACCTATTGTGAAAAAACGTGTTACTGAAACGCCTTGGGCCGCACCGCGGCTGGGGGCGCGCCACAGTGGAAACCTGTGGAAACCTCAAGGACATCAGACGGCAGGGGTCTGACGGCAGGGCGCAGGGGGCAGGGCGTGACGGCAGGGCATAGGGGATAGGACATACGGGGCAGGGCTTGACGGCAGGATGTAGGGGGTAGGGGGTAGGGGATAGGGCACAGAAACCCAATCTGCGTGATCTCGAAGGGACCGTTGGTCTGTGGCGATTACCGTCAAACCTTCTCCGGGATCTCGTAGCCTTTGCGGTAGACGGCTTTGATCATCGTGTTGGCTTCGGGGTTGTCGAAGGTGCCTGTCTTGGCGTCGTAGTTCAGCGACACGTTGCCCACGCGGTGGGCGATGTTGGCCATGTGGATCACGGCGTTGCTCGCGTGCGAGACGGCGATCGAGGCGTTGGGGGCCTTGCGGGTCTTGACGCACGACAGGAAGTTCTTGAAGTGCGGCTCTTCGGGGATGCGGCCGAACATCTTCTCCACGACGCGCCCGGTGGACTTCTGGACGATCCACCCGCCGCCGTGACGCCCGACGGTCATCATCAGCTCGGTGCCGTACAACTCGATCCGCGTGGCGTTCATCGTCCAGTAGGGCATGAGGTCCTTGCGGCGGATGGTGGCGGTGGTCTTTCGCATGTATCGCGGGTATCCGGTGACTTCGCAGGTCATGAGGAAGTCGCCGAAGTCCCAGTCGGAGACCTGGAGATCGGGTCGCTCGGAGTCGTCGCCGCGGTAGGCGTAGCGGCCTCCGACGCTTCGGACGCTTTTCGGCATGGGGGGGTCGCCCATGAGCATGAGCGCCAGGTCGAGTTGGTGGACGCCGTCCAGGGCCATGTCGCCCCCGCTGTAGTCCCAGTACTGCTGCCAGCCTCCGGCGAAGATGCGCCCGTGGTAGGGCCTCTTCGGCGCGCGCCCGAGCCACTTGTCCCAGTCGAACCCCGCAGGACACGTGCCGGGGCTGCCGAGCTTGAACGCCCCGCCGGGCTTCATGTTGTAGACCTTGACGTAGCAGACCTTCCCGAGCTTGCCGCTCTTGACGATCTCGCGTGCGGCGGCGTTGTACGGGCCCGAGCGGTTCTGCGTGCCGACCTGGACGACGCGCTTGTGGTTGGCGGCGGCCTCGACCATCTTGCCGCTCTCCCAGATGTTATGCGAGTGGGGCTTCTCGACGTAGACGTCCTTGCCCGCCTGGCAGGCCAGGACCGTCGCCGGGCCGTGCCAGTGGTCCGGCGTGGCGACCACCACCGCGTCGACGTTCTTCGCGTCGAACACCTGCCGCATGTCGGCGGTGAACTTCGGCTTGCTCTTCTGGACCTGCGAGAGGAACTTCCAGGTCTGGTCGATCCGCCCGGCATGGAGATCGCACAGCCAGGTCAGGTTGGCCCCGGCCTCGATGAGCCCGCGCGAGACGTACCGGCCCCGCCCGCCACAGCCTACCATGGCGACGTTGACGCGCCGGTTTGCCCCGGCGGCCCTTTCTGCCTGGGCCGCCGTCAGCGCCGCCTGCCCCGCCGCCGCTGCCGCCACCACCGCCCCGCTGCCCCGCAGAATTGTCCTTCGTGTCACGTGTGCCATGATATGGTCCCTTTCTACCCGGCCAGCATACTGCCCGTGCGACCGGAAGGCAATTCACTCCCACGCGAGACCCGCCAGCACCGGCAGGTGATCGCTCAGCGTCAGGTCGCTTGGCCGCGTTGCAGGGACGCGCTACAATCCCTGCAAACGATGCGGCAAGCGGTTCGGCGCCTGCGCCGAGGACCTGGACACCTGGACCGACGTGCGTTGGTGCCAGGCGGACTACTGGTATGTCCAGAAGTGCGCCGTCGCCCTGACGGCCTATCGGGGGGCCGCCTGGCACCCTGCGGGCAGGTGACAGCCGCTCGGGAGGGCCCAGCGAAAGGGCGTTGCGGCGGCGGGAATCTGCGGCAATACTACCGTGAACGATGCGTTAAGCGGAGTGAGAGATGGACCAACAGGAGCTTCAGGCAACGATATCCGCTGCGCAGGCGGGGCGGGGCGAAGCGTACCGGGCGTTGCTTGAGGCGTACTGGCCGCGGCTGTACGGATACTTCCTGCGGGCCGTCGGAAACCATCACGACGCCGAAGACCTGCTCGGCGAGATGGCGCTGAAGCTGGTCAGGCAGTTGAAAAGTTATGACGATCGCGGGCGGTTCGACCCGTGGCTGTTCCGGATCGCGGCGAACATGGTTCGCGACCGGATTCGGCGCATCAAGGTCCGCCCGCGGACCGGGAGCCTGTCGGCCGACGGGCGAGACGGGCGGTCTCTGGCCGATCGCCTGCCCGGCAACGATTTACCGGCCGACGGGCCGATGGCCCTTGCCGAGATGTCGGCCGAACTGAACGCCGCGCTGGAGAAGCTGGACGCGACGACGCGGCAGATGGTGCTGCTTCGGCACTTTGGAGCAATGAGCTTCAAGGAACTGGCGTCGATGTTCGATTGTCCGATAGGGACGGCGTTGGCCAAGGTCCACCGCGGACTGGCGGCCTTACGCCGACTAATGGGTGGCGACAATGGCATTGAGTGAGAAGGAATACGAACGGATAGCCGATTGGCTCGACGGGCGGGACGTGCCGCTCACCGAGGCCGAACGCGCCGTCGCCGAGGAGGTCCGCCGGGACGAGCGGATGCTGGCCTCGGCGGCCGGGGGCGACTGGCCCCGCAAGGCGTTCGAGCGGGCCTCGCGCCGGATGACGGCCGAACTCGCCAGGCCGCGCAGGCTGTGGATCGGGCGATTTGCGGCCACCGCGGCGGCGGCGGCGGCGATCGTCGCCATCGCCCTGCTGCTGCCGACCGGGCCGCACACGCCGACGACGCTGACCGACGGCGGGGAGGGAACGTCGACCGCCCCCGTGCCGATTGAAACGCTCGTCGAGCAGATGGAAGAGTCCGTCCGCCCGCCGGTGGTCGTGGAACTCCTGGCCGGGGAACTGGAGTCGCTCGAGGCCGACGTGGTCGTCTCGGCCGAGATCGGCCCGATGGAACTTGAAATAAACGCGATGGAAGTCGAGTTCGAGAGAATCCTCCTGGACCCGGCCGCCCCGTGGTCGTTTAATGGGGGCGTGTGAATGCGGGTCCGGCGCCGCAACGAGGTGGCATCGTGTTTCTGAGACAGATGGCGATACTGGGGTTGGTGGCAGCGTTGCTGGCGGCGGCTGTTGTCGCGGGCGATCGGAACGGCGAGCGCCCGGGGCGAGACGACGGCGTTCGCCGCGGGCCCGGCAGCAGCGAGGGCGGCAAAGGCCCCCCGCCCGGTCGCGGTCCGGGAAAAGGCCCGGGCGCGGGGTTCAAACCGGGGCACGGACCTCGACGGCCGGACGGCCCGAACGGGCCCGGCAAGGGCTTTCGCCACCGGTTCGGGCGCCTGACCAAGGAGCAGGAGACCGAACTGCTGGCCCACCTCAAGAAGCACCAGCCGGAGATAGCCAAGCGGCTGCCCGAACTTCGCAAGAAGGACGAGCGAATGTATCGGCACATGCTGGGCCGGCTCTGGGGAGCGTATCAGCGGCTGAAGCACCTGCCCGAGCCCCTGCGCAAGCGGATATACGCCAAGGAGGCTGCTCGACGGAATATCTACCGCCTCCTGACGGCCGTTCGCAAGGCCGACGCCGACGACAGGGAAAACCTGATCCGTGAACTCCGCAAGGCCGTCACCGTGCAGTTCGAGGCCGAACAGGCCGAACGAGAGTATCGCCTGACGCAGTTGGCCAAGGAGATCGAGCGTGTTCGGGCCGAACTGAAGGCTCGCCTGGCCCAGCGGGAGAAGATCATCGCCGAGCGCCTGGAGAAGCTGCTGGAGATGTCGGAGCACATCGGGCGGCACAAGCCCGGCCCCAAGCCGGGTTCCAAGCCGGGCACGGACGACAAGCCCCCGCAGCGGCCGGAGTAGGTGCATAGGATCTGTTACGTGCACCGAGCTTGCTCAGTGCGCTTCACGTGAATCTCCACAGAACAGAATGCACGTTGTGTGCGCGGGCAGCCCCGGGTGTATTCACTCGGGGCGAAATGGCGTATCATGGCGGGCATGTCTTCGGATGATCGCAACTCCCCGCCGGCGACCGGGCGACGTCTGGCCGGGCTCGGACGGAAGTTCCACAGCGACGTTGTCGATCGCGTTCGGGCGGCGGGCAACGTCTGGCAACTTCCCGGCGGACAGCTCATGCTGCCGGAGGTCCTGGGCTTCTGCCGAGGGGTCGAGCGGGCACTCGAAATGCTCGACCGGGCCGTCACACGCTGCGCCGAGACCGACAGACGCGTCTTCCTTCTCGGTGAGATCATCCACAATCCGTGGGTCAACGAGTACTTTCGCCGGCAGGGCGTTCGGCTGCTGACGCGAGAAGAGACCAATCAACTCGATCGTCACGTCGCGGCGGGGGACTGTGCGATCATTCCGGCCTTCGGCGTGCCGCTGGCGGTCCGCAGTGCCCTGGATGCCATAGGCTGCGAGATCGTCGATACGTCGTGCGGGGACGTGCGTCACCTGTGGCGGTGGGTCGAGAAGGCGGCAGGCGAGGGCTACGGGGTCCTGATCTTCGGGCGCTCGCGGCACGACGAAACCCTGGTCACCAAGAGCCTCCTCGCCGCGGCGGGGGGGCAGTACGTCGTGGTCGGCTCGGTGGACGAGACTCGCCGGTTCTGCCGGTTTATCACCGGCGACGAGCCCGAGGAGGCGTTCGCCCGGGCCTTCGGGCCCGAGGCCACAAACGCCGACTCACCGGCGCCGTTCGGCCGCCTGGCCCAGGTCAGCCAGACCACGATGCTGTACGACGAGACGATGGCCGTGCGCGAGATACTCGGCGAGGCATTTGCCCGGCGTTTCGGGGATACATCGGCGCAGCGGCTGTTGCTGCACCCGACCGTCTGCCGCGCCACCCAGGACCGCCAGACCGCCGCCGAGGAGTTGTGCGGCCGCTGCGACCTTGCCGTCGTGGTGGGGGGGTTCGGCTCGTCGAACACGCGGCACCTGTACGAGCTGGCCTCGGCGCACGTGCCGGCCGTGCACATCGAAGACGCTGCCGCCATCCGCTCGGCCGACCAGATCGAGAGTGTCGACCCGGCCGGGACGCACTCCGCGGTGGTTCACAACTGGCTGCCTCCCGCTCGCCCGCTGCGGGTAGCCGTCCTGGCCGGCGCGTCGTGCCCGGAGACCGTCATCGGGCAGGTTCTCGAGCGTTTGGCGGAGTTCCTGTGCTGACCGGTGGGCGTCACGTGCCGCCGGTCCTGCCCCGGGTCGGCCCGATGCGCCGTTCGGACACCGGCACGGGGTTGAGTCTGGCCGGCAGCGCCCCGGCATCGAGAACGCGGGCCAGTTCTTCAACTTCCTTGAACGTGAACTTGCCGGTGATGATGCCCCGGTCGCTGATGGCCTCGCGAACGATCGGGCACGAGTAGACCTCCCCGTCCAGCAGGACGGCCAGGAAGCGACCGACGTTCGTCCCGGTGAGCGTGGCGAATCGCTTGGCGCCGCGCTGGTCAAACTCAAAACCAACCGCCGGGGTGTTCATCTGGTCGGCGGTGGGATAGGCCCTCTTGATGCCCCAGTCACCGCGCCCGGGCTCCTGGAGCATGGTATGAGTGCTCTGGGTGTGATGCAGCAGCATGTAGGACTTGCCGGCGTACTCGGCAACGACCAGGCCGTGGGAACCTCCCGGCTCGCCCCTGATCGGGAACCACCGCAACGGCTCGTTGCGCTTGGCGGCGCCTTTGGGCCCTTCCTTGCGCAGAGAGGTCGTGTACCGCTTGTGGTCTTCAGCGCTGATGGGCATTTGCTCCGGTCTGGTCCCCGGCAGGGCCGGGGCGATGCGGAACTCCAACAGGCCCGCCCTGGCGATCAGACGCTTGAGGTCGGCCGGGTCCGTGTCGGCGGGCATGCGCACCTCGAAGCGATCCTTGCCGATCGGACGCCACTCGAGTCCCGTGCCCATGGGCTCCACGCGGCGCTTGAGAACCGCGATCATCCGCTCGGCCAGATCGTCCCGAGCTTCGCCCTGATCAGCGTGGATCTCGTAGATAAGTTCCGTGCCGCCATGTTGTTCGATCAGTGAAGGACTCTTCTGTTCGTTGCCGTCCGTCTCGTCGGACGAGCAGCCCGCGAGCGCCAGCAGGACAAGGACGGCTGCGGTCGTCGAGAATCGTCTGATCATGTTCGACTGCTCCTGTCCCCACGGCGCCGCCAAAGCCCCCGGGTTCCACCCCGGGGGTGCCTTCTTGTGCACACCGTTCCCATCCGCAAACACCCCCCGGGACGGAGCCCGGGGGCGTTGGGAGATGACCCGCGCCTAGTGATTGAAGTGCCTGGCGCCGGTGAAGATCATGGCCAGGCCCAGTTCGTTGGCTCGGGCGACGACGTCGTCGTCCTTCTTCGCGCCGCCGGGCTCGATGACGGCGGTGGCGCCGGCCTCGACGGCCCAGTCCAGACTGTCCGGGAACGGGAAGAACGCGTCGGAGGCCAGCACGCAGCCTTGGGTGTCGACCACGCCTCCGCCGGCGTAGGCCGCGGCGATCTGGCCCGCGAGCCTGGCGGAGTTAACGCGGCTCATCTGCCCGGCGCCGGCCCCGAGCAGGGCCTGGTCCTTGGCCAGCGTGATGGCGTTGGACTTGGTGTGCTTGCAGCAGATCCAGGCGAACTTCAGGTCGGCCAGCTCGCTATCGGTGGGCTGGCGGTCGGTAACGATGCGCCAGTCGTCTTCGTTCAGCGCCAGCAGGTCGCGGTCCTGGATCAGCATGCCGCCGACCACGTACTTGAGGTACTTCTCGGTGTTGCGTTTTCCGGTCAGCTCGCCCAGCTCGAGCAGCCGGACGTTCTGCCCCCAGCCCTCGCGGGCGCGGATGATATCCAGGCTGCTTCCCTCGAAGCTCGGTGCGGCGATGATCTCGGCGAAGAACCCGCCGGCCCCGGCCTCTTTGCCCCATCGGCTGTAGGTTTCAACGATGGCCGTGGCCAGGTCCTCGGTCACCGGGCGGTTGAGAGCCACGATCCCGCCCATCGCGGCGTTGACGTCCCCGAAGTACGCCTTGCGGTAGGCCTCGACGAGGTCCTCGTCGACGGCGCACCCGGCGGGGTTGGCGTGCTTGATGATGGCGACGGCCGGGGCGTCGAAGTCCTTGACCAGTTCGACGGCGCCGTTGGCGTCGAAGTAGTTGTTGTAGGATATTTCCCTTCCGCCGAGCAGTTTTGCCCGACCGATGCACGGCTCGGAGGCGTCGGTGCCCACGTAGAACGCGCCTCTCTGGTGGGGGTTCTCACCGTAGCGCAGGTCGCAGGCCTTGCGGTAGCTGAAGGTCACGCGCTCGGGCAGGTCCTCGCCCATCTGGTCGGCGAGGTAGGCGGAGATCTGGCTGTCGTAGTGGGCGGTGTAGGCGAAAGCCTGCCTGGCCAGCTTCCGGCGAAGCTCGGAGCTGACCTGGGCGTTGTTGGCCCGCATCTCGTCCAGGATGAGGTTGTACTGGGAGGGGTCGGTCATGACCGTAACGTACCGGTGGTTCTTCGCCGCCGACCGGACCATCGTGGGGCCCCCGATGTCGATCATCTCGACCGCGTCGGCCAGCGTGCAGCCTTCCTTCGCGATGGCGTCCTCGAAAGGGTACAGCCCGCAGACGACCAGGTCGATCGGCTCGATGTCGTACTTGGCCATGTCGGCCTGGTGGTCGGGGTCGTCCCGCAGGGCCAGCAGCGCCCCGTGGACCTTCGGGTGCAGCGTGACCACGCGATGCCCGAGCATCTCCGGGAAGCCGGTCCACTCCTGGACGTATCTCACGGGCACGCCGGCGGCCTCGATGGCCCGGGCCGTCCCGCCGGATGATATGATCTCGACTCCCATGTCGACGAGGGCCTTGGCCAGGGCCTCGATCCCTGTCTTGTCGAACACGCTCAACAACGCCCTGCGAATCGCCACTGCACCTTCCATGTCTCTGGTTCCTTGCTTTCCTGGTCCTGTGTGAAGTACGGGTCCACCGACGGCCGGGCACAGGCGCCCGTGGGCCGGTGTGGCCGTGACGTCTTGCCCGCGGGCTATCCCCGAAGCATCTGCTCGGTGAGCCTGCCTGCGCTGCGGAGACGGACGCAGAAGATCCGTCCGTCAACCGTGGCCATGTACACCGCGGGCATCAGGGCGTTGCGGGCGAACATCACCCCGCTGCCGAGGTCCAGCGTGTGCTTGATCTTCCCGAGCAGCTCATCGACGATCTGGAGTTGCCCGGCCTGACCGTGAGCGACATAGACCATTCCGTTGACGACGGCCACGACGTGGCAGGGCAGGTTGGAGGGGGTGTGCCAGCGTTTCCTGCCGTTGGCGACGTTGATGGCGTACATGCCGTCGCGGTCGGCGTACTGGAAGATCGTGTCCTCGCCGACCTGGACGCCCAGGCTCAGCGGCCCGACGCAGACATAGGGGTCCCACAGCGTCGTCCCGGCCATCGCATCGAACGCGTAAAGCCGGTTGTCCTGGCACGGCACGAAGCACCCGCGGGCATCGGCGTAGATCTGCCCGATCACCGACCCGTCCAGCTTCTGCCGCCAGACACGCTTGCCCTGGCGGCCCACCTCCGCCGAGTACAGGTGATGGTCCTCGCTGGCGACGAACAGCCGACTGTTGTGGTACGCCAGCGGGGCCGTGATCATGTCGTCCGTGGACAGGCTCCAGGCGTGGACGGCCTCATCGAGCGCAATGGCGTGGTACCTGCCGCCCGTGGCGCCGGTGTAGAAGTACCGCCCGTCGGAGCATCCGGCGGTGTTGGCCGAAAATGTCGCGCCGGGTGTCGTGCCGGGCGAACTGAACGCAATTTTCCTGCGTTCGGTGCCCGTGGCCCGGTCGAGGACCACCACGTAGTAGTTGGTGTTGAGAATAACCGCGTCGAACGGTTCGACCTTGGATTCGCCGGCCTCGATTGCGTCGTCACTGGCGGTGCTGTCGGAGTCCACAATCTCCGAGAGCTTGACGTCCTTGAGCTTCTCGGGATCGATTTTCGGCAGGGGGTCCCAGCCCATCATCGCGGTGACGCCCTGGATCTCTCGGGGCAGGCGCATGTCGCCGACGTGGGCGGGCGGCTCGAAGACCGTGTCGGTCGGGTCGATCCCGGCGTAGGTCCACTTCCGCACCCCGGTCGCCGCGTCGACCGCCGTCAGGCGGTTCTGGGTGCTCATGCAGTACAGGTTCTCGTCGAGCAGGGCGATCCACCGCAGCTTCTCCCCGCTGCGAGGCTTGATCGCGTACTGCCAGTAGTATTGCAGGTCGACCTGCTCGAGCTGGTCGGGCTGCGGGACGTTTCTGTAGGCACTGGGCCTGCAGCCCGCCGAGGCCCAACACAGCGCCATGATTGCCACGCACTTGACTATGCCACGCATGTCCAACTCCTCTCGTGGTGTCCCGGCCCGTGGGGGCCTTACGCGTTCAGGTCCACAAATTCGCTCAGGTCGACGTCATGGTCCCGCTCGAACGCGCGCAGTCGCTTGATGCGCTCGAGATCGTCGATGATGCGGTGGGCCAGTCTGAAGATGTACGGACGACCTTCAAGCCGGGCCCGCAGGTCGGCGACCATTTCGTCCCAATGACCGTCGTACAACTCCCGCTTCAGCACAACCAGCATGCGTTCCTCGCTGGTCAGGCTGTCGGCAAACCGTCGTGCCTGCTCTGGCGATTCGCTGCGACTGGAACTCACGCGGCATTACCTCGTGCCCGCCGGACCCGTGCCCGGCGACGAAAGCTGTGCCTTGCGTCAAGAGCATTACTCTACGGGCACCAGGAGGTCTTTGCAACCGTATTGTTCCGACGAGCGGGGACAGGCACGTCCGCTTCCTGCTCCGCCCTGCGGGCTTTCGCAGGGCGCTGCCGAGCCAGTCCCCTTTGCTCCTGCCCCGCTGCGGCTTGTCAGGATGCGGCGGCGCGTGATATGATCCTTCCCATGAAAACACACACGAACATACTGATAGCCGTGCTGGGATTGGCCTTTCTCGGCGGGTGCACCCGGAACATGGGCATACTGCTCAGGCCGGTCGACGTGACCGAGGAACTCGAGGAAACCGAAGTCGGCGGGGACGACGGGTGGTTCGTCCGCTCGAAGGTTGCCATCATCGACCTGGACGGCGTGATAGCCAACGACCGACGCCGCGACTTCTTCGGGGCCGCGGAGAATCCCGTCAGCCTGTTCTGCGAGAAGCTGGACATGGCCGAGGACGACTCGGCCGTCAAGGCCGTCATCCTCAGGATCAACTCCCCGGGCGGGGGCGTGACGGCGACCGACATCATGTACCAGCGCCTGATGCGGTTTCGCCAGAGGCGCAAGATACCGGTGGTGGCCCTGATCGAGGACGTGGGCGCCAGCGGGGGCTACTACCTGGCCTGCGCCGCCGACCGGATACTCGCACACCCGACCAGCGTCACCGGGTCGATCGGCGTGATCGTCCAGGCGGTGAGCCTGGCCGAAACGCTGAAGATGCTGGGCGTGGAGACCGAGGCCGTCACCAGCGGCCCCATGAAGGACATGGCCAGCCCCTTCAAGCCGCTCGACCCGAAGGACCTGGCGGTGTTCAAGACGATGGTCGACGCGTACTACGAGCGTTTCCTGGACGTGGTGGCCCGTTCGCGCGCGGGCCTGGACGCCGACAAGGCGCGCGCATTGGCCGACGGACGCATCTACACCGGCCAGCAGGCCAAGGCCAACGGGCTGGTGGACGATCTGGGATACATGGCCGACGCGTTCGAGATGGCCAAGGTGCTCTCGAAGACCTCCCGCGCGACGATGGTGATCTACCATCGCCCCTACGGGTACCGCGCCAACGCCTACAGCAGCGCCGTGCCTCCCGTGCCCCAGATCAACCTGATCAACATTTCGGTGGACTGGCTTCTGGCCGGGACGCGCCCGCACTTCATGTACCTCTGGACCGGGCGCAGCGCCGGTCGGTAGGCGCGGCAGAACCGGCAAGCCCAGGGATTGGGATCCCTGGGCTTGGGCTCGTTTCTGATGCGGCGCGCCCGTCTCAGAAGTCCCCGTTCTTGCGATCGGGTCGGGCGCGGTCGCGATTGCGTTCGCCGCGCTCGAGCCGTTCCATCATCCGGCGCTGCTCTTCCATGCGGGCCCGGGCCCGTGCGCGGGTTGCCTCGGCGCGGTCCTTGGCGTGCACCACGGCGGGCATCAGGACGGCCGCGCCCATCGGCGCCACCCCGCCGAGCAGGCCGCTGAACGGCAGCGAACCGTGCCGCTCGAACAGAATGCCCGTCTTGTCGGACGATACGGCACCGACGGTCGGGGCAAGGTACTTGGCGAGCTTGGACATGGCCGGCAGCCAGTCGGGCTTCAGGCCCATGCCGGACTCGGCGCTGCCCGCGTTGGCCGCGAGGGTCCAGATGACCAGGGCAAAGTTGTACACCTTGCCCAGGATCCTCGGCGTGTTGACGTAGCTGAGAATGGCGGCGTCCTTGCTGACCCGGGAGCGGACCGCGGTGAAGTGCTTGCTGGCCGTCAGGGGGTCCTTGCCCTCGTTCTCAATCGTCGCCTGAAGCACCTGCGGGAAGGCGGCGATATACAGCCTGTTTCCGTGGACCGCCCAGGCCGGGGCGACCGGAATCGGGCCCACCGGCAGGGCGACGTAGTGGATGTCGCTGCGGCCGACCTTGACGGTCTCAATCGACGGGATGGGCCTGGCGCGTCGGGGGCGGCGTTCGACGAGCTTCATGCGGCAGATGGGGCACTGGCCCGGGCGGTCCTGGCGAACGTGCGGATGCCTCGGGCAGGTGTGCCAGGCCCGGGCGGCCTGGTCCTTCTGAGCCGACAGCATCGCCTCGAAGAACCCCTCGATCTTCGTCACGGCCGTCCCGAACGCCCGGGCGTCGGTCAGCTCCAGCGTGAGCACTGTGCCCGTGAGGAACCCGCCCTGCGACGCCGCGGACGACAGCACCCACGTATCGCCCATGTTGCCCAGGATGTCCTTCTCGAACGACAGGCCGAGCATCTTCTCCGGCTGGGCCAGCCCCTGGAGCATCTGCTGTTCGGCCTGCGGGTCTATGGACCTGACGCCCGCCCGAATCTCCTGCCAGACGCGAGCCGGGGAGATGTTGGCCGCCCACACAAAGTCCGCGTCGGCGGGCACGTGAGACAGGTCGCCCCTGGTGATCGGCTTGCCGGCGAAGAGCGTCAGCAGCCCGCGGTGCGGTCCGGGGGAGAAGATCTTGGTCCGGCTGGTCATGCCGGCCTGGACTATCGTGGTCGAACTGGCGACGGCCTGAATCTTGGCCAGGCCCAGCAGGGCGAAGATCTGCGCCGGCGCCGGGCCGGCGCCGGGGCCCATTTCGGCCTGCATCATCGGCTCGATGAGCTTGCGGATACCCGTGACGTCCACGTACAGCGAGAAGACCTCATTGTCCCCGCCGACGGCCTTCATCCGTGCGGCGAAGGTCCTGTCTGCGGCGAGGCTCTTGGCCGGATTGAGCGTGATGACGTCCCCGGCCGCGCCCGGGCCCAGCGAAAGGAAGAAGATGTTCCCCGCATACCCGAACGAGACCTCCGGACCGCCGTCCTCCCCGATGGTCCGGTAGGTCACGCCGCCGAGGGTGGCCTTCCTGATATGCTCTCTCTCGCGCGGAGGGATCAGGTTCATCAGGGCATCGAGGTGTTGGGCGAAGGCCTTCTTGTCCTTGCCCAGATCGATCAGGACCGCGCCGGTGGGGATCGGATCGCCCCCCGTCTGGTGGAGGCCCGTCCAGTACGCCGCGATGGGGCGCTGCAGGGCGATCAGCCCCATCGACCAGACGTGCTCGAACGCCTGCCTCTCGTCCTGTTGGCGCATGTCCTGCATGATGGCCTTCTTCAGGGCGGCGAGAATCTGCTCGGCGACCGGCTCGTTGAGCAGTTGCCCGAACGTCGAGCCCTCGAACGCCGCTCCCTGCGTGCCCGACCAGCCGAGGTACACCAGCGTGTCGGCCGGCACACGCCTGGCCAGCGGCGCCGCCGCGCCGGCCGCTCCGGTCACCATGCCGAGGCAAACCGCGATCAGAAGTGCTCGTCTTGTCATTGGATCTGCTCCTTGTGTTCTGTACATCCGTGCTTCAGGTTGGTTTACGGGGCCAGTGCATCACCCCCGGCCGCCAACGCAGACATATTCTATGCCCCGACCCGCGGTGCTTCCATACGGTTCTACATTCTCGCCGGGGGAAAGGTTACCCCCTCGCCCGGATGTGCTCGTACAATATTCCGATGCGATCCACGGCACTGGTGATCCTGTTCGGTCTGACGTGCTCGGGCTGCCGGCCCTCCGGCGGCGGGCATGACGGCCGCCGAAGGCCCCTGCGCGTTGACGACCTGCCGCCGGGAAAGAGCCTGGCCGTTCGCAGCGACCGGCGCCCGTGGCGGTATCCGCTCGGGGTCGGGCAGGTCATCACGACCAGCCACTATCGCATCTTCGCCAGTGCGGACAACCCCGTGCTCATGACGTGCCTGCCGGGCTTCCTCGAAGCCGCCCACGAACACTACCAGAAGCTCACGGGGCTGGCCCCCGAGCCGTCGGCCAAACCGCTCGAGGTGTACATGCTGTCGTCCCGGCAGGAATGGACGCACCTGACCACACATATCGTCGGCCAGGACGCCCCGCACCTGTCGATCGTCGCGGGAGGCTACTGCCACAAGGGCGTTGGCATCTACTGGGACCTTCGCAACCGGGCGACGCTCTCGATTGCCGCCCACGAGGGGCTGCACCAGTTTCTGCATCACCGGATGCGTCACCGGCTGCCTTTGAGCATCGAGGAGGGCCTGGCCGTCAGTGCCGAAGGCTTCCACATCCGCGCCGACGAGAACACCGTGGTGTTCGTCCCCGACCACAATCCCGGCCGATACGACACGCTGCGCCGAGCACTCGTCAACCGGCGATGGATTCCGGCCCGACGACTGCTGCCCATGACCGCCGGGGACACGATCGCCGGCATGACCGAAGACACGCTGGCCTGGTACGCGCAGGTCTGGGCTCTGGCGATGTTCCTCCGGACCAGCGAGGACTACCGCAAAGGCTTCGCCCGGCTGCTGAGCGAGGCCCAATCCGGGCGCCTCCACACGGCCATGAACGTGCCCAAGGACGCTTACGAGGAACTGATGCAACGAGGCGGCCACTACACGCGCACGGTCGCGCTGCCGGTGTTTCGCCACTACATCACCGCCGACCTGGACACATTCGAGCGCCGTTACGTCGCCTTCTCGCGTCGCCTGGCCGCCCTCGAACAGGATTAACGGGATAGCGACAACAACGATAACCACGGCAACAACGACAACGGCGTAGCCACAGATTGCACAGATTACACAGATTTGTAACGGCAACAGCCAAGATCCTCTGGCCCCCGGCTGTTGCCGTTACCTTCTCTCCTTTTGTCTTTCAATCTGCGTAATCTGTGCAATCTGTGG
>Ga0180432_10000270_pt1 | contig 81604 bp, 65 predicted proteins | sample SS_ome_10_FD_132414 | JGI IMG/M metagenome (GOLD analysis project Ga0180432, IMG submission 132414) | Hypersaline lake sediment archaeal communities from the Salton Sea, California, USA - SS_1_MS_2 metaG | ecosystem: Environmental > Aquatic > Non-marine Saline and Alkaline > Hypersaline >... | reverse complement strand
TGTTCTACGGCGGCGTGGCTAGGGAGCCATCCTGGCCTGGGGGAGTGGCGCTGGAGCCGCCCCGGCCTGGAAGAGCCGGGGCTGGTGATGGTCCGTCAGTCCAGCGCCGCCTGTTCTACGGCGAGGTGACCAGGGAGCCATCCTGCCTTAGGGGAGTGGCGCTGGAGCCGCCCCGGCCTGGAAGAGCCGGGGCTGGTCGGTTCCTCCAAGGCTGCCTATGCCGGGATTTTGTCTGGGTGGTGTTCGTACTGGTCGCGTACGTACTTCCTCGCTCGATCCAACGACTTGGCGCTGATCGTATCGATGCGGTAGCCGCGCATCCAGTACAGCATGTTGGAGAATCCGTGATGGTGGTTAGCTTCGTGAGACGCGGTCCCCTTGAGGAAGTTGATTATCTCTGGAATGTAGTGAGTGGGACGCAGGCTGAGGATCAGGTGCACGTGGTCGCACAGGATTCCCTGTTCTAGTAGATGAACGTCCAATTCCTCGCACTTGTCCTGGAAGAACTGCTTCAGGAAATCGGCCATCTCGCGGCTGATGAGCGGCTCGCGCTTGAGGGTGACGAAGGCGGTGTGGTAATAGAGTGCGTAGCTATTGTGGTTGGGTTTGTGCTGTGTGTCTAGTTGCCAAGTCATCGTTTTTGCTCCGAGTGTATTGTTTGGGCTGCCCCGGCCTGGAAGAGCCGGGGCTGGGGATTCGTCGCTGCCTCCAGCGCCGCCTGTTGTACGGCGGCGCGGCAGCAAGTGCATTGTCCAGCCAGTCCAGGTAGCTCTCGCTGCTGCCGGTCACGGGCGTGGCGAGGATCTCCGGCACGTCATGGGGGTGCAACTCCAGTACGGTGGCCTCCAGCTCCATCAGTGCCCTATCATCCGTTCCATCTCGGAGATCCGCTCTTGCTCGTCACCACGACTCCGCTCAGTGGCGAAGATCTCAGGTACCCGTTCCAGAGACTCTGCTCGCCAACGCGAGAGCCGATACTCGCGGTAGATCTCGGCCTTGTCCTTGACGCCGGTGAGCTCTTCCAGCGCTACCTGGACCTTGAACTCGGGTGTGGGTTTTCGTCGCTTTGCCATCGTGTTTCCCCCCTTCCGTCAGGATTCTACGTGAACTATCGCACCTGTCTGGTTTTCGGGGGTCAGTACGACCAGCAAGCCTGTTCAATCACGGCCTGCCACCTCCAATACCAGGTGCCCAGAACTGTTGCTGCCCACTGATGGCCAATAGAACACGACAATCCATATCACTAGGATCACCCTGGCAGATGGCAACCCGCCAGACGTAATCACCCGCTTCGCTGATTGAACCTGTATACTCGCGCTCCTTGACCCAGACGACGCTGTGAGGTTCCTCGCCCGCTTTTCCCAACCTGACCGCAAACCACTCGTCCTCGGCCAGCGTTCCGGACCAGGCCCACCTGAAGGTCACGCTACCTCCGAATACACTCGCCTCTATCAACTCAGGTGGGGGATAGGAGGGAGCTACGGACGTGTTGGTCGCGACCCTAGGCGTCTGGGTGAGTGTGGGAGTTAGTGTCGGAGTGGGCGTAAATGTGGGCGTGGTGGTTGGCGTGGACTTGGGAGTCGACTGCTTTGGGGTCGGAGTCGACGTCGACGTCGACAATGGAGTGGGGAGAGTCTCACAGCTTATCTCGATTTGATCCACGTAGGCCCAGGTGTTATACCAGGAATCGGCTCTGCTCACGTTGTGAAAAGACAGCAGGATATCCTGTCCACTATAGGGGCTCAAATCATAGAGGAAAAGTTCCCAACCTGAATCCCATGGGATACCCTCGCAGCCTGCTTGTCTCTCCGAGGTATTCCCACTCCTGAGAACTAACGTGTCATCTATGTAGACGTCGAACGAGTCCCATTTGTCACTTTGTAGCATGTCTTCGCTGAATACCCGGTACTTGAAAGACAGCATTGGAATGGAGCAAGAAGGAACGGAAAAGGCTTGATACATCCAGGCACTTCCCAGAGGTACTCCTCCCCAGCATAGATAGCCAGGGTTTCCCAGCACGCCGGCGTAGTCACCTTCGTACGCGATCTCCGATTGGACGGATTGGTCGAGTTCGCCACCGTGCGTCCAACATATGAAGTCGCCCGATGCCTCCAGATCACCATTACAGAACATAGCTTCGGGCGTTGTCACCCAACCGGCCTCACGAAGACTCACGTATTCTGAACTTGGAGCTTGCATAAGGGCAAAGACCAAGCTTGGGTTGGCGTAGATCAGGTTCTCCACCGCTCTCGCAATCTGCCGATAGGTCACAAACTCCAGAATGATCGGAATAGGTTGGGTTGCCGGTTGGAGCGTCGGAGTATCCGTTGGCACAACGGTCGCAACGGTCTGAGCCGATGACAGACCTGTGTCAGGGTTAAGTGTGCCACGGATAGATGTTGGTGCTGCTGGTATGTCCGCATGAGAGACAGCGACGCGCGTTGATGATACAACGGAGTCTGTCGTCGAGGATGGCGTTGTGGGAAGAGTAGGTGATACTGGTAGAGTTATAGATGCAGGGACTCGTGCTCCCCCAGCGATGAGAACAACTTGGTCGAGATCATTCAAGGCCCGTTCAAGTGCCGACAACTCAGTCAAGACCCTTGCCCTTTCGTACCTCGTGGCTGGGTTGTCGAGACTGAGCGCTATGGCACTGTCATACGCTTCAACTGCCTCGGGGTATAGTCCCTGCTTGGCGAATTCCCGGCCGTTGTGCCAGTGCTGAATCTCATTCTTGAGTTCGTTCGCCTCATCCGACTGTCCAATGTGATAAAGGGCTTCAGTCATTGCTTCAAGAAGGGGGCCGGTGCTATTCGTGCTGTCCACATCTGCTAGTGTTACGTAGAGCCCTCTGACCACTATTGTCAAGTCTGCCTCTTTGACGTCAGTGACATCGAAAAGAGCCAACTGCTCTTCCCTTGACGCGTCGAGAAAAAGCTCCTGGGCTTGATGGTCGTAGTCCACAGGCTGGAAAAGACCCCGCAGTTTGAATATCCTCGCTAGATGGATCAGCCGTTCCCGTGACACATCCGATTGATGGAACCCAGCGTAGCAGCCTTTTAGTTGGATATCCACCCAAGTGTTGTAGAGGATAGTGCCCAGTGCCAGCAAGGCTACGAAGACTGCAACGCCTGCGACGACGTTCGTCCACTTAGTCGGGGTGTTTGCTCTCACCCACGCCAAGTCAAAGACGCGGCGGTATATCTGGTTGCGCACTCGCAGACGCCCGTCTTCCGCCCGGACGATCCCGGAGAGCTTGAGTTGGTTGTGAATAGGCGATTGCCCGTCGTCTTCAACGCCCGCATCTTCTTCCTTGAGGACCTTCCTGTATAGCCTGAGCAACTGGTCTCGTTGGGGATGATTCAGGATGTTGCTTTGAACGAACTTGAGGTTAGATTCGCTGCGCGCCTCTTCCGTCAGCAACAGCTCCTCGACCAGTCCATCTACCCGCTCGTCGGTCCACAGGCCGCCTCCCGCTTCGGCCACGGCCAGGCACAGCTTCTGCGTCAGGTAGGGGTGACCACCCGTCCAGTAGTAGATGCGGGCAAAGATCGCCTCACTCTGGCCGGGATACATGGCTTCCAGGCCCCCTACCAGCGCGGCAGCGTCCGCCTGGCTGAATTCCTCCAGGGCGATTCCCTGGCCGATGTTGAAGGGGGTGCGGGCGTGGTCGCTGATCAAGTCGGTCGGGGAGGCTACACCCAGCAAGACGAAGGTCAGCCGTTCAAACTCCGCGTCCTCGGCGCGGGCGTTGTACATCGCGCGGATAGCGGCGAAGAAATCGTCTCTGAAGTCGAGATTGAGCGTGGAGTCGATCTCGTCAATGAAGACGACGACGTCTCCCTCGATTCCCGTCAAGACCACGTCACGCAGGAAGTCGGTGAAGCGCTGCACGTGTGCTACGGACGCGCGCGCCTGCCACCAGGCCTCCACGTCCGCCGCGAGTCTCAGTCTCCGCTTGAGCTGACTCAAGAGGCTCAGGTACCACTGATCGACGGTGACGTTGGTGCCGATGCTGGTCAGATCAACGATGGCTGTGTGGACCCCATGCGTCTTCAGGCGGCGGGCGGTGCGGATCATCAGGCTGGACTTACCCATCTGGCGCGGCGTCAGCACGTAGCAGAACGTGCCAGCCAGTGCCAGGTTGAACAGCTCGTCGTCCGCCGGGCGCTCCACGTACGAGGGGGCATCCGAACGCAGCGTGCCGCCAGCGACGAAGAAATCGGACGCGCTTTCGCCTACGACGTTTGACGCTTGCCTCTTGACGCTACCCATGTTTCCCTTCACAGCCTATCCTCAAAGTATCGCCTGTACAGCTCGCATCGACATCGGCAAACCTCCCCGCTCCCCTTCACCAACCCGGCCCGCAGCAACCGAAAGAACGCCATATCGTTCTCGCAACTGCCGCAGCGAACGACTTCCCTCAGTGCCTCTCTCAAGTCCGGCTCATCGCGCAGCAGCCACAGATGGTTGCGCAGATGCTCGCCGAAAGGCCCCTGGTCGTAGGCTGCCTCGCGGGCCAGGTCGGCCCAGGTCATTCGTTTCGTGACCAAGGTGAAGAGCGCCTTGCGCGTGAGGTAGGGGTGGCCGCCGAACAACGTTGCCAGCTTTGGGAAATCGCCCTCGGTCACGGGCAAGCCGTGCCGCCGGTTCAGGTCGCGCACCTGATCTTCGTCGAAGTCCTCCAGGTACAGCTTCAGCCCTACGTTGAAGGGGGATTGGGTCACGTCGGGGATGAGGAGGTAGGGCTCGGTGGAGATGACCAGCACGATGTTGAGCCCGTCCCACCGCTCATCGAAGGCCCGGCTGTTGTGCCAGGAGCGTACCAATGCGAAGAAGTCCTTGTGGAAGCCTGTCTTCAGCAGACGATCTGCCTCGTCCATGGCCAGGACGATAGGGCCGTCGCTTTCGGGCAGGACGTAGTCTTCGATCAGACAGGTCAGCTTGTCTTGCGGGCCGAGCGCACCGCGCCACCGTCGCTCCACCTCTGCCACATCGAGCCGCAGCTTGCGGATGACAAACTCGGCCAGGTAGCGCAGGAACGCGTCAGGCGTCTCCAGGTGATCCTGATCGACGCGCTGCATGTCGAGACGCACGACCCTGGCGCCGTTCTGGCGGGCGTGGTGCACGCCCCGCGCCAGGAGCGAGCTCTTGCCCGTCTGGCGCGCCGCGCGGATGGTGGTGGTGGTGCCCGCTTTCACCACCTCGTGCCGGAGGCTGGCGTCGGCATCGCGCTCGACGTAGAATCTGTCGTGCAGCTTGACTGCCCCGCCCGGTGCCTCCAGTTCATCCAGCCAGCGCGGGTCGGACTCCGGCAGCGGCGGGTGTAACGTCTCGTGGTCGGTGATGACGCGCCCGTCATCAGAGACGGCGACCTCACCAGGGCCAGAGATGAGCTGGATAGGTTCTCGATCTGGCAGTTGGCCCTCCATCGCAGCCAGGATGTCTTGGGCAACTCTCTCGGTATCGGCCTCGTCTCTCCAGATCACGTATTGCAGTGGGTTCAGGAAGAAGTCGATGGAATAGGGCAGAGGGCCCTCGTAGGCGATGCGAACCGGCAGTGTGCGTGGATGTCCCCGTTGCTTGCGGTACTCATAGGCGCGCCGGACCTCGGCCTTGACCATCTCGCTGTCGGCCGACTCTTTGGACAGCAGCACGACCAGGAAGTCGCTGGCTTGTATATGCCGGTCTATCCGCTCGAGCCAGTCCTCACCGGCGCGCAGACTCCCGTCAATGAACACGTCGTGGCCCTGGGCGGTGAGAAAATCGTGCAGGTAGTGGGCCAGTTGTTGATCCACGTTGGCCTGCTGCTTGTAGCACAGGAAGAGCCGGGCGGGCCAGGGTACGTCCGGGTAGAGCTGCTTGCCGATGCGTATCAGGTCAGGGATGCGGCCTCTGTGCTCCAGGTGGGCGATCAGTTCCCGGGCCTTGCCAGCCTTTCCCTCTCCGGGCAGATTGTCGTAGTCCGCCCCCAGGTCGAAGCAGAGCGTACGTAGTTCTTCTCTGTTCAGGTAGGTGTTGAGCACTTGCCGCAGCTTGCGTAGCTTGGCTGTCGTGGGTGAATCCATCACTTGCTTGACCCCCCGTCGCGCGGTGACGCTCAATTGTGTGTGCCGATCTCGCGTGTCACTGTGGAAGCAGCAAGCCCGTCGCACCATTCGATAGACTCACGGGGAGCCTCAACGGTGGACGGGCTTCGTGCATGTCATCTGTGCCTCCGAGACGTTATCGCGGCCTGGATGCTCTGAGATGTGATTGGCGAGCGGTGTCTGTCGCTCGTGCATCTATGTTAGCACAAATAGGTTGACAGGGCAAGTTGACGGATGCGGTGAGTACTCACAGTGCCTTTGGAGTGTCTTACTAGCTGTGCTGCGGCAGTCTGTTCTCTACGACACCTGCGTTTCGACCCACGCCAGAACGTAGGCGGCGCGTTCCAACGCTTGCTCGGCTTCTTTCTGCGTTACCGGCTCCCAGTCGCCGGGATAGCGAGTCTGGACTGAGTATTGGGACAGAGTGAAAGCTTCGTCTACGTTGTCGGGTATGTGAAAGCCGTGAGTCTTCAGTAGATCGAGTAGCACTTCCAGGGCATGGGTGCGAGGAAAGGGGATTCCTGCATTGGAGAGCAGGCCTTTCAGTGCCTTTTCGGCACACTGTTGAGCGTGGAAGCAGGCGTCTTCCGGCAGCACGCCCGAGGTTCGCAGGGCTGCCCTGCCGAGAGCCATGTCCGAATGCGCGCGTCGCAGCCAGAGGTGCACTACTTCAGGTGGCTGTGGGCCGTTCATACAGGACCGTGCCTTCCTCCAGAGCCGAGCGGTAGATCAGTCCGACCGTGTTCCGGTGGCGCTCCACCTGCTCAGGTGTAGCGACGACGATGTCCACCGGGACCAGGAGCCCTCGCAGGGAGCGACGCAGGTGGACGCTCTCCGCGCGGGGCGCGTCCACGCCCGCTATGATAACCAGGAGGTCCAGGTCGCTGTCTGGGCCAAAGTCGCCACGGGCATAGGAGCCAAACAGGATGATCTTCTCTGGATCGCTCGCCGCCAGGATGCGGCGCGTGATCTCAGGGAGCTTGTCTAGATAGCCGGGTGATTCGCTCATGGCTGTCTGACCTATAGTGCTCAGTTGCTATTCTCTAGTGCATCTATGATAGCACAGCGCGGAGAGAAGGGCAAGTCAACTTCTGCTAGGGTGCGCAAGAGTTGTTCCTCTCAAGCCTCCTGCCTGTTCCATCGGCCTCGCCCACCCAGTGATTATCGTGTATTTCTCCCATCCGTGGTACTCGTTCTGTACACCTCACCTGCCCAGCGTGGGATCTCCCTGCATACGGCGCGTGACGCGCCAGGCCAGTTCATCGGGAGATAGATCGGGGTGGCGCTGCCGCTCGGTGAGGCGTACCGCGTCTAGCGCGAACTGGTAGGCTTGGAATGCCAGGTCCAGGCGCTGGGCGGGGCTCATCGCCCGCCATATGGCGACCTGGCGCGGGTCGAGACGGCCCAGCCGCCGGCGGAGCGATTCGACTGCATCGTCTGTGACTGCACTTGGTTCGAGTGATTCACTCATGGTTGTCCGTCCTATGTCCCCTGGAGGTGCTCTGAAGCTCTTTCCCCTGTGCGTACGTACGTCTGGCATAGCGCTCTACCGGCATCGTGATAGCGGATATGCCTTTGACTCTTCTGGTGTTGTCACTCTTCTTCCGCGGTCAGAACCTGCAGTACGAAGTCGCGGAATCGACGCAGTAGGGGCAGGTCGTGTTGAAGGTAGTGGTACAGCCTATCTATGTCCACATCCCAATAAAGGTGAACGATTCGATTGCGAAAGCTCACCATTGCCATCATCGCTTCGCCAAACGACGTGTCGAGATAGCCAGCTTCAACCAGGAAGCGGTATACGTCGCGACTCTCTTGGGGCTGGCCTAGCTGGTACACCGCGACAATGTGAGCCGCGATATCTGTACAGCTCTCAATAGCGGCCTGAAACGCTCGCTCCACCGCCAACTGGCGTGTGAAGCTATTCTTGAAGGTCTGGAGCGTAGCCGCCCGCTGCTTCTCTAACTCGGCGATGTACCGCTCTAACCTTTGCAAGCGCTGCTTGATACTGCTCACGTTCAGCTTCATCCCATCGCTCCATCACTTGCCGGCGGTATTGCTCCCAGTCGTGCTCCAGGCGGGGGTGGAAGTCCCAGTATCGGCGCCAGATCAAGGATTCTAGATCGGCCACTGTTCTTGGATCGGCGGCCCACAGTCGCCGACCGTGGGCTGTCACTTCATAGCGGAAAGGCAGTGGGGCCAGGTTCAGTATGCGAATGTCGACTTCCTCGGGCCACTTGGTGGCCCACTGATCCTCAAGCTGCCAAATCTGGCCCTGGGGCAGATCGCGCCGCACGAGAACGGCCACGTCTATATCGCTCAGTCCGGTGGCACGGTCTTGCGCCTGCGATCCATACAGGTACAGCGCGGAGATCTCTGGCTGTTCCCGTGCCCAGGCAACCAGTTCTTCCAAGAGCCGCTTCAGATCTGCTGACATAGTTCTGGACCCTGTCACCGGTTCCTCCCAAGACCCACCCAATTCACCCAATCGGACCTCCGCAGCATCCTCAGCACGGGTCCGTAGTCCTGGTGAAGATTGTAGCACAGCGAGGCATGTAGCGCAAACCAACCCCCTACCGGCAGATCAGCACCGGCACGCGTGACTCGCGCAGCACCCGGTCCACCGCACTGCCGAGCACGACCTCCAACACCGGGCTGAAGCCGTAGCCTCCCAGCGCGATGAGGTTGCACGCGTGCGCCTCGGCTGTCCTGAGAATCACCTCGGCGACCGCTCCGCTCTCTCTGACGAACGTGGCGGTCGCGCTGTGTGTCTGGAGGTACTCCTCCGCGCGGTTCAGTGCCTCGACCGTCGTCCGCCCGGCCTCAATCACCGTGGCGACCACGAGCGATGCCTGCCATTGCCCCACCAGGTACGTGGCGACGAAGAGCGCCTCGTCGGCCTTGGGGCTGCCGTCGTAGGCCAACAGCACGCGGTCCATCGGGGTGGGGGGGCCTGGTACCGCCAGCACCGGCCTGGGGCAGCGCCGGAGGAGCGTGCGGAACCCTGATCCCAGACGAGCCAGCGGCTGAGAGGCGGGCGGATGGGCCAGGCCCAACACGACCAGGTCGGCCCAGCGCGCTCGCTCACATGTCCGGCGTGACACGCCCCCGGTCTCGATCACCATCTTCCCCTCGACGGAGGCTGCCTCGCGGCGGCGGTCGAACTCGGCCCGCACGGCCTGGGCCGCTGCGCCCACCGCTTGGGCCTTCGAAGATGCCACGTGAAGCCCCAGCACCCGTGCGCCCTCGTGGCGGGCCACGGTGAGTGCCTGTTCCAACGCGTGCCAGCCAATCTCCTCGCCGCTGACGGCCACCAGGACGTCGGCGAAGAGGCGGTTGCCTCGGCGGGCCTCCAGTCGTTCCTCCCGCCACTGTCCCGGCGGTGGGCCGGCCTGCAGTTCATCAGGCGTCACCGCATCGAGGATCCGCTCGCCGACGCGCGAGACCACGCGCTGCGGCCGGGGGCTGAATTCGGCGGCCAGGATGGCGGCTGCTGCCTCCGGCCCGATCTCCCAGCCCAACTCCTCCTCCAGTGCGGTGCGATGAACCGCCAGCCACAGGTAGAGATCGGTCTCCGTGCGCCCTGGGAAATCCCGGAGGATGCCCTGTTCTCGGATGACCTCCACCGCCGGTAGATACACCGTGTCATACCAGTGGGCGACGGCTTCCTCGTACGGGATCTCGTGTCCCTGCTCCAGGCCCATGTAGTAGCGGTGTACCTCGATGTGCTCCACGAGCGCCTCGTACTGTCCGGGGACACTCACGCTCAAGTCCGCCTCGGGCCACAGCTTGTCCAGGTTGGTGCGCTCCAGGAACTCAGCATACTCGGCCTTGACGATCAGGTCGTCGGGTTGGGCATCGGGCGAGAGCGGCACGCGGGTGCGCACTTTCGTCACGTAGGCCTGGATGTGCGTCGCGCCGAAGCGCCGAGCGACCGACACGCGGTGGTGGCCATCCAATACGAAGTAGGCATCCCCGACCTGGTACACATCGATCGGGGGTACCCCACTCAGTGTCTCCATGGCCAGCTCGACCCTTGCCCACCGGCTCTCGTCGTTCTCTTGAATGGGTAGGAAGCTGCGCGTGAAGTCGGAGCAGCGCCCTACGCTGCCGACGATGGCATCGAGCGGGATGTCCCTCAGCTCTTTGGACGAGGTCGCCTGGGCCTTCAGTTTCTCGCGCACGTCCTCATAGCAGAGCAGGTCGGCTGATTTCCCCCTCAGGAGGGCCAGAATCCGCTCGATCGCGGCTCGGTCGCGCGCTCTGCGGAAGTCTTGAATCGCCGTGTGTATGGTCTTCAGGCTCTGATCTGTCACAGCGCTGGGCTCCCTATGGGCCTTACTCCAGGCGGTACTTTCCGGCTTCTGGGCACGATCCGCTGTTCATCTTTGTCCTGCATGGTTGTCCTGGATGAGCAGGCGCAATGGCTATGTGCCAGGAAGGACGCGGCTGAACTTGGCGTTCCCCAGGTTGTACAGGCGCTGAACGGCCGGGTCCTCGTTCACGTGCGCGGCTACAACGCGTCCGACGAACAAGACGTGGTCGCCGGTCTCGAGCTCTGACTCCAGCCTGCACTCGAAGTTCGCCACTGCATCGCAGAGCAAGACCCCGTCTATCGCGCTGGCGGGCTGTGTCTTCGTTCCACGTACAGCCAGCTTGTCCATGTCGCGCCCGGACTTCGTGCCGAAGAACAGCACATCGGACGCCATCGCGGCTGAGGGAAACGAGATGACAAACTCACACGATCCTCGGATCGCGCCGAGTGAATGCCGTGTGTGGGCAACTGAGATGGCCATCATGGGCGGTTGGCCAGACGTGATCATCGTCCACCCCAGCGTGATCGGGTTGAACTTACCCTGCTCGTCCTTTGCAATGGCGATGACTACTTGCTCGGGGTACTTCCGCGCCACTGCCTTGTTGTATGTGGTCTCGACTTGCATAGCGTTTCCTCTTCTTGTTGGACGCGCGATCCCTGGCGTGCGTCGGGTGGGCGTCTCGGCAGCCTGGGCCATCGCTTCGCTGGTCTCGGTTCGTCGGTCAGGATCTCAACAAGATGCGGGAAGGCGGCGACAAGGCGTATTGGCGTCACCGCTCGCCAGTATGTGGCCCATAGACCGCGCTGCGGTGGAGAGAGGTGCTCACCCTGCAGGAAGATTGTAGCACAACGCGATGGACAGGGCAACTGATAGACACGACGGCCATTGGTAGGGCGCCCGTGGTTGGAGATTGTGGCTGCGGGGGGTTCGCGATTGGAAATCGCGGCTACGGGGGATTGGCGGTTGGAAATCGCGGCTACGGGGGATTGGCGATTGGGAAATCGCGGCTACGGGGTGAGCTGAGATTTCCCAATCGCGCTTTTGTCAGGTATACTTGGAGCACGAAACCGTCTTAGGAGTGCATCGTGGATCAATTGGCAGGGATTCCAAAGGTCCTGGAGCTGTACCTTCAGATCTCGCAGTACCCGATCCTGGGGCAGCGGATACGTTCCCGGATGCGGGAGGCGCTTTTCGCTCGCGGCGTGATCACGCCGGAGCATTTCGAGCAGGAAGTGGAGGAAAAGGCCATCCTGTCTCAGCATCGGGAGGGCCTCTCGGACCCCTTTGGGCAGGAGCCGTCGGCGGTGTGGGAGGAGCGGCTGGCCCAGATCCGGGACTACCTGACCGACTTCTACTTCGCCTACAATCTGCCCCACGCGGTGTTCGAGGAGATCGTACACGATCTGCTAGCCGAGCGAGCGGCTGAGCAGGACGTGATCCTGCCCTTCAACCCTGAGTTGGCCCCCCGGACCATGCTGCTTGCCCAGGCACAGAAGTACGATACCTTGCCTGAGAAGGAACGGAAGAAGATCAGCCACCATCTGCGAGAGATCACGGTCGTGTTGATCAAGAGCATGATCAGCGATCAGATGGACTTCGTGGGCCTGGCGAAGGAGTTCCTCGATCCGGCGGATTTTCAGATGATCCACCAGCGCCGCATCGGCGAGGAGAAGATCGGCGGCAAGGCAGCCGGGATGATGCTGGCCTGGAAGATCCTCCAGCGGGACGACCCGGCCGATGAGATGGACCTGCGTGGGCATATCGCGATCCCTGATTCGTATTTCATAGGGGCCGACGTCTTCTATGCCTTTCACACCATCAACGGGCTGGACGAGTTTATCAACCAGAAGTACAAGACCCAGGAGGAGATCGAGGCCGACTATCCCCATATTCAGGATGTCTACGCCAGTGGACGTTTTCCTGAAGACGTGAGTCGCCGGCTGCGTGACCTGCTGTCCGAGGTGGGGAATGTGCCTCTCATCGTGCGTTCTTCCAGCTTGCTGGAGGACAACTTCGGCTTCTCGTTTGCGGGTAAGTATGATAGCTTCTTCTGTCCCAATCAGGGTAGCTTGGAGGAGAACCTGGCCGCACTGACCAACGCTATCGCTCGCGTATACGCGAGTGTCTTGAGCCCGGATGCGCTGCTCTATCGGCAACGGATGGGCCTGGTGGACTACGACGAGCGCATGGCGATTCTGATCCAGCGGGTCCAGGGGCAGCGGTACCACGATTATTTCTTCCCCACGCTGGCCGGCGTGGGGTTCAGCCGGAACCCGTTTCGTTGGAATCACAAGATTCGTCCCGAAGACGGCTTGCTGCGGCTGGTGTGGGGGCTGGGCACCCGGGCTGTGAACCGGGTGGCGAATGACTACCCACGGATGGTGGCGCTGAGCCACCCGCAGTTGAGGCCCGAGACGGGGCCGGCCAAGATGCGCAAGTATTCCCAGCGGTTTGTGGACTTGATTGACATGCGCGCCAACGCCTTCGAGACGTTGCCTGTGGCCGACGTGTTGCGGCCGGATTATCCGGGCATCCAGCTTCTCGCCTCGGTAGACAGGTGGGACTACCTCCAGACCATCTACGCGCCGGGCACGCTGGGCCAGGCGCCGTTGGTGCTGACGTTCAGCGAACTGCTCAAGCGCAAGGAATTCGTGGTGTTGATGCGCACGGTCCTGAAGAAGCTGGAGCGGCACTATGGCCGCCCGGTGGACGTCGAGTTCACGGTCGAGCTCACCGATGGACGACCGCCTCACTTCATCCTCCATTTGCTCCAATGCCGCCCACTGAGCAGCCAGGAGTGGGGCGAGGGGCTGCGCATTCCCACCGACGTGCCGGCCGAGGACGTGGTCTTCCTGGCGAGACGGCTGGTGCCTCGCGGCCGGGTCAGCCGGGTTCGCTACGTGGTCTACGTGGATCCAGAGCGGTACGACCGTGCGCCCGACTACGAAACCCGGTTCGAGTTAGCGCGGCTGATCGGCCGGATCAACAAGCGGCTGGAGGGCGAGAGCTTCATCTTGATGGGACCGGGACGCTGGGGCAGCTCGAACGTCGATCTGGGGCTGAAGGTGGGCTACGCCGACATATACAACGCGCGCGCGCTGGTCGAGATCGCCCAGTCCCGCTCTGACGACACGCTGGAGGTCTCCTACGGCACGCATTTCTTCCAGGACCTGGTGGAATCGCGCATCTACCCCTTGCCCCTATATCCCAATGCGCCTGACACGGTCTTCAACCGCGCCTTCTTCGACGCGACGGTCAATGCGCTGGAGGAGTTGCTGCCGGCGGACGCCAGATATGCTTCCTTTGTGAAGGTCATAGACGTGCCGGCGGTGACGGGTGGGTGCTTCATGGAATTGGTGATGGACGGCGAGCAGGACGAGGCGCTGGCGTACCTCACGCGTTACCCAGAAGGCGGCGGCGAAACAGTGCTCGGCCGCGTCACTCCAAACAGGGAGGCATGACATGGGGTGTGCCAGTTCGAGGACGCGCATCGGTCTTGCTCTGGCTCTGGGACTGGGCCTGGTCGGGGCGCTGCTGGGAGCGCTGGCCGGACGAGCCCTCGAGGCTCAGGCCCAGGGATCGGGCTGCTATCACGTCGCACCCTCCTGTACAGGCATCCCCGACTGCTACACCACGCTGCAGGCTGCCGTGGACGCCGCCAGCGATGACGCGGACTCTGGCCGTGCGGCCACGGTGATCAAAGTGGCGGCTGGCGTGTACACGGACCTCCACCCTGCCGTGGTGGACTATCGGACCATCACGCAGGTGGTCTACGTGTACAAGAGCGTAGCAATCCAGGGCGGCTACACCCTGACCGACTGGACCGAACCGGACCCGCTGGCCAACCCAACGGTACTGGACGCTCGCGGGCTGGGGCGCGCGCTGTACGTCGCCGGCTTGCCTGAGCTGGATAAGTGCATCAGCCCGACTATAGAGGGCTTGTCCATCACCGGCGGTGACGCGGCTGGGCTGGGGGGTGGGCCTTTGGGCGAAGACAGTGGTGCTGGGGCATACGTCGCGGCCGACTCAGCCGTGATCGGCGACTGCCGGGTCTTCGGCAACGACGCTGACTACGGCGGTGGACTCTACCTGGGGGACGGTGTGGCGACACTTAGCGACAACACGGTGGCCTCCAACACCGCCGAATACGGCGGCGGGCTGTTCGCGGCCGGCGTCGCGGCCACGCTCTGGCACAATGACATCATCTCCAACGTGGCCGGCTATGGGGGTGGGGTGTTTCTCTCCAGCCAGGCGGCTGCGCTCAACGGCAACACGATTGCGGCCAACGCGGCGATCACCGGCGGCGGTGGGCTCCTGCTGGTGCGCAGCGAACAGGCGGTTCTCGACGGTAACGTCGTCGTGGATAACTCCGCCGGCGTGGGGGGCGGGCTGTACGTGGATCGGAGCGATGCCACGCTGGCCAACACGGTCGTCGCCGACAACCGGGCCGACAGCGTGGGCAGCGGGCTGTACGTCGTGGCGTCCTCACCGCAGTTGCTGCATAGCACGATCGCGCGCAATATCGGGGGTGTCGGCAGCGGGCTGTACGTCACGGGCAGCATGCGGGGCGCGACGTACTATCCCAGCGTCGTGGCTCTGACGAACACGATCCTGGTCAGCCACACGCTGGGCATCGCTGCCGGGGCCGGCAACACGGCCACGCTGGAGGCCACGCTGTGGGGCGCGGGCGGTTGGGCCAACGGGGCCGACTGGGGCGGCGCGGGTACGGTGAACACGGGCACGCCTGGGCGCAACTACTGGGGCCTCCCGGACTTCGCGGTACCCGGCGCGGGCGACTACCACCTGGGCCTGGCGTCGGACGGGCTCGACAGGGGCGTGGACGCAGGCGTGGCGCAGGATATGGACGGCCAGCCGCGACCGCAGGGCAGCAGCTACGACCTGGGAGCCGACGAAACCGGACTCGTGGCGATCAAGCGGGCCAGTTCGGATCGGGTAGCGCCAGGCGCGCCGCTCCACTATGCGATTCACGTCACCAATACCAGCGTCGTGACGCTCACGGCCACGATCACCGACCGGCTACCCGATGGCGTCACGCCCGGCGGGCTGCTCACGTGGATGCCGGTCACCATCGCGCCCGGCGGTGCCTGGACGCACACCGTGGCATTGACGGTGGACGCAGGCTATGCCGGAACCCTGACCAACGTGGTGTGGGTCACGACCGACGAAGGGCCTGACGGGACCTATGCGGAGACCTGCGTCGCCAGCTACGTGCTCTACCTGCCGCTGATCCTGCGTGCCTTGTGATAGCCCCAATTGGGCCGTGGTCCGCTTCTCAGCGGAGGATGAGCGGAAGGTACAGGCTATACCAGGGACCGGGCAACGCCCAGGGGGATTCATCTGTCGGTGATGACATCGATGCAGGCGAGACGAATCTCACGAGGCGCTTTTCGTTGCCTCCGACCCCCACGCTGACGGCCCCGCTGGAAGGATCGCCGATCTCACGAAAAGCGAGCCTCCGTGGTGCGATCTTGACGATGGCGGCTTCCTTGAGCGGATCTCCGAACTCGTCGAAGGTGAAACTGCCGGTTACGCCCTCGTAGGACGTCGTCGATAACGCGTCTTTGACTGCAGACGCGCTGTCAACCCCAGCCTCCGTGATCGCCTGCAGGAGGACACGCGTTGCGTCGTATCCCAGTGCCGCCATTGAGGCAGGCTGTGTCCCCTGCGCTGCATTGTAGGTCTGGACGAAATCCACCACGACCTTGCGGAGATCTCCCGGCCAGAAATGCGTCGAGAAGTAGGCTCTTTCGAGGAAGTCGAGCCGCAGTTCCGGCGAATCCCATCCATCTGCCCCCAGGTACGTGATCTGAAGGCCCATCGCTTGGGCCTGTTCCGTGATCTCGTTGACCTTGCCGAAGTAGTCGGGCAGGAACAGCACGTCTGCGCCGGAGTTGGCCACCTGGGTCAGCAGGCCTGAGAAGTCGGTGTTTCCTGCGGTGTAGGACGCAAAGACCGGCACCGAGCCACCTAACTCCTGAAAACTGCCCCTGAAATACTCGGCCAACCCCTTCACGTAGGCGTTGCCTACGTCGTAGAGCACAGCGGCCCGTGTCGCACCCAGTTCCCGAGCCACGGTGGCCAACACCTTGCCCTGGAATGGGTCGAGGAAGCAGGCGCGAAAGACGTATGCCTTGTTGGTCCCATTTGCGTGCGTAGTCACCTGTGGGTTGGTGGAGGTGGGAGATATCTGCAGGACGTGGTTTGCCTCTGCGATCTCGGACATCGGGATCGAGGCGCTGGAGCACACGGCGCCGACGATGTAGTTGACCTGATCCTCGAAGATGACTTTGTTCGTGGCGCTGATCGCGGCCTGGGCATCGCACTTGGAATCGGCGATTATCGTCTGGATATCCCACCCCACATCCTGTGCTTGCTGGATGGCGATCAGCGCTCCGTCGCGAGTGGGTTCACCGAAGCTCTCCACACCGCCGCTCAGAGGCACGATGATCGCCACCTTCACCGGGAAACCGGGCGGGGGTGGAGGCGCGTAGGTCTGCCCGCGTGCCTCGGCGTGGCCATGGACTATACCCGTGATCAGGATTGCGGTTGAAGCGAGGGTCAGAGCAGCGAGGCCCACCGGCTTTCTCATTCTCATTCTCATTCTCACGCTCATGGTTCTCTTTTCCTCCGGAGCTCTCAGTCAGGGTGACTGTGTCACAGAGGGCAAGGTCGCCGTGAAGAACTCGGTGGGACCCTCGGTATGCAGAACGGATTCACCCTAATTCTAGCATGAATTGTGTCGTTTGTCTGTAGGGGAAGTGCTGAACCTGGTGTAGGGAGAGCCCGTAATCGGGTGTAGGGGGATACCTGACACCCGATGTGGGGAACTCTAGAGGAGCGATGGAGCGCGCGGTGAAGAACACCTCGGTCAAGCGGTGCGAGTCCTTTGGGTTAGGGGAGCCAGTGTCGATTTACTGGGTTCCCTAAACACGTGATGGCTCTTCAGCCTGGATCAGTTGCCGGAGGCATTGAGTGAGCTCGAGGGCCTTCTCGGGCGAGTCCGCCTCGGCGAAGAGGCGCAGCACCGGTTCGGTGCCGGAGAAACGCACCAGCGCCCAGTTGTCGTGCTCCAGGTAGAACTTCGTGCCATCCAGTTGAGAGGTGCGCACCACCGGGTAGGGGCCGATATGCTCGACGGTGGCCTCTCGCAGCCGGCGGGGAATGATGATGCGCATCTCCGGCGTGGCCGGGATGTTGTCTTCCACGGCGTAGAGCCGGCCCGTGATCCCGTGGACGTGCTCCAGCAGTTGAGAGATGTGTTGACCCGTGCGCGCCAGCATCTCCACCACGAGCGCGGACGCGAAGATGCCATCCTTGCCCAGGATGTGGCCGCGGATCGTGAGGCCGCCGCTCGATTCGCCTCCGAGCAGCGCGTCGTGCTCGACCATCGCGGCGGACACGTGGGCGAAGCCGACCGATACTTCGTAGCTTGCCTCGCCAAAGTGGGCGGCCAGCCGGTCGAGCATATGCGTGGTCGCGACGCTGCGCACGACGCTCCCCTGTTCGCCGCGGATCTCGTGCAGGTACCAGTACAGCAGGAGCAGGGTGTCGTTTACCGTGATGTACTCACCGTGCTCGTCCACGATGGCGATGCGGTCGGCATCTCCGTCCATGGCCAGCCCCAGATCGTAGCCATCATCCCGGATATGGGTGATCAACAGGCGCAGCGCCTCCAGGTTGGGGGCCGGAGAGCGCCCTCCGAAGAGCGGGTTGCGCCGCTCGTGGATGAACGTGACCCGGCAGCGCGCCTCGGTGAGGATCGTGCCAAGCGTAAGCTGGCCCACGCCGTACATCGGATCCACCATGACTCTCAGGCGGGCGTCGCGGATCGCCTCCAGGTCGATTAGCGATTCCACGGTGTCCACGTACTCATTGGTGAAGTCCTGGCGTTGGACGATACCTGCTTCCAGGGCCAGGTTCAGGTCAATCTTCACTACACCGTCCGGCGTCAGCGCGTTGGTCTCCGCCTCGATCCGGCGCGTTTCCTCGCCCAGCAGGAGCGACCCGTCGCCGTGCAGTACCTTGAGGCCGTTCCACTCCGGCGGGTTGTGGCTGGCGGTGAAAACCAGGCCGTAGGCTGCGTCTTTTGCGGCCGTGGCGTAGGTGATGAGCGGCGTGGGGGCGTCCTCGGACAGAAGGCGGGTGGAGATATTGTTCCCGGCGAACACCTCAGCGGCCGCCTCGGCGGCCCGGTCCGAAAGGAAGCGCCGGTCGAAGCCGATGACGACGCCCGCTTTCTCCTTTCCCTGGCGTGTGATCTCGTTGGCCAGGGCCTGCGCCAGCCGCCGGACGTTGGCCAACGTGAAGCCTTCACCGATGATCGCCCGCCAGCCACCCGTGCCAAAGGTGACCAGGTTCTGCTCCTCGTGGCGGTGCGGCCGATAGAGTCGCTTCTGCAGGATGAACTCGGCCTGGGCCAGATCATCGCGCGTGTTGATGCCCAGGACCTCGTCGGGATCGTAGATCTGGTAGCTCTCCACCTGTAGCCCGGAGCGAATCATGCGGTGGGCGCAGTCGGTGAGCCGATACTCACCGTCTATTGGAGAAGGCTGCAGCGTCTCCAGCGCGGGAAAGAGGGCATCGGCCCGGACGACGTAAGCGCCTACGTTCAGTTCCCGGATCTTGCGTACCTCCGCCGAGGCCTCCGTCTCTTCGATGATGTCCATGATTTGCCCGGTGGCGTCGCGGATGATGCGCCCGTAGGGAAGGGGGCGGTCCACGATGGCGGTGAGCAGCGTCAGGTGAGCCTGGCGCAGGCGGTGGCGGTTGAGCAACCCTCGTATGGAGGCCGGGCGAAAGAGGGGCGTGTCGCCGTAGAGGATGAGCAGATCCCCATGGAAATCCTCGAGGAGTGGGCGCAGTTGCAGGACGGCGTGACCCGTGCCGAGCAGTTCCTCCTGGGTCACGTAGTTGTACGAGGGCGTCTCACCGGCCTTTTCCCCTTCCAGGTGAGCCTGCACCCGCTCCCCCTGGTAGCCAACGACGATATAGAGATCGTCACGTGATACGAGCTGGAGGACGTTGTGCAGGACGTGGTCAATGATGTTTCGATCGCCCAACGGCTGGAGGACTATTGGTTCGCCGTCGGCAGCATCCCTGCCGGCGGCCAGGATGACGGCTTTCAGCCCTGGATTGGGTGTGGATCGAGTGGCTGGTATGGACACAGATGACGACATGGGTGACCTCCTCAGTCACGGATCTCCAGGTGAATGCCCTGCGGCACGATGCGGAACGGCAGCAGCGTGGCCCCGGCGTTCACCAGTGCTTCTCTCACGGCAGATAGGTACTCTGGCTCGGTATAGGTGATCATGCAGCCTCCGCCACCTGCACCGCAGAGTTTGCTGGCTCTGGCCCCTTTAGCCTGGGCGGCAGCGATCATCGCGTCAATCTCTGGTGTGGTGACTCCTTCGGCCAGCGCCTTGCGGTTTTCCCACTCCAGAGCCAGCAGGCGGGCGAACTCGTCCACGTCGCCGGCGACCAGGCTCTGGCGCACGGCCTGGGCTACTTCCTTGATGCGTCGCATGTGGGCCACCGTGTCGCCTTCTTGATCCACGTAGCGTTTGAGCACAGCCCAGTTCGTAGCGCCGGAAAAGCGGTTGATGTTGGTGAATGTGAGCACGAGACGCTCGTTGAGCCGGTCTATCAAATCGCGGCCCGCATCCAGCCGCTCCAGACGGTGCCCGTCCACGTCGAACCACATGCTGCACACGCCGCCGAAGAGCGGCGGGAAGTAATCCTGCTTGCCGGTGGGGACGCCGATGGCCTGCGCCTCGATGTTGGCTCCCAGGTCGATCAGGCGGCTCTTGCTCAAGCCCAGGTTCTCGATCTCGTTCAGCGCGCTCGAGAGGGCCATGAGCAGCGCTGACGAAGCACCCAGCCCGGAGCCGCGCGGCGCCTCGCTGCGCAGCGTGACGTTCAAACCGCGGTCACTGGCTTCACAGAAGTATCGCAAGGCCCGCTTGACCAGGTCGAGCTCGCCACCCACGGGCATGTCGGCCAGGCTGCCGAACGAGCACGCTATCCCTGTGTCCTGGGAGCGGATATGGATCTCTGTATCGGGGCGCTCCTCCACGCTCACGTGCCCGTATATGCTGACCGCAGCGTTGACGGTCAGCCCGCCGCCTTCGAAAAGGTACAGCGGGTACACGTCCAGCGTGCCTCCGGCCAGGTCTATGCGCGTTGGTGCAGTGGCGGATACTTTCATAGGTTGTGCCCTCTTTCTCAGTGCTGCTCAGCGCGGGTTCTGTGTGAATCGTCCGGGCGTGCGATGCCCCCTACTCAGGCTTCCCGCAGATCGATGACCTCGGGCAGCAGCCCCATGTCACCCAACGCCGCGGCGATGCGGGGCCATTCCTGCTCGCGGATCAAGACGGCTGTCGGTCCAATTCTCTCGCGGATGAAGCGGCGAATCCGTGTAGAGGAGACGACTTCTTCCATGAGCTCCGGGCTGGATGTACGCAGCAGTACTGCCCGCTGTAGCCGGGCCTCGGCCCCTCGCTCGTCCCAGCGCGTCAGTGCAGCCTCGATGGGGCGAGGAGCAGGCGCGCCGGACACCTGCTTCAGGTACGCCAGCACGCGCGCCACGGGTATGCCCTGCTGGCGCGCGTGTTCCAGCGAGGTGGGTGAGAGCCGGTAGACGTAGCGCGAACCTGTGCGCACCCAGTCGGCGATGCGGCTCAGTTGGAAGCGCTCATAGCGCGGCGTGGGGGGGGCGAGCACGGTGAAATCAGAGCGCAGGACCATCCTCGTGGTTTCTGGCTCGGCTGGGGGCTCCACGAGGCCGAGGTAGGCCGCTCCTGCCGTCGTCAGGCGGAAGACGTGGGAAGGCAGGGAGTTGGAATCGAACGGGGCGGCGCCGTCCGAGGAGCCGGCAGAGCCGCCTGTCGAACGACGGCACGTGCCCAGATCGGTCAGACCCAGCCACGCTAGTGGCCCCATAACCAGGTAGCGGATGAGTGCGCCCTCGACGGCGTCCCAACTCTCAAAACCGGAGAGATACGTGCCCGTCGCCGCGTCGCGGATGTACCAATGGGCGTAGTCGCCATCTGGCCGCTGGAAGTCGGGGTCGGCTTGCCGGATGGCGCTGACGAGGTCGTCGAGTCCGTGCCACGCGCCCGGGGTGCACGTCTTCAAGTGGCGCATGACGGCCTCTCGGGCCAGGAGCGGGTCGTTGCGCCAGGCTCCGGTGTCTTCGGGGCGCAGGGTGGGTACGTGAAACAGATCGTTCCAGGTCGGGTCGCTCCGCCAGGCGTCGGCAAGCGCTGCCCGCTGTCGATCGGTTGGGGCGTGGAGCCAGGCACTCACGGGCTCTGGGTCAGGGCGCAGGTAACCGGAGTCGCTTACGCGAAGCCAGCCGAGGCGTCGGACGACAGAGTGCAGAAGCTGCGGTCGCTCAGGATCCGAATCCTGCAGGCGGTGGGCCAGATGGGCCTCGTGGCGGGCGGGCCAAGCGCCATCGTGGCCGGGGCGCACCTGCTCGCTCTGTACGTAGGCCAGCATCTCGCAGGCGTCGTCGAGAAACGTTTCCCCGGCTGAGCGTATGATGAGAGGCTCGGAGATGGGTTTGAGCGCGATGGTGCCGTGGGGGGCGGGGGAGGTAGGCAGGAGAGCCATCACTTCGGCGGGCACGAAAACCACCTCGCGGCTTCCCCCGGGCGCTTGCTCGAAGGCGCGGAATATGAAGCCGGCGTACCAGAGCCCTTCAGTGGCGGAATCGGGCGCTCTCCACGGTTTCTCACGCTCCATCCGACCTGGTCCCATGGCGCGTATCTCTCCCCACTGGCGAGCGAAGACGCGCAGCGGCATCCGTCCCCGGTTGGCAAGCAATGCCTCCAGGGTCTGACGCTGGTCGTCGGGGAGCATAGACCAGGCGTTGGCTGCGGCTTCGGGTGTGGCCATCACCTCGGCCAGTTGGATGGCCACATCTCTCTGGCGGCTGGTCGTCAGTTCCACGTCCCAGAAGGCGGCGATGGCTTTTAGGCGGGCCAGATCTGTGTCCAGAAGACATTGGCGGAGCGAGCGCATGGTGAGCCTATTATATCCTGACCGGCATGGGATCACAAGGGGGGGGCGATGGGCGACGAAGCAGCGCCCCACATGGTGTGCAACCTGACGTCCACTGGTTGCGTATTCGGATGAAGAGGCTATAATTGGTCTCGTAGCGCTTACCTCAAGGAGTGAAACGATGAGCAAAGACCGACGCCCAATGCCGGTTTCGCCGGATGACACCAATGCACTGATAGGCTGGGTTCGGGAGGTGGTGCGCCAGGCGCGCCTGGCCTGGCGACTGATGTGGGACGAGCGCGTGCCGCTGTGGACGAAACTGATCCCGTCGGCGGCGCTGGTCTACGTGATCTCACCGGTGGATTTCATCCCTGGCGCGGTGATGCCCGGCGTGGGCCAATTGGATGACGCCGCCGTGCTGTTGATCGGGCTCAAACTCCTCGTGGAGCTAGCTCCTCCCGATGTGGTGCGTGAGCACCTGATGGCCCTGGGAGCGCGCATCAAGGAATGGCGCGTGGTGGACGAGGAGGGTGAACCCTCATCGGTGATTGAGGGAGAGTACCAGATACGGGGACCGGAGACGCCACCGGAGACGTCAGAGTAGGGGCAGGTGTTGCCCGCCCGGTGGGCGAAGCGAAGGGGCTGTAGGCCGCCAACACTGGGAGGACTACATACGTCCTGTCTCGCTGCGCAGTAGCCGTCGGATCGGGCTACTGTGCGATCTGGCCGTCTTTCAGTTGCAGGACCTCGTCCACGTACTCGGCCACCAGGGCATCGTGCGAAGCCATCAGGAGTGTTACGTCCTCTTCCTCCACGATGCGCCGGAAGAGCGCCAGCGTCTCACGGGCTGTCACACTGTCTAGTTCGGCTGTCGGCTCATCGGCCAGGATGAGTTGCGGCCTGTTGGCCAGTGCCCGGGCGATACCCACCCGCTGTTGCTGCCCTCCTGACATCTCGTACGGGCGGTGGCGTATCCACTTGCTGAGGCCGACCAGGTCCAGGCAGTACAGCGTTCGCTCGTGGCGTTCTTGGCCACGCATGCCGGCGATGCGCAGCATCAGTTCGACGTTCTCGTAGGCCGACAGCGTGGGCAGCAGGCCAAACGACTGGAAGATGAACCCCACCCGGTCGCGTCTCCACTGCGTGAGTTCCCGCTCGCTCAATTCCGAAAGATCGCGCCCGAAGACGCGCACGGTGCCGGATGAAGGATGGTCCAGCCCGCCGACACAGTTTAGCAGAGTCGTCTTACCGCTGCCCGAGCGCCCTTTCACGGCGACAAAACGGCCCGGTGCGATCCTGAGGTGTATGCCGCGCAGGGCCGGTATCTCTTGCGCACCGGCTTTGTAAACGCGCCACAGGTCTTCGGTCTCGATCGTGTAGTCGGAGCCGCCAGTGTCTGTCTTCTCGATCGTCATCGCTTCCTCCTAGCCCCGTCGTGGTGCTCGGATTCTCCCTGCGTTCGGCCACGGACTGGCAGGCGTGCCAGTGCCTGTGAGAGCTGTCCCCGCAAGTTGGAGGCCAGCCGCCACAGGCCAGACTCGTGGTTCGCCGTCGGTACCAGATCGGATGCCCCCATCTCGGCTGCTTGTGCCTGAACGAACTGCGGTGCGGGCCGGATCAAGATGCCTTCCTCGGTCAGCTCCAGCCGGGCACGGCCCTTGATCTCGAAGGTCTCCAGGTACTCTTTCGGCACTTGCAGCCGACCGGCCGAGTCCAGCACCACCAATTCCTCGAAGACGACGTGTTCCTCCTCCTGCATGTCGCCCTCACCGGCTGATTCGCCTGCGTGCCCGTTGTTCACTACAGACTGGCGCACTGTTTCGGTGGCCATCTTGCCATCGCGGATGGCGACCACTCGTTCCACGTGACGGGCGATGCCCGGATCGTGGCTGACGATCAACGTCGTGAGCCCGTACTCTCGGTTGAGACGTTTGAACGTCTCGTAGATGGTCATCGCCGTGGCCGAATCTACCTCGCCGGTCGGCTCGTCCGCCAGGAGCAGTGTTGGGTTGTTGGCCAGGGCGACCGCGATGGCCACCCGCTGTTGCTCACCGCCGGACAACTGTGCCAGGCGATGATGGCGCCGGTCGGCCAACCCCACAACCTCCAGCAGTTCCTGGGCCTGTTGGCTTTTCTTGCTCCCTGCCTGGCCCGCCAAGGTCATAGGTAGCTCGACGTTCTCCGTGGCGTTCAGATAGGGGATCAGATTGCGTGCGCTTAACTGCCAGATGAAGCCTACCTTGGAGCGACGGTAGCGATTGAGTCCAGCGTCTGACATCTTGAGAAGATCCTGGCCGTCCACCCACACACGCCCGGCCGAAGGGCGGGCGATGCCGCCCAATATGTTCATCAACGTCGTCTTGCCACTGCCGCTGGGGCCTACGATGCCCATGAGTTCGCCGGGGGCAACCACCAGGTCCAGGCCCTGCAGGGCCACGACCTCCAGGTCGGAGACTTTGTAGATCTTGACCAGGTTGTCGCAGACGATGAACGGTTCTTGTGCCATGTTACGCTGTCTCCCCCAACTTGATTGCCTGAAAGACCTTCATGCGCAGAAGCAGCGCGGCGAGACCGGCCAGTGCAGCCACGAACAGCATCCCGAAAAGGGCGTAGATGCGGAAGATAGCCGGCCAGGCGATCTGCACCACGAAAGGTGGGGTGTGCGCCGCTGCTCCGGCACCTACCTGCAGGTAGGGGATGAACAGCTCGCTGACCCAGGCCCCCAGGCCCGTGCCAGCGGCCATGCCTGTCAGGATGAGCAGGGCCAACTCCCAGGCCAGGAACGCGGTCATCTGTCGGGACGAGAGCCCGATGGCTCGCAGCACTCCCAGCTCGATGAATCGACGGCGGAACGAGAAGAACGCGTAGAGCAGGAACCCCAGCACGGTCAAGAAAGCCGCAGCCACGAATCCCACAGACAGCAGTCCGAACAATCCCTGGCGCTCTGGCTGCCTCTGCTCCTCGGCAACTTTCAGGAGCGGTGCGTCCCAGCTTATCACTCCCATGCGCAGCGCCCGGGTGTCCCTCACTACCCGCTCGTAGTCTACACCTGGATCCGTGTCCAACCACACGTCGTAGGGAAATAGCCCGCCTGCCTGTTCGAACAGGTAGTCCAGGTTGCCCACGAACAGCGGACCATCCTCCTGTGGGTACCAGGTGGGGAACAGGTCGAAGCCTCCGACGATTTTCACGTCCAGCTCATTGCGCTGGCCATAGGTGGTGATCGTCAGGCGAAAGGTATCACCGGCTTTGAGGGCATGCTGGCTCATGAAGCTGCGGGGGACCAGCACCCCGTCTGGGTACATAGCCAATGCATTCATCATCGCCCCCAGGCTGGCAGGAGCGAAATCGCGGCGCCAGAAGGCTACCTGGGAGAAGTCAACGCGGTCAACGCCGAGGTAGATGCCCTCTTGTACGCCGCCGCTCAGCCGGGTGACGGTCTTGTAGTGGCCCACGCGTGCGGCTGCCCGCACACCTGGCACTGCAAGGTGCTCAGACACCGGAAGAAAGAGCCAGCGTGGGCCTTCTTCCTCTTCCTCCTCTTCCGTTTCGAGGTCTGCGGAACCGCCCAGACCTCCCCCCAGCCCCGTCGTCTGTGTACTCTCACCCATCTCAACCAGGCTCATGTCCGCGCCCGTCTGATAGTACATCTGATCGTACAGGTGGCTATCCAGCGTCTCGGCCAGTGAGGCCGTGAAAGCCGACAGACTGAGCGTCAGCACCAGGAGCAACAGCGGGGCGCTGTAGAACCCGGGTGTACGCGAGAGGTGGTTGGATGCCAGCAGGATGCCCACCCCGCTCGTGCGTGACGCGACCCAGGCGATGCCGCCTGTGATCAGAGGCAAGATGCGCAGCAGGAAGAGCGTGAGCGCGAATATGCCCAGCGCCGGCACCAGGAAGAGCAGCGGGTTCTGGAAGGGGTCGCCAACCGTCGCTCCGTCTCCTGTGGGCAAGGCGATGCTCCCCTGTTGCCGCAGCAAGTAGGCACCATAGGCCGCGGGGATGAACAGCATAACGTCTAGCCAGGCACGCTGCCACCACGGCCGGCGCAGCGACCGCGCGCGCTCTTGCTTGTACGTGACGACCGTATGGCGGGACGCGCCGACGGTGGGCAACACCTGTGCCAGCAAGGCCAGGGCGACCGCGGCCACGCCGAAGCGCAACGTCGCCGGCGTCACGCCCACTCGCAGATCAGACTGCAATGAGAAATCCAGGAAGCTGCGTGCCCTGCTGATTGCGCGGGCGACTGCTTCGCCGATGGGGGATCCGATGGCCAGCGCAACGGCTCCCATGAGCAGGCCCTCGAGGCCGGCGATTCCCAGCACCTGGACGGCTGTGGCCCCCCGGCTGCGCAGGACGGCGATCTCGTTGCGCTGCCGGCTCACAGCCAGGCCGCCCACCAGGCCGACGAACGCCAGGATGAGGCCGATGATGGGTACACTGAAGGCGTATAGCAGGATAGTCAGCAAACCCGCAGCCTGGCGGTACTTGTGCAGCGCGTCCACCGGTGACAAATCTAGCCTGGTGTTGGGCAACAGGCCTGCCGCACGCTGCTGGACTGCGGTGGTTCTGGCAAGGAGCGGGGCGGCGTCGCTGGCGTGGACGTCCGAGCCGTCCATCACCAGGTACCACAGTGCCAGGTAGACCTCGTCCTCCATATATGGGCTGATACGATCCCGGAATGTCTCCTCTGGCACAAGGAGCACATCGTTCAACGCTGTCGGTTTGTAGAACCAGAACGCCTCCTGGGGATCTGCCGGCGTCCACACACCGGCTATGCGCACCGTGATTTCTGTCCTGCGTTCCTGTCCCTCCGTCTCGTGGCGAGCGAAGGCCGTGTACGTCTCACCGACCTGCAGGCCGAGTTCCGTGGCGAGGGCTTGGCTCACCAGTGCGTCAACCGTGCTGTCCTGGGAAGGCGCTGCTACGGCCGGGAAATTGCCCTCCTGGATGATGATATGGTCTTCCAGACCAGTTGCGAAACCGAAGCTGACCCAGGTCAACGGATCCTTGATGTCCGCGTAGGCGATATCCTCCATGGGGAACAGGCGGAAGTTGTCGGTCTTGGCGTACCGTACGATGATCTCCTGTGGTAGTCCCAGGGTGGAGGTTGCTGGGCCGGAAAGATACTGGTCAACGGGCTGCATGTCCTCCAATTCCACCGGACCGCCCCAAGCCCCTATGTAACGGAACATGAAAGCGAACGGCGGACGGTTGCCCCGGTCGGAATCTGACCCGCCCGAGAGCTCCTCGCGCAACACACGGTAGTAGACCGCATCGGCGTATAGAGGCACGCTCATGGTGAGTGCCACAGATACTACCAGGCCGAGCGCGGTTGCCAGCGTCAGCCAGCGTTGGGAGAAAAGACGCTTGGCAGCTACCGTGAAAGTGGCCCAGATGCGTAGTAGTGCGCTCATGAGGCCGCCACCCCTACTGCCCGATCACGATCTGACCCTCGGTCAGCCCTGTTTCGATTTCGACGCGGTCTTCGCCCTGAATGCCAACCTTGACGTCCACGCGCCGCTGGCCTTCGCCTTCCTGTACGACGACAAACTTGCGACCTTCGAAGGTGCGGATCGCTTGCGGCGGCAACCAGAGCACGTCGTCCTTGCTCTCCAACACCACGGTCACGCGTACCATGTCGCCCCGCTCGAAACCCGCCTCAGCGGCTGTCGTCATCAGCGCGATACGGGTGGACTTGTCCTCCTCTTCCACGCCAGAGCTGCGGCCACCGCCGCCGTAGGGGTACGGTAGCCGGCGGATGTGGCCGTCAAGCTCCTCCCCAGGCCCGCTGACCAGCACGACCGTGACCGGCATCTCCTCGGCCAGATCCTGCATTTGCTTGTCCGTTAGTTCAGCGCTGGCCTCCAGTTGGGCAGGGTCGGCGATGATCATCACGGGCCGATAGGCATCTACCATCCTGCCCTCTATGGCACTGGTCGAGAGGATTTGGCCGTCGAAGGGGGCTATCAACTGCGCGTCTGTAAGTTGTGCGGTCAGGCGATCCACGGTCAGTTGGGCGCTCTGGATGCTCAACCCGGTCTCGACCTCTTCTAGCCGCAGCCGGGCACGTTCTACCTCGGTCTCCAGAATGAGCAACTCCAACTGGTTGGCACGCTGCTCGGCCACTGCGGCTTCGTAGTTGGACTGAGCAATGGCCAGGTTGTCTTGCGCATTCTCCCACCCCTCGGTGTAGGCCTTCTGGACGTCCTCGTAGCGCCACTCCCACGGGCGGTTGTATGCCTTCTCGTACTCGTACGCCGCCTCGGCCTCGTGCTCAATGGCGTTTTGCAGGGCAATCTCGGCGGCCGTCAGGTCAGGGAAGCGCGTCTGTGCCTGTTCCAGGCGCAGTTCGGCGATTCGCAGGTTGCTTTCGGCCTCGAAGAGCTCCCGTTTCGAGCTTAGCTGGATCGTCTCTAATTCGGTCGTGGCCTGGGCAAGCTGGTTCTTCAGATCGGTGATCTCGAGCTCTGCGAGCAGGTCCCCGGCGTGGACTATGTCGTCCCGTTTGACGTAGACAACCTCGACGTAGCCGGAGGTGCGGAAGAAGAGCTCCTCCTCCACCACGGGGGCAATGCGTCCTGTGAACTGGAGCTTCTTCACCACTTCCCCACGCTGCACCACATACGTCGGTTTTGTAGGCACGATGGGTGTAGGGATGGGGGTAGGGGTCGCTTCCTGTTCCGGGGCTGGCGCACGGCTGCAGCCTATCACCACGATCAAGGATAGCAATAGCGCTGCCGTGCATTTGCTTCGTTGGGCCATGTATCTCTCCTTCTGCTCTGACTACCGTATTTGACTGAGCTGAAGATGTCCCCACAGCGTCTGCGGTGTTTCCGAACCCTTCTCTCCGCGTCGGCCCTTTGCGCATACGTGCCGCTTTGGGGACGCGGTCCCCGCGCCCTCATCCTTCGCCTTGCTGTATGGGGGTGGTGGGGCTCTTTTCATCTTCGGTGCTCAGGATCAGCCTGTCTAGACGAAACATCGCTGGCGCCGTCCTGTGGAATGGCACGCCAGCGAGGAATAGCCGCCTGCTTGTTGGGAGCCCGCTACATTATAGTTCAACAGAGGTGATTCGTCAAATTTGACAGATTACCTGCCCTATGGTATGATTGGTGGCGGTTTTTAGCACTCTAAAGGCGAGAGTGCTAAAGCGTTGTGATGATGCGAAAGGGATGACACATGGATGAGTTGACCCCTCGCCAGCAGACGATTCTGGGCTTGGCCGTGCGTGAATATGTGAAAAGCGCCGCGCCGGTCAGTTCCCGCGCGCTGGTGGGGCGCTATGGGCTCGAGGTGAGCACGGCCACGGTGCGCAACGAACTGGCCTTGCTGGAGGAGTTGGGCTATCTCGATCATCCCCATACGTCCGCCGGGCGCGTTCCCACACACAAAGGGTATCATCATTTCGTCGAGCGGCTGGTGGGCAAGGTGGAGTTGCCCTTGCGAGAGCGTCGCACGATCGCCCATCAGTTTCATCAGGCGCGTCAAGACTTCGAACAGTGGCTGCCGTTGGCGGCTTCTGTTCTCTCCCGCACAGCACGGGGAGCGGCCCTGGTCACAGCGCCTCAGGCTGCTGAGGTCGTCTACAAGCACCTGCAACTCATCTCCACTCAGGAGCGGCAGGTGTTGTTGGTTCTAGTCCTACGTGGGGGCACGATCAAGCAGCAGCTGCTGACCCTGGCTGAACCTCTTAACCAGCGGGCTCTCGATGAGATCACTGACCGGCTCAACCAGCATTGCACGGGGCTCGGCGCTGAGGAAATACAGGCGCGTGTGGGGGAACTGCCCGCACTAGAGGCCGACATAGCTGGCCTCGTGGTAGAGATCATGCATCATGCTGAGGGTAGCACGGCCGCTACCGTCTACCGCGATGGGCTGGGTGAGGTCTTGCAGCAGCCCGAGTTCTCCGGGGGAGAACAGGCCCAGGGTCTGGTGCGAGTGATGGAGGAACACAGTTTCCTCGAGGCGGTCCTGGCCGACGCCCTCAGCCCAGAGGTCGGCAGTGTGCGGGTGCTGATCGGCGGCGAGGGCCGTTGGGATGACCTGCAGGCCTGTAGCCTGGTGTTGGGCCGCTACGGCGTATCTGGCTTTGCCACTGGGGCCCTGGGTGTCGTGGGTCCGACGCGTATGCTGTATGGCCGGGCGATTTCGGCTGTCCGCTTTGTAGCGGGCCTGCTCACTGACTTCGTGTATGATATGGGCGTGGAATAGCAGGCGGACGGTCATAAGCCACGATGAACGTTAACTACCGTCAACGAATAGACGACGTAGCTGCAAGGAGGTCCGGGTGACTGATAGCAAGGATGCTGAAATGCAAACCGAAGGTGAAGCGGTGGAAGAACAGATAGGTCCGCCGGGTACGGACGCGGTTGAGGAGGTGGAATCGACCGAGACTCCCGGTGAAGTGGAGATACTGCGTGAGGATCTGGAGGAGGCGAAGGCCCAGGCGGCTCAGTACCTCGATGGCTGGCAGAGGACCCAGGCAGAGTTTGCCAACTACAAGAAACGGCAGGAGGCGGAGCGCTTGCAGTTGACCACGTTGGCGAACGCTGTTCTGCTGCGTAAACTGCTGCCCGTCGTGGACGACTTCGAACGGGCTATGACGTCTCTTCCATCCAGTTTGCAGCAGTTGACCTGGTGCGAAGGGATTGTCTTGATCAAGGTCAAGCTGGACGGTATCCTGGAATCCGAGGGCGTCAAGCGGATCGACGTCGAGGGCCAGGCATTCGACCCCCGTTTTCACGAAGCTGTCACGTATGAAGAGGTTGAGGGCTACAAAGACGGTCAAATCATCGGTGAGTTGCAGCGGGGCTATATGCTCGACGAGCGTGTGCTGCGACCTGCCTTGGTGCGAGTGGCCAAAGCGTTGGTTCCCCAGCCTGAGGAAGCCGCGCAACCTGAGGATGATAGCGACTTAGCTGAGAGCAAGGAGTAGCGCACAATGGGCAAAATCATCGGCATTGATCTGGGTACAACCAATTCGGTCTGTGGGGTGATGCTGGGCGGTGAGCCGAGCGTTGTTACCAGTGTCGAGGGGGGGCGGCTGTTCCCCTCGGTCGTGGCCGTCAACCCCAAGACGGGGGAGCGAATGGTCGGCCAGGTTGCCAAGCGCCAGGCTGTGGTCAATCCAGAAAACACAGTCTTCTCTATCAAGCGCTTCATGGGGCGCAAGTTCAGTGACCCGGAGGTCCAGCGCGCCCTGGAGGTCGTCCCGTACAAGGTCACGGCAGCCCCCAATGGGGATGTGCGGGTTTGGATAGGGGAGAAGGAATACAGTCCGCCGGAGATCTCGGCTATGATCCTGCAGAAGATCAAGGCTGATGCGGATGCGTACTTGGGTGAGGCAATCACCCAGGCGGTCATCACCGTGCCGGCTTACTTCAACGACAGCCAGCGTCAAGCGACAAAGGACGCGGGTCGAATCGCCGGGCTGGAAGTGTTGCGCATCATCAACGAGCCCACGGCTTCCTCCCTGGCCTACGGGCTGGGCGAGAGCAAGGATGAGACCATTGCTGTCTTCGACCTGGGCGGTGGCACTTTCGATATCTCCATCCTGGACGTCGGGGATGGCGTCTTCGAGGTGCGCTCGACCAGTGGTGATACCTTCTTGGGAGGCGATGATTGGGATCAGCGCATCATTGACTGGGTTGCGGACGAGTTCAAGAGAGAGCAGGGTATTGACTTGCGAGGGGATCGTCAAGCGCTTCAGCGCTTGAAGGAGGGGTGCGAGAAGGCGAAAGTCGAGCTGAGCACGGTGCTGGAGACGGAGGTGAACCTGCCCTTCATCACCGCTGATTCTTCTGGTCCCAAACACCTGCAGATGAAGCTCACGCGGGCCAAGTTGGAGCAACTGACCGAGGACCTGATTGAGCGCACGATTGAGCCGTGCAAGCAGGCCCTGTCTGATGCCAAGCTCAAGCCGGCGGACATCGACCAGATCATCCTGGTGGGCGGCATGACGCGTATGCCGGCCATTCAGCGACAGGTCGCCGAGTTCTTCAGGAGGGAGCCTCACAAGGGGGTCAACCCGGACGAGGTCGTGGGCCTGGGTGCCTCGATTCAGGCGGGCGTCCTCGGTGGCGAGGTCAAGGATGTGCTCCTGCTCGACGTCACGCCGCTGACGCTCAGCATTGAGACCCTGGGGGGTGTGGCTACTTCGCTTATCGAGCGGAATACAACCATTCCCACCCGCAAGGGCCAGATTTTCTCCACTGCCAGTGACGGCCAGACGCAAGTGGAGATCCATGTGGTTCAGGGAGAGCGCCCCATGGCGTCCGACAACAAGAGCCTGGGGAAGTTCATCCTGGATGGTATCCCACCTGCGCCTCGCGGTATCCCGCAGATTGACGTGACGTTCGACATTGATGCGAATGGCATTCTCAACGTCTCTGCTCAGGATAAGGCAACCGGACGGGAACAGTCTATGCAGATCATCCCTTCCAGTGGCCTTGCCGATGACGAGGTCGATCAGATGATGCGGGAGGCTGAGAGGCATCGAGAGCAGGATGAGAACAAGAAGGCAGAAGTAGAGGCACGTAACATGGCCGACAATGCTGTCTATGGCGCTGAGAAGTTGCTGCGCGAGCAGGGAGATAAGGTGCCGGCCAACTTGCGCTCTGAGGTGGAAGCCAAGACCGAGGCGCTCAAGAACGTCATTCAGAGTGGGGATGTTGGCACTGTTCGGCAGCGCACGGACGAGTTGAATCAGGCAATCCAGCAGGTTGGGGCCGCGATGTACGAGCAGGCTGGACCGGAGGCTCCGCCTCCCCCCGACACTGCCGGTGAGCCACCCGGTGGTGATGAAGACATCATTGAAGGCGAGTTCAGCGAGACCTAGTGGGTGCAAGTGAGTGTGAAGGACTACAGCGCGGCGAGTAGCGAGGATACACTCGTTGCTCGCTGCTTAGCGAGTGCCAATGAGTAGCAGACGGGATTACTACGAGGTGCTGGGGGTCGATCGTTCGGCCACCCCAGCCGAGATCAAGAAAGCCTATCGAGGGCTCGCGCGCCAGTTCCATCCGGACGTCAGTCAGGTATCCGATGCCGAGACGCGCTTCAAGGAGATCAACGAGGCCTACGAGGTGCTCTCCGACCCAGAGAAACGAACCACTTACGACCGCTTTGGTCACGCGGGGCTCGGCGGGGGAGGGATGGGCTTTGACTTTGGCTTCCGCGACCCGTTCGAGATCTTCGAGGAAGTCTTTGGGGGCGGATTCGGGTTTCGCACTTCCGCTCGTCGCGGGCCGCGGCGTGGAGCCGACCTGCGCTATGACTTGCAGTTGACATTCGAAGAAGCGGTCTTCGGCTGTGAGAAGGAGATCGAAGTCTCGCGCTACGAGGTGTGCCCAGCGTGCAATGGCAGCGGGGCAGAGCCCGGGACGTCGCCCGTGCGCTGCTCCGAGTGCGGCGGTACGGGCCAGGTGCGGCGGGTGCAGCGCTCAATCTTGGGCTCATTTGTCAGCGTGACCACCTGCCCGGTCTGCCAGGGCTCTGGGGAGACGATCCCCATTCCGTGCTCCCAGTGCGGCGGCGAGAAGCGGACCCTGAACAACCGCAGTCTCAGTGTAACCATTCCACCGGGTGTGGATGTGGGTACACAGATCCGCCTGGCAGGTGAGGGGCAGATGGGGGACCGGGGAGGCCCGTCGGGTAACCTGTACGTCGTCCTGGACGTGGAGCCCCATCCGATCTTCCAACGCCGTGGCGACGATATCCTGGTTGAATTGCACATCAACGTAGCTCAGGCGGCCCTGGGAGCCGAGGTCGAAGTGCCTACCCTCGAGGATAAGGCGACCATCACCGTCCCTGCGGGGACACAGAGCGACACCGTATTACGCTTGCGAAGCAAGGGTGTGCCCCACTTGCGCAAGAACGGCCGGGGGGACGAGTTGGTGGTGGTGCGCGTCGCGATTCCGGAGAAGCTGTCCCGGGACCAAAAACGCATCTTCGAGGAGTTGGGCGAGACCTTGGAGTTGGAGACGGTCGTGGAGCACAAGCAGAAACGCGACCTCGTCGACGAGTTGCGTGAGCTGTTTGGATTGTAGGAATCACGTGGCCGGTCAGTGGGCCATCCACACCGGGCCGACGTCGTAGATCAAGCTAGGCAGGAGAGGATACAATGGCAGATCCATTGCGTGTAACCGTGTGGAACGAGTACCGCCACGAGACGACACATAAGGAGGTCGCCGAGGTATATCCGGACGGCATACACGCAGCCATCGCCCGGCACCTCCGTGCTGAGGGCTTGCAGGTGCAGACCGCGACCCTCGATGAACCGGAGCATGGCTTGACCAAGGACGTGCTGTCCGAGACCGATGTGCTGATCTGGTGGGGTCACATGGCCCACGACGAGGTGAGCGATGAGGTCGTGGATCGGGTGTACCAGCGGGTGCTGCGCGGCATGGGCTTGATCGTGCTGCACTCGGCGCATTTCTCCAAGATCTTCAAGAAGTTGATGGGGGCCTCGTGTGCACTCAAGTGGCGTGAGATGGCCGAGAAGGAGCGCGTCTGGGTGGTCGCGCCGGGGCATCCCATCGCCGAGGACCTGGGCGAGTACTTCGAGATACCGCACGCCGAGATGTACGGCGAGTATTTCGATGTCCCCGCGCCGGACGAGTTGGTTTTCGTCAGTTGGTTTCAGGGGGGCGAAGTCTTCCGCAGTGGCTGCTGCTATCATCGCGGCCAAGGTAAGGTCTTCTACTTCCGACCTGGCCACGAGACCTATCCGGTCTTCTATCAGCCTGAGGTGTTGCAGGTGATCAGCAATGCCGTACGCTGGGCCGCACCGGTACACCGGCCGCCGGTCACGTTTGGGCATCGCCCTGACCCTCTGGAGCCGGTTGGCTAACCAGCCTTTCCAATCTTGTTTGGCGATGGAGTGGCTTGAAGTCAGTGTGACGGCGGAGAACGAGGCTGCGGAGGCTGTGGCCGAGGTTCTCTCCCGCTATGCCCCTGGCGGGGTCGCCATTGAGGCCGGGCCTGAGGGTTGGAACGCAGGCCCCGTTCTCGTGCGGGCATACCTGCCTGATGATGATGAACTGCGGGCGAACCAGCGCCGTATCTCCGAGGCGCTCGGGCACCTGGCACAGATTCGGCCCATACCCGCTCCGGTCTTCCATCCCGTCGCTGAAACAGATTGGGCGGAGGCGTGGAAGGAACGGCTAAACGTCCTTCGCGTTGGTCAGCACACCGTCATCCGGCCTTCGTGGCGGGATTACGCGCCTGCGCCTGGTGACGTCGTGATTGAATTGGACCCTGGAATGGCTTTTGGAACGGGTCTGCATCCGACCACGCAGATGTGCCTCGTGGCGTTGGAAGAGCAGATGCGACCGGGGGCCACGGTGCTTGACCTGGGCACCGGCTCGGGAATCCTGGCGATTGCGGCTGCCAAGTTGGGCGCTGGGCGCGTGCTGGCCCTAGACAGCGATCCGGTGGCGGCTGAGACGGCACACAGCAACGTGGCGGCCAATGGGGTTCAGGGGGTTGTCACCGTGGCGGCTGGCTCTCTGGCGCAGGTCTCAGAGAGCTACGATCTGGTCGTGGTCAACATCCTGGCACACGTGATCGCCGAGATGATCCGAGATGGGCTCGCAACGCTGGTACATGCTGGGGGCACGCTGACCGCCGCCGGCATCCTCGCTGGTCAGGAACCGGAGATCATTGCCGCGCTGGAGCAGGAGACTTTCGTCTCAGTGGAACTGCGACAGAGAGAGGACTGGGTGTGTCTGATAGCGACGCAAGCCTAGCGCCGCGAAGCAGCGTCTTGCCCAGCAGACCGTTTGTAGCGATACACGATTCGGCCCCGTGTCAGGTCATAGGGGGATAGTTCGACCCGGACTCGGTCGCCCAGCAGAATGCGAATGTAGTACTTTCGCATCTTGCCGGAGAGATAGGCGAGCACCTCGTGACCATTGTCAAGGCGTACGCGGAACTGAGTGCCGGGCAACGCTTCAATGACAGTGCCTTCTACGTCTATCTTGTCCTCTTTCGTCTTGGCCATCTAGCTTACCTCACTGCACTGATTGCGATGGTTGCGAAGCACTCGGCATACTGCCAACTCTTCTCCGGCTCACAGGTGGTCCGGTACGAAACCGCCTCGGTAGGCGTCTGTGCTCCCGCCGTGTCGTCGTAGGCGATGGCCTACGCCTAAGCTGCCGTTGCGGCGGGGGCCGGGGGTTCTTCTAGAGGCGTCTCTGTTGCCTTGACTGCCTCTTCCCCGACCTCTCTCTCACTCGCCTCACTGACCTCCACGTTGGACTCAGGCTCCGAGGTCACACGCTCCTCCTCCACGGCTTCGCCGGTCGGCGCCACAGCCTCGACCTTGGCTGCTGCAGCTTGCGTGCTGACCTCTACGCTGGGCTCAGGCTCCGAGACCCCGGCCTCTTCATCCACCGCTTCGCCGGTCGGTGCCACGGTCTCGACCTCGGCTGCTGCAGCTTGCGTGCTGACCTCTACGCTGGGCTCAGGCTCCGAGACCCCGGCCTCTTCATCCACCGCTTCGCCGGTCGGTGCCACGGCCTCGACCTCGGCTGCTGCAGCTTGCGTGCTGACCTCTACGCTAGGCTCAGGCTCCGAGACCCCGGCCTCTTCATCCACCGCTTCGCCGGTCGGCGCCACGGCCTCGACCTCGGCTACTGCAGCTTGCGTGCTGACCTCTACGCTGGGCTCAGGCTCCGAGACCCCGGCCTCTTCATCCACCGCTTCGCCGGTCGGTGCCACGGCCTCGACCTCGGCTGCTGCAGCTTGCGTTTCAACGTCTTCGCTGGGCGCGGCCTCGGGTTCGGCTTCTGATACCAGGGCTTCTTCCTCTGCTTTCTTGCTTGCCTCTTCGGCCTCGTGGAGTGCCTGCTGTTCCGCCACCCAGCGCTCCCATTCGCTTTTCCGTACCTGCTTGGCGCTCAAGGCGAGCCGTCTGCGCTGGCTGTCTATGCGGATAACCTTTACCAGCAGTGTTTCACCGGGATACACGATGTCTGTGGGGCGCAGCTCTGGAGTGCCGATCATCTCGCTGGCGTGGAGTAGTCCCTCCAGCCCCAGATCCAACTCGATGAAAGCCCCAAAGTCCAGTACGCGGGTGACTCGTCCCTCGATCAAATCCCCGATCTGGTACTCATCGTCCACCAATGTCCACGGGTCGGGCAGGAGTTTCTTCAGGCTCAGTGCAATACGTTTTCGCTGCCGGTCCACGTCCAGTACGTAGACGTCCACCTCCTGGCCCTTCTTGAGCACATTGTGAGGGTCGTCTACCCGGCGCCAGCTCATCTCCGACACATGGACCAACCCATCGGCGCCGCCCAGATCAACGAAAGCGCCAAAGCTGGTGATGTCGCTGACCGTCCCGTGTCGTGTCTCGCCCACAACCAACTCGGACATGACCCGTTCGCGCTGAACCTCTTGCCAGGCTCGCAGCGCCCGCCGTTGAGAGAAAATCAAGCGACGGCGACGGCGGTCTACTTCGATGACCTTGAGGCCAACGCGGTCCCCGATCTTCTCTTCCAGGCGACGACGACGCTCTTCCGGCGACAGTCGCCTGGGCAGCCCGACGACCTGCGATGCTGGGATGAAGCCGCGAATCTTGCCGAACCGGACAATGAGTCCGCCACGATTGAAGCCAGCGATCTCTCCCTCGTACAACTTGCCGCTTTTTGCCATCTCCTCTGCTTCGAGCCAGTCCTCGCAGAGACGTGCTTGATGGATGGACAAGATGGGATGGCCTTCCCTATCAGCGGGGCGAATCACAAATACCGGGAGTTCGTCGCCGACCTTGATCTCAGCACGGGTTTCCTCATCCAGGCGTGACAGATCCTCCTGGTAGACGAAACCTTCTCGCTTGGTTCCGATATCCACTACCAAGCGCTGATCGTCGGCGGCCACGATCACGCCATTGCGAATATCCCCATGGCGAGGTCGCTCGTAGTTGTACCCGTTGGTCAGGTACTCGTCCAAGGCTTGGTGAGTCATGGCCGGGGTGCCCTCGTCTTGGCTGGCCATGCCCTCATTGGCTGCGTTCTGCTCGGCTACATGGTGATTGGCCACGTCCTCACCGAGTGAATCCAGAGGGGGCGAACTCTGCTTGGCCGCGTCCTCGTTGCTTCCGTGGTCAGCTTGAATTACCGTGTTCATCGATTCGGATTACTCCTCGTTCGATACTACACCTCCAACAGTGAACCCAGCATCGCCTAGCTTCACAGATCACCGACGTGCAGGCAATGCCGGGTTCAGGAAACGCGTCTGACGTTGGACAAATGCTCAATCAGGTCGCTTTATCCCTGCCTACCTCGTACATCAGGCCAACTTGTCAGAAACGGCTCGGCGAAAGTATCCGTGCAAGAGGGGCAATATCTCTACAGTATCTAAAATGTATGTGTATTCTATCACGTCACGTGGGAATGTCAAATCATCCTACAATGATTTCTCCTCCATCCACCGGGATAGTTGCGCCGCTGATCCAGGTGACCTCCGGGGCTGCCAGGGTTACCAGTACCTTTGCCACATCCTCGGTCGTCGTCATCCGACCGGCTGGGTTGCGCTTGAGCACTTCAGCGACGTAGGCTTCGTGCCCTGGGATGATGCGCAACGCGGGCGTGTCTGTCACACCTGGCCGCAGGCAGTTGACGGCGATGCCGAGGTGGCCCAGTTCCAGGGCCAGTTGCCGCGCGTGGCTCTCCAATGCTGCCTTGGCTGCCGAGACCGCCCCGTACATGGGCGCTGCCCGGACTGCGCCCGCGCTCGAAAGCGCGTAGACCCGACTGCCGCTCGCCAACAGGTTTCGCCGCACCATGTCTTGCACCCAGTAGACCAGGCTGTGTGCCATTACCCGCAGTGTCATGTCCATCTGCGCCTCATTGACTGCGTCCTCAGGGTCGTCGGCTATGAGGGGCAACAGTGAGCCGAAGGCCAGCGAGTGCAGCATGAAGTGGATGCTCGTATGTGGACCTTCCCCCAGTGTCTCCTCGACTCGGTCGAGCACGCGTGCCCGCTTGCGTGCGTCGGCCGCGTTTCTGTTGAAGAAGACGGCCTTTTGACCCAGCGCTTCAACGTCGGCCACGACCTGCTTGGCGCGGGGGAGCGTCGCTCTGAGGTCGAGGTGTACGCCGAATATGTTCATTCCTGCGCTCGCCAGGGCCCGCGCCGTCGCTGCGCCGAACCCACTTGATGCACCCAAGATGAGTGCCCACCGGCCTTCCAGTCCGTTGCTGCTCACGTTACCTCCTATCTCTGTCTATGCTATGAATTCGCAGGACATCGCGTACGGTGCGTGAGGGTGCGTCTCACGTATGACAACACCTGGTCGCCACACTCGATGCGCTTTCGGCGGGAACTAGCGTGTGGCGTCCACTGGCCTTGTGCCAGCCCTTCGATCACGGTAGAATACGATCCTATGGGATCGATCACCGTCCGGAAACTCGATCACGTTGGGAGCGAGGTCTTTGCCTATCCCGGGCAGGTCGTGCAGCGCAGCGACAGCGCAGTTGTGCTACGCACCGCATGGGACCGTGCCCCGCGCGACCTTGGCTACGTGGTCCTCGAGCCCAATGACCGCTGGACGGAGTATTTCTACACTGACCGATGGTACAATATATTCCGGATCTGCACCAGCGATGGTCACCTGAAGGGATGGTATTGCAACATCACACGACCTGCCCGCATCAGTGCCGAGGAAGTCAGCGCTGAAGACCTGGCGCTTGATCTGTGGGTCGCACCGGATGGCGACATGCGCGTCTTGGACGAGGATGAGTTCGCCGCGTTGCCCCTCTCTGCCGAGGAGCGGGCTGTCGCGCTGAGTGCTCTGGCTGAACTGGAGGCAATGGTCGCCCAGAACGCGGCGCCTTTCGACGCAGGGTCGGGTGATGCGTAGGACCACCAAGCCTCAGAATTGGGAACTGTGGACGATGGTCGCGTTTCTGCTGCTGGGGGCGGCCCTACGCCTGATCGCGCTGACGAACGTGCCCCCAGGCCTGCGCTATGACGAGTTGCTCAACTATCGGATGGCCACGCGCGTGCTGGCGGGTGAGCGCCCGATCTACTTCACGGAATCGTGGGGGCACGAGCCCCTCTTCCACTACGTGCAGGCCGCCGTCATCGCGCTGACGAAGGGCTGCGACTGGAGCTTGCGCTTTCCTGCAGCGTTGTTCGGCCTGCTCGGGATAGTCGCCGCCTGGCTGGTCGCGCGGCAGCTACATGGCGCGCGCGTTGCCATCGTGACCGCGGCAGGTCTCACGGTGTCGTTCTGGTCGGTCTTCTACAGCCGCCAGGGCTTGCGGGCCATCGCCGTCGCACCGCTTTCTTGCCTGGCCGTCTACTTCCTCTGGCGCGGGGCGGCGCGGTCGCCGGGACAGCGCTGGCGAGCAGCCGTGGATTCCATCTTGGCAGGTGTGTGCCTGGGGAGCCTGTTCTACGTCTACTTGGTCGCCCGGGTGTTTCCGCTCCTGCCGCTCGCGTGGGCGCTCTACTTGACGTTGTTTCATCGCCCCCGCTTCAAACGAGCCTGGTTCTGCCTGTTGTTCTCAGTACTCGTGGCGCTGCTGCTTGCCTCGCCGCTGATCTCTCTGCTGTACGCACACCCCGAGCTCGAACAGCGCGTAGGACAGTTGACCGAGGGCTGGACGGCGCTGCGGGCAGGGGACCCGAGGCCCATTCTCCAACTGGGGGTTCAGGCAGTGGGGATGTTCTTCTGGCAGGGCCAGCGGGACTGGCTCTACAACGTCTACGGCCGCCCGGTGTTTGACCCGCTGACGGGGGCCTGTTTCCTGCTGGGCGTGTTGGTCTGCGTCCGGCGTTGGAGGCAGCCCCACTTCGCGCTCCTGCTGCTTTGGCTGGCGGTGGGCATTGCGCCGGCGGCAGTTGCCCCTCCGGCTGCCAGTCTGATCCACGCCATCGCGGCACAAGCGCCGGCTTACATCGTGATGGCAGTGGGGGTCGAGGCCTTATGGCGCGTGTTGCAGAAGCGGCACGAGTGGGGCGGGGTGCTTGTGGCGGCCGTGCTGCTTGGGTTTCACGGATCACTCTCGGCCTATGCCTACTTCGTCACCTGGGCCAATGCGCCGGAGGTTCGGCAGCTCTATCAAGGCGGTGTCAGCGCCGTTGCCCAGGATCTGGATGCGCGCGAGCCACCCGGGGCGGTGGTCGTCGGCGCGCCGTACGTCAGCCGCTGGCATCCCTGGAACGTACTTGGATTCGACTTGGCCCTGCGGCGGGATGACTTGGCCGTGCGGTGGTTCAACCCTGGCGGGGCCTGGATCTGGCCGGCAGGCACAGACCCCGTGACCTACTATTTCCCCATCGATCCACTGGGTGTGCAGGGCTTCCATCCGGGGTTGCAGGCGCTCTTCATGGCCGACGCGACCCTGCTGCCGGGTGCCGGCGCGGACTTCACCGTCTTCCGCACGACCCATCCGGAAGCGTTGGAGGAGCGACTTGACGCGGTGGATGACGCGCTCCTAGCCTGGCCCCCGGACCTGGCACATCTGCCGTCCCCGGAATTGCCCCTCGCGTTTGGTGACCGCTTCGAGTTGTTGGGAACCGATCTGTTGGAGGAGGGCGTCGGGGCTGGCGGTGAGGTGCGCTTGATCACCTATTGGGAGGTGCGAAGCGCCGATCCTGCCCCTGTGGTCGCCTTCGTGCATCTCACGTCTGATGGATATGATATCTGGGGGCAGCAGGATTGGCTCGACGTGCGACCGGCCGGGCTCCTGCCGGGTGATCGCTTTGCGCAAGTGCACGTGGTGCCCGTCGATCTGGAAACCCCGCCCGGTCGCTATCGCGCTCAACTGGGCCTCTACAACCCGGATACGCTGATGCGCTTGCCTATTGCGACAGGCGCGGACGTCGTTGCGGATCGGGTGTGGGTGGAGGATGTAGTGGTCTGGGAGTAGCCCCTGCCGCCGTGCAGGTCGTCGTCGCCGGTGGGTCACTGGCTGACGTCCAGCCGCTAGCACATGCTGCGGAAAATCGCGTGGCTGGGCACAGCCAACAGGCAGGGCTTGGGACGCAAGTCCTGGGATGCTATGTGCGCCGTCAACGCTGGCGAGGCTCGTGTACCGCCCAATGCAGCCCGCCGAGACCGACCAGCCCAATCGCAAAGGCTATGGCGAACAGCCCTGGATAGCCGAGCTGGCTGGCCAACCACCCGGCCACCATCGGTGACACGGCCGACGCGATCCCAGGGGCGGTATTGTTCAGACCGATGTACGTGGGACGCATGTCGGGTGTGGCGAATTCGAACGTGATCATCATGCCCGACAGATAGAATCCGGCGAAGCTGGCGCCATTGAGCGCGAAGACTAGGTGGAACCACGCCGGATCAGGTGCCAGGAGGGTGAGCCCCACGGAGAGTGTGCTGAGCAGGGTGCTGATCTCCAAGACCAGCTTATGCCCTCTGCGGTCGGCCAGCGTGCCAAACAGCAGGTTGCATGCCGCTTGGCCGATCAGCATGCTGGCGGTGAAGCGGCCTGCCTGGCTGTCGGGCAAGTGCCAGCGCTGCGTGGCGTAGACGATGACGAAACTGCTCGCCATGGTGCTCGTGGCGATGATGGCCCGGCTGAGCAGGTAGCGCCGGAAGTTCGTGTCGCTGCGCAGGACAGATGGCAGGCGACGCAGGTACGCGCGCTGAGAAACGGGAGATGCCTGGCTGACCTGGGCCGGCTCGCGCGTCAGTGCCAGAAACACCCACGAGATGAACACCAGCGTCGCGGCTGCTGCGAAGCACCACATGTAGCCCCGGGGGAAGCCGTAGCGGTCGAGGAACCACGCGGCCACGGCCGCGCCTGCTACCCCGGCCGCCGTCCCTGCGAAATTGGTGATGCCAAAGAACTTGCCTCGCCGGTCGAGCGGGATGACCTTGGCCAGCATGTCTTGCCACCCGACGGCGACAGCGCCGGCTCCGATCGTGTGCCAGGCGAACAGCAGGAAGAAGAGTATCAGGGCCGCCGAGGGGGCGCGGGTGGCGAGCCACGCCGCGGGCACCATCAGAATCAGGGGCAGTCGTTCGGTGAATAGGCCCAGGTTCACGACCGCGAACTTCTTGCGCGGCAGTCTCTGTACCCAGTTGGCGGTGAAGATCTGCGGCAACAGCCAACCCGTTGACGTGAGCGTCGCGAGCAGGCCGATGGCCAGCTTGCTGTCGGTGAAGCGGGTGACGTAGAGTGGCAGTATGGTGCTCGTGCTGATGAAGCTCATGCCAAACCAGAAGGTCGCGCCGTCCAGCGTGTTGACGAGCGCGTTGTGACGGTAGTTGCGTTCTACCTCTCGTGCGAAGTCCGAATCTGAAGTCATCTGCGAGTTTTGCTCCTCTGAGTGCCTGACGGCCTGATCGGTGCGCAAGGTTGAACCGTCATTCCGGCCCCGTGCCCCGGCCTTCCACGGTGAAGCGGACGATGAGCCCCAACGACGTCAGTACCAGGAGCCCCAGACCCGCCCATATCGGCCAGCCGACCCGGTGCGCAGGCTCCAGGATGAGCAGCGTGGCCGAATAGGGTGGGAAGACGTGTGGGAAAGCCTCCGCTACCGGAATGGCAGGCAACTCGCTGGCCAGATGCACGTCGTCCTGCAGCCATACACGCGCGTGCCCGGACGAGCGGAAGCCCTCTACGTTCAGCGTCGCTTCTCGCTCGTGGGTCGGGTCTTTGTTGATCACCATGATAGCCAAAGCGCCATCGTCGCGCAAGCTGGCGAACGCGGGCAGCAGTGCTTCGTCGGAGGATTCGGCGGCTACCTGCGTCGTGCCCCATTCGGCGTAGAGCCGATAGACGCCGTAGACCGGGCGTGGATCTTCTACCTGTGCGTCCAGCGCGTCGGCCAGCATGGGCAGATCATCCAGGTTGTTGGGAAGCACATCGTTCTCGTCGCCGTAATTGCCGGCTGGGAAGCGCAGCAGGGTCACGCCGGCGGCCTGGTACTGGGCGATGTATGTGCCAGTCGTGTTCATCCACGGGCCGAAGTTCTGTCCGAACAGCAATGGATTGACCGAAGCCACCGTCTCGCCGGCCTGGATGGTGATGGCGGATTCGGGCTGCGCCGAGTCGCCGTACAGACGCGAGCCCATCATCGCCAACGCCAGCACAACCAGGGTGCTGAATAGCAGATGCCTTTTCATCGCCTAGTCCCATTCTGTCGGCGCGCCATCGGAATGGCGCCTTTGTGGGGGTGTCGGCGCGCCATTGGAATGGCGCCTTTGTGGGGGCGGCGACGTACTACTCGCACACGGTGGACCGCCTGGTCTGTGCCGTGCAGGTAGATGAGCGTCTGGTTGGCTGGGTCTGTTCCATACGTCCCATCCGACACCTCGACCTCGTAGCCCGCGGGATACTGGTAGTTGGGCACGAATATCTCCGTGGGTGCGCTGACGGCTGGGTCGTGCCGGAACTCGAACTCGAAGACACCGCGCCGGTGGTCGAACGACATGCGGAGCGGCTCCCCGGCGATCCTGCGCGCGTAGGGCCGCACGGCCGCTTCCAACGCCCGCCCTCCGGAGTGGATGTCGTCGGGGTCGCTCTGTTGATCGCGGCTGAAGATGGATAGGTCTTCATCGTTCCACATGTCGCCGCGCTCGTTGGTGTTGTCGGCCGTGTAGTTCCACAGCGTGAAGCTTAGCAGATTGGTCTCCAGCGCCCGCATGCTGCCATCCAGTGCCTGCACCTGGGCGGAGAAGTTGCCCGTGCGGTAGGCCTTTTTCTTGTTCATGTCGTATGGGATCCCGACCTCGCCGATGAGCGTCGGGACACCCTCCATCCGCTCTGTCGCCCAACTCCTGGCGTGCGCCAGTTGGTCGACGAAGGACTGTTGCACCTGCTTCCGGCCAAAGATGAGCTTGCCTGTGTGCATGTCCGCGCCCAGGAATGGGATGGACCTCTTGGTCGCCAGCGTCAGGCCATCGTACCAATGGCAGGCGTTGACCACGCCTGGCATGTCCTCCGATGACCAGCGGGGCGGCCCTGTGTTGGGGGCGCCTTCGATGAAGATGATGGCATCCGGATCGACCGAGCGGATCTCGCTTGCGTAGCGCCTGGCGAACGGGCGCAGATAGTCGTTTGCGAAGTCCACCTCCCGGCCAGCGACCCGTGCGAAATAGTTGGGGCGGAGGAGGCGTGGCGAGCCACGTGGCCCGATTCCCCACACGCCGTGCGTCTTCCAGATGCACTCGTGCCCATCGAGCCAGACGCGCGCGCCATCAGGGTTCACGAGTCGATGCGTGCGCAGCCTAGCGCCTGTGATCCCCAGATCCCAGACCTCGACCTCCTGGGGAATGCCTGCCCCCAACAGCATGGCCTGGAGCGGGGTGGGCGATTCGCCGAGGTGCAGCAGACTGGCGATGGAGCGGTTCAGGTCCGGGCAGCCGATGAATCCGGCCGAGGGCTCGTTTAGCGTGTCGTAACCTAGCACGTTGGGCAGGTCCTTCAGCCGCAGCGCGACCTGCTTGATGGCCTCGATGTAGTGGCGCTGGAGGTAATCCTGTACCGGTTCCCCATCCACTAACGTCTGCGGCGCGAAGTCGTTGCCTCCGAAGAACAGCGTGAACATCGTGGCCGCCGCCAGCTTGTCGTAGTTGGTGGGCCAGATCATGCGGGGGAAGGGGTCGCTGTGGATCGCGTGCACGATCGCGGCCCCCGCCTCAGAGAACTTGCTCACGTCCATTCCCACGACCTCGAAGGTCCATCCGGGCGCGCCGTCGCCACCCGACATGCGGCTCCATACATCCTGGTGCGGGTCTATGAACAGGTCTATCCCGTATTCGCCGGCCTTGGCGACGAGGGCGTGGACGTAATCCAGGTATTCCTCGTCATAGATGCCCGGCCCCTCGTGCTCGATCGCTTCCCACGTGACCAGAAAGCGCAGAAACGTCAAACCCCACGCCTGTAGCCGGGCGAAGTGCTCGTCGGCCTCCGCCAACGGGAAAGGCCGCCCTACAAAGGACACGTGGCGGTGCTCGTAGAACCCCTCCCGGACGTAGGTCGCTCCGTTGGGCCCGAAGGGCACCTTGCTGCTGCCTCCCAGGTTGACGCCCCGTAGGATCAGCGTGCGTCCTTGCTCGTCTTTGAACCACTTGCCGTCAGTGTGCATTGGCATCCCTCCATTACACGTGGGTCGCGATCTTGGCCCGCCTGATCGGGCAACCACAAGGGTTGCCCCTACACAACGGCGGGGACGTTCAGTGAGATCTACTCTCTCCAACCTCCAACCTCCAACTTCCACTTCTAACTTCCAATCTCCAACCCATCACTGTATGCCATACAGATGCACCTGGAGACCGTAGAAGTCCCGCCGGTCCTGCATATCCAGCTCCTCCTCCAACGCCGGAGGGATCAGGCCCTGGGGGTCCGTGTACCAATCGTGGCTGTAGACCAGCCACACGCGCTCGTGGCCCCGGATGAGCGACCGCATCCGGGGCAGGTCACTCTCGGCCATCTTCGGCTCGAGGATGCCGCGGTCGAACAGGTCCACCGGCACGCCATGCTCGGCCACCGGGCGATTGTAGGAACGGAAGTAGAAGTCGAACGGAATCTGTACCCACGTCGCATTGAAGAGAATCAGATCGTCCGGTTCCACGCGCTTGGCCACGAACTCTGCTGCGTCGTCCCATTGCTCTTTCTCGAAGTGGGTGTAATACTCCCGCAGCGACAGACCGTTAACCGTCAGGAGCATCAGGGCAGCGGCGAGCATGTAGGGCCGGTAGCGCAACTGCCGCACGCCTGCGGCCAGCAGCAGGTAGAGCGGGATCGAGGCCCAGATCAAGGTGCGGTCGTAGAAAATCGGCCGGCGCAGGCTGACGAGCCATTCTCCCACGAATGGCGTCAGGAAGACCACGCCCAGGAACGCGATGTGCCCAGGACGGCGGCGGAAGTGGATCAGCCCAAGCAGAGCCAGAGCCACATACAGCCCCCACACCACCTCTAGCCAGCGGATCCGCGACGGCAGAAACGCGCTCAGGAAAGTCCCGACCGTGTCCGTGATGGTTTGCCACGTCGGCGCTGAAATCCAGAACTCCCGGTAGACGCCCACGCTTTGCACGACGAAGGCAACGAGCCATGGGCTCCAGAGCAAGAACACGCCTATTTGCGCGAGCACCCAGTTGCGTAGACCAGGCGGCCGCAACACGCCATCTGGCGCACGACGCACGACGCTTGACGCTTGACGCTTGACGTTTGATGCTGGCTTCCCGTCTACCGCTTCAGCCTTGGCGAGCTTGAACCCCGAAACCCTCACCGCGTGCAGGCCCAACACAAACAGGTTCGTGGCAACCGGCAGGAAGACCGCCGTGTTGTGGCTCAGCAGCGTCGCTGCCGTGAAGACCACGTAGCCCAGCCAGGCCAGGTCCGTCTCGATTGTCTGCAGCCGCAGCCAGCGGCGGCGGGTGGGGGCGCTGACCCGGTCCGTGGTCTCCCGGAAACCCCGCTCGTAGCCTGGAGCTTGTTGGAGCGCTTCCTCTTTGGCCACACGGGAGGCTCGCCGCGCCTGCCAGAAGTCGATGATTTGTTGGCCTACCGGCACCCTGGCCGAGCGGGGATCGGTCAGCAGGCGTGTCAACGCGTACAGTGCCAACGAGGCGTTGAGGTTCAGGACCGTGTACATACGCGCTTCCTGGGCGAAGCGCACGTGAAAGGGGGATACAGTGAGAATCAACGCGGCCAGCAGTCCGAGGGTGTCGTCGGACAGGCGGCGGCCCAGCAAGTACACCACTGGGATGGTCAGCGTCCCGCATAGGGCGGAGAGTCCCCGCACGGCGGCTGCGCTGTCGCCCATGGCGATCCAGAAGTGCAGCACCAAATAGTACAGTGGGGGGTGTTGGTCGATGCGCACCACCCAATCTAGTATCTCTTCCACGGGTTGCCAGCCCAGCCAGACGCTGAATGCCTCGTCGAGCCACAGCCCTTTGCTGCCGATCTCGTGGAAGCGCAGGACGCCGCCGAGCACGGTGATTGCTGGCAACACAAATGGTGTCACACGCCGAAGCCACCCTGGCGCTGGTTGCCTGGACAGGTCCGGGTCGCGGGATGATCCCCGGTCGCCGGGGACGATTCGGGGGTGAAAGCTTCCGACAGACTTTCGCAAAGGGCCTTCCCTGACTGGCAAACGGAAGAGGGCAGGGAGTCACGTACAGTTCACGTCCCTGCCCTTCTCGTTGCTCAGTGTGTGGAAACCTGACGGATCTCGACTTCAGGCCTGTCAGGTGGTGGCTACTCGCACTCCGCCTTGATCTGCTTCAGAGTGTGGATCGATCCCGCTGCCTGCCTCGACGGTCTCATCGGCTTCCAAAACGCATTTGCAATGTATCACAACTTGCGTCCCTTGTCAAACGTTCTCAGGGGGGCGTTGCTGTGGACAAAGCGCTGTTGACACTGCTTCTCGATTCCAGTACAATGCACCCAAGCCGAGTACAGGAGGCAAAGATGGGCACACGACTGCACGCGGGCGTGGTTGGCCTGGGTATCCTAGGAAGCCAGCACGTCCAGTTCTTGGATGCTCAGCCAGACGTAGACGTGGTAGCTGTTGCCGATATCCGGCGGGAGCGGGCGGAGGCGGTCGGGGGCCCAGTCGGCGCTCAGCCCTACGCCGACTACCAGCGTATGTTCGAGGAGCAGCGACTGGATATCGCCGTCGTCGCCACGCCCGATCCCCTGCACCGAGAGCCGATGCTGGCCGCGATTCGGGCCGGCGTGTCCACCGTCATCGAGGAGAAGCCGATGGCCACCACCGTCGCTGACGCGGAGGACATACTGGATGCGGCGGAAAAGGCCCGGGCGCGGATTTTCCTCTGCTTCTCTAACCGGGCTTCCCCCCTGGACCGCGCTACCTACTACGTGATTCAGCGCGGTCTGTTGGGCGACATCGTGTACGGCGAGGTGCGCCTGGACGACAACATCTGCGTCCCCACGCGGCTGTGGGGCGACAGGAGCCGCGATTGGGCCGCGGGATCGTCAACCGCTCACTTCTTGCTCAGCCACGTGGTTGATTTCCTGCGCTGGACTCTGGCCCCGGCCGACGTCGCCGAGGTGTACGCCATATCCCAGCAGCGGGTACTGGGCTACACGCCGGACGTGTACGATGCCTTCCTGAGATTCGATGATGGTGCCAGGTTCCGGGTGAAGGCAGAGTGGATCAAACACGTGGACGGGCTGGTGGAGTTCGCCCTGTCATTCTCTGGCTCAGAGGGAACGCTGACCTATGTCAAGGAACCGGGTTTCGCCGAGGTCGAGGGCTGGCGAGCCAACGTGAGCGACGGAGTCAGCCCTGATGAGCTACTGGCCCATCAGGCTGCTCTGCTGGAGCAGGGCATCAACGTACGCGCCTTGCTGCACCGGCCCGATCCCACCGGCGAAGGCCAACAGGATGCAGGTGGCGTACTCCTCAAGCGAGGGTTGGAAGCCTTCGCATCGCACAAGAACGCGTGGCGCCTCGCTCGGAGCTTCATCGATGGTGTGATCGAGGACACGCTTCTTCCCGCTTCGTGGGCCGATTATGGGCCGCTGCCCAGCGGCATAGACGGCCTGAGGCAGACCCAGATCGTCTGCGCTATCGTCGAATCGGCCGACAGTGGGCGGGTGATTGACTGTGGGAAGTAGGCCTCGCGAAACGTGGGGGGGGGGAGGTTGGTAGATTGGTGGGTGGATTAGGGTCGGTGTCGGCCTTGGCTGCCGGGCCGGTGTGTGCTACTACGGCGATGTTGGGCCACTGTGGCCGGAAATGGCGCTGGCTATGCCATTGTTGATTGATGGGCACAATCTCATCGGACGCTTGCCTGATCTGCGCCTGGATGACCCGGATGACGAGGCCAAACTGGTGGCGCGGCTACGTACCTACCACGCTCGCACGGGCAAGCGGGTCACCGTGGTGTTCGACCACGGCCTGCCAGGAGGGCGCTCGCGAGAGCTCTCTGGTGGAGGGGTGGAGGTCGTCTTTGCATCTGCCGGCCGCACGGCCGACGGTATCCTGCGTGAGCGCGTCCGGCGGGCGCGTGATCCCCGTGGTTTGACGGTCGTCACGTCCGATCACCAGGTCGTCGCGGCGGTGCAGGCAAAGGGAGCGCGGGTGGCCAGGTCGGAGGATTTCGCTGCTCAGCTAGGACCGCCGCGCTCGGTCGATGAGGAGCGTCCACAGGGTGCCAAGACGGATGCGCATCTCTCGCCGCGAGAGATCGAAGACTGGCTAGCCGTGTTTAAGAATGGCGATTGAGCACCTGGTGTCCGGCACGGAACACCGGCGCGCCGTTCTGATCCGGAGGGGGGCCAGCAGGATGCTGGCGGTCCAAGAGTGCCAGCAGGATGCTGGCGGTCCGCAGGGTGACGTGGCATCACCCGATCACTTCCGGGCACCTGACGTTTCTGTCCACAGCCGGCAGAACGCGCACAGCCCAGGGACACTGGTCGGCTGCCCACAGTTGGGACACGGGTGGAGTTCTACCTCCTCGGCCTGTTCGGAGAAGAACCCTGCTTTCCGCGCGCGCAGGAAGCCCAGATAGAACTGGAGCTTTGTGGCGGGCGATTCCTCCTCTATCCGGTTCAGAACGTCCTTGTGGCGCAGGCTGGTTGCGCCGACGGCGTAGGGGCACTCGGCGTAGATGTAGTCGATCCCGGTGATCAGCGCGTAGGCGGCTGTCTCCCGCTCGTAGAACCGGCAGAAGGGCTTGACTTTGCGGGCCAGTCCCTGCCCGCGCGCTGGCAGCACCGGGGCCTGGCGGGCGATGTAGCCGGTTTTCCAGTGGAGCACGTTGCCGAACAGCACGGCCACCTCGTCGTCCAGATTGTGGCCTGTGGCCAGCGCGGCGTAGCCGCCGTCCCGTGTGACGCGATTCATCACGTGCCGCTTGATCAGCCCGCACAGCGAACAGGGCTTGGAACGGCCGCGGCGCACCCGTCGGGCCACCTCCGGTAGCGTCTCGCCGTATTCGGCCTTGAGGTCCACCACCGTGTATCTTGTGTCGGGCCGCTGGGCGGCGAATTGCTCGATCCTCTCGCGCGATGCCGCCGAGTAGTCCGTGCCCCCGTCAATCCCCAAGTCGATGTACAGCGCATCGGCCTGGTAGCCGAGTTTCAGCAGCACGTCCCACAGGCTGAGGCTGTCTTTCCCGCCGGAGACCGCCACGAGCACGCGGTCGTCGGGGCCAAACATGTGGTACTTCTTGATGGCGCGTTGGGTCTGGGCGACGAACCACTCGGGGTAGTGGACCTCGCAGAGCGCCAACTTGTGCTGGCGCATGTTGAACACGGCCGGGCGGCCGCACTTGCGGCATTTCATACCGTCACCCGCCGGAGATCACCGTGACGAGCTTGACCTCATCGCCGTCTTCCAGCATCATGTCTTCGGTGAGGAGTTTCCCGTCTCGGACCGCCAGCACTGTATGGGGGATGAGCCCGATTTCCTTGATCGCGTCCTTCACTCGCCGCCGCCCCTGTAACTCCCGTTGCTGATCTCGATAGATGATCTTCATGCACACCTCGATAGTGATTCTCGCGGGAGGAACTACCAGACTCAATTGTACACGGAAGTGACGGGCAGGCAAGTAGAAAGGTCAAGACCTGACAGGTTCTGAAGGAACCTGTCAGGTCTGGGTGAGCGTCAACAAACGAGCTTAGGCCGGAACCTGAGGCAGATCCGCCAGCGCTTGCTCGATCTTCTCGTCTTCCAGTTCGTAGTCTGGGAGTTCCTTCCGGTGGTAGGCATCGTAGGCTGCCAGGTCGAAATGGCCGTGACCGCTGCAATTGAAGAGGATCGCCTTCGACTCGCCCGACTCCTTGCACGCCATCGCCTCGTCGTAGACTGCCCTGAGAGCGTGGGCCGTTTCCGGGGCCACGATGAAGCCCTCGGAACGGGCGAAACTGTGAGCTGCCTCAAACACGGCGTTCTGGCGATAGGCCCGTGCCTCGACGAGATCGTCCGCCATGAGGCTGCAGATGATGGGCGCCATGCCGTGGTAGCGCAGTCCTCCCGCGTGGACAGGGGCCGGGATGAAGCCGTGCCCGACGGTGTGCATCTTGGCCACGGGTCCTGTCTTGGCTGTGTCGCCCCAGTCATAGGCGTAGAGCCCCCGGGTCAGGCTGGGGCAGGCGGTGGATTCCACGTTGATGACTCGCAGGTCCGGTTTGTTACCTTCCAGCTTGTCCTTGATGAACGGCAGGAACAGGCCGGCGAAGTTGCTGCCACCACCGACGCAGCCGACCAGGATGTCCGGATAGTCGCCCGCCATCTCCATCTGTTTGACGGCCTCTAGCCCAACGACCGTCTGGTGCAGCAGCACGAAGTTGACCACGCTCCCCAGGGTGTATTTCCAACCATCGTGTGTCACGGCGTACTCAATCGCCTCGCTGATGGCGATACCCAGGCTGCCTGAGGTCTCCGGGTCCACGGCCAGGATGTCCCGGCCAGCTTTCGTCTCCGAGCTGGGGCTGGGCACGACACTGCCTCCCCACGTCTCCATGGCGATGCGCCGGTAGGGCTTCTGGTGGTAGCTGATGGTGACCATGAACACCTTGCATTTCAGGCCGAAGAGCTGGGTGGCGAAACTCAACGCGCTGCCCCACTGCCCCGCCCCGGTTTCTGTGGCCACGCCTACCAGACCTTCCTTCTTGGCGTAGTAGCATTGGGCCACGGCGGTGTTGGGCTTGTGGCTTCCTGGCGGGCTGACGCCTTCCCACTTGTAGTAGATCTTGGCCGGCGTGTCCAGCGCCTTCTCCCAGCGGCTGGCACGGTACAGGGGGGACGGCCGCCACATCTTGAGCACGTCCTGCACCTCCTCTGGTATCTCGATCCATCGCTCCTGGCTTCCCTCCTGCTCGATCAATGCACCGGGAAAGACCGGGGCCAGATCGTCGGGCTGCATGAGCTCCAGCGTCATCGGGTGCCGGTACGGGGGAGGTGGCGTCTTCATGTCCGGCAGCACGTTGTACCAATGGGTGGGCAGGTTCTTCTCTTCCAGAAAGTACTTATACTGTGCCATTTTTCGTTTCTCCTTTGCATAGCAGATTTGAACACATCTCCAAGCATCTCGACGAACACAGACGCGGTACGGGTAGCGCTCGTGGTTACCCGCTCCAACAGTGCGTGGTAGCGGTAACCACGGGGGTTACCCCAGCATACTCGCAATCGTTTCTTCCCGGCATCCCTCCCTTCCTCGATCCCTTGACCTCAATCGTCTGGTAGACTCACGTTGGCTCCGCGATGACCGGAGTGCCTCGGATCGCGAGCATCTTGCTGGCCCCCAACGCCCCGTTCGGACGGCCAGCATCCTGCTGGCCCCCAACGCCCCGTTCGGACGGCCAGCATCCTGCTGGCCCCCAACGCCCCGTTCGGACGGCCAGCATCCTGCTGGCCTCTAGCATCCATCTTCTTCGACGCGGACTGTGGGAGGGCGGGGATACCCCGCCCCTACAATCGCTTCGGCGTGGTCCACGATTCCCTGTGCCTCCAGCATCGCATCCCGATTGCTGAAGAACTGCCTGTACAGCCTGTAGTGGGCCGTGTCCTCATACGCCACTTCCTCGATGCGGGACGCGTCGAAGTTGAATATCTGCGCTCCCGGATAGGCCAGCAAGATCGGTGAGTGTGTGGCGATGACGAACTGCGCGTGACCGTCTGCTTCCAGGACGTGCAGCAGCTTCAGGAACTCCAACTGGCTGGCGGGTGAAAGCGCGGCCTCGGGTTCGTCGAGGATGTAGAGGCCCTTGATGTGATAACGACCGCCGAAGTACGACAGCATCCCCTCTCCGTGCGAGAGTGTGTTGAGGATGTGGCCCCCGTGATACTTCAGCCGGCCGGGATCGCACAGAGCCACGTCGTCGAGGAAGTCGGCCAGATCGCGGAAGGTCTCGGCCCGAAAGAGGGAGCCGGGCACCCCGCCGTTCGCCCAGGTGACGGTGATATAGTCCCTCAGGCGGGTCTCGTAGGGGTTGTTGTGGGCGACGTGCCGCTTGGGCTTGTCCCAGATGTAAATGCCGCATTTCCTGGTGATGGCCTCCAGCAGCGTGGACTTCCCCGATCCATTCTCCCCGACGAAGAACGTGATGGGGCTTCTGAACGTCAGCCCGGGCGTTCTCCTGAGAACGGGGATGTTAAAGGGATAGTAACGGGTTGTCGGGTAGTCCTCACTACGGATGTCGACTCTGAGAAGGTGCATCTGTGAATCTCCTTAACTCCTTTCGGTTGTTTTCAGCAGTACACGAGCCTGGGTGCAAGCGCCCCTTCATCCTTGGAAAGGCGCCATTCTGATGGCGCTCCATCATCCCCAGAAAGGCGCCATTCTGATGGCGCTCCATCATCCCCAGAAAGGCGCCATTCTGATGGCGCTCCATCATCCCCAGAAAGGCGCCATTCTGATGGCGCTCCGGACCGCGGGCATCCTGCCCGCACCGTTCGCGCCTCCGGCGTCACCATCTCCATCGCCTCGTGTACCAGGAACATCGTCTCGTCTGATTCCCTGCGCATACGTTGAATGCCGCTGTGCAGGATCTCCTCGACCAGGCCCGGCTGGGCTTCGTAGTGGGCGCGCCGCTCGCGGATGGGATCGAGGAAGCGGTTGATCGCCCGTGCCAACCGGTCCTTGACCGCCACGTCGCCGACCCTGCCTTGGCGGTACAGTTGCTTCAGATCCTCGACCTCCTCTCGATCGAGATTGAACCCCTCGTGGTAGGTGAAGACCGGGTTGCCCTCGACTCGGCCGGGAACGTCCGCGCGTATTCGCTGAGGGTCTGTGTACATCCGGCGCACCTTGCGGTTGACCGTGGCCGCGTCGTCGGAGAGGTAGATGACGTTGTCCAGCGATTTGCTCGCCTTGGACCGCCCGTCCGTGCCCACGAGCAGCTCCCCGACCAGGGCCTGGGGTTCCGGGAAGACCTCGCCGTACAACCGGTTGAACCTGCGGGCGATCTCCCGCGCGACTTCCACGTGGGCCTCGTTGTCCTTGGCCACGGGCACCAGGTGGGCGCGCGGTAACAGGATGTCGGCTGCCTGCAGCACCGGATAGCCTAGCAATCCGAAGGGCAGTGTCTCCAGCCCGGCGTCGCGTGCCATCCCCTTGATGCTGGGCACGCGCTCCAGTCGTGGCACGCTGACCAGCATCTCGAAGATCAGGTTGAGTTCGTAGGTGCCCGGAATGGCCGACTGGACGAAGATGACGCTCTTCTCAGGATCCACGCCGACTGCCAGGTAGTCGAGCACGATCTCGCGCACGTGGCGGTGGGTTCTGCGGATAGTCTGTTTGTCTGGTCGCGTGGTGAGGACGTGTAGGTCGGCTACGATGAAGAAGCACTCATACGTGTCCTGCAGCCGCACGCGATTGGCCAGGCTGCCGACGTAGTGTCCCAGGTGCAACGGTCCCGTTGGACGGTCACCGGTGAGAATACGCTTCTTTTCCATCGTGTCTTCCTCCTCTAGTGCTATCCCATAAAGCAAAACGCTCGTCCCCCTCACAGGGACGAGCGTCACATCTTGGACACACGCGGTGCCACCCCGATTAGGTGGCCCCTCATTCTCATTCCCGCCCGTTCATAGCTCACAGAACAAAAAAAACGCGCCGGTGACGGCGCGTGGTGTGAAGGGCCAGCCTCACTTATTTGCGGGTACGGTCCAGGCTCTGGTTGCGCTACGTCAACCTTGGGACAATACCCTCAGCCGTGATAACGGTGGCGTCTCCGGCCTGGACTACTCCCCACGGATGTACCATGGGTTTCGGCAGGCAACTCCCGGGCCCATTCAGCACCGGCGCTGGTGTCAGGCTTTCAGCTCGTGGCCCGACTCTCTGAACCTCGCTACGGCACTTACTATTCCCGATTATCGTCTTTCGGTCTTAAGTTGTACATGCAGTATACCACACAGATAGCGTGGCGTCAAGCTATTCGATATGAGGCAGCAGTTCCTGCACCAGGGCGTCCTTCGGGCGGTAGCCCACGATGCGTGCGACTTCCTCACCGCCCTTGAACACGATCAGCGTGGGAATCCCCATGATGCCCAGCTTGCGAGGCGTATCGGGGTTGGCATCCACGTCCATCTGCACCACGTGCAGCTTGTCTCCGTATTCCTTGGCCACTGCCTCGATAGCGGGAGCGATCATCTTGCACGGCCCGCACCAGTCAGCGCCGAAGTCGACGAGCGTCGGCCCGTTGGCCTGGAGTACATCCGTATCGAAAGTCGCGTCGGTTACCTCAAGTAATTTCGCCATCGTGTCCTCCTTGAATAACGCGCGGATTATCCTACATCAGCCTGCTTTTGTCAAGCGCCCACTTCTGCTATAATGCGCTCCTAATGGGCAAAAACCTTCTCAGCCTGAGCCTGGCCTTGGGCCTGGCTGGTCTACTTCTCACGGGACTGGCGGTGTCTGTCCAGTCCAGCCCACCGCCCGCGTCGACGGTTCGGCCGCTCAACGTCGCTCCTCAGGTGTGGGCAGCCACCGCCAATGATGCCGAGGCGGATTTCCTGCTCATCCTCGAGGATCAGGCCGATCTCAGCGCAGCGACGACTTTCCCCACCCGCGAGGCGCGCTTGAGCTACGTGTATGATTCGTTGCGGCAGGTGGCGCTCCGCTCCCAGGCCGGCGTGCGGGCCGAGCTGGACGCAGCCGGCGTGGAGTATCGCTCGTTCTATATCGTCAACATGCTGGCGGTGAGGGGCGATCGTTCGGTCGCCGCGCGCCTGGCTACCTTTCCCGGCGTGGCGGCCGTCGTCGCCAATCCGCGCATCCATCAGGCCCTGCCGGAGCCCACCCCTGGCGACGTCGATCCGCTCTCGCCTCAGGGGGTGGAGTGGAACGTGGCCCGTATCAAGGCCGACCAGGTCTGGGCGCTGGGGTATACGGGGCAGGGCGTCGTCGTCGCCGGGCAGGATACCGGCTATGACTGGGACCATCCCGCGCTGATCCGGCAGTACAGAGGCTACAACGGTATCACCGTCACCCACGACTACAGTTGGCACGACGCTATCCACACGGATGATCCCCACACGGTGGTGGGCAATCCCTGTGGATTCGACTCCCCTGTGCCGTGTGATGACAATGGTCACGGCACGCACACGATGGGTACCGTGGTCGGCGACGATGGAGGGGGCAACCAGATCGGCGTCGCGCCCGGCGCGCGCTGGATTGGCTGCCGGAACATGGAGCAGGGCTGGGGCACTCCCGCCACGTATGCCGAGTGTTTCGAGTTCTTCCTGGCCCCTTATCCCGTCGGCGGCGACCCGCTCACGGATGGTGTGCCCAGCCTGGCCCCGCACGTGATCAACAACTCGTGGACCTGCCCGACGGCGGAGGGATGCGACCCGTACACGTTGCAGAGCATCGTCGAGAACGTGCGCGCGGCAGGCATCGTGGTGGTCGCCTCGGCCGGCAACAGCGGGTCCGGTTGCGGGACTGTGCAGTCCCCCCCGGCGATCTACGACGCGGCTTTCTCCGTGGGAGCAACCAACAGCAGCGACGACATCGCCAGTTTCAGCAGCCGAGGGCCGGTGACCGTGGATGGGTCGGGCCGGCTCAAACCAGACGTGGCCGCGCCGGGTGTGAGCGTGCGCTCGTGCGTCCCGGGTGGGGGCTACACTTGGAAGCAGGGTACCTCGATGGCCGGGCCACACGTGGCGGGCATGGTGGCGCTTCTGTGCTCGGCCGAGCCTGGGCTCATCGGCGACGTGGACGCGGTGGAACAGATCATCGCTCAGACGGCGCGGCCCCGCGCCGATGCCAGTTGTGGCGGCGAACCTTCAGGGCGTCCCAATAACGTGTACGGCTGGGGTATCGTGGACGCGTTGGCGGCGGTGTGGGCGCGCCAATCGGGGTTGGAGATCGCCAAGCGTGTTGACGTCTCGACGCCTTTCCAGGCCGGAGTGTTCCTGTATACGATCAGCGTGACGAACACCTGGTACCTCACCCTGACCCAGGTCGCTATCACCGACACGGTGCCCGTAAGCACGACCTTTGCCTGGGCTGGGGGGGACTACGTGCGCGCCGGCGATCGCATCACCTGGACGGCTCCGAGCCTGGCCCCCCTGGAGACGCTGACGACGACGCTGGCGGTGACGGTTGAGCACCTACCTCCGGGCACGCGCGTGGTCAACGCTGCCTACGGGGCGCGGGCCAGCGAAGTGTCAGCGCCTGTGGCTGGTGTGCCAGTGGAGGCGACCATCCCCTGGCGCGTCTTCATTCCAGATATCCCGAGGATATCGTCATCGGGAGGCGGCGCGAGTGACTGAGCTGGAGAGAGCGCGCCTCAGGGTGCGGCCGCTGTTGCACCTGTCTGCGCCGGGCGACGCGCTGGCTGTCTACTACGCCTTCTACCACGACCCGCGGCGCACGCGCCTGTTCGTCCACGAGGACAGTGATAACCACGCGGACGGTTTCGTCGCCGTCTGCCAGACGGGGCAGCGGCTGTTTCGACCCACCGTCGTGCTGCGCACGGCAGACGCTGGTGTAGCGGTGGAGTTGCTGCGCCAGGCCATGGTTCCGGGCCGTCCCTACTACCTGGTCACCACGCCGGACCTGCAGGACGTGGTTGCGCAAGTCGCGGACGTCGGGCTACCCGAGACGAACCGGGTCTACAAGCTCGACCTGTTCCACTTCCAGCCCGCCGTGAACGTCCTGGTCGTCGCGGAAAAGGGATTGGGTGACCGTCCACGATTTGTCATTCGGTCGCACGGAGAGCTCGTGGCCGAGGCGGGCGTCAATTGGTCTTCACCGCACTTCGCCGAGGTCTTCGTCCACACTGCGGAGGCGGCTCGCAGGCGTGGATGGGGGCGCGCGGTGTTGACGTCCTGCACCACGTGGGTGGTCCGATCTGCCAGGCAACCGCTATTCGTCGTCAGCGAGGGAAATGAGCCGGGGATGGCCCTGGCCGACGCGGTCGGATACGTGGACTCGGGTGCGCGCGAGTTTGCTGCTGAGTGCGTGTGCCGGCCCGCGCGCGCCGCGGGGATAATCACGGAGGGTAACCAAGAGGGGTAACCACAAGGGCTACCCCTACGGCGTGGGGGCGGGCGCGGCGCGGGGGTAACCACAGAGGGTAACCACAAGGGCTACCCCTACGGCGTGGGGGCGGGCGCGGCGCGGGAGTAACCACAGAGGGTAACCACAAGGGTTACCCCTACAGGGCGGGGATGGGCGCGGGGACCGCGCCCCTACGGGGAGGTGGGAGGCGTGAACGTGGAACTGATCGCCGTCACGCGCTATCTGCGGGGCGGCGGCACGCCGGAGGAGTTGCTGGTGCACGCGGGGCGGGTGTGCTACAGAAGTGAAGGACTTGGGAACCGCGCCCCCGAGGGGAAGTTCCTGCAGGCGCGCATCCGCGAAGGGCACGAATCAATCGTCGAGCACGCGTCGGCTACCTTCGAGGTCAGTGGCATCTCTCGGGCCTGCTCGCACCAACTGGTCCGCCATCGCATCGCCAGCTACAGCCAGGAAAGCCAGCGCTACGTGGACATGTCCGATCCCGAGTGGGTACTGCCGCCGGCCGTTGCAGCGAATCCCGAGGCGATGACCGTCTGGGAGGGGTTCGCGGACAGGGTGCAGGCGGCCTACCGGGCGCTGCGTGGGCTGGGGATGCGCAAGGAGGACGCCCGCTTCGTGCTGCCGAACGCGACCGCCACGCGCATCGTGGTGACGATGAACTTCCGCGAACTCCTGCACGTGTTCAGGCTGCGCATCTCCGCCGAGGCTCAGTGGGAGATCCGGGACGTGAGCGTGCGCATGCTCGAACTGATCTACCCGCTCGCACCCCACGTCTTCGGCGACCTGAGAGGGGCGTTGGGCGCCCGGTACCCCTCGTTTTTCGACGTCTAGGGTTGCCTATCCTGGCGTCACGTGCTGATCCGCTGTCCAAAGAGATCTTGCACGGTCGACGCCAGGGGCAGGCGCACGTATCTGGGCAGAGACTTGTGGTCTTTCTTGAAGCTCAAGAAGACCCATCGGTGTTCGAGGGGATTCACCACGGCCAATGGGTCCCAGAGAGGCGGGATAACCAGCGTCACGTCGTGTCCTACTCTGGTCAATTCCTCGAAGAACCTGCCTGGGTCCGCGACGTGTTCGATGGTGTGTGAGCTCAGGACGGCGTCGAACTGCCTGTCGCCGAATGGAAGATGGTAGACGTCCACCACGACCATGTGCGGCATTCTGGCGTGCACCGTGATATCGGCGTTGACGCCGCCGCCATCCGTCCTGCCGCAGCAGACGTTCAGGTCCCACCTCTGGCGCTGGAGAATCCGTCTCTTGAGCACGCAGTAGCTCACGAGGTGAATGCCGTACAAGGTGATGATGAGGCTCAGGATGACGAGCACGGCATGCACTGTCCGGGGGTCACTCACGCAGGCTCTCGTTTCTTCACTGTTTGCTTCAGTATCGCCTCGACTACCGGCAGCGGCAGTTGCTCCAACCGCTTGAAGCGGATGCAGCTCTTTCCCACGTCAAGCCCCTGGAGGTCGCCCCGGTGCGCCTCTACCAGGCCGGTATCCATGTACAGGCTCATGTAGCGTTTCTGCGACGCGAACGCGCAAAGCATCTCCCCGCCGAGGTTGTACGTGGGCATGCGATACTGCATTGACTCCACCGCCTCGGGCACAGTCCTCTGAATCAGCGAGCGCAGTTGCTCCAGCGCGGCCTTTCGCTCTGGCTCCAGGCTCGCCAGGTATGCGTCGACGTCTTTGCTCGTGTCTCGCATTCGTACACCTCCTGATCCGGCTTCCCGCGACGGCGCATAGCGCGTCGCGGGGGACCGTCCTACGCTGCCACCGACCACAGCAGGCGGGCGGCCAGTATCAACAGGAGCACCTTCACGCAGACCGCGTACCGTTCGCCGGGTATCACCCTGTGGACGAGGCTCCCGAGCCACACGGACACGCCGAGTATGGGCAGCGACCACGCGTAGTAGGTGACGACCTCGCGCGTGACGTTGCCGGCCAGGCAGTGCCCCAGGATGGCAAACGCGTTCGTGAACAACGCATAGCTCTGGATGGTGGCCCGAAAGCGGTCTGGACTCCAGTTGACCAGCGATCCGTACAGCACGACCGGCGGCCCGCTGATGTTATACGCGCCGCCGAATATGCCTGAGATCAGCCCGAAGACGAAGGCGTAGTTGTCGTGGGTGAGTTGGATGGCCTTCAGCTTGAACAGACTCACAAGCGTGAAAACGATGACTGTGCAGGCCAGGACGGTCTTCAAGACCGTGCCATCGACGTGTCCCAGGAACAGAATCCCGAGGGGGATCCCCGCGCAGGCCGAGACGATGAGCCGCCAGGCGTTCCTCACCTCTACGTCTCGCCATCTCCTCGCGACGACGACGGCCGCGATCGAGCACGACAGCAGCGTCATCAGGACGGTCGCGGTCTTGACGTCGACGACCAGTGCGAGGAGGGGGAGCGCCACCAGCGCTCCCCCGAAGCTGAACGTGGATTGGATGAGCATCGAGCAGCACACGATTGCTAGGACAAGGTGCAGGTTATCCATTTCAGTATACGTCGAGATCTCTGCCTGAGACCACCCTTCCGCCATACCCCGCCTGAACCTCCCGGAGAAGTTGCCTCTCCGTCACGCCGTGGAAGAGCTGGTGGTAGAGCACCAAGAGCCCGGGCCTCGCCCCGGACGCGATCCGCGCCAGTTCTCGTGAAGACGTATGGACGGTTGAATGATAGCGCCGCCACGCCGGCGAGCGTCCCTCGAGCCCTGCCGACGAGTATACCTCGTGGACGAGCACGTCGCACCCCCGGTACACGTCGACGCAGCCCTCAAACGGTGCCGTGTCGCCCGAGATGACGATCGTCCTGCCTGGCGCGCAGAACTTGTATCCGTATGCGGGCCAGCAGCCGTGCTGCACGGCGAAGGCCTCCACCGTCACGTGCTGGTCCCGGTATACCACGCCCGGCTCGACCTCGGACACCTGCACCCGGTGCCCCGTGTGGTTGATCGGCTCGAGGCCCTCCTGCCGCTCCCGGATGTCCTCCTCGTAGGCGGCGAGGACGTGATCCGTCATCGCCCGGATGCCCGGAGGGCCGTAGACTTCCAACGGCTCCTCCCGCTCCAGCACCCACGGCGTCAGGATGAGGTCCGGATAGCCCGCGGTATGGTCTGAGTGCAGATGCGTCAGGAACGCCCGGCTGAGCCTCGGCACGTCGAGCCCTGCCACGCCTGCCCGGTGTGCAGCCGCCGCCCGCCGCACCACGCCCGGCCCGAAATCCACGAGGTACGGCGTTTGCTTCACCACGACCGCCACGGACGGCCCTGACCGCTCGGGGTCGGCGTTTGGCGTGCCGGTGCCCAGAAGGACGACCTGTGCTGAGTCCCGGTTTGGCGCCGAAGAACTGCCGGATTGGCTGTCCACGTCGTCTCTCGTCTTGCCCAGGTGTGTCGGTCTTTCAGTCCAGGGGCACAGGCTCGTGCTTGCCGGCGTCATTGGAGTGAGTTTGCAATCGCGACATTCGCCAGGTCGAGCACGTCTGCCTGTCTTCCTGCCTTCATGCCCACCATGTACTGAAAGCCGTTGTAGATCCAGAACACCTTGGCGTCATCGCAGTTGGCCCCACACACGGATTCGATGAAGTACCCCTCGATGTCGTTGGCCAGCACCACTCTCTGCGCCCGCGCGGCGTCGAATTCGAAGCTACGCGTGCCCACGGGTTCATTCGTATCCACCTGTTTGCCGGTCAGGCTTCCGTAGTGGCAGGCACCCGCCCCCAGGCAGTCCGGGCCGAAATCGAGACTCAGCTCGTATTCACCGGGCTCGGCGGTATACACATACGGGTGAATGGCGGGGAGTCCTGCCTCGATGGGGAAGTCGGGCGGCAGCACGAGCGGCACGCCGGTGCTCTCCAGTTGCGCGAGCACGGGCTGGAACGTGGCGGGCACTTCGGGGTGGCCGGTCGTCGCCGGAGGGACGATTACCTCCATGGTGTAGTCCACGGTGTCCGGCACCACCGATATCACGTCTATGTAGTAGTCCTGCGTGGAGAGCGTCTCGACCTGAACCCTCGCGTCGACGAAGCCTGCCCTCAGAGGCGCGCCATCTACTCCCCAGACGTTCAACATCGTGCTCATGTCCGCAGGACCAAGCGCCGACGTGACCGAGAGGTCGACCAGTATCTCCTGGCCGGCCGCGACAGTGAGCACGTAGCGGTCAGCGCCACCGACCGTCAGGCTGTTCCCCACCTGGGCCGATATGGCACCTGGGGAGAACTGAATCCGCTGCGGCTCGAGGTCCCACTCGGGGATCGCAGCGGCGGTATCCTGAACGCAGTTGAGGCTGATGGTGTACAGTCTCTGTTCCGGTGACATCTCACACATGCCAATCGGCTGGTCAGAAGGGCACTCAACGTCTTCGGACGGTTCCCAGCCCACGGTCAACCGGCACATCTTGTCGGCCTGGCGGAAGCCGGTGATCTGACCCGTGGGGCCACCGCCGCCGAGACGCATATCCTCATACCACCTCTGGGCATGGATCATGCGCCTCAGGGCATTCATGACCACCTCCACGCTCTCGAAATCCAGGCCCGTGCCGGTGATTGTCGCCTGGCAGCCGGTACCTGCCCTCTGGGTGATGAAGTCCTGGAATTCGGCCTGTGTGATCTCACCGGGGATGCCCAGCGTCTGTGACATGTCGTCTGCAAGACCGCTGCACTCCGCAGCGCCCAGCGGCTGAAGCTCGCTCACGTCTTCGGCCTGTGCTGTTGGCACGGCCGTGGCCGCCGGTGGAACGGGTGTAGCGGTTGGTGGCACCGGTGTAGCTGTGGGTGGGATGGGCGTTGCCTCGATCGTTGGCGTGGTCGATGCTCCGCCACATCCGGCTAGTAACAAAACGCCGAGCGTCCATCCTATGCCTATGACCTGTCCTATTGCCTGTCGCAGCAGCTTGCTGGTACTCATCTCAACCTCCTGGAAACCATTTCTCTCTCTTGCCCGGTGCCTCACACGAACATGAACACGCCCACCAGCACCAAGAAAACGTAGACGATGCGGTTGAATAGCGCTCCTGACACCTTCCTGTTGGCCCACCCGCCGATGAACACCGCGCCGATGATCACGGGCAGGCTATACGCATACAGCCGCAACACGTCCCCTGTCCACAGCCCGGCCAAGCCGTGACTGATCAGTATGACCATCCCGGTCGGCAGGAAGTAACCCTGCATCGTTGCCCGGAACCGCTCAGGCGGCCATTCCCGCAGCACGCCGTAGATCACCACCGGCGGGCCGTTCGTGTTGTACGCGCCTCCCAGGATGCCCGCCACGAACCCAAACGCGTACGACAGTTTCTCACTCCTGATCGGGGGCAGCCGGGGCGCGACCAATTCGTACAGCCCAAACCCGATCAGCACGATCCCCAGGACTGCCTTCACCGCGCCCTCTGGAGCGGACTTGAGGAAGAACAGCCCGACCGGTATGCCGGCGAGCGTCGAGACGATCAGCCGCCACGCGGCCCGCAAGTCCACCTGGCGCCACGCCCGCAGCAGGATGGTGAGTGCGACAGTCGGAGCTACCAGGGCCACCAGCGGCGTCGCGGTTTGCATGCCGACGATCATGGCCAGCAGGGGCATTGCGATCAGGGCATCGCCAAAACCGAGCGCAGACCGGATGAAGGTCGAGAGGAACAGGATACCGAGGACGAGGAACGTGTGGGTTGAGGAGTTCATAGGCCTTCGATAATCTCAATCGCTCGACCGATGCCGTCTTCGGCGCGAATGCGTTCCCCCATCGCTGCAGCGCGCGTCCGCATGCCCTGATCCGTGACGGCGCTGGTGATGGCTGCCGCCAGCCGCTTGGCCGTCAACCGGCGGCGTGGCACGGGCCGGGGGCCGACACCCAGTTCTGTCACCCGTCGGGCCCAGAGCGGCTGGTCGCCGGTGTGCGGGACGAGCACGGACGGCTTGCCCGCACGCAGTCCGGCTCCCGTAGTCCCTGATCCACCGTGGTGTACCACTGCCGCCGTGCGGGGAAACAACCAGGCGTGGGGTACAGCGTCCATCGTGAACAGGTCGGTGGCGTGGTGGGGCGAGTTGGGGCCCGTCAATCCACCCCAGCCCGTGACGAGTACCCCGCGTTGCCCCGCTATCTTGAGCGCTGCCGCCACGAGTCGCGTCGTCTGCCGGGGGGTGCGGTGTGCCATGCTGCCAAAACCTACGTACACCGGCGGTGGGCCGGAATCGAGGAAGTCAACCAGCCGGGCAGGGGGCTGCCAATCCAGCGCGTGATCGAGCAACCAGTAGCCGGTGATGTGAGTATGCTCGCCCCAATCGGGAGGCTTGGGGACGACCGTGGGGCTGAAGGAATACAGTATGGGCAGGGGCCTGCCATTCAACTGGCTGTAAGGCCACTTGCCGAGCGGGATTGGCGGCAGGTGGAGCTGTTCTCGCCGCCACCGATTGATGAACCGCCTGGTGAATGCCTGCAAGAACTGCTCGGCCAGGACGTGCGTCCACAGGTTGTAGGTGCTGCCCAGCCGAAGCCGGGGAGAGACGACGCTGGGGAAGGCGCGCGTGCGAGCCATAGCAGGAAATGGAATGGCCCAGCAGGCGGGCACATCCAGTTTCTCCGCGACGTGATAAGCGCCAAAACCCATCGTTGAGAAGACGATCGTTTCCGCGCCTCGGCACGCCAACCACGTATTCGCTTTGAGCCGCTCGAACAAAGGCCGCATCGTCTGGAGGACCTGCCAAACCCACACGATGGTGCTGCGGCCGGATTCCAATCCTGCCCGCAGGTCCCCCATTCCCAGCAGTTCGCGCGCGTTCATGCCCAGCGGGAAGAAGTCCACACCGTGCTCTCTGACGAGCGCTCCGAAGTCGTCGGGCGCAGCGAAGCGCACCCTGTGCCGGCCTGTCCTTTGCAGCCCTAGCGCCAATGCGAGGAGGGGTTGCACGTCACCGCGTGAGCCAATCGCTAACACCGTAATCTGCATTGGGGTCCTCTGATCCTTGAATCGAGTCGAAATCGCCGTGACACCGCTACATCCTGCGTCTCTTTCATGCCATGGCGCAATCTGCTTCGCCGTACTCGATCTCTATCGTGAGGTGGGCGAATTCGTATCGCTGCAACCGGCGCTTGATGTCCTGTTTCACGTGCAGGGCCTGATCCTTGGTTGCCGACACGTCAATCATCACGTGGGTCGTCAGAATGTGATGCTCACCGTCGAGAGACCATACGTGTGTGTGGTGAATGGCCTTCACGTGCTCCACCCCGGCGATCTCTCCCTCGATTTCCTTGATGTCCACATCCCAGGGTACTCCCTGCAGAAACAGAGAGACAGTCTGTCGCATGTTCTGGATCACGTTGTAGAGGACGTACACCGCTATCAAGACCGAGAGGATTGGGTCCAGGATGGGCACGTCGGCGAATAAGAGGATAATCGCGACGACCAGGACCGCGCTCCATCCTAGAACGTCCTCCAGGAGGTGCCAGGCTATCGCGCGAGCGTTCAACGACTTGCTGCCGCGCAGCCGCAACACGGCGACGCCGTTGATCAGAATGCCCATTAGCGCAAAGACCGCCATGCCCCGGGGATTTGAGTGCTCGGGTTCCAGGAGCCTTGGGATCGCTCTTGAGATAACCAGGAGGGAGCCGACCAGGAGAACGATGGTGTTGACGAATGAGCCAAGAAGGGAGAAGCGCCGATAGCCGTAGGAAAACCGGCGGTCGGGATCTCGCCTGGAATACCGATCGAGGAACCAGGCCAACCCCAGGGATAGACTATCGCCCAGATCGTGGACGGCATCGGACAGAATCGCCAGGCTGTTCGTCCACAGTCCCCCGGCGACCTCGAGCGCCGCAAAGCCCAGGTTGAGGAAGAACGCCAGCCGGATATTGGCCGCTTCGCCGTGGCCATGGGCGTGCGGGTGGGAATGACAATGGCTGTGGTTGCTGTCCATCTGCTGCCTGAACTACTGAGCCTTCCTGGCGACCAGGATGCCGAAGAAGGGAGCGAGCTCGTCGGTCTGGGTGACCACGAATCCTTGCGTCTCGAACCGCCTTATCAGATCGCTGAGCTTGTAGTATTGCCCCTCCTCGGGCGTGTATCGCTTCATGTCCTCCCAGGTGTAAACGTAGTCGGGATTCGCTCTGAAGTGAGGTTCGACGTACGCTTTGTACATCTGCTCGGGCACCGTCCTGGGCATCAAGTAGCGGTACATCCGGTTGAATCTCTCCGGCTCTTCCTCGGGGTCGAAGAAGAAGAACGGGTCGCACATCACCACCCTGCCGGTCTCGCTCAGCAGTGCATGCATGATGGCGATCGCTTCTCCTTTCTCCTCCTCGGCGACGTGATGAAAGGCCGACGAGGATACAATCAGGTCTACGCGCTCATCGACCCCGGGGTGAAGGAAGCTGCCGATCACGAACTCAACATTCGTCAACCCGCGCTGCTGCACTTCCTCGCGGGCTGCTTCGACGTTCTCCTCAGAGGGATCCACGGCGATCACCCGTTTCACCAGGGGGGCAATGGCCGTGGTCACTTTTCCCCAGCCTGCCCCCATGTCCAAGACGATCTCGTCCGGCTGCGGCTCGCTGAGTCTGACGAGCCTCTGCACCAATGCCGGTGCGCTCTCAAATGTGTACTCCCCGGACGGACTGGTCACCAGGTGCACATACAGCGCGAAGACCTGATCCCAGGCGGACTCAGCTTCGTCAAGACGACGCTGCGACATGTCCTTCCTCCTAGATCTTCAGATAGTTCCGGCCACCGCTGCCGTAGAGCGGACCCAGATCGGCCGGGATTGGGCGTCATTGCTCCGTGAGCGCCTGGTAGTACCGCACCAGGGGCATAGCCGTGTACCCGGCTTTCTCGTACGACCTCCTGGCGGGTGCGTGCGAGGGATCGCCGCCGGTGGCGACCACGGCCAGCTTCATTCCTCCTTCTCTCATCTTATCGAGCGCGAACAGGTTCAACTCTGTGCCGATCCCCCGGTTCTGGTATTCAGGATGGACGGCGATCAAGTAGACTTCCCCTTCCCCACCTTCATCTCTGTTGCGCAGCTTGTAGGCCACGAAGCCAGCTACCACCCCATCGACTTCGGCCACCCAGACCGGGGTTTCATCACCATCTCTGCACGCCTTTTCGACCAGATCCGCCTGTAGCTTTCGCCAATCTGGATACAGTATGGGATAGACATCGGGGCCCAGTATCTGCTTGAACGAAGCAAAGACCGGCGTCCAGGCGAGCAATGATAGCTCGACCAGGTCATCCATGTCATCGTCACGAAAGGGTCGGATACGTAGATTCATAGTTGTCCTCCTGATTCTGAGCCCGTGCATCAGACGATGCCGGGCTGATGCGGTTATCTATCGTCGTGGATAACGACTCTACTACTGCGCTACCGTATTGAGCCAGACCTCGCTGAACCGGGCGCCGTCCACGCGCGTCACGACGCGTGTGGGGCTTCCACTGTCGTCAACCCGCTGGCGGAGCCATCCATCCTCGATGTCTGATTTCACACGAATGTCGCTGATCTCCACACCCTCCTTCCAGCCCAGCGCGATGGCGCAGGCGAGCGGATCGTGCTGGAAGTTGATCGTGTCGTCCGGCAAACCTGCGCACGTTTGGCCATACTGGGCTTCGTAGCGCTCGTCCCTGGCAAACGCCTCCGCCTGTCTGGCGATCAGCCGAGCCAGGGGCCCTGCCTGTCTCAGCTTGGGTAGATAAGCCCTTCTGAGCGCGGTTTCGACGGTGACCGCCAGAGGCACGAACGTGGGGCTTGAGTGCGCGATGACGTGGTGTGCGGACTGGACGTCGATCTGGACGTTGAAGTCTATCTCGTGGCCCCAGGGTGGAAAACCCTCCTTGGGAGGGAACACGTAGCCGCCCATGAGGCAGAGCCTGGCGCGGCGCAATATGCCGGGAGAGCGCCTGTCCAGCAAGGCCAGATTCGTGTAGGGTCCAATGGCGACGATGGTCGCACCCTGCTCGATGCTGCGCTCCAGCAGGGTGAGGGCCTGATTGAGCGGGGCCGGGGCGGGCGGTATCGGTTCGGGCCAATAGGCGCCCTCGTCCAGCAGGCCCTGCCAGGAGCGATAGCAGTCCAGCGAGACGTCCGCCCCGGCCGCGACGGGGATGTCGTCCCGGCCGGCGAGTCCCAGGACGTAGCGCGCATAGCCGGCTCGCTTGCCTCGATGCTCCGCGACCGTAGTGATGGCGACGAGCTCGGCGCCTGGCCAGTTGAGCACCATCGCGAGGGCACACAGATCATCGATATCGCCGCCTAAGTCGGTATCGATATGCAGTTTGGGCACCGAGCTTCCCTCCGGACATGGAATGGAGCCAGCGCGGGGCGCGAAACGCTTCGCGCTGGCAGGACTGCGCTCAGGCGAGTGCCGGGCGCGTAACCGGACCGCGCTGGACAAGTATACCAGCAAAACCCAGAAGCTGCATCCTACGCCTGGTACACATACGATGCGCTAGGGGCGAAACTCTCTGAGGACAGCGGGCAGGAAACTCCGGAAGCAGAACGTTGCTCCGGTCTGTGCCTCGTACGCGCCGAGGTCCCAGGCGATGCAGTCGGGGCGGGCGTTGCCATCGGCGTCTTCTCGGGCCGCATATGCTGCCACCCCTGCATCGATAGCGGGCGAACCTGCACTCAGGTGGAAGTCGCCCCCGCCCGCATCGACGAAGAGCGGGTCCTCGTAGATGTTGACCGAGTCGAGGTTGATCGTACCGTCGCCCGTGGTGTTCTGCCTGTTGGCATACCACAGCGTACCGTCCATGTTGACCACGCTGCCGGTATGGGCGTTGACGCCTACCGCGTTGCCGTAGAAGATGGTGTTGTTCAACGTCACGTCGATGCCCACGCGGATGCCGCTGCCGTCGCCGCCGCTGTTGTTCGCAAAGGTGTTGTTGTGCAGCTCGCCCCTGCCCAGCCACATACCTGCGCCCTGCCCGTTCGCGTCGATTAGCGCGCAGGTATTGGCGGCGATGACGTTGCTGATCAGCGTGACGTTCCTACTTGCCGTCAGCCCACCTCCGTGTCGACCAACCCGGTTGTCTCGGATTACGTTGCCGATGAGCGTGGCGCTGCCGTAGTAGTGTACGTTCACGCCCCCTCCATCCCCCGTGAAGGTCAGTCTCTCATTATCCTCAATGATGTTTCTGCGCAGCGTGGCGTCGACCTCCGTGACGATGTATACGCCGCCCTGCGAGCCGCCGGTAAGCACGAAGTACTCGACGGTGGGCGCGATAGACACCGAGCTGTCGATGACCATCACGCGCCCCTGCCTGTTCGCGTCGATGGTCGTGGGGTGAAGTCTCGGGTCGTGCTCGGTGAACCTCTCGTTCCAGCCCCCCTGTAGCGTGATGCTCTTGTCGACCGTGACGTCGTGCTCGTAGCACGTACCGGTCACCCGGATGACGTCGCCGGTGCTCGCTGCGTCGATTGCCGCCTGTATCGTGCCGTAATCGGTACCGTCCAGCCGCGCGATGCAGGGGGCGGATGCGGTCGTGAAGTCCCATTCCGGGCCCTCGGCTGTGGCGCCGTGGTTGTCGCGCGCCACGGTTTTCCAGTAGTAGGTCGTACCACCCTCGAGGGTGCCGGGGTCGTATGACGGGCCGCCGTGGTTGGAGACGACCAGCGGCGGCGGGCTGGAGTCGCCCAGGTACACGTCGTAGGTGACGTTATCGCCTGGGTCGGGGTCCCCGCCCGTCCAGCTCAGGTCTACGTCCTTGGCCTGGTCTGCTGCCCCGTCGGCGGGAGATGGGGCGGATGGCGTGTTGGGTGGGTTGTTGGTGCAGGTGACGGAGACGTCGAAACCCGTGTACAGCGGCAGCCTGTTGGCGGCGGACGTCTGCATATCGAAGTGGATGCTATGCCCGTCGGGCGCGTCCGGCGAGACGGAAAAGACGAAGGGCTTTGTGTTATAGGCATCGTCGAAGACAGACATATCGGGGTAGCCGCGTGTCGCTTCCAGCACCTCGACGTATGCGTCAGACTCGCTTATCGTGCCGCTGACGCCCGTCGCATCCCTGTCCTCCTCGTTGCGAATGTCCACGTAGAGCTCGATTGTCTCGCCGCAGTCGACGCTGCCGTCGTCGTTTCCGACGCTCGCCCCGTCTGAGTCGTCGTCTATGGCCTTATGCATATAGGCAAGCTGCTGCGAGACGTCGACGGTGACGTTGTAGAAGTAGCCCGCGTCTCCCTCGTTCGGATGATTGGCCTCCTGCACCTTGAGGTAATACAGCCCGTCGGAGGGCACGGTGTACGTGACAAACGAGTCCGTGCCGTCGTAGTTGTCGTTGTGGGCAAGCTCGTTGACCATGTCCATGTCGTAGAAGTACAGGTCGGAGTCAAGATTGGAGCCCAGAGGCTCGGCGTCCACGTCGGCCTGCACGACCGTCCCCCCCAGGATGTTCAGCACATACACGTCCACGTCGCCGGCGGGGCATACGACTGCATAGAGGGGCTGGCCGTAGATACCGGAGTATATCTGCTTGGCGTTCCACCAGCCCTCGTTCGGCTCGTAGACGTCGCCGCAGGTCTCACCGACGAGTATGCTCTCGGTGCGTTCGTTGTTGTCCTCATCCGACTCGGCGGTGGCGTTCCCGTCGTCGACGACCGCCCTGATGGCGTGCGACCCCTCCACCGCCGACGTCCAGCTACAGGCCACGGTGTGGGACTCGCCGGGATCGAGCACTTCGCTGACCGTCTCGGTCTCGTAGGGGGTGCCGCTGCCGTCAAGATAACAGCCCACCTCGAAGGCGTTGGAGATCGCGACCTCTCCCCGGTTCTCGACGTCCACTCGCACGATCAGGTACTCACCGTGCACGGGCTCCGCCGGGTCGAACACGATGTCGGTCACGACCAGATCGGGCCTCGGGCAGAACACCTGCACGTCGAAGGTGTCGTCCCACGGGCCGTGGAAGGCTGCCTCGGTCTCCAGGTCGAAGTGGATGATGTGCCCGTCGGGCGTGTCTTCAGCCACGGCGAAGGCGACGGTGTCCCACGTCTCGTTTTCGACGACTGCGCCGCCCGGCATGTCGGGGTAGGCCTGCGAGCCTATGTCTATCATAGTGACGTACGGATCCGCGGGCGCGGCGACGTTGCCGACGACCGTGGTGGCGGTATAGCCGCCCTCGTTGCGTAGGGTGATGGGGAGTTTCGTGGCCTCACCGCACTCGAGGACGCCATCGTTGTCGCCTGGCCCCCACCAGTTGTCGTCGAGGATGCGGTGGCTGACGTAGGTCAGCGGGCCGACCGGCGGCGATGGTGTGAAGAACTCCCACGAGCCGGTCGGCGGTCCGCGCGTCGATTCGCCGTGCACGTCTGTGGCAACTACGTACCAGTTGTAGCGCGCGTCCCATCCCAGCGTGCCGACCTCGCAGGCGGTGGTGGCGACGTCGTCGCAGATCAGCTCGTCGGGCGTGGCGTCCCACGCTTCGAGGTACACGTCGTACGTCACGCCGTCGCCGTCCGGGTCGCCGCCCGTCCAGTTCAGCGTGACGTCCAGGTCGGGGACGGTGCTGCTACCGGCGGGCGAGGGACTCAAGGGCTCGTTCGGCGGGTTGTTGCCACACGATACCGCCACCTCGAAGCCGTCGCTCCACGGGCCGCAGTTCGAGGTGGTTATGTCCAGGTCGAAGTGGATGATGTGGCCGTGGGGCGTGCCGGGAGCGACCGTGAAGTCGAAGTCGTTGGCGTTGCTTCGCGATCCGCCGCCCGGTATATCCAGGTAGCTGCTGGACGTGTTGTATACGAAGCTCACGTAAGGGTCGCTCTCGGCGAGCGCCGCGTATACGTCCTGCGCGGCATCTGTGCCCTGGTTCAGCAGATCGACGTACAGCTCGATCGTCTCGCCGCAGTTGGCGACGCCGTTTCCGTCGCCACTGCTCTGGCCCGTGGCATCGTCGTCCACGGTGTGGCCGGCATACACAATCGGCCCCGCGTCGTCCTGGTCTAGCGCGAGGGACAGGTGGTAGAAGTAGTTGGAGCCGCCCTCGTTCGGGTGGTTGGCATCGACCACCTTCAGGTAGAACGTGCCGTCCCGGGGCAGCACGTGCGTGATGCGCGAATCTGTCCCGGCGTAGTTGTCGTTCTGCGCGATTATCGACGTGCCGTCGGTGTCGTATAGAACCAGATACGAATCGAGGCTCGATCCGAGCGCCTGCGCCTCGACCTGGGTCACTATCGCATCGCCCGTGCTGCCGGTGAAGGCGTAGAAGTCGCTGTCGCCCGGCGGGCAGACGTCCGGCTCGGTGAGCGTGGTGCCATAGGATATGGCCGTCGCGTTCGCCGGCGAGCCGTTCGATTCGTGCGGGTCGTTGCAGGCCCCGCCCACGGCGAAGGTCTCGCTGCGCTCGTTGTTGTCCTCGTCCAGCTCCGGGATGGCGCCGGCGGTGTCGACCACCGCCCGGACGGTATGGGAGCCCTCCGTCGCGGTCCAACCGCAGTGTGCCGACGTGGACGCACCCGCGTCCAGGCCCGATATGGTGTCGGTGTCGAAGGGTGTGCCGCCCCCGTCCATATAGCAGGCGACGGTGAAGGACCCCCACGCGGCGGTCGCGCTGTCGCCCTGGTTTTCAACGCTCACTGTGAAGTCGACCGGCTGCCCGGCGATGGGGTCTGCGGGCACGAGTATGTCCGGCACCGCCAGGTCGGGCCTCTCGCACGAAACCACGACTGCGAAGGAATCGGCCCAGGGGCCGCCGTTCGAGGCGGTTACGTCCAGGTCGAAGAGGATGGTGTGCCCGTGGGGCGTGCCGGGAGCGACCGTGAAGTCGAAGTCGTTGGCGTTGCTCCGCCATCCGCCGCCCGGTATGTCCGGATAGGTGCTGGAGGTGTTGTACGTGAGGCTCACGTACGGGTCGCTCTCGGCGAGCGCCGCCTGTACGCCCTGCGCGGGATCTGTGCCCTGGTTCAGCAGGCCGACGTACAGCTCAATTGCCTCGCCGCACTCGACCACGCCGTCCGCGTCCCCGTCGCTCTCGCCGGCGGTGTCGTCGTCGATTGTGAGGGAGTGCTGGACCACCGGGCCGACGAGGGGCGTGTCGATACAGACGTGGTAATGGGCCGTGGCACTCCACTTGCCGGAGCCGTCCTTTGCCCGCACGTGGAAATACCAATCCCCGTCCGCGACACCGGTGTAGCTCGCGTTGTCGTCGCTCGTATCGACCTCGGCGTCGGGTGCGGTCGAAGGGCTGGTGTCGAAGTCGTAGCTGTACCCGACGATGCCCGATACGTCGTTGGGCGTGCCCCAGGTGAAAGTGGGATCGTCGCTGGGGTAACAGGTCCCCTCGACCGGATGCGTGGCGGATGAAATCGAGGGCGCGGGCGGGCTGGCGGTGTCTATCCGTACCCGGTAATGATCCGCGCTGCCCGGATTGCCCGCGCTATCGACGGCCTGCACGTGGAAGTACCACTCTCCGTCGGCCAGGTCGTCATAGGCGCGGGAGTTGTAATACGTATCCAGCGTCGCGTCGGGCGTGGTGGTGGCGGAGTGGTCCAACGTGTAGCTATAGCCGTCGACACCGCTGCCGGTGTCGCTCGGCTCCGTCCAGTTGAGCGTCACGTCGCCGGCATCGTACCACACGTCTTCGTCCGGGTGCGTGCCCGAGGAAACGGATGGTGTGCCGGGACTTTCGGTGTCCACGTGGGCGCAGTGGTGCGCGGTCGCTCCCCAGTTACCCACGTTGTCGACGGCGCGGACGTGGAAACACCACGTACCGCCGGCGAAGTCGGGGTAACTCCGGGAGGTGTTGGCAGTGTCTATGGTGGTGTTGGGTACGGTGCCCGGCGTCTGGTCGAGCACGTAGGAATAGCCCGCTATGCCGCTAACATCGGACATGCCGCTCCAGTGGAAGGTCACGTCGTCGTTGGCGTACCATTCGTTTTCGTCGGGGTGGGTGGGGGAGGATAGGGGCGGTATACCGGTTACGTTATCGGCGCGGAAGGTTACGTAAGCGACCTTCGACCGCCCCATGTCGTCGGCGAGGGTGAAGGGGATGATGTTCTGCGAGACCTCGCCCGCCTCGACGCTGTAGGCCAGCTCCCAGGGCGCGCCGAGGTCGGCGGGAGCGGGGTCGCCGAAGGCCGCGCCACCCTCGAAGCGCTGCTGCGGTGCCATCCCCGAGGACCAGGCGGCACTCACGGTCAAAGTCTGCCCGGCGCCCATCCCGCCTGTGCTGTTGAAGTATACCGTGCCGCCACTGGCGCTCAGGCCGGGGTTGTGGAAATAGGCGGGCACGTCCGAGGTCACGTCCAGCGAAGAGACGGACACCGCCGCGATACGCACCCACGCGACGCCCACGTCCTCAGTCGTGCCGTCGAAGCGGTGCTTGTTGATGCGGAGGGTGTAGTTGCCCGTCTTGGCGGCGTCGAACGCCACGATCTCGAAGCTGTTGTCGAAGGATTCGGAGTATTCGCCGTCGCCCAGCAGCAGTGCGCCGTCGGGGTCGAGGATGTACAGGTCGAGGTCGGCATCGAGGGGGTCTGTGGAGTAGTCGGCGGCGGGGTTGGAGTTCCAGGCGATGACTGCCCTCACCCTCTCTCCCGCCTGGACGGGCATGGTCAGGTCGTAGTTGTCGTTGGCGTCGAAGCTGGTCGGTGTGAGGTATAGGCTCGTGTGCCAGTTGTTCTCCAGCACCTCGTCTGCCACGTGCAGGTCGATCCCGCCAGCGCCGTCTCGCTCGCTGAGGCGGCTTTCCCCCTCGACGTTGTTGATTGCCGAAGCCATGACAATCGAACGCACCGTTTCGGGGAATAGCTTCAGGGCGTCATCCCGCTGCATCAACAGCGCCACCTGCCCGGAGACGAAAGGGGCCGCGAAGCTGGTGCCGTTCGGTATCTGGTCGGCGTCGCTCCAGGCAAGGGTGTGGATGCTGTGACCGGGGGCGACCACGTCCGGCTCCTCCCTGTCGCCGTGGGTCGATACGGGGTCGAGGAAGGAGGAGCACGCGTACATCTCGTCGTCGTTCCAACCGGCGGTTTCCTTGTCGTAGAACCCCCCCACGGAGATGACGTTGAAGCCGCGCGCGGGGGAGTATATCTGCCCGTCCCGGCTATTGTCGCAGCCGGGATCGTCGCCCGCGTTTCCCGCGGCCGCCACCACGGTGACCCGGTTGTGGCGCACCAGATAATCGTAGTAGGCATCGATCAGGCACACCTCGTAGGGGCGGGGTCGGCAGCGCCCCAGCTCATGTTGATCACGTTGGCCCCCTGGGTCGAAACGGCCCAGTCGGTGGCGTCCATGATGTCGTTCACCGTGGCGTTCTTGCCCGCGTTGCCGTTGATCAGCCGCACGCCCGGCGCGACCCCCTGCCATGCGCCGGAGACGTCCGACTTGGCGATGACCGCCGCCACACCCGTGGCATGGTCGTGCTGCGACGCGCACTCGGCGTAGCTGCAGGGCGAGGTGTCGTAATAGGCATCGACGGTGAGATAGGCGGAGGACGGGTACACCGTGCCGCTCTCCACCACGGCCACGGTGGTGCCGGTATCCCCCTCGAGCCCGTCGCTCCATACCTCGTAGGCGCGGATCGCCTGGGTGCCTTCCTCTATCAGCGGCCTGATGGGCACGTCGAGGTCCAAGGCCTGGACGTCTGGGCGCTTCTCCAGCGCGCGGATGGCTGCCGGCGTCAGCTCTGCCGATATCATCGGCGCTAACCTGCTGGCGAAAACCAGCCGCCCACCCCTTGCGGCGACGTCTGCGATCACCGGCGATTGCCGGCGTTCCATCATCTGGGCCATGCGCTCCCGGTGGCGGTCGCGGACGGCTTGAACCTGTGGCGGGTGGCCCACGACTTGCCCCGATGCGAGCGCCGCGCGCGGCGCGGTTGGCACCTCACCGCCATCGTCCAGCCACACGAGAACGGAGATGGTCGCGTCGCTCTCCGCCTGCCCCATCCGCTCGAAAAGCCGGGGCGAGAGCTTGCCATAACGCGCTGCATAGGCCCGGCGCTCGGCATCGCGGAGTGAGCCGGCGTCTACGAGGGTGCCCGTCTCGTCGGCGGCTACGCTGTAAGTCCTGCCCGTGGTGGTATCCAGGATCTTTGCCAGGTAAAGCGTTCTACCGGTGAGGGGCAGCGCTGTCGATGTCTCGTGGCCCACTTTCAGCCTGTCGGCGCGTATGTGGTGGGCTTGCGCCACGTGACGCACCATTGCGTGTACAAAGGTGGCATTCTGGTGGCGCCCCATCGTTTGTACAGAGGCGGCATTCTGATGGCGCGCCATCGTCCCCGTCCCTGTCACAGGCTCCTGGGCCAGGGCAACCGTGGCGGACAGAATGCAAGCGATGATCAACACGAAGAAAGCCCCTGTGAAGCATCTATCCATCCCCGATCTCTTGCGGCTACTGCAGAGCGTCTTGCTCGGACGTGAACCTGTCAACATATCCACAACCTCTAGCGCCACGAATTCCGACAATTCTACACAAATGACCAGCAAGCACAAATCCAACCCGCCGGCAATGCCCCAGCCCAAACCCCATGCACAAAGCACCAATCGCCTCTGGCCGGAGCCTCACTCACGAGCGCGAAGGCGAAACCCGACCCGCGCGGCGATGGGTGCTTCTGTCGAAAGCGCACGACCCGCTTGGGGCCTTCACTCTCGCCCTGCTGACTTTGTATGCATTTCGGATGTGCGCCTGACCGCCAGTCTGCCCCGCCGCGCAGGCCTCGCGTGAGGGCTTTCCGTCGAATTTACGGTCGCTGACCATGGCGCCGCCGATTGGCCAGTGAATAGCGGGGTCGGTTGCAGAGTGTTGTCCGCGCCCCCACTTGCCAGATCGCAACTTGTCCGTAGACTGGTGTGGAACGCACTGTAACTTTCCGCCGCGTTGTGCATACTATGGATAGAGGCGTCTATGCTCAGCTTCCAGGACCTGTACGAATCGTATGCAACTGAAGTCTACCGCTTCGCCTTTTGGCTCGCAGGTGACAGTTCCGAGGCTGAGGATGTGACGTCTGAGACCTTCATCCGTGCGTGGACAAACAGCAGCACCATCCGCACCGAAACCCTCAAGGCATATCTCTTCACGATCGCCCGGAATGTCTACCTGGGACGGCTGAGAAAGAGAAAGCGCGAAGTTGCCCTCGAAGATACTTGCCTTGACCCTGCTCCTGGGCCGGACAAACTGGTCGAATCTCGACTCGAAATACAGAGGGTTCATAGGGTTCTTCAGACTCTGCCAGAGGTCGATCGCGCGGCTTTCATCTTGCGTGTGCAGCACGAACTGTCCTATGCGGAGATCGCCCGCGTCCTGGAGCTGTCCTTATCAGCCGCCAAGGTGAAGGTGCACCGTATCCGTAAGAAGCTGCTGACCACATGCGTCAACAGGGAGGGGTCTTGATCATGAAGATCACACGAGATGTAGTTCTCGACTTGCTGCCCTTGTATCTCGCCGATGAAGTGAGTGAAGACACGCGCGCGCTTGTTGAGGAATGCCTGGAGACTGATGTCGAACTTGCTGCCATTGTTAAGCGGTCATCAACCACATTGCCGGGGGATATTCCTACCCCCCTTACCAAGGAGGGCAAGATGGAAGCCTATGTGAAGGCCAAGCGACTGATGCTCCTGCGCACCGTGGTCCTGGCAGTGACGTTTTCCTTCACGCTCTTGTGCGTGTTGATGTTGGCTTTTCGAGCGGCCTCGTTCCTTTCACAGTAACGCGTCGCCCGTAGCATCAAGCGTGACCGGCTGTCCCGTCCCCATGGACCGGTAGGCCGCCAGGGCGATCTCCAGCGGCCTGCGCTGTGAGCGTCCGCTGGCCACCGGCGTCTCGCCTGTGCGGACGCACTGCGCGAAGTGGGCGATCTCGAGCGCAAACGTATCCTGGTCTGGGACGACGATCTCGTGCTGCACCAGCCGCTGGCCCAACTGCCAGTCTTCGCGCTCGCTGAACAGGCGGATCGTCCGCCCGTCCGCCACGGTGAGGCTGCCCAGATCGCCGTCCACGCGCAGCGTGTGCACCTCCGGACCGGAGGCCGTCGTCAGGCTCTGCATGACGAAGCTCTCCACCAGCGTGTCGACGACCCCGTTGCGAAATCGAAGCAGCGCCACGCTGGTGTCGTCGCCCTCCATCTCGCGGAAGCGCTGGGGGGCGCGCAGGGCGTACACGCTCTCTACCTCGCCGATCAGCATGCGCAGCATCTCGAAATCGTGGACGCCTCCGGACATCATGATGCCGCCGGCTGCCGCTTCTGCGTCCAGGAACCACGGCCGCTCCTCCAGGAACGAGCGCGCCAGGTAGCACTCGCGGCTGCGCTGGACGAGCGCCGGCTGGCCGATCACGCCCTGCGCCAGGAGAGCGCGGATCTTGCGATTGAGCGGGCTGAAGCGCGCGTTCTCGGCGACCATCAGCACGACGCCCGCCCGTTCGGCGGCCTGGATCATCCGGTCGGCTGCCTCCAGCGTGCCGGCGATGGGTTTCTCGCACAGGACGTGCTTGCCCGCCGCGACCGCGTCCACGGCCACCGGCGCGTGGAGGCTGTGGGGCAGGCAGATGTCCACCGCGTCCACGGCCCACGCGATTTCGACCCCGCACTGCGCGCATGCCCGGGCGTGGCGCGCTCCGGCCCATCCACATCCGATGATGGCCACGCGCACGGGGCGCTGTTGTGGCGGATTGGTCCAGTCGGGGTGCATGTCACTCGTGCGTGAGACCCTAAAGGTTTCGGAAAACCTTTAGGGTCTATCCAGCATCACCGGCAGATACACGCCATAGGGCGCTACCATCTGCCCCAGCACGTCGCAGTCCAGATCGCCGCCAGTGCACTCATTCCACACCACCACGTATCGGCCGTTGTTGATCGAGCCGACGACGTCGACCCATTGATGCCACCACTGCTCGGTGGTGCGCATGTGCACAGGAGCGCCCTCGCGTTGACTGCCGCTGGTGGCGTAGGTGCCCTTGACCGCCTGGGCGTAGAAGGCATCCGTGCTGTCGACCTCGCGACGGTAGGTGACGAGGAACTGGTCGGCACCCTTACCGCCGGAGAAGCTCTGGGTGCCGCCGCTGAAGGCCACGGCAGGGCACTGCTCGTCGCGATCCGTCGCGGCTACGGAGAACACGCCGCCCCACGAGCCGCCCCCCGGCGTCAAGCGCAGGGCCTCGATGTCCCGGTCGGTGCCGTTGCCAAAGTAGTCATACTCGAATACCACCAGGTACTGCCTCGTCCGGGGGTTGTAGGCCGCGGCAGGCACGATTTGGTCGTGATCGTGGGAACCGGGCGCTATGAGGTATGTGCCGGCTGTTTGGACTTGGCTGCCGGCCTGGTTCGTGTCCCAGACGTAGCCGGCAAACACCCTGTCGTGAGGGGAAGGTGTTTCGTGCCAGTACTGCCAGACGACCAGGTAGTCATCGTCGTACCCGCCCCAGGCGACGTCAGGATTGGACTCGCGTGCCCCATACCCGCTGATCGTGAAACGCGCCCCCTCCTTGCCGATGCTGGATCCACCGACGGACACCCGCTGGCCATAGATGTCGCCGCCGCCGGTGCCGCTGTACGCGAAGGCGACCAGGCAGGTGTGGTCAAAGCTGTTGCAGGCGATGGCCGGGTCCCACTCCCACACGCCTGAATTAGTCTCTGAAACGGCAAGCTCGATGCCGTACAACTGGGAGCCAGAGGCCTGGTGGCCCCCGTATACCCCCCGGGCGCGGACGTCATAGTCAGACCCATTGCCATAGAAGTCATACTCCCACACGACGACGAAGCGGTTGTACAGCCAGTCGCAGGCCACGTCCGGGTCGGACTTGGCCTGTGGGCCCTCGGCTATCTGAAACGCGTCGCCCAGCAGGTCGCCGTCGCTCTCCAGGCGCTGGCCATAGATCTCCCCGGCGCTCTGATAGACGACCAGGTACTGGTCGGAGGCGCACAGCGCGACTGCGGCCTGTGATTCGTCGAAGCCATCGTCGGTGGCGATTTCGATGATGCCGCCCTGGGGGGCAGCGGTGAGCGCCGAACGGCTGATGACCTCCTTCAGGTCGAAGGGATACGCCTCCGCCGCTGCGCCGGGCGCGCCCGGCGCTTCATCGGGCGGCTCCGGCGTCTGCACCGGCGGGGCCGCCAGGCCGGGACCGGCCAGCAGCAGCAAAGCGGTTCCTAGCAGGGCCATGGATAGCACGTGTTTGATTCTCATTCGTCGATGCCTCTCGTATCAATCTCCCGCCCACTTCGATCGTTCCTCATGGCTAAAAGTAATGTAAGCGTTCAGGTATAAGGAAAAGACAGCACGTGAGGTGACCGGCACTTGAAGAACTTCGTCCCAATGTGATTTCTCAGCGGTGGAACATCAACCATCATCACCCAAACTGCGTTCAAGTGC
>Ga0180432_10000269_pt1 | contig 81671 bp, 62 predicted proteins | sample SS_ome_10_FD_132414 | JGI IMG/M metagenome (GOLD analysis project Ga0180432, IMG submission 132414) | Hypersaline lake sediment archaeal communities from the Salton Sea, California, USA - SS_1_MS_2 metaG | ecosystem: Environmental > Aquatic > Non-marine Saline and Alkaline > Hypersaline >... | reverse complement strand
GTCTCGAAGTCCATCATGGATAATCTTGCAAGGATGAATGGTATCACGGCGAAGACCGCGGCCAGGGCAGGAGATAAACCGTCGACGAGGGCTGCCCAGACCGAGACGAAACTCGATGCATCATCCCACATAGTCTTGTCTAGATCGGTAACCATGGCCCGCTCGAGCCTCTTCAGCTTCCTCGTCCTCTCCGCCCGCTCCGTCATGTAGGTACCGAAAAAGCCCGACATTCCCATAGCCAAGCTTGCCCCGACGCCGGCACCGATCACTATACTGGCGTCCCTAACACCTGAGAGCGCCGTGCCAAGGACTATACCCAGCATCGTGAGGGAGCCGTCAAAGGCGTTCATCACGAAATACCTTCTGGCGATCTCGTCGGCCTCGGTTATCCTCACGTAATTCCTGAACTGCCCAATTCTCTCCCGTACACTATCGAGGGGATCCATCTAGTTGTCGCTCCACTCAGGGGGCTGAGGGATTACCGGAGATCAGGCCATCCTTTTCGACCTCTCCACTGAGACCTCATCCACGCTGTGGACGCTGGCGCCGCACTGCTCTATAACGTCGAGTACGGCTTCATAGTCGAGAGAATCCCCCACCACGCAGAGTACAACGGTCTCAGTATCGGCGTCTACCTCCCTGAGAACGGTATTCACGGACTTCACTCCGTGAAGTTCTCCAAGAAATTTGCTCATATCAACGATCGAGGGCTGGTGGGGTTTTAGGACATCCAAGACCATCTTGGTCACATGAACGACCTGGGGTCCAGACAATCGTGTGTTCACCTGGTTTACCTTCCAGAACCGGACGTTCGCTTTAATAAATATTAAGTGCAGTAGCTAATATTCGCATAAGAGATAGTCATTGACCCGATCTGAAGGGGGAACTAGATCGGCAGATTATCGAAGGTGTATATCCCAAGGTTCATTTCCCTTCTGAACGTCTCGCCCAGAGCTGTCCTGCCCCTGGTTCCCTGCAGGATATGCCGGGCATTCTCCATGATCTCCCCAACCGATTTACCCAGCTCGTATGAGTCCTCCTTGACCTGTTCATAGTTGGGAACTAGTGATCTGAAGACCGTCTCCGGAACCGTGCTCCTCCACGCCTCCATCTCACTGACGATCTGGAACCTGAGGGCGTCCTGGGCGCTGCGCTTCTTTGAGTAGTACCCCGATATGTCAACAACGCAGTCAGCTTTCTTCTCGGTTGGGTAGTAGAGTGCCTTGATCGAGTGGGTCTTCATCCCCTCTTCCAGCTGCTCGGCGGCAAAACTGGCCGCAGCCGCGTGTCTGATTGAATCCCTGAAGATCTCATAGGTTGCGACCCTGTCCGGGTCCCCGGGTCTCCATGTATCCTCCGGATCGTGCATGATGGCTATATCCGGCTTGTTCTCCCGGATTATCCTCACCACCTTCTTCTTTGCCTCTACCGTCGGCCACACGTTGCCCCGGGGCAGATCCAGGAAGTATACGGTAATCCCCAGTGTGTCGGCGGCCTTCTTGATCTGGTTCTTCTGATCTTGATCGTACTCTACGGCGACTACGGCGCCAGCCCAGCCGCCCTTTCCGTGCTTCATGAGCGTCCCGCCAACTCGAGCGAATTCGACCGCGTAGGTCGCCAGGCATAGAATATCCGAGGCCATTTGTGATCAGACCGCAGAACTCGTTAAATAATAAAAATCCGATCCTCCTCACGGACGGCGTTGAAATTTTCTCTCAACGTGGAACAAACTATAAGGCTCGGGCGGATCCGAATACCAGGTGAATCGAGTGGAGATTGGATTCATTGGCCTGGGAATAATGGGAAAGCCGATGTCGCTGAACCTTGTCGGTGCGGGCTATTCCCTTTCGGTGTATAACCGGACAAGGAGCAAGTGTAGGCCCCTCGCCGATGTCGGGGCCGAGGTGAAGGAGTCCCCGGCCGATGTTGCCGCATCCAGCGACGTCATAATCACCATAGTGACGGATACCCCGGACGTGCAAGATGTGCTCTTCGGGCCTGATGGGGTTGCAGACGGTCTATCCCCCGGGAAGGCGGTGATCGATATGAGCACAATATCCCCGGAGGAGACAGTTGAATTCGCCGAGAGGCTGAGCAGGATCGAGGTCGACATGTTGGACGCCCCGGTGAGCGGTGGGCAGAAGGGGGCCGAGGAGGGTACCTTGACCATCATGGTCGGCGGCGACGAATCCGTGTACGAGAAATGCCTCCCCCTCTTCGAGGTCATGGGCAAGAACATCTTTCACGTCGGCAGTAACGGGGACGGACAGCGCGTGAAGATCGTCAACCAGGTGATATGCGGACTGAATATCCTGGCGGTGGTTGAGGGACTCAGATTCGCAAGGCGATCCGGACTCGACATGAAGACCGCTCACCGCGTGGTGTCTACCGGTGCCGCGTCCTCGTGGATGCTGTCAAATATCGGTCGGTCCATCCTGGAGGGCGACTACTCCCCCGGATTCAAGATAGCCCTGCAGGCAAAGGACCTGAGGCTTGCTATCGAGTCCATGCGTGCGCTGGATATGAACGCATGTGGGACGGAACTCACATATTCCCTGTTCAAGGAGGCCTCGGAAGAGGGCCTCGGCGAACTGGGTACACAGGGGCTTCTGAAGCTCTTCGAGAAGCGGGAGGACGAGTAACGGCTCCACGAAAAAGATGCACTGACGGGCTGACCGTGGCAGGGATACCGAAAGGGAATTAAGCACCGGAAGAGCATTAATCGATACATGAAGGGAAGGCTGGCCATCATCTCGGGCCTTCTGCTCGCGCTGCTTGCGCTTTCCACCGTGCAATGCATGGATACGAAGGTCGACCCCTCCAGCAACAAGATAAGGGCTCTCTACGGGCGGGCGCCCGCGCAGCCCTACACCTACGCTCTGGAGGATCCCAGGATCGAGATCCTCTCGGCCCTTCCGTGGTTGACCTACGCTTCCCCATCGCAAGACCTCGAATACGCGAGACGGCTGGCCCGCATCTACCTGCCCAGGACCAAGGAGTCACTTCTGGACACGACCGACCTCATAGTGCTCGAGGATATCGATTCCCGCGTATTCACGACCAAGACCCTGGTCTGGTTCAAGGAAGCCGTCCGCGATCACGGACTCGGGGCGGTCATGGGCGGGGGTTCACAGGGCTTTGGAGGCAACCCGCCCTTCGTCGGCTGGGGCCAGTCACCTCTCTACGAGATCATCCCGGTCGAATGCCCCTACGACGCCAGGCTGTCAAAGGACTACCTGGTGAAGTTCAAGATAGTTGATGAGGATAACGAACTGGCCCAGAGCCTGCCCTGGGAGAGAGCCCCGCTCTACTACCCGACAAATCTGGTGATTCCCAAGCCCGGTTGTCAGCTAATAATCGTCTCCGATGACGAAAAGGAGACCCCGATCTACTTCTACTGGGATGTCGGGGAGGGAAGATTCACCGGGGTTCAGAATATCAAGGGGGTTTTCGGGCAGGAGTTCAATAACTGGGAGTACTTCCAGGACACGGTCCTGAATACGTACTACTACGCGGTATCATTTCCGCTTCCGCCAGATGTTGCCGTGGTTCACGAGCTCAGGGGGAAATGGGATCGCTTCTACCTAGAGAAGAGACTTCTTCTCAGCCTAATCGACTTCGCAGATAGATTTGGCGCCAACATGCAGGAGGTAACGGCTGGTATTGGGGAAATGGAGGAGACCCGTGAGTCATCGGACGAGAGGTATCTCGAGGGGCAGTATGTCGAGGCGCTGGAGCGAATCGACGCCGCGCTCGATGAGATCTCGGGGCTGGAACAGCTGGCACTGAAGCTGAAGGACCGCGCCCTCACATGGATCTACATCATAGAGTGGCTGGTCGTGTTCTCAACGGTTCTGGTGTCCAGCTTCATCGTTTGGAGCCTCATGGTGCGGAGACTACTATACAAGGAGATACAGGTCACCTCGAGCCGCTCATCGTGATTCCCAATTCCGCTCCCCGGGATACATAGTTTTCAATGCCCGGCTACCTGTACCCTTGCTCTGGGATATCCATGACAACGATCCACATGATAGCCAACGCTCACATCGATCCCGTCTGGCTCTGGGTGTGGCAGGAAGGTCTCGAAGTCGCGCTCTCCACCTGTCGGGACGCCGTCGGTCTGCTCGAGAGGCATCCCGAGTACCGTTTTGTGCGAAGCTCCGCCGCGGTTTATCGCTGGATAGAGAGGGTCGACCCGCAGCTCTTCGCGGAGATCAGGGAGCTTGTTGAAGAGGGAAGGTGGGATATCGTGAACGGCTGGTGGGTTCAGCCTGACTGTAACCTGCCCTGTGGAGAATCGCTCGTCAGGCAGGGGCTCTACGGACAGCTCTACTTCGAGGAGAGGTTCGGGAGGAAGGCGAGGGTCGGTTTCAACGTTGACACCTTCGGCCACTGCGCATCGCTTCCCCAGATTCTGCGAAAGTGCGGACTGACCTCCTATGTCTTTCACCGACCGGGCGTTCACGAGAAGAAGCTGCCAAACGACCTATTCCGCTGGGAATCCCCCGACGGATCAAGGGTACTGGCGGCCAGGATCGACGGCTACGGTGCCGGAAGCGTGGAGGACCTTGAAAAGAAGGTCGAGACGGCCATTGAGAGGTGCCGGAAGTCCGGAATGGACACGATGTGTTTCTATGGCCGCGGGGATCACGGCGGTGGACCGGTAGAGGATATGGTTGCCCGAGTAGAGGAGATGGCTGAGGCACGGGGCGATGTGAGGGTCACGTTCAGCACCCCGGGTCGGTTCTTCGATGCTATCTCGGAATCGCGAGAGAACCTGCCCGTTGTCGCGGATGAGTTGCAGCACCACTCCCGCGGGTGCTACACCGTGGTCTCAGAGATCAAGTCCTCTACCCGAAATCTGGAGGTGGCCCTTCTCAACTCCGAGAAGATGTGTTCTTTGGCATTTCTCCACCTAGGTTTCGAGTACCCCAAGACGACCCTCAGGCGCTCCTGGGAGACACTGCTCTTTCACCAGTTCCACGACGTCCTCGGTGGCACCTCGATCAGACCCGCCTATGACGATGCATCAAGGGCGCTCGCCAACGCGAAGGAGATCGCCGATTCGGAGGCGGAGCTCGCGATGGAGGCGCTATCGGCGAAGATCGCCACCGCAGGGGAAGGGAAACCCCTCCTGGTCTTCAACGCTGCCTCGTGCCCCAGAACGGACCCAATCCACTTCGATTCGATACTCCCCGATGATGAAGGGCTTGCCGTTTTCGACGAAAATGGGATCCCCCACCCGCTCCAAATCCACTCCTCGGAGGACTTCGAGGGAAAGCGGAGGGTCTCGGCGACATTTGTGGGCGAACTCCCGCCGCTGGGCTACAGGGTATTCTGGGTGAGGAAGGGGACCGCCCCGAGTGCTGATCTCACGATCTCGGATAGCTCCATCGAGAACTCAAGGATCAGGATCGAGATAGATCCCAGTACAGGTTACCTGATCAGCATCTTTGACAAGGTCAACGGATACGAGTACCTGAAGGGGCCGTCGCGACCCATCGTCATGGACGACCAGAGCGATACCTGGAGCCACGACGTTGAGGAATTCAGGGATGAGATCGGTACCCTCAAGATCGATGGGCGACCCTCCGTCGAGAGGGGACCGGCCGGGGCATCGATAAAGGTCAACAGCGTCTATGGGCAATCCCGCATGGTACAGACCTACAGGCTGTGGTCGGATAGTCCAACTGTCGAGTGTGTAATTGACCTGGAGTGGCACGAGAAGCACTCGATGCTCAAGATATCCTATCCTGTGAATATCGACCGCCCGAGGGCGATCTACGAGATACCGTATGGCATCATCGAGAGGCCCACGCTCGGCCAGGAAGAGCCGGGACAGAGGTGGCTGGATGTGGTGGGAAGGGACACGGAGGGGAGGGATGCTGGAATGCTCCTCGTCAACGACAGCAGGTACGGATTCGACGTCAAGGGATCCGAGATGAGAATCAGCATCGTGAGGAGCCCGATATACGCCTTCCACAGGCCGAGGGAAGAGGAGAAGGGTAAGACCTACCTCTACACCGATCAGGGTACGCACAAGGTGGGGCTCCTGCTTCTCCCCCATACCGGGACCAGTACCGAGAGTAAGTTCGGTCTGGCCGAGAGACATAACACTCCCCCTATCGTCGCGTTCTCGAATCCACACGACGGGCCGCTTCCCTCGAGCGCGTGCCTGCTCGAGTGTGAGCCGGAAAACGTGCTGGTGGGGGCGCTGAAGGTCGCCGAGAAGGAAGACCGAATCGTGGTGCGCCTCTTCGAGTGCGCCGGTAGGCCTACCTCCTGCACGCTGAACCTCCCCCTGAACGGGATGGTGTTCCATTCACATCTTGGCCCCTGGGAGATCAAGACCCTGGCGATCTCCAAGGACGGGAGGCTGGAGGAGACGGATCTGCTCGAGGATCACGACGGGAACTAGTCTTTCCCAATCAGCTTCCGGGTATGGGCGAGGGCTGTCCTTGCGAATCTGTCCATGTTATCCCCCGAATTCCCCCCCTCAAGCCTGCAGCACATCTCGAAGGACAGATAGCCATCGAAGCCCGTTCCCTTCAGCGCATCTACAAAGGCCCGGTAATCTATGGCCCCCGATCCCATGGGGACGGCGATGACCCTCCTGTAGGTGAAGTAGTCCCCTGGATCCCGGCCGTAAGCGAACCTGTAGTCGCTGGTGTGGGTATGAAGGATCAGGTCGCCGCACTTCCTGACCGATTCGGCGATATCCTCCCCCCTCTCGACAAGAAGCGGGGCATCGAGTATGACTCCGAGAGAATCCGACCCGACCTCCTCCACCAGGGCCAGTATCTCATCCGTGAACGAGGCCATCGAGGAGTGGTTCTGCAGCCCGATCTTGATACCCCTGCCCCTCGCCATGTCACAGGCCTCGCCGAGTCCCTCCACCATCGAGTCCCATTGCTCTTCAAACGACACCCCCGGATGCCTGTAACCCGAGTAGACCCTTACCACAGGGCTGTCGAGTTCGCTCGCCATATCCAGCACCGAGTTCAGGTAGACGAGCTCCTTATCCAAAGGTGCCATATCGGGGTGCTCCAATCCCTGGGAGAAGTCATGGTAGCTGGCGATACAGGGCACCTCCAGGCCGCTCTCCTCGATCTCCCTACTCAGAGCTCTAAGCTCCGATTCACGGAAATCCAGCGGCGAAAGGTGGGGCCTCTTTGCCATCAGCTCCACCCCATCGAAGCCCATGTCCGACGACTTTCTGATGAACTCCGTCAGGGAGAGAACCGTATCCCCTCCCCATACGCCCGAGTAGCCCACGGAATGCAGTGCCACCTTCATCTTACCACCCTATTCCTATCCGTGCCCCGGGTTTGAAAAGCTTGCCTCACCCCAGGCGCAAGATATTTCCGACCGGGATCCGGGATTGAAGCGATGATGGAGAATATTGAACCCGAGAGGATATCGGATCACCTATTCCTACTGAGGGATACATGCAATGTGTACATCGTCAGGGACGGCGATCACGCGCTTCTGGTCGACTCCGGATCGGGCTCGGCCCTTCAACATCTCGATGACCTCGGTATCTCCACCATAGACTGGATCCTCCACACACATCACCACAGGGACCAGTGCCAGGGCGATCATCTCATGCCCCATGAAACCAGGATAGCAGTTCCCTTCCACGAACGCCCCCTCTTCGACGAGGCGGAGAGCTTCTGGAGGAATAAACAGATCTATGACAGCTACAACAACCAGTCCACCTACTTCACCCTGACGAGGAACGTGGGGGTCGACGAGGCGCTGCGTGACTACGAGACCTTCCGGTGGAGGGATCTGGAGTTCTTCGTCCTACCGGCGCTGGGCCACACGCACGGCTCAGTATCACTCCTCTCAGAGATCGATGGCCTTAGGGCCGCCTTCACCGGGGACCTCATCCACTCCCCTGGTAAAGTGTGGAGCCTGACCGAGTTGCAGCACTCCTACGGGGGGCCGGAGGGCATAAACCTGAACTCCTTTTCCCTGAGGGATCTTGGCAGCGAGGATCCCGGAATCCTCCTGCCCTCCCACGGGGATCCGATGAGGAATCCGAAGGAGGCTATCAATCAAACCATCGAAAACCTCAGGAAGTACTACGACTACCTGACGGGGCAGCCTTTAACGATCGATCGTACATTCAAGAGAGTGCTCCCCCACCTCCTGGTATCCGAACACTCCTGCTGCACCTTCTATGTCCTCCTCAGCGATTCCGGCAAGGCGTTGTTTGTCGACTACGGCGCCGCAAGCACCGATCACTTCTATTCACACCTGAGGCAGTTCGAGTCATGGGAGATTCAGAGATTCGTGGAGCACTCGCTTCGGGCCCTGAAGGATGACTACGGTGTTAAATCCATCGATGTCGTGATACCCACCCACTATCACGACGATCACACCTGCGGGATACCTCACCTTCAGAGGAGGTACGGCGTCAAGCTCTGGGCCCTGGAACAGATGGTGAACATCCTCGAGCATCCACAGGAGTACAACGTCCCCTGCCTGCTACCCTATCCGATGAAGGTAGACCGGTGCATCGGCGACGGAGAGGAGGTAGAATGGGAGGAATACTCGCTCAAGATAGTTCACTTTCCCGGGCAGACGGAGTACCACATGGCCATGGCCGTTGATATTGACGGGAAGAGGGTCGCCTTCACCGGGGATAGCATCGCCGAGGCCGGGAACAGGCTCCTTCAGCCCATAATCCACAGGAACATAGTGACCGCCGAGAGCCACCTGAAGTGCGCCAGAAATCTCTCCGGGCTTGAACCGGATATGCTGGCTCATGGCCACGGAGGTTGCCACGAGGTCGGCCGGAAGAAGATCGGGACCCTGATGGAAAGGGCGAAGAGAACACGGGAGATGTTCGAAACGCTCCTGCCCGACCCCTCGGAGCTGGGGGTCAATCCTGGATGGATCAGGCTAGTTCCCTACCAATCGAGCGTCGGGACCGGGCAGTCATTTGACCTGGAGCTCGCGATACACAACTACCACCGACACACAATCAGGGTGGAAGCCGATCTGGTTCTTCCCGATCGGTGGGTATCCTCACCACGCGCAGGGGTGCAGGTTGAATCCGGCGAAACCGTGAGGCTTCCCTTCGAAGTCAGGGTGGGTCAGATACCCGGCAGGTACGCCATCGCAGCGGACCTCACCATAGACGCGAAGAGGATGGGCCAGGTACCCGAGGCCATCGTTACGGTCAACTAGGCCACCACTTGGCAAACCTTTTTGACCGCTACAAGGCAGAGTGACCGAGATGGATAGCAGGGAGAGGGTCATCAGGGCGGTGGAGATGAGGAAACCCGATCGCGTACCGATACTCCACGAGTACCTACCTGCCGCGATGTTTCGGCACGGGCAGAGGCTCGTCGATCTTCTCGCCAGATATCCCAATGACTTCGGCTCATCGCAGCACAGCATACCCACTGTCAACGACATCTCGGCCCCCTACAGGGCGGGAAGGAACTATGACCAGTGGGGAACTCTCTGGCGGTCCACCGCCAACGGCATACACGGTCAGGTGGTAGACTACCCGATCCACAACTGGAAGGATGCCGAGGAGTACGAGTTCCCCCCTCTTCCCGACGACGCCCATATCTCAAGGCGGAAGAAGGAGGTCCGGGAGGCCAAGAAGAGTATATTCGTCAGGGCGGGATTCAACCCCGGCAACTACTTCGAGCGGCTGCAATGGCTCATGGGCTTCAAAACGGTCCTCACCAATCTGGTACGCAGGCCACCCGAGTTCCTGGAGTTCGCCGATCGACTGCTCGAATACTGCCTCGATTCGATCAGCAGGACACTGGAAACCGAACCCGACTGCGTGGGCTTCGCCGATGACTGGGGTTCGCAGGACAGGCTTCTCATAAGGCCGGAGTTATGGAGGGAGTTCTTCAAGCCACGCTACAGGAGGATGTTCGACGTCGTCCACGATGGCGGTGCTTTCGTCCACTTCCACTCCGATGGATACATAATGGACATACTCGACGACCTATCCGAGATCGGGGTCAACATACTCAACCCACAGTTCTCCTGTCACAACCTCGAGGAACTCGCCGCCGGGACAAGGGGCAAGTTCTGTATCAATTCGGACGTCGATCGACAGGTGGTTCTTCCTCACTACCCTCCGGACCGGGTGAAGGCCCACATAGAATACCTTATAGACCTGTTTGGCCGCGGGAACAACGGCGGCCTCATCGGACGAGGGGAACTCAACATGGACGTCCCACTCGAGAACATCGAGGCCATGTTCGACGGCTGGATTGAATTCGGTACATACCGGTGGGACGAGCCAGAATCCTGACAATACCTATCTTGACCAGAACCCGTCCTCTGCTTCATGAAGATCAAGGTCTGTGACGCTCCCATCTACCTCCACTCGATGGGCGGCGGATCGATCCACCTGGATATCGAGCACTCCTTGATCCGCCCGTGACCGAGAGGGCAGAAGCGGTGATGAGAATGCGGGCTTTTCCCTGGCAGGGAACGATGACCTGGCGAGAAGCGTGAGGAGAACAGGCTCATTCTGGGCGCTCAGCCAACCACTCTCGAGGACTCTGTGAAGCTCAAGGTATTCTCACACTGGTGCGGGCGGTACGCCGAAATTCTCAACATTCTCTACGAGGAGCTGTCGTCGAACGTGGTCCTGAGGAGAACGTTCACCTCCTGCTCGATAGCACACGAAGGACCGATAGGGGCTTCTGTCTGCAGACTCTTCGCCAGGGCGGCAGAGATGGGATTGAGATCGTCGTCATGAAGACGGAAATCGGATTGCGAGGTAGGGCTCTCCTCGATGACCTCTCGTCTCTCCCCGGAGCGATCCACAGGGATGGAGATATCAAGCTGAACATTTGCGACGAGCAAGCGGTCAGGAGCTTCACGTACACTCTCAGGGACCATCTGAGAAAGGATGAAGACGGTTCGGCATGACGAGTTGCTGCCGGCTTAGCGAGTGTGGTGCTGGATCCCCTGGAATCCCGGCCATCCCACGCTCCAATCTCAATCGACCGAAGCCGGATCATTCTCCGTAGCCAGAGCGAAGGATATCGAGCAGCTTCAGGTCATCAGAGGTCGGTTCCCTGCACACGAAATTCCGGCAAACATACGCTGTTGCTCGGCACTGAAGCGCTTGATACTCCCTCAGACCCTCCACGATATTGAAGATATCGGAAGAGGCGTCATCAACGGGAGCCATCAACACCACCTTGTTCGGCAAAAACTCTGCTCTCAGCCTATCCACCATCTTCCTCACGCCCTCGCTTCCCGATTCGCCAGCCACCACTATCTCGAAGCTCGGGCCGAGTGCGAAATCTAATGCCGACAGCATCTGGGGGTATCCCGATTGAGCCCTCTTGATCTCCCCCGAGAAGGCCTGCCCGATCCTCAACGCCCGCTCCTCAAGCTCGCCATCGCCGGTGATCCTGGCCAGCCTCAGAAGGTCGAGCATCGCGATGGAGTTGCCAGAGGGGATTGCCCCGTCGTATCCCTTCATCTGTCGTGCGATCAGGTGTTCACCATCATCAGGTGTAAGGTAGAAACCCCCTGAGTCATCATTCCAGAAGTGATCGATAAGATGTCCGACCATCTCAAGGGCGTTTCTGAGGTACTGCGGGTCGAATATGGCCTCGTATAGCTCTATCAGGCCCATTATCATGAAAGCATAGTCATTCAGAGTTGCCTGGATCCCCGCCTCCCCGTCGCGATACCTATGCAGGAGCCTCCCGTCCCCATCTCGCATCCGATCAAGTATGAAATCCGCGGCCAGCTGTGCATATTCGGCGTATTCTTCACCCAGTGCCTGTGAACCTTTCGCGAGAGCCGCTATCATCAATCCGTTCCAGTCGGTCAGCACCTTGTCGTCCTTGAAGGGACGAACCCTGCGATCCCGTTGTCCGAGAAGCATGGCTCTGGACCTCTCGATATCTTCAATGAGTTCGTCCTCCTCTATCCCGAGATCCTGTGAGAGTTTCTGGACGGGCTCCTCTATGTGTAGTACATTGGATCCCTCGAAATTCCCTCCCTCCCTGACCCCGTAGAGCCGGATAATCAGGGCCGCGTCATCCCCCCCGAGAACGGAACGGATCTCCTTCTCGCTCCATAGGTAGAACTTCCCTTCCTCGCCCTCGCTATCCGCGTCCTCTCCCGAGTAGAAAGCCCCCTCTGCGGATCCCATGTCCCTGAGCACATACGTGAATATCTCACGCGCCGTGTCCGCATACTCCTCCCGCCCGGTAGCCTGATAGGCCTCGAGGTATATGAGGGCTAGTAGCGCTTGGTCATAGAGCATCTTCTCGAAGTGGGGGATCAACCATGCTTCATCGGTCGAGTATCTGTGGAAGCCGAACCCCACCTGGTCAAAGATCCCCCCTCGCCGCATTGACTGAAGGGTGCTCTCCACCATGGCAAGGGCTCTGTCCTCTCCACTCCTCTTCCAGTACCTCAGGAGAAACCCCAGGTTGGGGGCGGTGGGGAACTTCGGGGATGTGCCAAAGCCGCCGTGGATTCTATCGTATCTGCGCCTCAGCTGGTGATAGGCGGCATCGAGATCCTCTCCGCCAATCTCTCCCTCGGCCTCGGTTTCCACGTATTCCCTGAGTGATCCGGCGATTTGGTCGGCGGATTCCTCTAGCTTCTGCCGATCTTCACGCCACAGTTCAGCTATCCTGGGGATGAGGTCCTCTAGGCCTGGAAGGCCAAGCCGAGAGCTCTTCGGTATGTATGTGCCGGCGAAGAAAGGCCTTCCATTCGGCGTCATTATGATTGTCAGAGGCCAGCCCCCGCTCCCCGTCATCTTCTGGCAGGCCTCCATATACAGGCTGTCGATCTCAGGGCGTTCCTCCCGATCGACCTTGATATTGACGAAGGTGTCGTTCATCAAATTGGCGACCTCCTTGTCCTCGAAGGACTCGCGAGCCATGACGTGGCACCAGTGGCAAGTCGAGTATCCGATGGAGAGGAATATCGGCTTGTCCTCTCCCCTTGCTTTCTCGAAGGCCTCCGACCCCCAAGGGTACCACTCCACTGGGTTTCCTGCGTGCTGCTGCAGATAGGGGCTCTTCTCATCTATCAGGTGATTCGGTCTAGTCATCTTCGGCATCTCAGGGGCGAAACAGGACAGCCTGCAGCTCTCCCCCGGCGTCCAGTTTGATGAATCTAACGGACTCTCGCTCACCTTGCCACAGAAGGACACTCGCCTTGAGGAATCCATCGACCGATTGGGCTTTCTGCAACCCTTCAACCTGTACGGAGACCCCATTCTAGAGCCCTGAACGATGACATTCTCCGATGCAACCCAGGTCATGGATTGCACTTCTCTTCATCATGCTCATCTCGACATCCCTGAGCTGGGGCCTCGATTCGGAGGAGGAGGCATTCCTGGACGAGATCAACGACTACAGGGCTAGCTACGGCCTGGGGACCCTGTCCCTTTCACCGACATTGACCGTGGCGGCGGAGGGCCACAGCCAGGACATGGCTGACAACAACTACTTCTCCCACACCAGCCTGGATGGCAGGAGCCCTGTGGACAGGATGAACGATGCCGGATACGACTATCCGACGACCTACGGGGAGAACATCGCGGCCGGATACACCACCGCAAGCGCCGTTTTCGAGGGGTGGAGAAACTCACCCAGCCACAACCAGACCATGCTGTATCCCTCGTTCGTTGTCATCGGGATCGGCCGTCACTACAACCCCTCCTCGACCTACGGCTGGTACTGGACCACGGATTTCGGCGGATACGATGACTCAGGAAGTCCGGACCCACCGCCTCCATCCCCTCCCTCTGTCCAGATAGCGTCTTTGACACATCCAAACCAGGGACAATGGTACCCCTGCGATGACGCTCTCCTGCAATGGACCGTTGATCAGGACGCGGACGGCTTCAGCTACATCCTTGACGGCTCATCTTCAACGATCCCTGATGAGGTCATCGATACCACCTCTTCCCAGACCTCGATCACCGATATCGAAGACGGCACTTGGTACTTCCACCTCAAGGCCAAGGGCGAGGGTGGATGGGGGGAGACCGAACATTTCGCCCTCCGAATCGATACGGCCGCCCCAGGCGCCCCCTCTATCAGCTCCCCCTCCCATCCCGACCAGCAACTTGAGTATCAGGACCCGGACCTTGACCTGGAGTGGACCTGCCCCGGGGACCTATCGGGGGTCACAGGGTACAGTTACGAACTCGATAGGAACCCATCGACGATACCCGACGTCTCCTCGGACTCGACGGATGCGGAGACTCACTACCAGGGGCTGGATGAAGGTACATGGTACTTCCACGTGAGGGCCGTCGACCGGGCCTCGAACTGGGGCCCGGCGGGCCACTTCACCGTGAACCTCAGATATCCCCCCTCCTCCGACTTCTCAGCCTCCCCGGTCCTTGGACCGGAACCTCTAATGGTGGAGTTCGAGAGCCTGGCGGACTCCTCGAGCGGTATTGTGGCATGGCTCTGGGATTTTGGCGATGGCCAGGAGAGCGCTGAGGCCAACCCCACCCACTACTACGAACAGCCGGGACAGTACTCCGTCAACCTAACTGTCTGGGAGACGGACGGCGATTCTGGTTCCGAGTTGAAGGAGGGCTTGATATCCGTGCTTCCGGTACAGCCGAACGAGACCTTAGCGGACCAGGCCGCGGGATCATGGGAACCGGTAATAGGGATCGACACGAAAGCTTACCTGCCTGATCGGGACTCCTATGTCGACCCCTCAGCTCCAGGGGACACGCACGGCCACGACCCGGAAATGGTTGCGGATTCGTCGGGGGCTATGGCCTATCTCAACTTCGAGTTCGACACCCCACTGGAGGGGGGCATACACCGTGCCGCCCTGGCCCTGCGAATCGTCGACCCGGTAGAGTCGGATGCCACCGTCTCGCTGTCCTACTTCACCGACACCGACTGGGACGAGTTAGGCCTGAACTGGCAGAACAGGCCACAACCAATGACCCATCCCGCTGGATCTTTCAAGATCAACGCAACAACACAGGGATACGTATTCCTGGAGCTGGCCGGGGTATGGGCGACGGAGGCGTCGTCGCTGACGCTTGTCTTGTCCGTTGATTCCACTAGCGGAAGCATCAGTCTATCCACGAGGGAGACCTCCCAGCGGCCTATTCTAGTCATCGGCCACTCTGACTCCCCGGTTTACAGGCTCGAGGCCTCCTCGATCGATGACACGGGCCTATTCGATAACTACGGTAAGATCGCAACCGCCGGTTCCTCCCTCACGCTTCCTGCCGACGTCTCGATCGTTGCGGGATCATATTCCCTCGAGTATCTTCCGGGACATCGATTCCTGCAGTGGCTGCACGAAGGGGGCATAACAGTGGCCGAGGCTGAATCTCGGGTCACGATGATAACAGTGAGCGGGAACGGAAGTCTCACTGCCCGAGGTGAACTGACGAACCTGACCTACGCTTACGATGACGGCAGTTGGGAGTATGATTTCGGGCGGGATGCCGGGGGGAAGATCGCGGTGTCATTCTCCCCCCTATTCAGATGCAGCATCACCGGCGTCTCGGTCTACCTCACCCGGGTTTCGCCCTCTGCCGAGGATTCGATCATGCTGAATATCGAAGATACAAACGGTACAACGATCTACGACCCGATCTGCCACGACCCGGAATCGGCAGGCTGGAACCTGATTCCTTTCGACGGACAGGTGACGGTCGACGGGGACTTCCTGGCGTGTCTGGAGTTCCTGAATGACCGCCAGCCGGGCGTGGGCATCGATCAGAACTCCGAGGGAACCAGTTTCACCTTCGAGGAGGGCGAATGGCAGCCGTACCCAATGGGGTTCATGCTTCGGGCCCGGGTCGAGAACGAAAGGCCGCTTTCCAGGATCACGGGACTCTCGGTCTCGATCCAGAACCAGGCTCCCCGTGTCGGGGATGAGGTTCTATTCAGAGGTAAGCTATCCCCGCCCATGGCGGTCGAGCTATCGGCCACATCAACCTCACCCGGAGGACAGGTATCAAACCTGACAACCTGTACCAACCTCTCTGGGGATTTCTCCCTGCACTTCAACCCTCTCTCCGCGGGCCGCTGGAGCTTCACGTTCCGGTTCGAGGGGGATGGTCAGAACGCTCCCGCCACATGCAGGTCGGAGATACGGGTACTGAAGGGCTCGGTACGCATCGCGGCCCAAGCCCCATATTCCAGCCACTACGGCGAGACCATCAGCATCAACGCATCGTCCGATCCCATACCGGTGCCGCTGGTTCTGGAGACCCTGAATGGAGAGGAGTGGAAACACCTCTGCGGGATGGATCCAAGCGGGAACGGGACCTTCAGATGGGAGTACACACCCGAGCACGCCGGTCAGTACAGCTTCAGGGTAGTCTGGCCCGGCGACGAGAACCTATACGGCCAGGTCTCTCGGGAGATGCAGCACACGGTCTTCCCCATTAACTCAGAAATCACGTTAGTGGCGGGGAAGGAAGAGCTTGCCTACGGGTCGGCCGTTGAGCTGCAAGGCTCTATCAAGCCCAATCTGAGTGAGCCGATACAGATAGACCTATGGGTTGACTCCAACTGGTCCACGGTGTCAGAGGTGCTTTCATCTGGAGATGGATCCTACCGGTACGTATGGACCCCAACCTCTACCGGGATGAGCCTGGTTCGCTCAAGATGGGATGGCAATCCGGACATCAGGGGTTCGTCAAGCGAAGTACTTCTCATCGATGTCCTGAAGGCACCGAGCAACCTATCGTGTCAAGTAGAGCCCGCGGAGCCCGACCTGAGGGAGACTATTTCCATAGCCGGGCAGATCGAACCGCCCTCAATCGGCGAGGTGCAGGTTGAGCTGACCCACCCGAACGGCACACGAAGGATGATCAGGTCGCCCGCCAATCTCACCGGTTTCTTCCGATCCGTCTTGACCCCGGGTTCGGCCGGAACCTGGAGGATCGTGGCCTCCTGGAAAGGTAACGGGAACTATCGGGGCTGTTCCTCACCCGAGATAGTGCTCAAGGTCGGATCACAAATGGCATGTGTGTCAGGCCCGGGGGTGTTATTCATACTGACCCTGGCGCTTCTCAAGGCCGACGATAAACACCACTCATGACCTGGCATCGGTTGGAGAGGCAACGCCTATCGGCACATCGATCACCGTCGGTACTTCATTTCCAAACCCTTCCTGAATTCCCTCTCGAATCTCGGATATCCGGGTCGCCCGCAGCCCCCTTGCACCGAATCCCCGAGCCACCTGATCGTACCTGATCTCACCCGTCTCGCAGGCCACCGTTTCATCCCCCATGGTCCCGCGCTGCCCGCATACCACTATACCCCAGGCGCTGTCATTGGCCACGACGGAGACGAAGGACAGCTTCTGGCGAACCGCCGACTCCATCTCGGCCGGTGTGAATCCGAATGCTCCATCTCCCGATAGGAGAAGTACATCGCGCTCCGGATACGCACGTCTCGCAGCCATCGCACCCGGAATCCCCCATCCGACGACCGCGCTGGCGCCGCAGGTGAGCCAGTGGGACGGGTACCTATCGACCAGCAGCATGTGCGCCCACTGCCCTATGTTGCCGCCGTCGATCAGAAACACCACATCGTCCAGCAGCGGCCTTATGGCCTCTACGATATCTCTCCCGGTGCTCACCTCATCGCCTGGGGCGGTTGTACCCCAGGGAGAGCGGAAGAGTTCGAGCCTCCTCTGACAGGTGTTCAACCACCTCTCGTGCCCCCCTCCCTCCGCATTTTTCACGATTTTACCGAGTACCCTGCCAGGATCCCCGGCTAGTCTTAGATCGAAACCGGCCTCCCGAGGGAACGATGACCATCCGATGCTGACTCTGAGGAGGTCCTCCCTCGTCTTGGGTGGCGCTAGGTAGCCGACCCGGTAATCCACATCGCTTCCAGCGACGATGACCAGGTCGGCATCTTCCAGCAACTCGGGTTCCCCGCTCGCAGAGCCGAGTACCCCCATGAAATTCGGGTGTCGATTCTCTATGCACCCCCGATCCCATATTGGGACCCCGAAGGGCACCGAGAACTTCTCACTGAACTCGAGGATCGATTCCCGATGGGTGGATCTGAGACAGCCCGTGCCAACGACCAGGAAGGGCCTCGTCGAGTCCTCCAGCATCTTCGCTGCTGAGAGGACCCCATCCCTTTCGGGCAGTGGCGGTTTGACCCTCGCCACCGGTGACAGCTTGACCGCACTCACCTCGGATCCGAGAACGTCGCCCGGGATCGTGAGGTGAACGGGGCCGGGCGGTTCATTGATCGCAGTTGATATCGCCGTGCGTACCTGGTACTGGATATCCTCAGGTCTGCTCACCCAGGAGGAGTACTTGCATATCGGTTCCGCTAGCCCCACTTGGTCGAACTCCTGGAAGACCCCTCTGTCAGCGCCGTAGCCACCGCTAGCCCCGGTGATCAGGAGCACGGGTGCTCGATCGAAATGGGCGTTTGCGATACCCGTCAGGGCATTCACATGTGCGATCCCGCTGCTCACGGCGCAAACACCCAGGTTGCCGGTCAACCTGGCGTATGCATCGGCCATGTAGGCCGCTGCCTGCTCGTTGTGGGTATCTATGACGTCCATATCCGCGCTGCAGCAAGCCCGATACAGAGGGTCCATCCCGTTCCCGCAGAGGGTCGAGATCCATTCGACTCCCTGGGTCATGAGCTGCTTGACGACTATATCGGCACCGGTTGGCATGCGGATAACGGGGTCCCTTCTCTATTTAACGTTAGCCGGGTCCCATCTGTCCGAGCCCTGTCTGTCCGGCTTGAAGCTGGAAGCGATCATCCCTCATATCCCCCTGAACAGAACCCAAGGCGCCTTGTGCCGGAAGAACGCAGGATTCCTACTCTTTTTTAGGTCTAAGGCCAAATTAAGGGTCGGTTGATACGCGTGACCGATATCAAGTTCTGGTATCACCTCCCTGTAACTCGACCCGTCAGGGAGGTAATGGAATGTGCGAGGAAGGCGGAGAGGGTGGGATTCGACGTTGTCTCCCACCAGGACCATTTCATAAAGGAGAGCGAGGAGAAGGGCTGTGTCCCCGAGCTGTGGACCATGCTGACGGCTATATCCACCGAAACCAATCTGACCGTTAGCCCCCTGGTGATGTGCAACCTCTTCAGGAACCCGGCCCTGGTGGCCAAGATGGTGGCGACAATCGACCAGCTCACCGAGGGCAGGGTTTATCTCGCCGTAGGGGCGGGCTGGTGGGAGGAGGAGTTCAAGGCGTACGGGTACCCCTGGCTGTCACCGAAGAAGAGGGTCGACAGGGCGATAGAGTCGACCGAGATCATCAGGAAGCTGTGGTCCCAGGATTCGGTGGACTACGAGGGTGATTTCTGGACGCTGGAGAACTGTGAGCTGGTACCCAGGCCCTACTCGGACCCCCACCCATTGATTTGGAACGGGGGGTCCGGCCCCCGCATGCTCAAAATGACTGGCGAGTTATGCGACGGTTGGACGACGTCCATATCCGATCCCGTTAGGTTCGAGGAGAAGAGGGATTTCATCCTGAAGCATTCACAGGGAGACGATATGCTCTTCGCCCACTTCTTCATGATGGGCCCGGAGGGACTTGACCTCGAGCAGGCGAGGGACAGGATAGAGGCCCTGCTGGAACTCGGGGTGTCCCACTTCATAGTCATACTCAGGCCCGATGCGAACAACCTGGATATGCTCGACGACTGCCGGGGGCTGATAGGGGAGTTCACGTAGGACTATATCAGCCCTGACTGGGAGAGTCCCCAGAGGATCGCCAGGGCCATCAGCCCCAGTGCTATCCAGCCGATGATCCGGTGGAATGTCCTCACCTTCCTTTTGAAGGCCCTCACCTTTGTGAAGACTATGCCCAGCACCACGTTGAGCAGCGCAACGACCATCGCTGCGAGACCGATGTAGGAATGCGCGACCCGGATATGCCCGCCGCCCCACCTGGAGACCATGTACACCCCGATGACGAGCCCCGCGATCGCCGCTACAGAGCCCACGTATCCCAGGTATTTGTGTACCTTGAACCACCATCGGTGGCCCTTCATGTAGAGCGCGACGGTGGAAACCGCAAGCAGGGCAAAGGCCAGACCCATGACTACCGCGTGCCAGATCCAGAGCTCAACTTCGCCCTCGGACCCATCTGAACCCACGACCAGCTCCCTTTCCATCGAGCCTCCGAAGCTGCAGTCCACGTAGACGGAGAACACGTCGCCTTCCTCCGCATCGACCTCATACCTGTAGGCGAAGCTGTCCTGCGTCGGCTGGGAGTCATAAATCTCGGTTCGGTACAGCTCGCCGTTCTTCCAGATCTCGGTGTAGTTCAGGTAATGATCGACGTTGGAGACAAGATGGGAGTACTCAACGACCAGATCGCCTGCCTCGTGATCGTAGGACAGCTCCATCTTCGACGGTGGATGGGCAGCCACATATCCAATCAGGCAAATTGTTGCCATAAGTAGCAGTGATGATACTAAGCGATTCAAGGGAAAGGCCTCGGTAAAGCCGCTCCTCCTGCGGCATCTTCCTGAGCTTTTCCGCTTCTCTAGGTGATAAGGCTTTCGGCCAAAGTCCCCGATTATTGATCGGTGGCCTCCCGAGAAGCCCTACTCCCGCGCCGCCAGATCACTGCAGCCCGGCGCATCCGCCGCCGAGTCTGCCAGCTCGATGAGGAAGTCGGGGTAAGAGCCACCGGCATCCTCGGTGGCAGCCCTGAACAGGCGTTTGATGACCTCCGGGTTTTCACCTGCGACGTTCTCCCCGAATGGATCACCGCTATCGAGATCGTGCAGGAAGGTGCCCTTCCCATTGACCTTGCAGTTGAACCACCACTTGTCGTCGACGACGGTCACGGCCGATCCCCAGCCCACCGTCACGTGGTCCCTGGGACCCTCCTTTCCCTCGACAGCGTCCTCGAAGAACAGCCTCCCGTCGATCGGCTCGGCCGGCTCGACGCCCGCGAACCGGAGGATCTCGGCGGTGATGTCCGTGTGTTGGACCATCATATCGCTCCTCTTGCCGGCCCCCACGCCCTCTGGGTGCCTAACCATCAGGGGGATGTCGTAGACCTCCCGGGACGAGGGATATCCCCGCTTGCCCATGTAGTTCCTGTCCCCGATCGAGTGGCCGTGGTCGGAGGTGAAGATGATCAGCGTGTCTTCCAGCAGGCCTAGGACCCTGACCGCCTCCATGAAATAGCCGAACCACCTATCGCAGAAGCTCACCAGGCCGCTGTAGTTGGACTGGGTCCGCCAGAGCAGCTTCTTGCCGAGGTCGGATGTGTCCGAGTATCCCGATTTGACCTGCTCCTGACCCTCCTTCGAATTGTACATCCGACGATAATGTGAGGGCACGAGCCAAGGCTCGTGTGGGTCAAATGATTCAACGGTGAGGAAGAAATGGTCCGCGTCCTGGTTCTGTTCGAGCCACAGCGCGGACTCCTTCAGGACCCTGGCCGCGAAGTAATCCTCCTCGCTATTCCTGTCGTGGATGTTCATGATGCACTGCTGTATGAAGTCTATCGTTCTGGGCCTCTGCATATCCCTCGGTAGCCAGTAATCCAGCTCCTCCTGCGTCAGCCTAGGTCCCGACCTGTAGGGATCCTTCTCCTGACCCCGGAGGAACTTCCACTGATCGAATCCGCGCCAGAAGTTCTTCGACGGCTTGAACATGTGGTAGACGTCCGAGATCAAGCCCGTGCGGTACCCGGCCTCACTGAGCATCTCCGCAAGCGTCGCCTGGTCCTCGGGGATTGGACCCCAACCGGGCGCACCAACGAAGTCCCCCTTCAGGTGGAAATCGGCGTTGAAGAAGGGATATACGCGCCTGCCGGTGTAGATGGCCCTCCTGGCCGGTAGGGTCGGCAGGGACTCCGGGAAAGCCCTATCGATCACCAGGGAATCCTCGGCGAACCTGTCGAAGTGCGGTGTGTGTATCTCGCCCCAGGGGGGAGATCCATAGGTGCCCACGCTGTCCTTTCGGAGAGAGTCAAACACGACCAAGATGATATTCACGGTACACATCTCCGTTGAGATGTCCGATCGTCGTGGGGCGGGTTCTTCAATGTATCGCACTCAGTCCGCCCTGCGCTCCGCTGATGTGACCTCGACCTCGCGGTAGAGCCTTCTCTTGACCATGAAGCTCCAGATTACGAAGCTGCAGATCATGAACGTTCCCGTGATAACCAGCCACTCCACCATGTAAACCCACAGCAGGGCGTTGTCCTTGAGTTTCAGGACCTCCCTCTCAACCTCGCCGAAATCGGCGAGAACCGATTCGATCGCTTGCTCGCTCTCCTGAAACTCACAAGATAGGTATAGGCCCTTGGCCTCGGAGTAGCCCGACTCGAGATCGCCTATTGACTGCTGCACCCTCTCCTCGTTGGCTCCAAGGCTCTCCGCGAACTCGATCATGGAAAGCAGCAGGGACATCCTAGTTCTGAACTCCACGAATGACAACCTCATCTTGTGGAGTATCAGTGGCTCGGCTGGAATCTCGTTTCTCGTCACGTAGAGCACCAAGTTCATCAGGATATCAAGACCGTACGGGTTGTCGGTGTGTCCATGGGCGTAAGCGCTCCAGAACTGGAGGCCAAATGAATCGCCGATCGTCATCGCCCTACCCTGGTCGTAGTCCCAAGAGACCATGTACGGCACAATCTCATCGAATGAACCGGTCTGCCGAGCCAGGATCGCGACGCCATCACGGGGGATGATCAGGTAGGCCTTGTAGCCGACAAATCTCTCGATCCCCAGGGGTATGAATGGGGTGAGGACGGGTTCGGGGAAATTCCTGTTCACGATTATCCGAAAGTTCACCTTCCCCATCGGACCCCCAGCGGCCAGAACGCGGGCGCAGTCGCTGGGGAAGGCATCTGACAGGATGGAGTTGATCCAGGGCTCGTGGATCTCCGGCAGTACGCTCATGCACGACGGTGCGCTAAGAGCACCTGCCCCCTCCTTTATCGCGTCGTACATCCACTTCGCATGTTTCTGGTGCAGGTGACTCATGACCGGGGAGTGGAGCATTATGAAATCGAAATCCTCGACCGAGGGGTAACTCCGTGGGAAGTATATCCTGACGAACCGCTTGATGTCCTCCTCGTCAACCAGCCCCCCAGGCCTGGTGGGAACGGAATGTGCATCGATGAGCGGCTCTTCCTTGAACCACTTTATGAGGGGAGATGAGACCTCGTCAACCTGACCGGTCAGCAACGATCTTATGACGGTCCCGGCCGAGAACCCACTCGGGAGAACAAGCAATAAGAGAAGAGCCATGACTACAGTCCGTCTGGTGATACCGTCAAGCCTCAGGCTATCTTGGGAACGGGGACTTAACAATTGCATGTTCCGCCATTCCATTGCCCGATATATCGGCAGAGAGCTAGAAGCCGACATATACAGATTAAAGGGAATCCCGAGTTCCCGTCAGGGCCGATGACAGAGCAAACACCGGGAACCATGGCTCCTTCAGTCCCCGGAAGTCGGATCAGAGGGGCCAAACTTCATGCGGGAGTGAAATCTCACCTTCGATCTGCCCTTCTAGGCATATTGCTGATCTCTCTGATTCTTGTTTCTGGTCCAGTTAAGGGTGATAGCGCTGAACGGATCAAGATACTTGCTGCGTGTCGCGCGGGCACCCGGGTCTCCATCATCAGAGGCTGGTTTCTGACTGAACCCACGTTAACCGGAACAGTAATTCCCGCCAGGACAACGGGGATTTCCGGTACCGAGGAGGTAGCGAAGATGGTTAGGATCTACTTCCCCCGGACGATGGAGGAACTTGCCGACTACGACTTCATACTACTGGCCTCTGTGGACATGGGCTTCTTCACCCCCAGACAGGCTACCTGGATGTATCGGGGCATTGCCGAGGAGGGACTTGGCGGGATGAATACCAGGAGCGTACACAGCATGAGCTCCGCCTGGGGCGGTCCCTGGATGAACAGCATCCTTTCCGATGCCTTCCCGAACGATGCTGCCGCAGTGGTCAACAGCGTGGAGTATCAGGTCGAGACCTTCGCGATCGGACCGTTGGTGGTGAATGACCGGGAGGGAATTCCGCCTATAGTCCTGCCCTTCAGGGAATCGATAGAGAACGTGATCCACGTCAAGGGTGTATTGACGGTACCCCGGCCGGGATCCACCATCTACACCTGGGTCAAGAGCGGCCTATCGTTCGGCGGAGACTCGAGGCCCGGACACACAGCCCACCTTTTCTCCTGGACCTACCAGAACGCTACCACCTTCACCGCCATGGACCGGGTGATAGAGGATTTCTGGAAGAGCGACGGCAATCCGTTCTCGATGGATATCGCCTCAAACGTGATCTGGCACAGTGCGGGCAGGGAGCTCCCGAAGAACCCGCTCGAGGTCCATGCCCTGCGGGACCTTTTTCGACAGTTCAACTTCAGGGAGTCCTCGATAGTCTCGATGTTCGAATTTGCGGAGAACTTCGGGGCGAACACCAGAGGCATCTACTCGGACCTCGAGGCTATTGACGAACGGAAGTCGGCGGCGGACCGGGAATATCTCCGGGGCGATTTCGAGCCTTCCTACGAAGGGATGAAGGCACTCCTGGAGGACCTCAAGGAGCTGGAGTCGGATGCGGTGAAGCTGAAAAACACTGCGCTCGCATGGGTCTTTCTGATTGAATGGTTATCCGTAAGCGCCACCCTTCTCGCGTGCGGTGTTATGCTATGGCATCTGATGATTAGAAGGGGAGTATACAGGGAAGTCGGGGTCACACGTCTATCCTGATCTGAGTTACAGGGTCCGATAAAAGATAGATTCCCACAGAATCTATGCTCAGCTCCCGTGGTCTGATTCCACCATCTCAAACCGACCAAAAATTCCAGTCTGGAAAAAGCCCCCTTACAGTAGGTTGCCCGTTAAGGGGCCCTCAGGCAGAACTAGGTCCTTCTCCCTAGATTTCGGATTGGTTAGGACCTTCACCAGCTCTCCGCTCCTGAATCGCCCACTGACGGTCGTGCGGAAAGGAGCGTGGAGCCTGAAGTCAACGTCCCACTCCCCCGGCCACGCAGGGAGGATTAGTATTCTCCGTCCCTCGCACTGCATTGCCATTCGCTGAAGGGCGATCATTCCGGCACAGCCATGGTCCTGGTCGGGTACCCAGTCGAAGTTCGGCCCCCAGAAGGCCGGGAATCTGGAGTTGGGATCCTTGGCGGAGAAGCGATCCGTCAACATCTCGCCCGCCTCTTGACCGAGTCCCAGCATGGCCGCATGTATATCGTCCTGTTGCCAGCCGCGGTTGCCCTTGAAACGACGCTGGGCGAATGTCGCCCGGCCGACTTCGAGGCCGGGCTTCCCCACCCCGAAGATTCGGTACGGGAATGCCGTGTAGAGTTCGGGGTTCTCGCAGTTGTTGGGTCCTTCGATCACCCTCTCGGCGGGAAGGATTCGATTCGGCTCATCGCGGCTCAGGGGAATCTGCGGGACCTGTGACCTGAGCTGACTCCAGCGCTCCCTCAGGGAATCATCGACTTCGCGAAGGCCCAGTAGGCCATCCAGATCCCATATAAGGCCCGCGATATCGGGGGTTGGATTCACCGTGCTCTGGTACGTCTCCAGCGCCTGAGACGGCTGAAGTAGAATCATGCCACTATCGTCGCGCTCGTAATGCTGATCGTAGAAGGTCATTATCTCCCCAGCAAACGGCAGAAGCGTCTCCTTCAGGAACTGACGGTCCTCCGTCCATCTGAAGTAGTCGAGCAACATGGCCAGAAGCTCTAGTCCGGAGTTATAGTGCCACCTGATGTAACGGTTCTCCACGTATGAAGAGTCCCTGCCCTCACGGTCCCATCCGTAGTTCTCGTTCGCGTACGAGCCCCAGAAGAACATAGTCTCCGGAAGGAATACGCCGCCGTGCCCGAAGTACTTCCTGGTCCTCCTTCTTGCCAGCGGAAGGGCCCTCATGTACATGCCAAATAGGGGCTGCATGAGGTCGAAATCGCCAGATAGCAGCATTGACCAGTATGGCAGACGGGTGTTCTGGAACCAATAGGGCCCACCCCACCTCCGATAATCCGCATCAAACCGCCTGCCCTTGTCCTCGGCATCGACCGTGAATATGGAACCATTGAATTTGATCGGGAACTGCCCACGGCCTCCACAGGCATTGATGTAACGCTGAAGCCGATATCCACAGGAAATGCAGTCGCCTTTCGAGCCTGCGGCATGCACCCGTATCCAGCTCCGATTCCAGAACTCCCTCCACCAGGCAGCGTGCGCCTGGGACCGTTTTTCGCTCCCGTTGTATCCCAACGCTTGGACAAACCGGTCGGGTTGGGACATCCAGTCGCCGGCGTCGGGGCAGGTGGATGTGAGCAGGTGGATGTTGAGGCCATGCGACCTTCGCTTTCCCGAGGAGGTAAGGACTCCTCCGCGATTCACAAAGCCCGGCCCCCAGATGGTGCCGCCGAAAGTCCGATCAAGCAAGGGATCCTCGGCGCCCTGGCACCAATCCTCCATCCCCTGAAGCCTGAGTGTCATGGGATAGATGGATTTTCGGTTCCTGTGATACCAGGTGACCCGATCGCTACGATCGATAACCCTGTCGGGGGTCACGTAGACCCCGGCCGGCCCGCCCCGCGCGCCGTAGGCGCTGAAATTCTCGGATTCTCCCAGCCTCCTTCTTGCATTGCGCCAGACCTCGATGACCGCCTCGACGCCGAAGGGTTCGCGACCTTGGAGCTCGACCCTGACCATGGGATGGTTGGCATCAACCATCACCACGATTTCGATCCGGTTCTTCGGACCGACCTCCTCGACAGTCATCTTCCCCCGTGAAGTGTCTAGTTCATGCCGGAATCCCCGGATCTTCTCAAGCCTCGGTCTCGCTCCAATTCGTACTCTGCCTACCTTGAGCAGACGCGCGTTCTCACTCCAGGAATCCGTCTTGCTCAGATAGAATAGCAGATCGCCCTTGTCATCCACCCAGACGTTCGCCCCTATGTCGCCATTTCCGAGGGGCATTGAACCTGATGAATCGCCGCTGGGACTATGCCAGACTACCTTCTGACCGGCTGGAGCAGAAATAGCCATGGAGATCTCTTAACCGACTGTAATCGCATATGCTGAAGAATCTCTCGCGCTAGGGGACTTCACTATGATTAGATCAGGGTGGGCTTTTCGTTGCCCAGGACTACTTCAGGCGCCATAGATAGCGACCGGCCATCCCGCTATCCCTCCAGAAGGCTTGGGCCCAGATCACGGAGGGCACGCAATCGTATGATTGGTTCGACGTGTCCCCGAAGCCAGCTTCACCCGCTCTCATCCACATTTCCCTTTCCAATTCTCGCCTCACAGGCTGGCAAATCCACATAGGAGATTACAGTACGCTGTCTCCCAGTCCTTTCTACCACTTCCATCACGACGATACTCCATGCAAGTAGCGATCATCCCCGTACAGGCTATCGATATCTCCCGAACTCCCTCACGGTTGAATACGCGGCGATCAGCGCTTCCGGCGATACGTTGGGCTGCACGTTGTGGACCTGGTTGAACACGAACCCACCGCCCTTGCCGAAAGCCGCGATGTTCTCCTTGACATGTTTCCTTACAGCATCCACAGGCTTGTAACCCAGGACGTTCTGGGTATCGGCCCCGCCGCCCCAGAAGGTGAGCTCGTCTCCGAACTCCGATTTCAGTCTCGAAGGCTTCATATCCGCGGCCGAGATCTGAACCGGATTTATGATGTCCAGACCGGCATCCACGAGGTCCGGAAGTAACGCATAGATCGAGCCGCAGGAGTGAAGGAACACGAAGCAGTCCGAGTGCTTCTTGACGTATGTGAACATCTCCTCGTGGCAGGGCTTCAGCATCTCCCTGTAGGTCTTTGGCGACATCTGCGGTCCCAGCTGCATGCCGAGATCGTCCCCGAACCCGAAGACCTGCACGTGCTCCGAGAGGGCCTTCACCACCCTCCTCACCCTGTCCATATTGACCTCCATCATCCTGTCAAGGAGAGCCTGCGCTATCGCCCTTCTCCCGGTTATGTCGATTATCCAGTTCCTCCAACCCCTCAGGCCCTGGCCCCACTCGTGTACCCCCCCGAGACCCATCAGGTGAATCGCATAGTCTGTCTCGCGGTTCAGATACTCCGCCTTTCGACGGTAACTCTCAATGGCATCATCGGATATCTTCATCGATTCCCAGTCGAGTTCCTTTGCCTCTGATGGATTCTTCATGTCCTCCAGCGGGTGGTAGACCCCATCGAAGTAGTAGCCGTCCTCCGGCATCCGAGAAACGACCCGGCCTTCGCCGTTCCTGATCACATATCCCCCATCCGGGTTAGGCTCGGGATTGAAGCTGCCCGGGACCTCGACCTCCGTTCCATCCCGGAGCTCCCAGCGTCTCCAGGTTCCTCCGTCGGGGGCCGCGGGAGGGAGCGTTCTCTTCAGGTCCAGGACATCAACCCCCAGCAGGTCCAGAATGGGCTTCTCCGGCTCGGCCAGCTGCTGTCCCGTGTCGTAGACCCTGATACTGCCTTCCTCTATGTTCAGGTGCTCCTTCAGCCGCGCGTACGCGAGAGCAGTGATCCCGGTCGATCCCATGGACCCGAAATCCACAGGTATCCTGTCAGGTTCCCGGTGCGAGCAGGTGGTCACCACCCTATCCCGGCTGGTCATCTCGCCTTCATCATGCCTAGGTTTCGGAGTCATATGTGCAGCTCTCCTATTTCATTGACCCATTAAGGGTTCACTGCCCCCCGCATCTCTTTCTCAGGCCCTCGTGGATCGAGCCATCGGGAAGGACATAGTCGGGTGAAACGTATCCCTCTTCTTCAAACCTCTTCTTCCTGATGCACCCCTTGCCACCGTTCCAGCAGTACTGCTCAACCCACTTCTTCTCTATGATTCCCTGGTCATACGCCCTCTTCACTGCAGATGTGGCATTGTACCACCTGCAAATCTCACCCACGGTATCACCTGGAGAAAGGGATCCTGGCGATCTTATCAATATGACTGCACCCGTTGGTGCCCTTGATATGCATTCATCCGCGTATAGATCAGGAACGGTATCTTGATCCCATGACTCGTCTTGAGTGCTTTTTATAACATCATGTCCGAAACGAAGAGGGGTCTCAATGGATCTTGCTTAGATATCGATTCACGCGGCCTCCTATCGAGGCCACAAACGATTCCACAATAACGCAAGCATGAGTGAGTGTAATGACGCCGAAATGGGCAGTCATAGCAAAGAACGAATTTAGGACACGCACTGCCAGGATCCGTAGGATCAGGAGGCTGTATCCATTCATCCTCATGGGCGGCCTAGCCGTCTACGTCTTCCTACTGGCCCCGGCGATAGTGTCCAGCTTCCTCGACAGTGCTCTCAGGCTGCTGGTCTCAGAGGCCGCGCTCTCGATAGTTCAACTCACCACCTTCATGGTATTCCTCTATTTCCTGATAATCCCGGTAACAGAAACTCTCAGACGTCCCGAGTGGAACAGAGTCGAGATCCTCCTCGCCTCCCCTATCAGGGCCAGCGACCTCCTCTTCGGGGAGTATCTGGGGGAGTTCCCCTCCTACGGCATTCTGATAACGCTGATAGCGGGCGGCTTTGCTGCGATTCTGAGCCCCCTGGGACTGGGCCCCATGGCGACGACCGTTGTGATCCTAATCTTCCTGCTGATCGCCCTATCCGCGATGTGGTTGGGAACGGTGATAGCCGCCGTCCTTAGGACCCGCATCGAGAAGTTCGCCGGCGGCAAGGACCTCGGTAGAGCTATCGCGATGATACTTCCTCTCCCCCTGGTAGCGATGGTCTACGCCTTCATTGGAGGGGGATTGCAGGAGGCCCTCATGAACCCCGAGACTACGGAGTGGCTATCCCGGACCCTTGCCTTTCTGCCGAGCTCGTGGGCGGCGAAGGCCGTTGTGCAAGTCGTGTCCAGCCAGGGTGATCTGGGTTCCCTGAGCATACAGGCACTCACGGGTCTGGTAATGCTCGTCGTCTTCTTCCTCGCATCGATCTGGGTCGGGCTGAAGATCGCCGGGCGCGCCTACAGCTTTGACAGGGTGGCGATTACCTCCCCGATAGCCGGGCCCGAGGGGCTACCCGCCCGATTCATGAGGAGGATCGGCGGGGGAACCTTCGGCACCTTGTTGGCTTCCGTCTTCAAGGACTATACGCGATACCTGCAGAACCTCTCCAATATCACCTACGTCGTGGGGATATTCGCCTTGATCAACCTGCTGATCCCGTCCGAGCCCGGTGAGCCACCGATGTACGTTCTGGGTTCGCTGTTCCTCTGCCCTCTCATAGTGGTAATGGTGGCGGCGGATGTCACGGTTGACTCAAGGGAGAAGATCCGTGTATTCAAGAAAGCCCCCTCCGGGATGTGGAAGTTCCTCAAAACGATGCTTGTCAAGGGGTGGGTGGTGGTTGCCGCCGTCACCGGCACAATCACGTTCATCGCCGGGATTCTGCAACCCTCGGTCCAGATCCCCTGGGTCCTCGCGGCATCGGTCTTGCTCACACTGATCGCGGCGGCCAATGTCCCCTTCGTCATCGGGCTCTTTCTATTGAACCCGGCCTTCTCGGACAAATCAGTCCGAATCTGGGTCAACATAATCATCTGCATATTCGTCCAGATACTGCTATTCGTGGCATCTCTCGCTATTCTCTCGCCCGCGGAAGAGTTTGTACTCTCTGAAGAGATCTTTCGGGTTCTCTCCGTCGATGCGCTCCTCTCTTGGTGCCTCGGTGCGCTTTTCCTTTCGATAGGAAAGATGAAGCTGGATCGGATGGAATAGATAGGTCAGACGAGAGTGACCCTCCGAGGAGAAGTCTACGCCGCCCGCTGGCTCGTGAAGTAGATCGGGCTCGACCACGCCCCGTGACCGTCCATCTGCAACACCCTGATCCAGTAGGCGTGTTCCCCCGAGGGGGGATCGGTTTCTGAGTACGTGAAATCCAGATGACTGGGGCGATCTGTGGGACAGTCGAGTCTGAAGCGAAGCCTCTGATTGAGGCCGCCTGCATCGAACTCGAGTGGCTCGACGTTGAGTTCGCTGACCTGGACATCTCGAGTTATCAGCGGGGATTCGAATCTGATCCGGGAGACGCCGCCGGTCAGCCTGAGAAAGACACCGATCGTGTCCCCGGCGGTGGTAGACTCGAACTCTACCTCTTCGGGTGAGATTCTATGTATCCCGTCTCCCTCGCGCCAGAAGCCTATCTGCAGTAGCTCCTCTATCCTGCCCCCATTTACCCGGATCCTACCGGCCCAGGTCGTGCGCCTGTTCCGGCTCTTGACCCTCTGTCCTGACCATTCGATCCTGATCCACTCCGGCCCGCTGGGTTCCGAGAGTGGGTACCGGTGAACGACTTCGTCATCCCTAATGACCTCCACGTCGAGCAACGGAGAGGTTCCGACAACGCCCACCGAGATGTTGATTTCTTCATTGCCGACCGCATCGCCCATCATTTTCTCCCCTGACCTGACGTCGAGGAGTATCCTCTTCCCGGTGGTTCCGTAACAGTGACGGGAGCGCAAGGCGTTCCAGATCCCCTCGCGGGTCAGCTCCTGGGAGTAGATGCAGGTAAGACCTCCGAACAGGTCCAGCCTTACGGTTCCCCTCAAACCCCCGCGCCTCAGCGGGGGCGACCACCCTGGACGTCCCGAATGATCGTCGCTTCCAGCCACCACGCCCACTCTCAGTCCCCTACGCAGGGCGTCCTTGACCAGCCACTCGAAGACCCCGTGGTTCGAACAGATCTCAACCAGCCCACAGAACTTCGGATTCCAGTACTCCAGATTGGCGTATCTGCCCCCGACGTGAGCCACCGCCATCACATCTCGGCGCCCTTCGAACTCCTCCCACAGCTCGTTTATGGGAAAGAACTCCCTCTCCCCCGAGGGATCCTCCAAGAGCCAGAGAGAGCTCCTGCAGATCGGTTGATCGTCCTTCAGGAACATGATGTTGTGGTCTCCGCCCAGGGGGGTCGGCCCCGACCACTCGTAGCCGAGAAATGTCACAAAGCTACCGGGCCGGTCATACTCCCTCGTCTTGGCACATACCTCACCCCATGTTCTCGGGGTGACCTGGAAGTCGTTGCCCTGCCAGCATGTCGCGTCCACGTGCGCGGAATCCCGGGCGTACCTGAAGTACTCATCGATCGTACCGGTGCCTATCGTGTCCTCGGTCTGACCGTGGAGATCGACCCAGAAGACGCTGTCCTGGTCCTTAGCGACCCTCACCGGGTTGCTCTCACCAACCAGATCACCGCACCTGAGCTTCAAGCGGTACTCGCCCTCATCCGGGAACGAGATAACCTGATCCCCGTCCGTGCCAGACTTCAATTGAAAGACGGATGAGGCGGATTCGAACGGCGGGTCAAGTATAGCCTCGACCTCCCCTGAGAAGTCCCCCACCGGGTTACCGTGCCCATCCAATGCGCGAACTATCACTTGAACCTCCTCTGACGGCCCAACGGTTGATCGCAGGATCGCATCAATTGACTCAGGCTGCCCGGGAATGATGCGGATGTGGGGGCTCTGCTCTATGGGCCGATAGCTCCTGGTGCCGAAGGGGTCAACGAGTATCCGGAACTCGTGTCTCGACTCGGGAAAGGTCTGAAGAATCCACCCGGGAGATCCACCTGATCTGTCGCCGAGCACAACCTCTATGCCCTCCCCGGGCCTCAGAGACCCGTCACGGACCTTCGCTATGATAGCCCCTCTCCATGGCCTGGTCCAGCGCCATGGATCGTACGAGACCTCGATTCGAGCATCCCCGTCGGTGTGCCCGGAGACGAACCCCGGTTTTTCGGGATCATCGGATTGCAGGGGCATCGCATCGGTCATGTCTCTCTGAGCGATGAGTATGGATGCGCCATCGTCCATCCCGTAGTCCCCAGTGGTGTAGCTTATCCTCCAGGTACCTTTCTGGCAAACGGAGAAATCCCCGCCTGGTTCGATCGTGGCCGTTCCAAGGGTTTTGGATTGCATCTCACTCCGTCTCCTGGATCCCTTCATCTGGGCCTAGATTCGAGCCTCGACACCCCAACCTCGGCGTACAGCCTCCTCTTCACCATAAGGCTCCAGAGCACGATTCCGGATATCAGAAAGCCGGCGGACACAACACACCACTCGGTTATGTAGACCCAGAGCAACGCATTGTCCTTCGCCTTCATCACGTCCTCCATCATCTGGTTCTGTTCCTCCTTGGTTCGATCCATCAGGTTCATACAGCTCTCGTACTCCTCGTTGAGGTAGAAGCCCTCAGCTTCCGACTTAATCTCTGAGATGGAACCCAAGCGATCATACAGATCGTTGACGTTTCCGCCGAACTGCTCCACGAACGATATAACCGAGAACAGGATCGAATTCGTCATCTCGTACTCGGAGAACATCGACATCAAGCTCTGGAAGAGCAGATGATCACCGGGCAGCTCCTTTCCGGAGATCCTGTAAACCATGTATATCATCGCCTGACCGAAGAGCGGCCAGTCGTCTGACCACGGCATCACCCCGTTTGGGAACTTGCTCGCGAAGCACAGGACCGATGCATCCTCGAAATTCCAGTGAGTCATCAGAGGCCAATCCAACTCGGTTTCCGTGGAGGCCCAGACCGAGCTGCCCTGCTTGGGTATCTGTTTGTCCAGGTTAGCCAGCGGGGGGGAATCCTCCCAGGGCAGCGCCCGCATGAGCTCCTCGTTCTCGTCCTTCACCCTCACCCTGAACACGCCGTAGTCGTAGAGCTCCTCGGAGGTGTAGCTCGGAAGGACCTCGGCCAGGGAGGTCATCGACCAATCCAGATTCACGTGCCCCGCGTCCCTTCCGATGCTCCCAAGCCAGAGGAGGTCCATGCCGTCCTCGACAACCGAATCCGTCATCCACTCTATCCACCTGATCTCGAAGACCTCCCGATCGGGATCGCTGCCGAGGATGACGTCGTATTTCTCAACCAGCAGATCATAGGTTCTGGGCATGTACAGCCTCAGGTTCCTGATCGCATCAGCCCTACTTGCCAGATATCCGGGCCTGGTGGGAACCAGGCTCAGGTCTATGGCGGGGTCTATCCGAATGACAGTGTAGCTGTTCATGCCCCCGTACTGCTCGATCACGTCGCCGAAGCAGAAGACCATCACGCCTTCACTCGCCCCAGTCACAGGCCCGAGGCCCACACCCAGCAGTGCCGATACCAGAATGGCGGGAAGGAGGGTTATCGCAACCCCGCCGGGACCTTCGATGTTTTCACCTTCTTTTCTGATATTCATTGGGGGACCTGACAACCTCTGCGGGAGGGCTATATAGCTGAAACCTCTTTCCAGCAACTGCACTGGGTCCCTGGGCCTGATTCTAGCACAAATATCACGTGACATGAGTCTTGAATTCCCGACTGTAGCAGTAGGTCCAGTCAACGACTCTGTATCCAAGGTTGCTGTAGAAAAGGAACGCCCTGTAGTTCCTCCAGTCAGTGCTGATTGAGGCGTTTCGGTATCCCTTCTCGTACATCTCATTCAGCGTGACCGTCAGAAGGTATCTGCCAAGTCCCTTCCCCTGGTACTCGTCTTTGACACCGAGCCATTCAGTGAATGTCCAATCCTGCACGGTCTCTGATTCCGAGAACTCCCCGCAGGACACGCAGTTGCAGGCCCCGATCTCCTCGCCATCCATCAGTGCCTTCATCACGATGCCGGGGCGGGCCCCCCTTCCCTCCTTCCATTCCGGTTCGAGTGTCGGTTTCACGCCGGGGCTGCCAACATCAAGGGGCCCGAATGAGGGCCAGTCCAGGAATACCTCCCCCTTGATGCGTCTGTAGCCGTTCATCCCAAGTATGGCCTCGATGTGGCCCAAGTGCTCCGAAAGGTAAGCGTGCTTGAAGCCGTAGAAGGGATATCGATACGTTTGGTCGAATGCGACCACAGCGCCGACACCCAAGCCCAGCAAGCGTTCTTGCGCCGCTTCGAGTAGGCTCTGACCGACTCCCCTGTAACCCGGTCTATACCAGTAGAACCTGATCGCCCCTCTATCGTCCCCCTCCTTGGGGCTCTCGATCGCACAGTGGGCGAACCCCAGGACCCGATCACTATCCCTGGCAACCAGGAATGATTCGGAATGCAGCCGGGTATCATCTTCGGTACTGCTGACAGCGGGTCCTATCGCAGCGGAGAAGGTGTCGAGATCGACCGGATAGCAGTGCGGGACCCCCTTAACGGCATGATTGTACACTGGGACTAGATCCGCCGCCATCTCCGGCTCGTATTCCACTACCTCCATGCGGACACCACGAGACTCTTCCTTCATTTGGAACCTCGCGCTAACCCTGATCATCCTCACCGGCCAGTCTCGTGGTCTTGACTGAACGGTATAGCCGACGCCGTATCATCAGCGTCCACACCACGAACCCCGATATCGTCAGGGCGGAAGCTGTGACAAGCCACTCGACGATGTAGACCCATAGAAGGGACCTGTCCTTCTCCTTCCTAGCCAGGGCCTCAAGCCCCGGAAGGGCGTCCAGCGCCGACCCTATGGTTATCTCGCTCTCCGCGAAATCGTGCTCCAGGTACTGATCAGCGGCGAGGGAGTAAACCTCCTCGAGGGAGGTGATCTCCCTCTGCAAACGGTTCGTGTTGGCGCCAAACCTGTCTATGAAATCCTTGAGGGAGAAGAGCACTGCCATTCTGGTCCTGAACTCCGATAGGTCGGACTTCATCCTGTGGAAGACCTCGACATCGTCGATCAGAGCCGTCTTCGTGATCCAGAATAGCATATTCATGATGATCTCGGGTGAATACCTGTTCTCCCCGGTGTACCCCGACGGGTACTGGAGCCAGCCTAGGGGTATCTTGGCCCCGGTCGATATGGCCCTGCCCTCGCCGTAGTCCCATGCGGCTATGAAGTCCTCCCTGGATGGAAAACCCCCGTGCTGCCATGCCAGCACATCAGATCCCTGTCTGGCTACCATAAGCCTGGATGTCATGCCCTCCCCAAAGACGTTTTCCACCTCGAAGGGGACGAATATGGTCAGAATGGGCTCCGGATGTTCCTTGTTTATCTCCACGAAGTAGCCTGGATTCCTCAACTCAGGGCCTCTGGCTATGACACCGGGCGCGTCATTCGGAAATGCCTGCCACGCCAGGCCCGACGCCCAGGCCTCGGCGATCCCGGGCACCTGACTGAAGATGCTGCTGCCACTGATCCCTCCCCCACCGTCGGCGATCATGTCATGGATCCACTTGTCCTGTTTGGTCGTGAAGAGGTAGTATGCCGGCGAGAGCACCATTATTGCATCGTGATCCTGCATTGCCTGGTAGGTTCGGGGGAAGTAGAGCCTGATTACCTTCCTTATCTCCGAATCGGACCACCCTCCGCCCCTGGACATTAGCATCGTGAAGTCTATGCAGGGCTCCCCCTCAAAGAACCTCTTGAGTTCAGAGACGCGTTCGCTGCGTATCATGATCAGCAGCCTGATCCTCTCCCCCCCGTGGCAGATCGAGGTAGCGGATATGATAAGAACCAAAGATATTGCTAAGAGTGAGATGAGACGAATCCCTGTCATCAGGCCTCGATCTCACAGCGGAGTCTATTTGTATTTATGGTTTTGGGTCTCAAGGTCGAGACAGGTAATCTATCCCGCCTTCAGGCTCCAGGGGGACAGGACCTGCAGGATTATGAGGCCTCCCCTGGCTCCCACCCATCTCAATTCTCAATACCCTTGGGAAGGGCCAGCGATCCAGGTCTCGATCTGCGCCCCATTGCGGTCAGATCCAAGGCATGGGTCTCAACTACAACAGAAAGACGGCGAGGAGTCCCGCAACCAGAAGGGAGATGAGCGTTGGCCAGATCAACCTGCGCATGTAGGCCTGAAGCGAGGTGCCGAAGTACTCGATGGACACCGAGACGCAGGGGTGGACCGGGGTCACAACGTAGCCAAGGAAGATGCTGAAGTAGGTGATAGCGAAGGCGACCGGGGGCATGGAACTACCCCCGAAGCGAGCCAGGTATATCGGGATGATGATAGATGCTGGGGCCTGGATCCGACCGGTCGCGAACCCTAGCAGGAAGGATAGAAACACGAGTAGAATTGGCAGTGGGATGTCCAGGCTTCCCAGTTCCTCGGGTGCCCCGGATGATTCGAAGACGTTGAGGAAGGCGAACATCCCCAGTATTATGAGCGAGAAGTTCCAGGGCTGCATCTTCCTAGTTACCTCGAGAAGGCCCCTACCACCGTACCCGGCGAAAAGCACTGCGCCGGCGAAGCTGATCAACACCCCCGCCAGGGTGGCATACTCGGTCACCTCGGGTTTCATGAAGACCTTCAGCAACAGATCGACCATCGGGGCTACCAGGATGATCGAGAGGGGCACCAGCAGGCCCCTGGGTGAGAAAGCGTCCGAGTAGTCCATCTTCCTGCCCGCATGGCGAACGGTGAAGTAGTATCCGGTGAAGAGGGTAAGCACGAAGAACGGCATCAGGTAGGGGATCACGCCGTACACCTCAAGCCCCGCTATCTTGGCGGAGGCGATAAGGGCCGTGGCGAGAGGGTAGATGAAGAACAGAATGTGACGGAACCACACGTTCAGGGCCGCCTTATTGTCTCCAGAGAGCTCGCTTCCACTCTCCTCCACCATCGGCGCGGAGAGAAGGGCCCCGCCGGGCATCGGGAGCATGCCCAGGAGCGCCGGGGAGAATATCAGGAAAGGTTTCTTGCCGATCCGCATGTTCCTAACAAGGTCCCTCATGCCTCCACTTCTCTCCAGTGTACCGCCGATCATCGCTATGGCGGCCACAACCAGTGCCAGTGATACCACAGAGGGATCTGTGAACGTCTCGAACAGTTGGCCAAAAAAATCGCCCAACGGTAGGGTGATCAGTCCCAGCGATACCGCCGCGGCGAACATGGCCAGATACAGGTTACGCTGTGCGATGAGGAAGAGCAGTGCCAGAGAGACGATCAGGCCTATCCAGAGTATCATTTCGATCTCCTGAACTTCGCGGGCATATCACGCAAGGATTCGATCCCCCTCGATTCTCCGAACAGGGGAGGTCCCGAATCTGCCATGCAGTAACGAAAGTGAGATCATTTGAATATGCTCGCCTGTTCGGGCGCATCGAACCTTTCAAATTTCATCTCCGCCCCCGGAAGGAGAAGAAGGGCCGAGGGTTCCCGTGTCGAGGAACCGGTTGCTGATGCCGATAACCAGCCCGTCACAAGGATGATCCGCACAGGGAACTGGCCCCGCGAGAAGATGACATATAAGAAAGAGCTCAACATTTCCATAGTTGAAGGGTCGAAACCCGGTCCCAAATACGTGACTCTCCAATCTCCGTGGCTGGGGTTTTGGTTTGCGCATTCTCGGGGCCGGGCGACTATCCCCGTTTTCAGCGGAAGTCCACTCGTTTTTTCAGATAGCTCAGTTTACCCTCCGGGTTATGATTGAACACCAGCAGCTCGACAGTCCATGACCTCCCGTATGAACCCCTCTATCGGCCTCTGTTTCCTTGGAAGGAACCTCCTTAGCGAGGGATATGCCCAGAGTACCGCGGCAAGTTCCCTCCTCGGAGCCCGCTCTCGCAGGTACTCAATCTGGAAATCCTCCAATAGCAGAAGGTCCTCCACCTCCAGTATGAGGTCCGAGAACGCATCTCTCAGGAAATCCCGGTATCGGGCCATGATGCTGAAGACACCCCATGGCTTGAATCGGTTATTCCACGACAGATTCTTATCACTTGGGAACTGTCGGGATCGGATGGCGCTACTCACATCACAGGTCGTGCATAAATGACCTGGATAACCTATCTCGCCAGTTTCGTGGGCGGGCTGTTGCTGGCGAATGGCGTCCCCCATTTCGTCAACGGCGTATCGGGCAGGAGATTCCAGAGCCCATTCGCCTCGCCGCCCGGCGTGGGGAGGTCCTCACCAGTGATTAACGTCCTGTGGGGGACCGTGAACTTCGCTATCGCGTTTGTCCTGATATTTGAGCTGGGTGATCTGGAATTCGCCCTGACGGGGGAAGCCATCGTCCTGTGGGCCGGTTTCCTACTGGCATCCGTGGGTCTGGCCCGGCACTTCCACCGGGTCAACGCTCCAGATACTTGATATTCGCGAATCGGCGATCTACCTATTCGCAAGGGATCCCCCCTCCAACTCACCGGTTCAGGTCTCCACGCCGATATCGGTCTTGCGCGTGTCCGGTACGCGGTCAAGGGCGGTTGAGGTACCCGGCGAGAATTCAATCGAGGTCTCGCTATCGGAGGGGGTGAAGGTCGATATGGCCTTGTTCACGCACCTGCCGAATCTCCTCTCGATCATTGCGATAGCGAGCATACCGTATGGGCAGGTCACATCCCTTGGATCCAGCGACGCGTGGACCTTCTTGGCGAAGACACAGCCCTTTGCCGCAAAATCCAGACCCTTCTCGGTCCTCATCGCCTCGTAGGACTGAATCAGGTTCGATTCCGCCAGTGCCTCCCCCAGGTTCTCGAGGAGATCGACGGGGTCATCGGTCTCCGTGTCGTCCAGTAACCCGGAGATGCCGGATCGCTCGAGGTATTCCCGAACGAAGGGCAAGAGCTTCCTCGTCGCTTCATCCCCCGCCGACTCCATCAACCCTCTCTGACACGCGAATAACAGGCTGTGAAAGAGGGCAGAACCGTTCACAGACATGGAGGATCCCTATCATTGACCGTGACGTCCCTAAGAATCCCAAGTTAAGAATCATCCCCGGTCTCAGAGCCGAGTTTTGGGTAACTCGCAAGAGGCGGAATCGGGTGCAAATGCATGGATAGGAGGTAGATGACATTCAGTCGCCAGTCTACTGCCCGATTCGCTTCAGGACATCCTCGTATACCTCGTAGTGCTCCCCTTCACTCTCGTCAGGATCAACGTACTTGAACCACATGGCGCTCCGCTTGTTTGGCCCCGCCAGCTTCCTACGGCTCTCGCCGAGGTAGCTCGTTTCCCCGTGCCATCTGACCTGGTCATCCTGAAGCAGTATGTACTCGCCTGCATATCGATCCACGAACTCCTGTCGATGATCCCTGTAATACAAAGCCTGTTCACAGGTGGAACGACGCCAGGCCCGAACCGTCTCGAGGGGATCCGTTTCTTCGGTGCGGAAAGGGGCCAGAGGAGCATCTACCTCAGACTGGAAATCGATGCAGCCAAGATCGGCGGTTCCGAAACCATCCTGGTGGGCTATCCTGATGGCGTTTCGGTCCCTGAGAAAGGGTTGGTCCGGCCAGTCCCCCAGAGGATCATGCCCCATGAGGTGCGTCGCGCATGCATCCGTGGCGATCACCTGGTCCCCCGCGATCAGTGTGTCGCATACATGTCCCTTCCCTCCCCACTCCTTCCCGGATTGACCCACCAGTGCGTCCACGATACTCAGGGTGGGGTTGATGATCCGCCCCAGATCAACCAACACATAGGGCAAACGCACCAGGTGGTGGAAGTAGCGGCGGGAGCGTCCGTGAGGTTCCATCGGGGAGAGACCGAAGAGGTTTTTCAGACAGAGGGTGACGCCCATGAATTTGTGGTTCTTCATCTTCTGCACAGAGATGAAGGCATCGGTGTCAACAACCGAGGCGGGCAGGAGGTACTGGCTGAACATCGACCCACCGCCCGGAACCTGGTATGTCCCATGTGGCGGTTTGTCCCCGTCGATGAAGTTAACGTCGAACTCCTCTAGGATCGGCATCAAGGTGATGGTGTCTATTGTCGAAAGGTCGGGATTATTCTCAGCCCTGGTGCTGATCTCGGTGCAGAACAAATCCGCGTCCGTCCGCTCCGTCAGCAGGCGTAGCAGTGCGCGCGCGACCGAGTAATCCACCAGCTCCTGGAGACGTCCCTCGTGGCAAACCAGTTTGTCTTCCGGCCAAGCCTGGTTGAACTTCAAGGTGATCCTTTCGGCGCTCTCAATCCTCTTCCAAGCCCCCTCAAGGGGATCGGTGGCTCGTGTCAGTGCGCCATATATCTCGTCATCCGTGGCGGTATGGTCGCAGCGTACCGCACGAACCTGACTCTCATTTCTAGACACGGTCAAACCTCCGCTCTGTTTATACCTGCATTTGGTGAAAAAGCTAAGCAAAACCGGGAGAGTGCCTAGATCCCATTTCGCCATGCTGGAGAAAGAGACGGTATGCTCAAGCGAAATACCTCGTTTAAAGGCACGGTCCTCAGGGCCTCAGAGCATCCGCCGCTGGGGCGCGCCTGTCTCGAATCAGTCGCCATGCCTGTCCAACGGCCAGCGGTATGAGACTCATCACCAGGATCAGTATCCAGCCGGAGAGACCGGGGTCCGTTATCTTGAGCACGGCTGCCAGTCCCGGGATGTACAGGACGGCAATCAGCAGAGCCGAGCAGCCGACCAAGGCGGCCCATACGTAGCGATTCCGGGTAACCTCGTTATTGATGAATCCGGACATGGGGTCCCTCATGTTGAAAACGTGCCAGAGTTGGGCAAAGGCCAGTGTGAGGAACGATACCGTGACCGCCTGTCCCTCATCCATTCCAAGGCTACCCATGGCGAGCAGGAGGGATCCAAGAACGGCCAAGGCTATAAGCACACCGTAGCCACCAATGCCCAACCAGTGTCCCCTGGCTAGGATTGGCTCCTCTGCGCCCCTGGGTTCCTGCTCCATTATGACCGAATCTCCCTCCCCGACGCCAAGGGCCATTGCAGGGAACACATCCGTGACCATGTTCAGGAATAGAATCTGTAGAGGCAGGAGGGGAAGTGGAAGCCCCGCCCACGAAGCGACGGCTACCGATAGGATCTCGCTCATGTTACAAGATAACAGGTACAACGCGAACTTGCGAATATTGTCGAATATGATTCTCCCCTGCTTCACGGCCTCGACTATGGTGGCGAAGGAATCGTCCTTCAGTATCATGTCAGCTGCCTCACGTGCCACCTCTGTGCCGTGCCGTCCCATGGCGATTCCGGTGTTGGCCCTCCTCAAGGCTGGCGCATCGTTCACGCCGTCCCCCGTCATGGCAACGATGTATCCCGCCGCTTGGAAGATCTCAACCAGTCGGAGCTTCTCCTTTGGGCTGACTCTTGCGAAGATGCGAGAAGCCAACAAACGTTCACGCTCATCATCGGTGAGGTCCCTCGGATCCTCTATGGTATCGCCGTGCATTATCTTGACATCGTCCTTCTCCGTCAAACCTGTCGCAAGGGCGATGTTCACGGCGATCTCAGGCTGATCACCGGTCACCATGACAACTCCGATTCCGGCGTCCCGACATGTCTCCAAGGCCTTCGCCACATCCCGGCGGGGCGGGTCCAGTAGACCCACCAGACCGATCAGGGTCAGCCGATCGTACGCACCTTCCGCGAGAGAATCGATCTCCTTGTGGGCCATGGCAAGGGTCCTCAGACCGTTCCCAGCCATCTTTCGAGCGAGACCAAGCCACCTATCCCTCTGCTCGGCCCTCATCTCCTCTTCCCCATCATCGTCAATGAACCTATCGCAGGCGCCGATAACAGCCTCGGGGGCACCCTTCACTGCCACGAAATAGCGATCTTTCCTCCGGTGGAAGGTTGCCATCATCTTCACCTCCGGATCGAAGGCCTCCTCCCGGACCTCGGGCATTTCATCCAGAAGTTCCTGGCGGTCCAGTCCCGCCAGATTCGCCGCGGCAAGGAGGGCGATCTCCAGAGGATCCCCGACTCCTCGGGCTTCCCTTCCTTCGCTCTCCTCTATCTCGGCGTTGCTGCAGAGGCTGCCTACCGTGAGAATCCTCCTTAAAGCAGAATCCTCCAACGGGTCTAGCTTTCCGTTTCCTCGGAAATGACCTTCGGTATCGACGTTGATCGCCCTTGACCACAGCTGTATCTGTTCCACCCCCATTCGATTCTCCGTCAGAGTTCCAGTCTTGTCAGTACAGATGACATTAGTCGAGCCGAGGGTTTCCACCGTCGAGAGTCTGTTGACCAGAGCATTTCTGCGCGCCATCCTCCACATCCCACGGGCAAGGGCGATGGTGGCAACGATAGGAAGGCCCTCGGGAATCGATGCCACGGCAAGGGCGATCGACGTCTTGACCATCAGGAGAATATTCCTGCCCGCCAGAATGCCGCTCGCAGCCAGCAGGGCAGCTATGCCGATGGTTATCCAGACCAGGCGATTGGCCAGGCGATTCAGGCTTCTCTCTAGGGGTGTGAGCTTCTCCCCCTCGGCCTCCTCTACGAGGGAGGATATCTGTCCTAGTTCGGTCGCCATCCCCGTGGCGACGACTATGCCCTTGCCTGATCCCATGGTGACTGCCGTGCCCTTGAACAGCATGTTGGTTCTCTCGGCAAGTATCGTATCCTGTTCCAGACTATCCACAACCTTGCCGACCGGCACGGACTCGCCGGTAAGTGTGGATTCGTCCGCTTGGAGATTATGCGATTCGGCGAGCCTGATATCCGCCGTGACTACGTCTCCCGCTTCAAGCATGACTATGTCACCGGGTACGAGATCCTGGGCATTCACCTCGCGAAGCTTCTCTCCCCGGATCACCTTCGACTCCACGCTGCCGAGTTTCTGCAGCGCCTCCATGGAGCGAACTGCCCGCAGCTCGGTTGCGAACCCTATCAGGGTGTTGATGACGATGACGACAACGATCGCAATACCCTCGAGATTCTCACTAAAAGCAAAAGAAAGTGCGGAGGCCACCAGTAGGAGTGGGATTATGAGGCCCTTGAACTGGTTCAGGACGATCCGCCATACACTGACGCGTTTGGGTTCCCTCAGACGATTCCTGCCGAATCTTTTACGGCGCTGCGCCAGCTGCCTTCTCGACAGGCCCACATCCGGATCCACTTGGAGGCCCTCGGCCACTTCCCCGGAGGAAGAAGACCAGGGGGAATCAGGCAGTTCGACTCCCACTCAGCCCTCACCCAACAGACAAACGCGACCCATGGTAAGACGATACACCGTACCTAGCGGCAAGTGAGACTCCCTTTTAAGACTTTTCGATGGCGTGAGAGATCCACCTTGCCAGAGCAAGACTGACTCTCCGGGCCCTTCGAACGTATGCCTTCACGTGATCCAGTCATCGGCCACTCGCAGTTTGTCGCATACTCATGGTTGGGAGGCCAGCCAAGAGAATCCCCAGATATGACACAATTATGGTTGTCTGTAATCTATGGGACCCGACCAGATGGCCCAGCCCCGGGCGGGATTCGAACCTCAGGTAGAAAAGCACCAGAATCTGAAGGTGCGGGGCACCCCCCAAAAAGGGGCTGATAGTCATCATTTCCCGTATCTGGCCCCGTCAATCCCCCTCAAGTGCTCCGTCGTGGGATTGGCCCAAATCTGTAGTAATGATGTTCTTCAGAACCCCTTCAGTGCAGTCGAGTATGAATGATTGTATCGGGACGACGGCAAGACACGGTTGGGCGGGTTAGATCCATTTAGTGGGGCTTCTATGACCTATACGAGGCATATCATCCTTCCGGTGGCAGATGGTATAGGTGGAGGCCGTGTTCGGTGATGACCACCAACTGCCGGTCATCTTGGCCCCATGCGGGCGAGTAGCCGGTTTCGCCGCTATCAAGGATATATACCTCCTCCGGCACCAGATCATCCCCCAGTCTATATATCCGGTTCCCGCCGGTGAGCATGCCGCCGTCTGGGGAGAATGCCGGGCTGTTAAGGCGGCGGTGGAGCCTGAATACGGGTTGACCGGTTCTGGTGTCCCACATCACGGTCTCGTTGCTCATCCCGCCGGTGACTATGAAGGGTTCTCGGGGGTGCCATGCCAAGGCGGAAATGTTCAATTGGGTCCCGATCTCGTTAACCTCTCCGGTTGTGGTGTTCCAAAGGTATAGATTTCTGTAGTCTGTGAATGCTACGGCGTCTTGTCGAGGCGACCATTTCACTGTGGGGGCACCGTAGAATTCCGGTCTGGCGAGGGGTTCAGTTAGCCTCTTCGTTGTGACTGTCTCCCCGGTATCCATCCGTCTGATCTGTATCTCATCCACTGTGTAACGATGCCCGAATAGAAGTGCCGCAAGCTCTCTGTCCGGAGATAGGTGTGATGCTAGACACCCGTAGAACTCAGGATGTCCGGGAGTCACATTCCATTTGGATCTGAAATCCCTGGTATCCATATCCCAGCTGGCCATGGTCATGTCGGTTGACACATAGACACGGTCCTCATCGATCTCCAGGTCCGCATAGAATGCTTTATCTACCTCGAACATTATCTCAGCGCCACCGGATTCAACATCGATCATGAGGACACGGCCGTTTCCATCGATCGAGATGAGGCTATCCCCCGCCCGATAGATCTCCGCATCGGTCAAGGAGACAGCGTACTTCCCGATCTCTCTCGCTGCGGAAAGGTCACCGGTTTCGAGAACCCTCACCGAGCACTGGTAAGGCAGTGCAGTCACCAGCAACTCTCCACCCAGACCGTACCCCAGCAACTGATTGAATGTACCCCAGCCGTCCCCCTCGTTGAGCGATATCTGTTGGGTGCTGGCCGTCTCGAGATTGTAGATCCCCAGGGAGTGGGACTGATTCCCGATGTAAGCCACACTTCCTCCATCGGGCGACCATACGTAGGAATGGCAGTATGTGAAGGGCTCCATGACTGTCACTGTCTCGGCTACCTCCCTCATCCATAGCTCTAGCCTGTACCATCTGTGCCTGGTTCCGGGCCAGTTAGCCACTAGATATGATAGACTGGTATGGTTGGGGTTCCAGGCGATTCCACGTATCATCCTAAGAGGCGGGACCTCACTCCCCGGAGGGTCGAAGGTGATGTTCACTGCGTGGGTTTCCACGAGGCTATAGTCATCGGAGTCGTATAGAACGATGTATGCCTCTCCCTCGGTTGCATAGGCGGTGGCTATGTAGTCCTCGGAAGCTGTTATGGCTCGGCAGAATGTGTATCCACTTGGCGGGGCGATCACCTCCAGCTTGTCCCCGGACTCGGCGTCACGAACCTCGATCAAGCCGGTCTCCCTGCAAAGGATAGCCAACCTAGTCGAGTCATCAAGCCACGTCAGCTCAAGTCCAGAATAGGGTTCCCGCCAGATCAAGTCACCGGTGTCAAGGTTCCACACAGATAGATTCCCATCAATGAATGCGGCTCTATCCCCTCCGGGAGACCAGTGGACGTCCCACACCCAGCCTGGTCCCAGCCGGTGCCTGAGCTTTCCACCGGGGAGCTCCCTGATCTCGACTCCAGAACTAGTAGCCAGCGCCACCAAGCTGCCATCTGGGGAGATATCCCCTCCAAACAGAGACGGTATCACGAAAGACGCCGAGGGAAAGAGGCGCAGTGCCTCTCCACCCCCCAATCGCTCAAAAAGGATTGGGCTGGCGGCCATCGTGACCAGAATCATGCTGGAGAAGAAGACCAACCCGGATAGAAGCACCTTCCTCCTCATACTCATCCCAGGCCGCAGCGAGAGCGATCCACTGTCTACCGGCTCGTTTTCATTCTCCACCACTAGACCACCCTCTTGAGGACACCGCAGTAGCGGGAGAAAGAGAACCCGACCATGAAGAAGAAGAACCCGAATACGGCAAACACCAACCAATCAGCAGCAGCTCGGACCAGAAACAGGCCCAAGCCGGAGGCCACTGTGATCACGAAGACAGAGACATCGATCCTCTTCAGGATCCCCGAACCCTCTCCAGTAGGAACTAAGCTGGTAAGCACACGGATCCCGTGTTCCGTCAACCGATACGGCCTACCACGCCCGAAGAGGCCAGTGGATACATAGCCCTTTGACTCCAAGTCTTTCAACGCCCGTCTCATCCTAGCATAGCCAGCCTCAAAATCAGAGTCGCCAGGTTCACATCCCAGAATCTGGTCGGTCAACTCGGTTGCAGTCCTCCCCCCATCGATCAAAATGTTAACCGCCTCGACCTGAAGAATAGTCAAGCCGAGGCTGCGAACCCTATCGATAGTGGAGACAACCCTGCGGCGGAGATGATCAGAACCGTTGGCTTCCCCAGCACCCAACTTCAACATGCCGACCACGAACAGTGATGACCGCTAGTTAATATACCCCAACCATAACGGCAAAAACGTCACCTCGAACCTAAAGACAACCAAACCCCAGCCACGGTCAGAAACACCAAAGCGCATCTGGAGACCCCTTCACAAGGCTGAGGCCTTTGATCCCGATTCCGAGAAGACGGCCCGTGTACTATCAACAAACACAGCATCACAGCATCTTTGACATCATCGCCTGTGGCCAGATATCACTGAAATAGGCGGAAGAACCAGCCCCGGGCGGGATTCGAACCCGCGACCTGCGGATGTCTCGTCGAGTAATACAAGTCCGCCGCTATACCAGCTAAGCCACCGGGGCCCGATAATCCCTTGAACGGATCGATATTAAATATCTACCGTCTACTTCACCTCAATATCAGAGAACACACATTTAACCCCACTTTTGGGAGTTCTAACGGAGATATTCATGGCCAAGTTTTCGGGAGTGTTCCCGCCCATGATAACCATCTTCACCTCCGATTTCGAGGTGGATGAGGAAGCGACACGTGAACACATAGACTGGCTCATCGAGAAGGGGGCCAGCGGCATGATCCCCTGCGGAAGCACCGGCGAGTTTCCCTCCATGACCGCCGACGAGCAGAGGAAGGTAATCGAGTTCACCATAGACCAGGTCAACGGTCGCGTCCCGGTGGTTGCGGGAACGTCCTCGACGTTCACCGCGGAGGCGGTCGAACTCAGCAAGTTCGCCGAGGACGCGGGGGCCGACGGCGTCCTTGTCGTTCCACCCTTCTACTACAAGTCAACGGAGGAGGAGATCTACCAGCACTACAAGGCGATCTCCGACGCGATCGACCTGCCCGTCATGCTTTACAACAACCCATGGGTCTGCGGGACCTACGTAGAGCCACCCCTGGTCGAGAGGATGGCCAAGGACGGAATACTAGATTACGTCAAGGAGACACACGGCGACCTTGCCTACGTACACGAGTCCATACAGAGGTGCGGCGACGACATCACCCTCTTCTTCGGCAGGGACGAGAACTCATTCGAGGCGCTGGTGGTTGGAGCCGAGGGATGGGTATCCGGCGCGGCAAACCTGGTAATCGAGAAGGAGGCCGAGATGTTCCGGCTCCTCAAGTCCGGTAGCCTGGACGAGGCGAAGAAGGTCTACTTCGACATCCTGCCATTCTTCTACCTGACAGAGAGAAAGGGCCGATGGATCGCCAGGGTCAAGGCCGGTTTGAAGATGCTGGGCCGCGATGTCGGCGACCCGAAGCCTCCCCTGCTCCCGCTCAACGAGGAGGAGAGGGAAGAGCTGAGGCAGATCATGGTCAAGATAGGCATGTTGAACGCGTGAAATGCCCTCTACGGATCCGAGGACAGATAATCCCAGATCGAGTCAATTCTGGAGTTTGACAGCCACGGAGCAGTGAGAAGAGTATCAATCCGCGTAACGTCTGGAAGCAGCGGAGCTGGCTAAGACCTTTGTGTAAGCCCTAATGCTCGGAAGCCTGCACAGGGAGAGGAAATAGAGATAAGGGACCTGCGAGCAGCGGCCAGGCTACGCGGAGACCAAGCCCAGCAAAACCTCGGGGAACTCACACACAAAAAAAGACCATCAGACCGCTGCTCCCGTCGATCGAAGCATGCAGTGAGAGGCCGGAGGCCGAGGATACAGGACCGACCTTCCTGTGAACCAGAGGACGGGTCGCCGCGAAGCGATGCCGCACCATCAATGTGGTGATGCCAAACCATGCCCTACAGGGACATCGACGAGTACATCGCTTCGTTTCCGGGGGATGTACAGGAACGTCTTCAAAGGATAAGGAGACTCATACATGAAACCGCACCTGAGGCAAGGGAGGCGATGAGCTACGGTGTTCCCGCGTTCAGACTCAAGGGAAACCTGGTCGTCTTCGCGGCCTTCAAGAGGCATATAGGCCTCTACCCGGAGCCCTCTGCCATCGAGGCATTCAAGGAGGAGCTGTCCGACTACGATACGGCGAGGGGCACGATAAGGTTCCCCCTGGACAGGCCCATACCGTACGATCTGATCGAGAGGATAGTGGAGTTCAGGGTCAGGGAGACCTCGGGCGGTTAGTTGGATTCTCTATCTTCATCCCGACCGTCCGTCACATTCAATAGTCGGACAGCTGGATTCCGCCCGGTGTAGTTGCCGTTGTGGAGAAGGCTCGGTCTGGACAGATCCGAAAAGACGGATACCCAGCTCCAGGACGAGAGCAGGAAGAAGATAGAGGACATGATCGATCGGGGGATACTGAGGACGCCTCAGCTTGTGCGGGCCTTCTCCAGGGTATCGAGGCACGAATTCGTGCCCGGTGAGTATCGTGACAGGTCGTATCGCGAGATATCGATCCCGCTGCCTGCCCTGGAGGGCACGATATCGCGCCCCAGCAGCTACGCGGTGTTCTACGAGGCCCTCGAGCTCGGGGAGGGAGACAGATTCCTGGAGATAGGGACCGGCTCGGGATATGGTGTCGCACTGGCCCGTGAGGCGGTTGGTCGCGGGGGAAGGGTGGTCAGCATAGAGATAGATCGTTCGGCCCTCGCATTCGCGAGATCGAATCTCTCAAGACTCGGGTATCAGGATGTGATCCTGATCAGGGGCGACGGCGCCCTGGGGTATCAGCCCGAGGCACCCTACGACAAGATATCGGTTACGGCCGCGATCCCCTCCGTCCCCCAAGGGCTGCTGGACCAGCTCGGTGACGACGGCCTGCTGATAGCTCCGATCGGCCCCATCCACGAGCAGGTTCTGAAGCTCATTCGGAGCGACGGAAGCGCGGAGACGATATCGAAGTCCGCCTCATTCGTCCCAATGGTCGGGATGTACGGCTCCGGGCGATGATCTTCAACTTCCATTGGCCCGACGGGGTTCCTCCAGCTTGGAGGCCTGCAGGAAGGCCGCCCCAACGGCGACGGCGGTGACTATGAACAGGGCCTCGTAACCGCTGAAATCTATGATCAGGCCGCCCACGATCGGAAGCATCATCACAAACGCGAGCGCCGTGTTCATCACCCCCAGGTAGGTTGCCCTCCTGATGATGGGCGCTATCTCCAGGGCGTAGTTGTTCTTGGCCATCCATATCCCGGTCGAACCTGAGCCCTTTAGGATGAAGACTAGGCTGAACAGGCCGTAGCTGGGCGCAAAGAGCGCCGCCACCGGGGCCAGCAGCGAGATGAAGGAGCAGACCCGGATGAGATTGCGGTAGCCGTACCTGTCACCGATCAGGCCCCAGGCGAGATTGGCAACCAGGGTCGCCAGCATGTCAACGGTAACATAGATCCCGACCCAGCTATCGGGGGCCAGGAGCACGGATCTGGCGTAGATGACGTAGAAAGGGAGCGAGAGGGATGAGGCATACGACAGCACCATGACTATCAGGAAGTTCCTGTAGTTGTGGTCCGTCGACACAAGCCTCCTCACGTTGGAGAGGTACTCGCTCGATGATCCCTCCCTCTCGGCCTTGACCGAGCCCTCCGGCTCCTTCACGAAGGTGAATAGCGATATCGCCGAGAGGATGAAGACGAAGGTCAGGGAGTAGAGCACCATGTAATTCAACGGGAACGGGAATATCTCCGGGTTTCCCAGCACGTAGGCCACCAGGATGCCAGCGGCCGCCGCTATGAAACCGGAGAAGAAGTTCCGATACCCGAAGTACCGGCCCCTCCTCTCGGGGGGAACCGTCTTGCCCACGATGTCTATGAAGGCTATACCGCTGGCCCCTCCCGCCAGGGAGTATACGCCAAGGAATGCGAAGAAGATGGCGAGATAGGCCATCGGCTCGATCTCCTCCACCCAGAAGAGGGAGAGTATCATGCCCAGCCAAGCCAGAAGCCTGAAAGCGGCCGCGATCTTGTAGATCGTCATCTTAGTCGGGAGGTGCTCCGCGTATCTGGCCACCATTATCTGGGGCAGGAGCCACCCGACGGAGGTAATCGTCCCCGTAACCCCGATGATGATGCTTGAGCCCGTGAACAGTGAGACGAACACCGGGAGGACGGTGGACGGATGCGAGAAGGCTAGACCGCCCTTGAACAGGGTCCCGTTGAGCACCCCGAGAAAGAAGTTCCTACGGTAGTGCCTCTCCGAAGTCTCCGTAGACTCGTAGGTGCTCGTGTTCTCCTCCATTTCCCAGTACCCTCCTGAAGTCTGTTTATAAATGCCAGCGGGGTACAGGTCACGAAGGTCGATTCACCCCGAATAGATACACTTTTCATTTCGGATTCGAACACGACCCCGCCCTTCCTAGGTGCATCGCAAGATGGATTCGGAAGATGAATCTTTAACCACCCATACGCCACAGTGGGCTGGGGCCCAGTGGAGGCCGAGGCATGAACGAGATCAAGGCCACCTCCATCACAAGAGAGACCTTGCCAATGCTTGTAATGATGGCCCTAGGGGGCACCTTGGCCGGGCTCTTTCTCAGCGCCGCCCGTAGCAACCTGGATCTCTTTCCTGGCCTCCTGGTTCTGGTCCCGGCGATGCAGAATCTGAGGGGAAGCATAAGCGGTAGCCTTGCGTCGCGGCTTTCCACCGCCCTTCACAGGGGGACGGTCCATCCCTCGATATTCGGCAACCCGGAACTCCCCCTGTATGCGGTGGCCTCGCTGGGTATCAGTGCCACCATGTCGCTCATCGTGGGTCTTCTCGCCTTCCTCTTCTGCCTCATCTCCGGGATCGACTCTCTGGGTCTTCCGGGGATGATCACCGTATCCCTCTTCGTCGGGGTCTCCGCCGGAACCGTTCACCTCTGCCTCAACATCGTGGTATCGATCGTGAGCTACAGGAGAGGGCTTGACCCCGACAACATAGCGATCCCGTCGCTTGCGATATTCGGCGATATCGTCACCATGGTGGCCTTCCTGCTGTTCGTGAGGGCGGTGGTCTAGATGCCGGTATTCAGCCCAAGGCGCATGCTGTACAGGTCGCTGCCGATTCTCACAGCGATGATGATCATAGAGATGGTCGGCGGCTCCGCCCTCGCCACGCGATACGACTCCATCATGCCGATCTTCCTCGTGCTACTGCCCCCGTTCCTTGCGGTGGGCGGGAACGTGGGGAGCGTCTTCGGGTCCAGGGTCTCCTCCGCACTTCACCTCGGCCTGGTCAGGCCATCGATCAGGGACAACCCGAACCTCACCCCGAACGTGGTGGCTCTCACCTTCTCAGGCCTGGTTTCATTCGCGTGCCTGGGAGTCTTCGTCTATCTCGTCTCCTCGATCCTGGATATAGGGGGCGTATCCCCGATGGCTTTCATGTCGATAACATTATTATCGGGTATCTGCCTCACGTTCTTCACCATCGGCCTTTCGTTGTGGGTGTGTTTCGCGTCCTTCCGAAGGGGCCTTGATCCTGATGACGTGGTGGTTCCTGTCGTGGCCTCTACAACCGATCTAGTGGGGATCATCCTGCTTCTTACATTCATCCTGATACTGGGGAGCTGACGTGATGGAAGAGGAACCGCCAACAGTGAAGGGTCTGCTAAGCGAGATGAAGGATACCTCCGAGCTCGCCGTGTACCTCGCGTATTCGGCTTTGATGTTCCGCGACAGGCGGATCGCGGAGGAGGTGGCCGAACTCGAGGAGTCCGTGGACGAACTGAACTCGAAGATGATAGCCGCCTCCATGCTCGCCGTGAGGAATCAGGAGGACGCGGAGAAGGTGGGTCCCCTGCTCCGGATCTCCTCCTCCATCGACGAGATATCGAATGCCGCAAGCGAGATCGCGGAGCTGCTACAGCGTGGAATAGAGATACACCCCGTCATATTCGAGGCCCTGGAGATGGCGGAGGAGAAGGTCGCGAGATGCAAGATCCTTGGCGACTCGGAGCTCGTGGGCACATCCCTGGGAGCCGCTGATCTAGAGTCGAACGTTGGGATGGCGGTGATCGCGATGAGGCTGCCTGACGGCAGATGGATCTGGGGTCCCGATGACGAAACCGTGATCCCGCGGGAGTCGGTGCTGATAGCCAGGGGGCCGAGGGATGGGGCCTCCATCCTCCGCCAGATCGCTAGGGGGGAGAGGAGCCTGGTGGACCTCGGGGGTGAGGAGAGCTGAAGCCCACAGAAGATCTCAAGAAGCTGATCCTCAGCATGAAGAACCTCTCCGAGCTCACCCTAGACCTCTCCTACACGGCCCTGCTCTTCGACAGCAGGGAGGTCGCCCTCGAGGTGATGGATCTGGAGGAGGATATGGACGAGCTCTACTACAGGACAAGGCTCGCGGTTCTGGATCTGGCCGGGGACCAGGACCCACCGAAGCTCCTCAGCCTGATGCAGTTCGTGGACTCGATGGAGGCGATCACCGACTCGGCGGCGGAGATATCCGAGATCGTCCTCGAGGGGATAGACCCCCACCCCGTCTTCGACATCGCGATGCGCGACACCGAAGACATAATCTCCAGGGTGGATGTGGAGCCCGGGTCGGTCCTGATCGATCGCAAGCTCGCCGAGCTCAAGCTCGACACCAAGGCCGGCATCGATATACTGGCGATAAAGAGAGGCCGGAAGCTGATCTACCATCCCGGGGAACAGGTCGCCCTCCGCCGGGGGGACATACTGATTGCCAAGGGCTCAGAGGAGGCCTTTGACAAGCTCCGGCGCCTCGCGGGGGAGATGGAAGAGGAGGAAGAGGAGCTAACCCTCGAGTAGCCCTCTCCTCCGCAGATGTCCTACAGCGGGAACTTCACGACCTTGCCCGTCTTGGAAGACTGGTAGACGGCCATTATCACTTCCAAGGCCTTCTTGCCCTCGTACCCGTCGACCAGCGGCTTCCTGTCCTCGTTTATTGCATCGACGAGGTCCTGTATCTGGAGCGCGTGGGAGTTTGCGCTGATAGCGGCCGCATCCGCTGCCGCGTCCTTCTCGCCCTCCTCTGTTACCTCTTCCTCCTCGCCCTCTATGACCCATTTGGTCATCTTGCCGCCCTCTATGATGGCGGTTCCCGTCTCTCCGTGGATCTCGAGCTTCTCGGGAAGGCCGGGGTATATCGAGGTGCTGCCCTCGATGACCCCTCGGGCCCCGTTCTTGAAGCCGATTATCGCGAGTCCCAAGTCCTCGGTCTCTATTTCGTGGGTCATAACGCCGATCTTGCCCCACAGCCAGTCGGGATCACCCATGATATACCGCTGGAGGTCTATGGTGTGGACGGACTGGTTGATCAGTGACCCCCCGCCGTCGTACTTCCAGGTTCCACGCCATCCTCCCTTGTCGTAGTACTCCTGGGTCCTGTACCACTTGACGTAGGCGTCTCCCAGGACCAGTTTGCCGAACCTGCCCTCATCGACAGCGTCCTTGAGTTTGGAGGTGGCCTGGTCGAACCTGTGCTGGAAGATTACACCGAGCTTGACATCGGCCTTCTCGCATGCGGATATCAGCGCGTCCGCCCTCTCCAGGTTTATGTCGATCGGCTTCTCGACCAGGACATGCTTGCCGGCCTCGGCCCCCTGGATGCCGATCTTCGCGTGGAGCCCGCTGGGGGTGCAGACGTCCAGTACATCGAGATCGTCCCTCTTCAGTATCTCGGCGACCTCTGTGTAGTAGTCAACGCCGAACTCCTGACCGAAGTCCTTCGCCGTCGATTCGACGACGTCGCAGACCGCCACTACCTCAGCGCCTTTAACGTCCCCGATTGCCTTGGCATGGAAGGGACCTATGGTGCCTCCGCCGACTATTCCGAATCCAAGTTTCTTCATTTAGATCGCTGTGGATTATTGACGCAAGCGATTCTTTAGTCTTTTCCGGCCATCGCCCTTCCCTCGAACCGCAGGGGTCACCCCTCTGTCCAGGGTTTGACCAGCACCTTCAGCGACTTCCCCGCCTCCGACACCAACCTGAAGGCCTCCTGGACCTCCTCGAGGGGAAGGCGATGGGTTATCATGCCTTCGGCGTCTATCCTGCCCGATCTGATAAGCTCGATTGCCCGCTCTATATCGGCCGGCGCGGCGGCATACGAGGTCTTGATGGAGATCTCGTCCCTCCAGAACCTGCCCATCGGGACCGGCACGTCCTTTGCGGGAGGCGGCACCGCGAAGAACAGGAGCGTCCCGCCCCTCTCCACCGATTGCAGAGCCTGCCCGATAGCCTTTTCGGCACCGGTGCAGAGCACCACAAGATCGGCCAGCAGGCCGTCGTTGGACTCCCTCACCAAATCGGGGACCTCAGAACTCGCGTCTATCGTGATATCCGCCCCGAACCTTGCAGCGGCCTTCAGCCTGTATTCGTTGATATCTGTCGCCATGATTCTGCCGGCCCCCGTCGCCCTTGCCAGCTGGATGTGAAGCGTTCCCGCCACGCCACTTCCGACAACCAGAACGGTACTCCCCGGCTCGAGGCCGGCGATCCTCTGCCCCCTGACCACGCAGGCCAGGGGCTCGATCAGTGCCGACTCCTCGTAGCTCAGTTCGGGCGGAAGCCTGAAGGTCCCCCGATCGACGTTGATAGCGGGCACCCTGACATACTCGGCTAGGCCACCCGGATCGAAGTTGGTGGAGTGAAGTGTCTCGCAAGCCGTGTGGTGGCCAGTCAGGCAGTAGTGGCAGGTGTTGCAGGGAACGTGGTGAGAGACGAAGACCCTGTCCCCTACGGAAAGACCCTGGACCGCTTTCCCGGTCTTCTCGATAACGGCTCCTATCTCGTGCCCCAGGACCCTGGGGGCCGTCTTCACCCTGTACCACTCAAGCACGTCGCTGCCGCAGATCCCACAGGTTATCACCTTGACCAGTATCTCGCCGTCGCCGATCTCCGGGACCGGCATCTCCTCTACCAGTACCTTGTCGTTGCGGTAGTACATCGCGACGCGCATCTACTCATCCGCGCCCTCTAGGAGAGAGTTGTAGAGATCGAAAGCCTCCTCCGGGGATGCGTCCTCCTGGACCACGGCCCTTACCGCCCTGATCATCGGGATCGGATGCTCGCTCTGCCAGATGTTGCGGCCCATATCTACCCCTACGGCCCCCTCGCTGACGGCGTTGCTGGCGAGTTCCAGCGCGCCCATCTCATCCGTCTTCTTTCCCCCGGCGATTACCACCGGCACCGGGCATCCCTCAACGACCTTCTGGAAGTCCTCGCAGTAGTAGGTCTTGACGAAGTTCGCGCCGAGCTCGGCCGCTATCCTGCAGCAGAGGGCGAGGTATCTGGCATCCCGGGCCATCTCCTTGCCGACCGCCGTCACCGCGAGCACCGGCATGTCGTAGTTCTGTGCCTCGTCAACCACCCTGGAAAGGTTCATGAGCGTCTGCCTCTCGTACTCCGCGCCTACAAATATCGAGAGAGAAACGGCCGATGCGTTCAGACGTACGGCATCCTCCAGCGATGTCGTGATCCCCTCGTTCGAGAGCTCGCTCAGGATGCTCGTTCCTCCGGATATACGCAGCACGATCGGCTTGCTCGTCTTCGGGTCGATCGAGGTCCTGAGGACGCCCCTGGTCAACATAACCGCGTCGGCGTACGGCAGAAGCGGTGTGATGGTCTCCCCTGGAACCTCAAGCTTGGTGGTCGGTCCCAGGAAGTAGCCGTGATCTACAGCCAGCATCACGGTTCTTCCGGTCTTCGGATTTATGATTCTCGACAGCCTGTTCTGCATTCCCCAATCCATGTTACTCACATCCCTCGGGCCTGACAATGAGATACCCTTTCTCGATCAGCCAGTGATGGAATTCGTATGTGGTGTGCAGGCAATCGGTCTTGCACTGTCGCCTGATCTCCTCGTACTCATCGGAGCCGGGCGTCTTGGTCTCCAGTTCGGCCTGGCGGGGGCAATCGATATCCCTGCAGTACTCGCGGCGCTGATACTCTACGTACCCATCGAAAGGCATGACCCCCAGTAATGGTACTTCATTTATAGTTTTTTCGAGGGTGGCTGAATCGAGATCTGTGGCTGGGCTATTCCCTCATCCAGATATCCCTCTGGCTGAATGGAACCCTTATCTCCCTTTGCGAGAACTCCTTGGCGATCTCCCAGTTGATCTCGTCCTTTATCCTGAATCTCTCGCCGGGTTCCGATATCCAGGCGAAGAGAGTGAGGTCAACGGATGAATTTCCGAACTCCACTATCCTAACCTCGGGCGCCGGGTCCTCGAGGGTCTCCGGGTGCCTGGAGGCGACATCTAGCAGGGCCTCCTTCACCTTCTCCGCATCCGTTCCGTATGCGACGTGAACCGGGATCTGCAGACGTATCTTCGGGTCGTACTTCGAGTAGTTCGTGATCCTGTTCAGCACGACGAGCGTGTTCGGAATCAGGACATTCTCATTGTCCAGTGTCCTGATCGCCGTGGCCCTGAGACCGACATCCAGCACCTCGCCTGCGGCTCCATGGACCTCGACAACATCCCCGGCCTTCAGCGGCCGATCGATAGTTATGATGACCCCGGAGACTATATTGGCGATTATCTCCTTGGTCCCGAAGGCGAGCGCGATCCCGACGACGCCGCTCCCCACGAGCAGAGGCGCCGTATTCACCTCCAGCTGAGAGGCAGCCGTCAACGCCCCCACTATCGCTATGCCCCACTTCGCCAACCTTCCCACCAGGAGCTGGGTGCTCGCCTCCGCCCCCCTGGGGATCAGCCAGAACTTGGTTATCGCCCCCGCTGCAGCCCATCCTACGGCGTAGCTTGCCGCAACGATGCCGCCGATCAACGCGACATCACGGACCATCGGTCCCCCGAGCCCCCCCAGTCCCAGGGAGAATCCCCCGACCTCGACATAGGCGTGTTTTGTCGTTGGAGGGGTCTGGTCGCTGTCGATAATGGCGGCGTTGTCGATAATCTCCCCCTTGGTCAGGTTTCCCCTAACCTTGGCCACAAGCTGGAGCGCAGGCCCTTTCTCCCCGGCCTCAACGTCCCCGATAACCCAACAGACCCTGTGGGAGCTCTCGTGGTAACTGTGGTTGCCGGAGGCGGAGACGAATTCGAGTCCCGGGGGCAGTACATCCTCGACGAAGACGTTCGTAATAGGGTACTCGTTCCCGGAGTTGTCGAATGAGATATCGTAGGTCACCTTGCTCCCCGTTGAGGCTCTGTCCTTAGAGGAGGTCTTGACAAGCGCCAGTGGATTGTAGGAGATGTCCTCTGAGGGTATGGCTATTCCCGTCGGTGAACCCACGTACTCGGTTCCGTGAAGGAACTCCAGGTCCGAATCGAAGACCAGCAAGCGCCCCGACCCTCCCCCGCCCTGGTTGCCGGTGGTGATGTACACAAGCCCTGTATCCCGATCGACAGCGATGCCTACGACGTTGTCCTGTGAGAAGCCCGTCAAGGGACGGATATCGATCCAGGATTCCTGACCTGTGGCCGTATCGTACTTGACCAGAAGCCCCTTGCTCCCGTAGCCGGGATAGGCATTACCGGTGTATATGAACCCATTCCTGGAATCGACGGCCACCGCCATCACGGTCTGATTTACTGTGTAGTTGGCGACCGGTGCCCAGTCATCGGTCGAGAAGACCTTGATGCTGTCGCGGGGGCCCTCCGGGAGGCCGTATCCAGCGACATCACCGACGTAGAGCAAGCCCTCCCTCTCGTCGAGTGCGAGTCCGTGGGCGAGCTCGACGCCTGGGAGATCGATATTGGAGATCAGCGTGAGGTTACCCGTCTCGGGGTCCCAGGAGTAGGTGTATAGGTTATCCGTGCTGCGGTCCACGGTATACACCTTGCTCTGCCCTCTATCGTAGACTATGCCTGCGAGGTTTCCGGCCCCGGGCGCGACGGTGTAGCCCGTGTTGTTCATCGTGGTCGCATCCACCAGTTCGATGACGTCGCTATCCTCATATGTGACGAAGAGAATGCCCGAATCGCTATCTATGCCCAGGCCCACGCCCCCCGACCCGCGACGTGGCACGTAGTTGGTCGATTGGTGGACAAGGTAGCCGGGCGATGGTTGTATGTCATATGCCCCTATGGGGGTCGGGTTCGCGTTTATGTCGGTTATGATGTAGAGGGATTTCCCGGATACCTGGGCAAGGCTCAGAAGCCCGCCGATGACGATGATCCCGATCAGGAGCAGGGGTTTGGAATTCAAGTATTCACCGGGAAATGAAGTTCTTTCTTCCTCACAACAGGTGGGATATCACCTAACCTCATGACTTCTTCATCCACACATCCAGCTGTGGGAACGGAATCGTGATCTTGTTATTCCTGAACTGCTCGTCGATCTGCCAGTTGATCTCATCCTTGATCTTGACCCTTTCCCCCGGGTTGTCTATCCATGCGAAAAGTATGAAGTCTATCGAGGAGCTGCCGAACTCGCTTATCCTTACCTCTGGTGCCGGCTCCTCCAGCACCCTCGGGTGCTCCTTCGCGATGTTGAGAAGCACATCCCGGACCTTCTCGACATCCGACCCGTAGGCGACGCCGATCGGTATCTGGACCCTGATCTTGGGGTCGTACTTGGAGTAGTTGGTTATCTTGTTCAGTATGATGATCTTGTTTGGTATGAGGTGGTTCACGTTGTCGAGATTCCTGACCGTGGATGCCCTCAGTCCGACATCCATAACCTTCCCGGCCGCCCCCTCCACATCCACGATGTCTCCTGGCCTGATCGGCCTGTCAACCATTATGATGATGCCCGAAACGAGGTTCGCCACTATCTCCTGAACGCCGAAGGCGATCGCGAGTCCGACGACGCCCAGCCCCATCAGAAGAGGCGTGATCTCGATCCCGGCCTCGCCTATGGCGACAAGGACACCTATGATCATGATGCTGTACTTGATTACCCTGGTGATCAGGAGGTCGGTGCTCATCTCGACCTTTCTGGGCTCCAGCCAGACCTTTCGCACGAGATAGGCTACCAGCCAGCCAACAACGTAGCTCACTACCAGGACGATCAGTATAGTGATCAGATCCCCCCACGCGAAGGAATCCGAGCTGCCGCCGGAAAGATCGGGAAGCTGCATGATAATCGGTCGCGATCATGCAGAGCCCGTATTTTAAGTTTTCTTCCGGTTATCCCAGAACCTATACATCGAGGTACATCTGGAAATCGACGCTGGAAGGTCTGGAGTTGTACCGCTCAACCTCCTCGCGCTTGATCTCGAGGAAGTTGGACATTATGTGATCCCCTATCGCCTGTGAGATCACCTTGTCATCCTCCAGCTCATCCAGGGCATCTGACAGGGATCCGGGGAGGAACTCGCACCCTGCGCCCGGCTTGTAGAGGTCGCTCTCCGTGGCCTCCCCGGGATCTATCTCCTTCTCTATCCCGTCCAGCCCCGCTGCCAGCATTGCCGCGAATGCCAGATATGGATTGGCCGAGGGGTCGGGCGAGCGGTACTCGATCCTCGCTGAGGTGACTTCGCCGAAGGGCACTCTGATCAGGGCCGTCCTGTTCTTCCGTCCCCAGGCGATATTGACAGGTGCTTCCCAGCCGGGAATCAGTCGCTTGTAGGAGTTGGCCGTGGGGTTGGTGAGCGCCGTTATCCCCTTCGCATGCTCCAGCAGCCCACCTATGTAGTGCAGGGCGATCTCGGATAGGTCCTCTTTCTTCGAGTCTGAGAAGAGGTTCCTCTTCTCGCCGCCCTCTACCACAACAAGATTCTGGTGCGTGTGCATCCCGCTGCCGTTCATTCCCCCGAAGGGTTTGGGCATGAATGTCGCTATGAGGCCGTCGTGGTACGCGTACTGCTTTATGATATCCTTTATGGTGATAGTAGCGTCGGCGATCTTCACCGCCCTGCCGTATCTGAAATCGACCTCGTACTGGCTGGGGGCGACCTCCTTGTGATACGCCTCGTACATGATCCCCATCATCCCCATGGCCTCCATTATCTTCCCCAGAATGGTCCGACCTCGTCCCGGCGGGGCGTCGAAGTATCCCTTGTCGTCGATCCTGCCGTACTCGGCGCCGCACTTCTCCAGAAGGAAGAATTCGAGCTCCGGGGCGACATAGAACCGGAACTCGCAACCCTCAACGTCCATGCGATCCGAGAGGACATCCGGAATCCTCTCAACCATCTTCTGCAGGCACAACCGGCTATCGCCCTCGAACGGCACGTATCTGGATTCGCTCTTCGCAGGGTAGTAAACGTCACATACCGCTCGCCACACGTCACCTGTCCACGGAACTGGCGTGAAGGTATCGGGATCTGGAATGATCAGGAGGTCGCTCTCCTCAACCGGGACACCGTAGCCGAATATCGACGATCCATCGATCTTGAAGCCGTCGACGAAAACTTTCTCGTCCCTGAATTCCTCTATAGTGACGCTCTTGAACTTCATGTTCCCAAGTATGTCCACGAACTGGAGGTCGACTATGCGCGCTCCCTCATCGGTCGCTTTGCTGAGCTTCTTGGAGAAATTAGCTAAGGATTCCGAACTCGGCGGCATCAAAACACCGTTCCAGCAATCTAACCCGGTGCATAAATCTTTGTCCATCGCCAAACCGACACTGGGCAGAAGGCCTTATCAGTTCCGCTTCCGCAGGAAGCTCGATCGAATTGATCACCGAAGACAAGATCGTACGGTGCGCCGAGTCGATCGTGGACTCGATGAACCTGAATAAGGGCGATTCCGTATTGATCAGCGGAGGGATCCACGCCCGAGATCTGCTGGAGGAGATCTACCTATACTGTTACAGGACGGGCGCCGTTCCGATGATGACCTACAGCTCCGATAGGCTGGTCTCCAGGGTGATGGACCAGATACCTGCCGAAACGCTGAGCCAGGTACCCAAGCATCGCCTCGGCGCCACGGAGGGGATGGACTGCCAGATAGCCCTCGAGCCATACGACGATCCACGGATATCCACTCGGTTCCCGAGGGACAAGATGGAGGCTCGAGTCAGATCGAGCGTGCCTATCAGGAAGATCGTACACGGTGAAGACGGGGGCGACGGGAAAAAGTGGTGCTATGCTGGCTGGCCGACGAAGAAGGCCGCGGATTTCTATGGGATAGACTACCCCCTCTACGAGAAGTTCATCATCGAGGGCATGACCGTCCCACAGGATGATCTACGTTCGAGGTGCGAGGCGATAGCCACTTCGCTTGAGGGAGCCGATGAGGTCCTGATCACAGACCCAAACGGAACCGAGTTGCAGCTCCAGATAGGTGGAAGGAGAATCAACATCGACGACGGGTTCGTCAGCGACGAGGACTACGAGATGAATGATCGGGGCAACAACCTCCCGGCGGGCGAGGTATTCATCGCCCCACACGAGACCGAGGGCTCGGGGAGGATCTTCTGTCCCATAACAATCGATCGATTGACGGGCAAGATAATTCGGGACGTCGAACTCCGGGTCGAGAGTGGAGAGCTTCAGCTGGAGGAGGCAGAGGCCTCGGAGAATCTCGATGCCCTGGTCAGCTCCTTCGAGCAGACGAGGAAGGTAGATGAGGCCACCCAGGATACGGTGAGGACCCTGAACGTGGCCGAGCTTGGAATCGGATGTAATCCGAAGATAACCAAGGCCATCGGCTACGTCCTGACGGATGAGAAGATAATCGGATCGGCCCACGTGGCCTTCGGGTCAAACTTCTCCTATGGCGGCACCAGCAAATCCTCGATGCACTGGGACTTCGTCACCGTCCCCAAGGTGACAATGATCGCCATGGGAGACGAGATCGAAGATAGGGTAGTCATAGACGATGGACGGATCGCCGGTCTATGAGCGCAGATTCACACGCACTCAGAGAGATTCTCTCGGAGAACTGACCCCGCCAAGATATTTATAGGCACGAGTGTTCTGTCCCGACATATCCCCTGTTCGCTGTCCCCCCAAGAGGAGAGCAAATGAGGTTCGCCGTCAAGAAAATCAACCCGGGTAGGCAACGAAGGATAGTCTCGATAGTCAAGGGAAAGCCAAGACCTCCCCCGGAATCAGCTTACTACACCACCAAGAAGGCCATAGACGTCCTTTACGAGAACGATCGCAGCTTCGAGAATTCTGCCTACGAGATATACAGAAAGACCGTCATGATCAAGCCCAACCTGATCATGCCCAAGGTCGAGGCCGGATCCTCGAACATGACCAACACCGACCCGGAGGCATGTCGCGCAGTCGTGGACTGGCTCATGGAGAAGGAGGCGAAACGGATCATAATAGCCGACAGCCAAGTCTGGGATGATGTCGATCCCTGGGAAAGCTGTGGATACCGGGATGTATTCTCCTCAAAGCCCTACAGGGAGGTAGTGGAGTTTATGGACCTCTCCGGGGATGACGAGGAACTAGTCGAGATCGACTACGAGATGGCAAAGGACTTCTACACCGAGGAGGACCTCGCTTTTCTGAAGGGTTTTCTCGAGGGACATATGACCGAGAAGAAGATGCCTATGGCACAGTTCTTCCAGGACGCCACCTCGACCTCGTCAACCTTCGGCGAATCCCTCAAGGAGGCCAGGGTTCTCATAAACATGTCGAAGCTGACCACCCACGTCCAAACCGGTGTGAGCCTCTCGGTCAAGAACCACTTCTCACTTCTCCAGCCGGCGGTCCTGCGATCGGCGAAGCACCTGGGAATGGATCCGTTCCAGAGAGATCTCTCCTACAACGAGATGATGCTCTCCTCGATGAACGTCCAGAGGGCCATCGCCTGCGTGGCCGCTGCCTACAAGAGGCTCAGGATACCTCAGCTCTCGCTGGTAGAGGGCATCATATGCCAGGAGGGAAATGGACCGCTCGACGTTGGCAAGCCCAGGCAGGAGGACCTCGTTGCCGTCTCCTGGAACTGCCCCGCCACGCTGGATGCCGTTCTCGCTGAGAGGTTCATATCGCTCAAGGTCGATGGGAAATCATACCTCCCCCCTCACATCCAGTGGGCCTCACGGGTTGGGCTCGGGACCCGGGACATATCCGAGGTCTCCCTCATCCTGGCCAGGGAGGACGGCATACCGGCCTCAAGTATCAAGGAGATGAGAAACGACCCCGACCATGACTTCGAACCCCCTGCCTCCCTCTCATCCGGCTGCATTCAAAGGGTCTATCCCAGGGACACCCTTCTTCCGGTGGTAACCAGAACCAGGGACTACCTTGAAGAGAAGGGCATCGACCCCAATGAGAAGGTCCACATAATGGACAGCAAGATCCACGGGCCGGAAGGCCTGGTGGTCTGCTAGCAAGACGGGGCCGAGGAACATTTAAACCTCCAAGCACCCAGCCACAGCGGTTGCCATGCAGAGGACGATGAAGGCTGCGGTCTTAAGAGGAAAGGGAGATCTAGAGCTCACTGACGTCCCCGTTTTCGTCCCAAGATACGATGAGTTCCTGCTACGGGTAGAGTCATGCGGTGTCTGTGGCAGCGATATCCGTTACTACAACGGGGAGAACCCCTGGTCGCTCCACACACTCGGATACGAGCAGGAGAACCCTCCCAACATAATACTGGGGCACGAGTTCGGGGGGGAGATAGTCGCCGAGGGGGAGGAGAGGAACCCGGAGAGGATCGGTCAGCGGGTCGCCGTCGAACCCTACAGGTCATGCGGCCAGTGCTACTACTGCAGGATCGGCAAACACAACATCTGCGCCGACCAGGAACATCACGGGCACGATCATGGGTGGAAGGGGTACGAGTATGCCCCCGGGGGAATGGCGGAGTACACCCCCGCCTGGAAGTCGCATAGCTACGAGATACCCGAAAACATATCTTACGACGAGGCGACCTTTATCGACGGGCTCGCGGTTGCGGTCAGGGGGGTCCACCTGGGTGGAATCGAGCCCGGGAGCGAGCTTCTGGTCATCGGCGGTGGGCCGATAGGACAGCTGATATCCCAGGCCGCCAAGGGCTTCGGTGCAAACAGGGTCTTTCTCTCGGACGTCTATGACAAGCCGCTGGAGATAGCCGAGGAGGTCGGTGTCGACGATGTGATCGACGCCCGGAAGGAGAAGGTGAGCGAATACGTCCTCGGGGAGACCGACGGTCTGGGCGTGGGCGCCGTCTTCGACTCCACCGGGGCGGAGGAGGCCATCATCGATGGCCTGAGGTCGCTCCAACGGGGGGGGACCGAGGTCCTTCTTGCGGGATACCACGAGCCCATCTCGCTGCCTTTCTCCCTGATATCGGGGGACAGGATGATCAGGAGCCTCGCCAACAACCCCTACCGGACCTTCCAGACCGCCGTGGACCTGATGGCGTCCGGCAGGGTCGACGTCAAGCCGATGATCACCCACAGCTTCCCGCTATCCGAGATACAGGAGGCATTCGACGTGGTCACACACAAGGAGGAGAATGACGCCGTCAAGGTGATCATTCACCCATAGCCGTGGTCAGGACCCCCCCGGATGGCATAGATAGAGTTTTAACTCCACGCAGGCCAACTCACAGCGAGGTTTCCGGTTGAAGCTTTGCTGCACGAGCTACTCCCTGAGGGACTACATAAAGAAGGACGAGATGGACTTCTTCAGCTTCATCGATTTCGGCAAGGAACTGAAGTGGGATGCGGTTGAACTCCACTACAGGCACTTTCCGAGCATGGAGAAAGACTACCTCCGAAAGCTGAAGTTCCATGCCCAGAGGGCCGGGGTCGAGCTGGGTATAGTCTCCGGCGCCAATAACTTCACCCTCCCGACGAAGGAGGAGCGCGAGGAGAGCGTCAATGGGCTCATAAAGGCCCTGGAGATGGCGGAATACCTCGGTTGCCCCCAGATACGGGCATTCGGGGGAAGCATACCCGATGGCGTCCCAAAGGAGAAGGCGTTCGAGTGGGCCGTTGAGTGCTTCGAGAAGGTTGTACCCATCGCGGAGGAGAAGGGAATAGTCATCGGCCTCGAGAACCACGGAGGGATAACGCTTACCTCGGATGACGTCCTGGCGATACTGGATGCGGTGGACTCCGACTGGTTCGGCTCCAACATGGATACCAACAACTTCCCCAAGGAGAACCGGTACGAACATATGGAGAAGGTGGCCGACAGGGCGGTCCAGATCCACGCCAAGATCATAGAGCCGGACGAGGAGAAGGGGGACCTCAGCATAGACTACGACCGCGTCCTCTCAATCGCCCGGGATGCCGGATACAATGGCTTCGTGTCGATGGAGTACGAGGGCAAGGAGGACGCCAAGACGGCGATGACGAAGTCATCGAAGTACTTCAACCGCGTGCTCTAGGGCTCCAGGACCACCTTTACCGGCTTGATCGTGCCATCGTCTATCTTGCGGAATACCTCGGGGGCCTTCTCCAGCGGGAACCTATGGGTTACCATGCTCCCCAGATCGACATCCCCGTTCGACGCCAGATCGATGGCCTTTGGAAACATGCCGCTTGAGTTCCTGGACCCCATGACGTCCAGCTCCTTCCTGATCAGGCTGAGCGGCTCAAACGCCATCTTATGGCCGTAGAGACCGACTAGGACTACCCTGCCGGCGGCGGAAACGACATCTATCGCCTGTCCGATGGTCATTTCGCTGCCAACAGCCTCGATAACGACCTTCGGCGCTTCGCCCGTCAGCTCGAGGATCCTCTCGCCCGGATCCTCCCTGGAGGCGTCGATCGTTGTATCGGCCCCGAGATCCCTCGCAAGTTTCAACCGGTCCGGGTCGACCTCGGACACAAATACCCTGGCACCCGCGGCCCTGGCCACCTGCAGTATGAACAGCCCGATAGGACCCGCGCCTATGACCAGCACGTCGTCATCCTCCGTGATCCTCGCCCTTGAGACCGACTGGCACGCTATGGCAAGCGGCTCGCACATGGCCGCCTCGTGGGCGGGAAGCGACCCCGGCAGCTCGTATACCAGATTTATGGGGGCCCAGATGAACTCGCACATCCCGCCGTCCGAATGCACCCCTATCACCTTCAGCTCGGTGCAGCAGTTGTACCTACCCTGTCTGCACGGGTAACACCGCCCGCACCTCAGCAGCGGCTCAACCGTGACCGGCTGTCCCTCCTTCAGGTCCTCCGCGGGCTCGGCAACCACCGCCGCGAGTTCGTGGCCGAGAACCCTCGGGTAGGTCTGAAACGGTTGACTGCCCTGATAGGCATGTATGTCCGACCCGCATATCCCTATGGCCTCTATCTTCAGCTTGACCCAGTCCGGTCCCGGTCTATGACCCAGGGTCCGTTCCTCGAGTTCCATCCGCCCCGGATTCTTGAGAACGACGCACCTCAAACCGATATCACCATCCGTCTATCCAGGCCGTTGGCCGGGGGGCTGCTGAAAAATCTGTCCGGGTAGTCAAAGATTCAGCCCCATCTCCAGCCTGGCATAGCTCTCGTTGTGTATCCTGGGCTCACCGCTGAACAGGCAGCCCATGACTATTGCAGACCTCAGATCCCCGGATGCCTTAAGGTGAAGCCCCGGGTGTTTGAAGTTGCACCCCTGGATCCGTAGCTGTCCACCTCTGGCGTCGATTGCGGGGAACTCCTTTCCCTCCCGATCCCATTCGCAGAAGTTGCAGTTCGAGAAGCTGACGATGCCGTCACCGTCGATGATCGCCACCCTCTCCGCCGGGCCCCAGAAGCTGTTGTTTGCCAGGTGAACCACGCCCTCGAAATCTGAGGTCGTCTCCACCATCGCCTCGGATCCCTCTCCGCCCACCCACTGCCCGTTTGTGACCAATACCCCGAAGGGGAAGGTGTTTTCGACCAGCAGGGCCCTCCGCGCCCAGTCGGCCGCTATCCCCAGGAAGTTGCCGTTACAGCCCCCGAGCTCGCTCTCGACGAACCTGTATCCGACCCGGCACCCGAAGCTGAACGTGTTCAGGTGGTATTCCCAGTCCGACCGCCCGACGACGAAGGCCTCGCAGTTCCGCCAGATATATTCGAGGAGCTCCTTCCAATCAGGCCGGTTCTCGGCGCCCGATCTATCCCAGTAGTGGGGGTTGAAGTGAACGTTCTCCACCCTCCCTATGTCGGTGCAGCCGTCTATCACGATTCCCTTTCTCAGGGGGCAGCCGAAGATGTTTCGGATGTAATGTAGCTCGTGGTTCCTGCTGAGATCGATCGCCCAGTAGGGGTTGACGAGGGTGAGGTCCATCACGGATGCGTGCATTCCCGAGCTCCTTATGGTGGGGGGATACGGTTCCGTCCCAGGAATGGACTGTTCCGGATACAGCACCGTCAGGCCCCTCACCGCAGATGATTCCCCGAGGTCTATCAGGGGGGGATCTTCGGTATCTCCCCTTCCGCCCGTGGCCTCGATCACCGTTCCCAGCAGTCCCTTCGAGTGGTGCGGTCCCCTCCATGAGCCGCTCAGGGTCACGCCCGCAGGTATACTGATCCCCTCATCCACCCGGTACCGACCAGGGGGCAGGATCACCTCGCCTCCTCCTGACTCGCCCGCGGATTCGAGTTCCCCCTGTATGGCCTTCGCAGTTCCGGACCCGTCCTCATCCCGCAGCTTCACTATTCTACTCCCCATGCTATCCCACGGAGATACATCCCGAAAGGTAAAAATTAGATGTCTCGCCACTGAGGGGAAAACCAATTATAGGCGCACACCACTGTCCGCCACAGGGAAGCATCGAAATGAAACGGCGGGATTTCAGGAGCAGGCCCTTTCGATCGATGGTCGTGATGGGAGAAAGCACCGTGGAGGGCGGCCCTTGGCTGCTGAATAAGGAGGACAGGTGGCCTGATGTCTTGGCCCAGCTCATCGACCGATCTCAGGCGAAACCTGTAGAGTACCACAACAAGGGCATCGGCGCCAACGCCATCTCTCCCCGCAGCCCGGGATACCCGGATTCCGCAAAGCCCAGCGCACTGGAGAGGTACCGGGAGGACGTGATCGATCTCGAACCCGACCTCTTGATCCTCTGCTACGGGCTCAACGACATGAGGGCGGGCATGGAGGTGGACGATTTCGCCGAGGACATGACCACAATAATTCGGGACGTGGAAGACGCATGCTCCCCGGTCACCGTCCTGACCACGGTCTACCACATGACCGGCTGGAGGAGTTACCCTCCCTACGATAGGGGCAGCCCGGAGCTCACCGAGAGATACAACCGGGCGATCACCGAGCTGGCCGAGGAGAACAACTGCATACTGTCCGACGTCTGGGACGCGGAGGGATGCGCGGACTGGCTGATAAACCCCGACGGGGTTCACGCGAACTTCGTGGGCAACCTGGTGATAGGCCACCGGGTCTTCAGGGACCTCGCTGTCAACTGCAGCTGTCTCGCGGAAGAAACCCTGGCCAGGACCATGGATACCGAATGGGTCACGAACACCAGTGCGTCTCGCGAGGAGGCAGGGGACCCGTTCAGGAAGACCTGGTAGTATCCCGCCCTTGGCCTGAATAAAGCCCCCGCTAGCATATCGTCCGTATCGATTGCATCACCGGGTTCGGCGATTCGGCTGCGGGCGAACTACCAGGAGTAGTCCTCTTTGGGTGCCTTTCCCTTGCCCGTCAGCTTCTCCATCATAACCCTCTGTTCTATGGATGCGATCCTCTTCTTGACGCTCTTCACGGCGTCAGGGTTGACCGAGACTGAGTCGATACCTGATCGCACCAGGAACTCCACAAACTCCGGGTACACCGACGGGGCCTGTCCGCATATGGAGACCGTCTTTCCGTCCTTGTGTGCCACCTCTATCAGGTGGGAAATCGACCTCTTGATTGCGAGGTTTCTCTCATCAAAGATCCTCCCGATGGTCTCGTTATCGCGGTCCGCGCCCAGAAGGGTCATCGTCAGGTCATTGCTGCCTATGGAGTAGCCATCGATGAACTGGTTGAACTGATCCGCGAGTATCACGTTGGACGGTATCTCGGCCATCAGCCATACCTGGAAGTCGGGGCCCCTCTCCAGGCCCTCGTCAGCCATGATGGAGATGACCTTCCTGGCCTCCTCCACGGTACGGCAGAAGGGTATCATCACCCACAGGTTCTTGAGGCCGAACTCCTCCCTGACCTTCTTGACGGCCTGTAGCTCGAGGCGGAAAGCGTCCCTGTACTTCGGATCGTAATACCTGGAAGCACCCCTCCAGCCCAGGAGCGCGCTCGGCTCCTCGGGTTCGAACTTGTCCCCTCCACGGAGGTTCCTGTACTCGGAGGTCTTGAAGTCGCTGAACCTGAGCACCACCGGCCGCGGGGACATCCCCGCACAGGTCTTCCTGATGAACTCGGCCAGCTGGTCCACGACCTTCTCGGGCGTTCCCTCCTCTATGAGCTGGAGCGGGTGATCATGAATGTACTCGGTCCATATGAACTCCTCCCGCATGAGGCCTATCCCGTCGGCGGGCAGGGCGCCGTGCTTCTCCTGGAACTCGATCCCGAGGTTCATGTACACTTTGGTGCCGGTAACGGGGATGGCCTCGGTAGCCACAGCGGCCGCCTTCGTCTCCTTCTTCTTGACAGCCTCCTCCAGGATGCCCTCGTAGACGATCCCGTTCTTGGCGTCGACGGTTACCTCGGCGCCGTCCTTGATCGCATCGGTTGCCTTGTCCCCTCGGCTTCCCGTGCCGACTATACACGGTATCCCCAGCTCACGGCTCACGATTGCCGCGTGGCAGGTCATCCCGCCGGAGTTGGTCACGATGGCCTTGGCCTTCTTCATCGCGGGCACCCAGTCGGGCGCCGTCATCTCGGTTACCAGTACCTCGCCCTTGTTGAAATCGTGGATGCCCTCCACCGACATTATGACGTGTGCGGTGCCGGCCGCCAATCCCGGACTGGCCGGCATGCCCTTACAGATCACGTTCCTCTCGGTGGTGAACTCGACTTCCTCCTCTTTCTCGGGAACCTCCTTCTGGGACCAGACGGTTTCGGGCCTGGCCTGGAGTATCCAGAGCTTGTCGGTTCGCTCATCCAGGCCCCACTCGATGTCCATGGGCATCCCGTAATGATCCTCGATACCAACTGCGTACTTGGCGAGTTCAACTATCTGTTCGTCGCTCAGGATCTGGGCTTCCTGCTTCTCCTTCGGGACCTCCTTCTCCTCGACGCCTCCGCCGGGGTTTCGGATCAGCATCTGGGTCTTCTTGCTGACCGACTTCTTGACGATCTCGAAGTCCTTCTTGCTGACCAGATACTCGTCGGGGGTCACGGTACCCTGGACCACGTACTCGCCCAGGCCCCAGCCGGCCTCGATCAATACGACATCCCTGTCGCCCGTGCTCACGTTCAGGGTGAACATCACGCCGGCGGACTCGGAGAACACCATCAGCTGTACAACGGCGCTGAGGGCCACGTCCATGTGGTCGAAGCCCTTCTGGATCCGGTAATATATGGCGCGGTTCGTGAACAGGGATGAGTAGCACTCCTTCACCCTCTCGACTACCTCTTCCGCCCCTCGAACATTCAGATAGGTCTCCTGCTGTCCCGCGAAGCTCGCGTCCGGCAGATCCTCCGCGGTTGCACTGGACCTTATGGCAACGAAGGGCAGGTCATCCCTGCCGCTCTCCTCCTGGTATCTCTGCGTCAGCTTCTCGTAGGCCTCGGTTATCTCCTCTTGAAGCTTATCCGGCATCGAAGCTGCGACTATGGCCTTCCTGATCTTGGCCCCTATCTTGTGCAGGGTGCGCGTATCCTCCGGGTCCTCAAGCTCGTCCAGCACGGAACGGATCTCATCCTCGATACCCGCCTCCTCCATGAAGAGGCGATACGCGCTGGCCGTGGTTGCGAAGCCAAACGGAACCGGGACCTTGGTCTTGGAGGTCATCTCCCCAAGAGATGCGGACTTACCGCCCACGAGGGCGACCTCTTCCCTTCCCAGCTCATCGAACCAGAGTACATTCTTCTTATTCTTCGGTACAGTCTTGGCCATATTCTCACCATAAGGGATGTTATACAGAAACGCAGCATAGAATAATAGAAGCTCTAGCCGCCGCTTCTCGGCGCCCGGGTCCTGCAGAAGTCTATTAAATGTTTTTTGAAGCCTAAATGTCGATAGATTTCGCGTCAGGCTACACTATTCCGGGTGAATCGAGTGATATCGGATTCGGGGTCTTGAGACGCCCAAAGGAACAATTAAAACCGGGCTGAAGCAAACGATCGTTCTGATGCAGGAACAGACCGCGAGCGGCGGAAGGGAGAGTTGGCCCCTGTCGATGACCCTCATCTTGATAGCGCTTACGGCCATCACGGCGGTTCTCCTTCTGCAGAACTCGCACCTCAAGTCCGTGAACGATGAACACGCAACCATACTCGATAACCTATCCTCTCGAATCCAGGACGTGATGGATGAGAATTCAGAACTCGCGAAACAAAACCAGGAGCTTCAGGACGCCCTAGAGGTCTACCAGGAGAAGGTCCGCAACTATCAGGCGAAGCTATATGATCTGCGGCGGCAGGCGAACCTGACCACCGGCAATCAAACCCCCCTAGATACAGGTACCACACTATCCCTTCTGGCCCCGGCCGTCAAGGCCCAGACCGGCAGGGATTTCTGGGGAAGACAGGTCCTGAAGGGCTATGTGGGAATAGCCACCAATCTCTCGCTCGACGTGGTTCCAGGTAAGGGCAGGGTACTTGTCAACACAGACCCTCCCATGGGAGAGGTATTCCAGGACACGGCCGTGACCGCCAAGGAGACCGCGGAGAGGGCATTCGGCACCGATATCCTCACCCATGACCTCATATTCTCGATACAGGCCCCGGAAGAGATACCCTCGGTTGATGGGCCCAGCGCTGGTGCAGCCATGACCCTCCTCGTGCTCTCGCTGCTCGAGGACCGTTCGCTCAAGTCGGCAATATCCCTGACCGGGACCATCTCCTCCGACGGTAGCATAGGGGCGATCGGTCACCCGGTTGAGAAGGCGGAGGCAGCGGAGGATGCCGGGGCCGAGACCTTCTTTCTATCAGAAAATAATCGGTATACGAGGGTCCAGTACGTCGAGGAGATCCCCTGGGGACCGGTCACCTGGAAAAATATCCGCTACAGAAACGTGGAAACACAGAAGCTGATCCAGAACAGGACCGACCTGTCCGTGATCTTCGTCGACGATATCACGGAACTCCTAGATGCAGCAACATATAAGGAAGACTGATTCGAGCTAATCTAAGGAATGAAGAGGATCACCAGAGCGCGAATAACCCTGGACAAGGCCGATGGGGTCATCAGGGTCACCACCAGGCCGCCGGCCAAGATATCGATAAGGGGCGGCCTGACCTTTCTCAGCAGGGGGAGGAAGAAGGGCGAGTACCACTGCATGCCGATGGACCTCTCGAAGCTGATCTCGGGGCTTGAAGGTGAGGGATTCGCGGTGGAGAACGAGATAGGGGAATCCAGACCTCTGAGCTTCGAGGTAGAGATGTCGGGAGAGACACGACCCTACCAGGAACAGGCCTATCTCCGCTGGTCAGAGGCCGGCTACAGGGGTGTCGTGGTCATGCCCACCGGATCCGGAAAGACCTACGTCGCCCTGCGGGCCATACAGGAGCTTGCCGAGAAGACGGTCGTCTTCGTCCCCACCATAGACCTGATGACCCAGTGGCACGACAACATAAGGGAGGTCATGGGACTCGGGGAGGGCCAGGTCAGCAGGTGGGGCGGCGGCCTACGCGAGCTGGGCGATATCACAGTGATGACCTACGAGTCGGGGACGATACATAGCACCGATATAGCCGATAGATTCGGCCTCATGGTCTTTGATGAGGTCCATCACCTTCCAGCCGAGTCCTACAGGACCATAGCCGAGCTCAACACCGCAACCAAGAGGCTGGGACTCACCGCGACCCCGGAGAGGGTCGACAGGCTGGAGACCGACCTCGACTACCTGGTCGGCAAGGTCGTCTACAGCATCTCCAAGGAGGAGCTGGAGCGCAAGAGCTACGTCGCAAGCTACAGGCAGGAGAGGATACTCGTTGACCTGACCCCGGAGGAGAGGGAGGAGTACGAGGAGCTCTGGTCCAGGTACAGGACCAATCTGAGGAGGGTGTTCGCCAAGACCCGTGGCCGTCGCGGGAACCCGATCCGGCTGCTGGTCAGAAGGCTCGCTTTTGACGAGAACGCCAGGGTTGCACTGGACTCCTGGAGAAGGGCGAGGAGGATCGCCTTAGAGGCGGACTCCAAGGTAGATCAGGTGGAGACGCTCCTGAAGCGCTACCGGGATCGGAAGATCCTGATATTCTCCGAGTTCATATCCATCGTCAACAGGATAGCACGCAAGTTCGGCATGCCCAAGATAACCTCCCAGACCCGGATCTCGGAGAGGAAGAAGATCCTCGAGATGTACAGGGAGGGGGAGATCACCAAACTGGTTTCGGGAAAGGTTCTCGACGAGGGCGTGGACGTCCCAGATGCCTCGGTGGGGATCATCGTGTCCGGCAGCTCAACAAAGAGGCAGTATATCCAACGCCTAGGGAGAATCCTCAGGCCAAAGGACGTTCAGGCGGTTCTGATCGAGATCGTATCCCGTAAGACGACCGAGATGCAGGCCTCCGAGAGGAGGAAGAGACCGGTTCGGGTCTAGCTTGGATCAGGCGATAGACGGCCGAAGGTGAAAAATCTAAGAGGGGTGATGGGAGATGATTATCGAATGACCTGTTCCTGCGCGCTCTGCAGCGAGGCCAGGGGGCTGATCGAGCAGGCCCTCATGCAGAGGAAAACCGAGTCCCCGGAATTCGCAGAATCCTGTTCAACACTCGCCGTGCTCTACGAGGAGTACGGAGAGATAAGCGAGGCATCCGAGGAGGAAGCCGAGAGGATCAGGCAGGAACTCAAGAATATCCAGGCCCTCTGTAGCGAGGAGGATCTATGCACCAGGGTTGACTGGGCCCTGGAGGAGTACATATCGATCGAGGAGCTGATCGAGGAGCTCGACGCCGCCCGAACGCGTCCCAAATACGTCTCCCAGATCGTGGGGAGGCTGGCCGAGCTCCATCAAAACTCCATCGACCTTCTGCCCTTCCGCCCGAAGGGTAGCTACACCGTCGAGGTCCTTGAGATGAAGGCGAACCGGGCCCTGGCGAGGATAAGCACCGAGATAGGCACACACCAGAAGGCGATGTACATCTACCTTTTCGTCGATATCGGCGGCACCCACGACCGGCCCAAGGTGACGATCAAGCGGGGAATAGTCGAGACAGACGTCCCCCTCCAGCCCAACATGTGGACAGAGGCCTTCAAGGAGAAGATCTACGACAAGATCGAGATAAAGCTTCTCCACGAGCGTTTCTCCGAGCTCATGATCGACCCCGATGCTATCGAGGCCCTTGTCACGGGCAGCTCGTGGTACTCGGAACTAGCGGACGTCGTAGTCGTGCCTCCACTATCGGAGATAGTTGAGGATTTCAAGCCCCACACCGGGAGGCCGTCATTTGAGGAGATAGAGGGGCTCGAGGAGGAGATCCGACCCACCGTCCTCTCCTACCTCCTCGACAAGGTTCAGTCCCTCCACCAGGAGATCGCCGATCTCAAGTCCAGGAAGGGCATGGATGACGAGGCGGAGAGGGAACTTGAGCTGAAGCTCACCGAGAGAAACAGGCTCTTCGGCATGATGAAGCTCAGGCTGGCGGTTGACGAGAACACCACCATCCACATCCACGACCACACCATACAGAAGGTCACCACCATGCCGCTCCCACACACCATCGACGTACACGTGAAGACGTGGGAGGACGAGCCGTGCGTGGCGAGGCTGATGAACAAGGCGGTGAACGAGCTACAGAAGCAGGACATACTAGAACACACGATAATGGAGGTCAAGTCGGTCCTGCTCCCCCGCCCCAAGGTCGCGCCCCCGAAGAGGATAGAGGCGGAGACCGTCCTCGAGGAGTATCCGATACCTGATTCTCAGGATGTGCTGGTCTACAGGAGCGGGAAGATCAAGACCGAGGCGAGGGAGATGACGAAGGACCTCGGGCTGAATCGGGTCCTAGTCAGGGTCCTCTCCTCAGCGATAGACATAGATGAATGCCGCAAGGACCTCTGTTCGGATGGGATAATCCCCGGAGACAAGTTCGCCGGAACCGTCTTGGCCGTCGGGAGGGATGTCAAGTCCTTCACCCAGGGTGACATGGTCGTTGGCGTACCCATACTGAGGTGCGGCAAGTGCCCCAACTGCATGGAGAGCGGGGCCTGTAGCGATCCCCTGAAACTCGGCTCCGACGTCGATGGCTCCAACGTACAGTTCATCAGAATGCCCGAGGAGAACCTGCTCAGGGTCCCGTGCGGCAAGGTCAACCTCGACTCCAGGCCCGACGCCGCCTGTCTCGCCGAGGCGCTGGCAATCGCCGAGCATGCGGTCACCAAGAGCACGGTCTTCACCAAGAAGGGCATCATGGATTACCAGCTTCGTAAACCCATACTAGTCATGGGCACGAACCTGGTGGCCCTGAACATACTCCAGAGGCTATTGGAGGGTTACTCGGACAACATCATCGTTCTGGACCACAGCGAGGAGAAGCTCGAGCGGCTGAAGGCCCTGCCGGATGCGCCCGATCTGCTGGGGAGCAGGATCTTTCCAGTTCTGGCCAACTCGGTCTCAGAGGCGGTGCCAAAGGTGCTGGAGCTGGCCGGGAGGAGGATCCGGATGATCTTCAACGCCCTGGGAACCCGGCGGTCGATCGAGATTGCATACCGGGTTATGGATGTCTATGCGATTCTAGTCAACGTGGCCTACTCGATGGAGGAGCTGGGGGGACTCCACTCGCTGATCGAGGGCAAGAAGGTGACGATCTACGACTGCGCCATGGTCCCCTTCGACGAGCTGAAGTTCTACATGGAGATGGCGCTGATCTCGATGAGCTACTCCAGGCTGGAGCCCTGGAGGTTCAAATCCCTCAGGCTATCGATGAATGACGCGCCCCCTATACTGGACAAGATAATGAGGCGGGACAGGGAGATGATGGGCCTGACCCAGGTGACCCTCAGACCGGAAGCTTAATCTCCCGCATTCCCGAATACTAAGGGAGGTAGATGAGATGGAATTTGGTTTGTGTGTGGAGATGGCCTTCGCGTCGGACCCGTTCGAGGACAGGCTGAGGAAGGCCGCGGAGGCGGGATTCAACAAGGTCGAGATGTGGTTCGTGGACAGTAGCTTCAAGGGCGAGCCGGAGGAGCTGGAGAGACAGGCGGGTGAAGCGGGGGTTGAGATAACCAACACGGTGATCGGAAGCCCCGACGGCTCCACCGGCGGAGGTCTGACCGATCCCGGAAAGAGGGATGTGTGGCTGAACCGGGCGCGAATGTCGATCGAGTTCACAAAGGAAGCCGGCATTCCTTCCACCATCGTCTGCACCGGGAACGTTGTGAAGGGACTGAGTGAGGAGAAGATGATGGGCTCTGTCCTCGACGGGCTTGGGGAGACCCTGAATATCGCGGAGGATTCGGGGGTCACCCTTCTCCTCGAACCGCTCAACACCACCTACGACCACCCCGGTTACTGGTTGACCTCCTCCGACAAGGGAGCGGATATATGTCGTCGACTGTCTTCGGACAGGATGCGTCTCCTCTACGACTGTTACCATATGCAGATCATGGAGGGCGACATTATCAACCATATAAGGAGAAACATCGACGTCATCGGTCACTTCCACTCGGCCGGTGTTCCCGGCCGTCACGAACTCTACAAAGGTGAGATCGACTATCCGTTTGTCATCGCCGAGATCGAGAAACTGAAATACGGGGGCATCTTTGGCCTCGAGTACTCCCCAACGTTCGACGACGGTGAATCGGTTCGTGAGGTACTGAGATACCTGCGCGGCTAGAACGCTGGTGGCATCGTATGTACGGGATTATGGCGATACTGATGGGTATAGCGCTTGTGGCCCTGCATCTCCTGATGAGGTACGAGGAGTTCTTCCTATCCAGAGACCGATCTCCCCTGATTTCCGGCGGGGTCAGGAGGACACACACCGTCGTACCCTGGCTCGCTGGCACCCTCATCCTCGCAGGGTCTATCATGGAATACTACGGGATTTGAGGGACCTCCGCCGTAGTGACCGGTTGTTTCAGAAGCTGGCAACCTAGTACCGCGGACCGCTTCCCTTGCTGGACCACCCCTAGATCAGGCAGAACTGTAGGGAAGAAAGGTATCTAGGGTGTTTGTGCCTCACTCAAATACATGTGGTACAGATCCAGTAGTGATCGCGTGCTGTTTGGGGTATGTGGAGGGATTGCGGAGAGATTGGGAGTAGATTCGGGCCTTATGAGATCTATTGGCGTTCTACATGCTCCGGTTAGCCTACCGGTCTATGTTCTCCTATGGCGAATTCTACCATACAACCCTCATAGATCGGAGCCAGAAGCCCGCTCGTTGAGGGAGGACCTCCCTCAACCTTGGGTTGTCATCTTGATTCTCACACTCTGTTATTATCTGTCCTTCTTCTTCATGTCTTTGATCGACTGGTAAAGGGAGAGTCACTCCCCCGGTCCACACCTCTACTACCCTGAGCTATGCATGCATTTACCGGATTATTCACCACGTTCGGGCGTGGCAACACAAATGCAAGCACTCGTGGCGTGAATCCAGATAGCCAACTACTGTGTTTCAGTAGTTGGCAATGTAGATTCACGCCACGGTGCTTCGGTTAGCTTGCCACACTCAACCGTGGCTGGGGTGTCTTGAGAATCTTGCATCGATCAGGGTCTAGAATCTGAAGGGAGCCGCTGCATCGGGATTCTGGTGAAGTCTCCGTGTTTCATGAGGTACGAGAAGGCCCGAATCTGGTCTATCAGAATCGTATGAACAGGTTGATTCGCCTTCTCCCTCCGCATGGGCGACAACCTGCAGTGGGGTTGTGCACTTAGGACATGAAGTCTGCGTTGATACGAGACTCTTGTCTCCTCAATGGATAATCCTAAGAAGCGACAGTCTCTTCTTACGGTGTATTCAAACCAAGTTATGGAATTCCTTGGGTCAGAGACGTGACAATATGTAGATATGACGAATGACAACTGAGAAACGCAAGAAAGAGGGTTGAAATGAAAGGAGCACGGCTTCTCTCAACGACGAAACCAATTTAACAACTTCCACCTACCCAGATTCGGGAGGTGATGTTCAGTGGTGAAGTGCCCCAAATGCGGGGAAGATGTCTCTGATAGCAAATACTGCTACAATTGCAGGACAGTGCTCATATCACAGTGCACGAACAGAAGTTGCAGCCAGCCACTGAGATACTACATGAAATACTGTCCAGCCTGTGGAACCGAGAATCCAAACCATATCGATGAACCGGTCTAGGTATCCACTTCCGCAAGAGAGTATTGGGTAAGTTCCATCTACCAAGAAGCTGGTAGCAACCTCAAGAGCGCCACATTCGACTCCCTATCCATCTCAGCATCTCAGAAAAGACTTTTATCTCCGACCGAGCTTGCCTGAATATGAGAATCTCTCCTCAAGAGCTAATTGGCATACTTAAGAATTTTGGGGATTTTGATCCGAGTTCCTTCAAGGATAGACTTAGGGCTCAGAAGATCATCTATCTACTACAGAGTTCGGGGGTACCACTCGGCTATTCATATTCGTGGTATCTTCATGGTCCATACTCTCGACAGCTAGCCGATGATTTCTTTGAGGGGTCAAATGAAGATGTACCGATCCTTGAATTCACAGATCCCCGCTTCGAGATGGCATTGCGACATACCATGAACCTTGTAGAGGCAAAGGAAACAAGAACAGTAGAACTGCTGGGGTCGCTCTGTTTCTTGGCGCTTTTTCATCCCGATCTTAACAAGAGGGAAGTAATTGCGGAATTGCTGGAAAAGAAACCGAAGTTTGGACGAGAAGAGGCTGAGAGTGCTTGGGTAAGTCTCAGGAGAAATCGGCTCGTTTCAAGGTGAGCTTACAGGGGCTACAAAGATATTTCTATGAATAGAATCGGCAATTATGAGTGGAGATAGATCTCGAAACAGCCATCCTCATATTTTGCGGCGCCTTACTCACAATCTTCATTTCTCCGTGTATCGAAAACCCAAACCTCTTTTCTTCACCACATGTGTTCTTCCCGTCCATTCTTCTTTTCGTCATAGCGATCGCTGCGATCTTCTCTGGGATTCGAAGAAGGGAGACACCAACAAGTGCTCCAAGGGGCGAAGTACTAAGGCATGGCGACTTAATGGTCAATGTCAAGAACTCTCTAGTGATTGTTGGATCTGAGAATACTGATATTCTGAGTGGAGATGAAGGCACAGACTTGTCTGCCAAGAAGGCGGACGAAGATAACACCTCCTCCGAAAGGATCTATGATAGACTTGAAGATATTCACTACGACATTATGGGAGATGCTGATATTGTGACTGGTCCTTTGGAGTTGGATGATGAAGGACGCTGCAGCTACCTCTGTGACCGTGCGCAAGAGAGGATTCATCAGGAGCACTACTATGAAGCTATGTCGATAACCAACTATGCCATATCAATCAACGCTAGATCCCCATATGCTTGGAAGACAAGGGGAACAGCGGCCATGAAACTGGATAAGCTCGGAGTTGCCAGAAGATGCTTTGAGAAGTCCGTTCAATATGATCCCAAAGATCTCGATGCGGCACGAAAGCTTACTCTCGTTGAACTCCGAATGAAGAATCGGACAATTCGACTATTCTACCTAATATGGAAGATCATTAGCGAGCTGCGAAGAAGAGTCTAGATAGCATTGGCCGAAATCAGTCTGCGACTCTGCAACCAATTGTCTACAACGTTTCTCGCTTCTTTCTTCTTCGAGCCAAGCGAATTCATTACTTCTCTTAGAATCGCCAGCTTTGGCATACCGGGAGCTGATGGTTCAGTAACATAGCCATATGATAGACAGGAACCATAGAGCGGAAAAACGAATCTAGAAAGTACGCCGTGTATGCCCATTGATATTGCGGCAATAGGTTTGTCTGGAAACGCCTCTCTGAACCGCAAGAACGCCTTGAAAAGATCAACGACATCGGCCTCCGAATCGGAGTGCACGGCTATCTTAATGATATCTCCTTGACTTCTTCCAGCGCTTTCCAGAAGACTATTCAGGGTATCGAGATTCGGAGTATTGAATATATCGAAATATGACAGAATCACAGGTCTGCCATTGCCATGAACCAGATCTATGATTCCCTCTCTGATTTCTGATCCCAGCTCCACGTCAATGATATCTACTGCTACCATCGTCCTTTCAAAGAGATCGAATCTGTCCTCCTCGGTTATTTTCAGATTCCCACCACAGTCCACGCTTCGGATAGCCAGTACTGTCGGTAGATCAAGGTGCGCTGCTTCGTTCCCCATTCTCGTTATCCTATTCGAGATCTCCTCAAAGTCATCTCGGTGGAATTCGCCTTGAATACCATCTCCAAAGAAGTCTCCCCTCAATTCAACTAGGTCTGCACCGTGCTTTCTTGCTTTGATCAAGTCTGGGATATGCGGTTCCGTAACAACACCGACAATCCGCGGCACTTCACCAATTTGCAGGCCTCTAACTGTGATAGCCACTTTCTTTCCACCATTCAATACTTTAGGGTCTAATCAAGACTTATCGTGAAATATATTTAACCATATGCGCCCTGAATAGCAATATCTCGCAAGAATGACTTGGCTCTTGCGAGCCACGCACTTTCGACACAAGCGAAGATACAGGCGCATTGATCGTATTTTAAGGTTTTGTGTATAACTTCCGGGCCCCTACTTCGTGAAATGACACGACATGGAGGCGTCAGGGTACGCAAATGACTCTCTGGGGAACCGTTTATGCAACATCTTCGATATCATACCTAATGAAAGAACATGTCCTTTATCAGGGAGCGCCATACAGAAAGCGCATAGTGAGTGAGGTCGGCTCCATTTCTCAAGCAAGCCATAAGATAATGGGATGATGCTTTGCCTTTCGAAGCTCTGTCACATCGGCACGTTCTTGAAGCTTCTGACTTCCCTCAGAGATGGTTGCCGCTGATCTTTCTGTACGATCCTGACCTGCCGCTGTTCCCGATCTCGTACTTCCATATTCTCCCAGAAGACACGGGAC